>Ga0058696_1000419_pt1 | contig 17959 bp, 17 predicted proteins | sample AgamicMgSfrz_FD_55077 | JGI IMG/M metagenome (GOLD analysis project Ga0058696, IMG submission 55077) | Agave microbial communities from Guanajuato, Mexico - Mg.Sf.rz | ecosystem: Host-associated > Plants > Phyllosphere > Phylloplane/Leaf | place: Guanajuato, Mexico | collected 2012-05-30 | reverse complement strand
GCGGAGAAGGAGCTTACACGGCTGCTGGCCCGCCTGCAGGCAGATGAGCAGGAAGCCAGAGCCCTGTATGCGCGGCTGAATGACTGGAAGGGTCAGTCGGCTGATTACACTAGGCAGCAGATTGAAGGGTTCTTCGCAGGGCTGTCCAGTCGAATTCATTCGATTGAACAGCAGAAGCAGAGCTTGCTGCAATATATTGAGATCATGATTCAAACGGATCAGGAACGTTAAATGTAAACGTTGAACCTAGATATCTGATCTTACAAAAAGGAGCCTTGGCAGATATGCCGAGGCTCCTTTGTTACATTCAACAATATTTAAAGACTGCGTGTTATCTCTTTTTGCGGCGTGTTGCGAGTGCAATGCCCAGGAAGGACATAATCAGTGCCAGAATCGATACGATCAGCGTTGCCTGCTGCAGCTTCAATGTACCTGGATCGGTATCGGTATTATTCGGCTCGCCTGTAACCGTATCGTTCAATGCATCACCGAGTGTGGTATCATCGTCAGCTTTGGTATCATCTGCAGCATTGTTGTCTCCAGTGGCTGCTTCGTCATCGCTTGCATTGCCGGCTGTGCCTGCGCTGTCATGACCACCCGTTGCAGCTTGATTGCCTGCAGCTGCAGGATCTTCGCTAATAGCCGTAATACTGTGAGGTGTGCTGTCACTTGGCTGTCCTGTCCATTCTACGATGCTGCCATCGCTATAGTATTGGAATGCGTCCCAAGCTACTTCCGTTGCTGTATCCGGATTTTGTGCAACAAAGTTAAATTGTTGGAATTGTCCGGCGAGGATACCCTCGTTGTCGCCATCCACTTCCCAGGTAATCGATGTCACTTCATTGGAGCTGTTTTTCTCTGTGGTGATTTTCCATCCAGCTAGTGGCTGGTATTGCTTGAATGCTACACCTTCCGGAACCTTCATCGTAATCTTGGTTGTTGGCAGCTCCTTCTCAGAAGGAATTTTGATCGTATACGTCTGCCATGCGCCAGTTTGTGCAGCCGCTGGGCTGACTGTGACGTGAGCACTTGCGAAGCCGGCGAACAGCATAAGTGCTGCAGCACCTGCCGCGATAGTGGATGTAAGTTTGGAAGTCCAGGATGTTCTTTTCAAAATAAATTACCCCTCTCTTTTGGTTAAAACTATGGATTGGCTGTGTCGATCTCGAACTCGGTGTCCAGTGAATCCAGTGATCGGGTCAACAGGTGAACCTTGATGCTCCATCGTCCAGGCATGGAGATGTATTCTTCCGCCTGGTACACTCCGGTATCGTTTTTCGGAATGGTGACTTCGTAGATACCCATGTCCATATCCAGGTGGGTCAGCGTTAATGTGATCTGCTCCAGATCTTTCACTACGCTGCCGTCTGGTGCTTTCACGCTCACCTCGAACTGATTCTCTCCGGTTACATTTGGGCTGACCTGAAGCGTGATCGTTGAGCCATCCTCTGTTGTTTGTACTTCCTTATAAGGGCCAGCGGCTTCAGGCTGTCCGGGAGACAGATGGGTGAGTACGGCGGCCAGAGCAAGCACAATGGCACCTGTAGCCAGCTCTACCTTGAGACTGCCCGCCAGTCGGTTACCTTTTCCATGTCTGGCCGTTCGGGCATGGCGCCATGCGAATGCGATCATCACCAGCAGCAGAATGATCTTCGCGATCAGCACGTAACCGTAAGTGGTGGTGAGCAGGGACGTCAGCACAGGTTCGGGTAAAATGACCAAACTGCTATAGATCCCTGTAGCAACTAGAGCGGCTACAGCGCCAATGCCCCATGCTGCAAAACGGCGGATGGCTCCCCAGTACACTTCTCCTCGTACCTTGGGGGGGAGCTTGTCTGCCAATGGAGGCAGACAAACCGCCATGGCTGTCAGGGCACCGATCCAGAATGCTGCTGCAATCAGGTGAACGTAGTCCATGGTTATGGCGAGTGCGCGCTGCTCGGCTGCTGCAGGGTGGCCTGTCATGGCATGCGTGAGCAGCCACCCGAGCACAAGGATCAGTGAACCGTAAGATGACCAGATGCGGACCTTCAAAGAGCGATCCCGGTCATACCCTGACAGGATCGTGACTGCAAGCAGCATCAGAATGAGCATTTGCGCCATCCAGATAAGGCCAAACGACGTCAGCTTCAAGGCACTGCCCATGAGTGCCCAGCTGAATTCATGGATAGCCACCCCTGACTCGTAAATGGTGTTCAGCGGCAAACTGATGATTGCGGCAACAGAAGCTGCGGCATAGCTAATCCATAACAGCTTATAGCTGCCTGGCACCTCCAGTGGTTCTCTCGCCATGGACGCCGGAGCGATCCGGAAAAGCAGGAAGGCGAGCGTGCCCAGGATAACAGATAATCCAAGATATTGAATCCAATCGGTCAGGGAAAGGATCCATTTGATCGGCCCGCCCGATTGTCCTGAGCCGGATGTCAGATCCGCCAAACCTGCAGGGGCACCTGAAGGTTCCCCAATATGGAACACATAGGCTCCTTGAATGGGATGGCCATCGGCCGATACGGCTTTCCAGCTGACGGCATATGTACCGTTGCCGAGTCCGCTGCGCAGCCCCGTTTCAAGAACGTGTGGACGCTCGGCGTCTATCTGTACGTTGCCGTCATCCGCCTGTGTACCGTCAGGTGCAGTAATTTTAATATCATAGAAGGCCGTTTGCAGCGATTCATTGAATTCCAGGGTCAAACGTTCCGGAGCAGTGGCTACCAGCTCGTTCTCCCCTGGCGAAGCCTTAACAATATATGCATGGGCTGAAGCCCATTGCGGCATAACCAGACAACACATGAGCAGCAGGGAAACCATAACGGCCCAGTGCCGTTTGTCCCATCTCATCGTAAAACGTCCTAAACTCAAAAAAACATCACCCTCGGGTTATAGAATTGTAGTTATTCTTCGGATGCCGATAACAATCTATACCATTATAACTTTGTCCAAAATAACGGCGTATGACTACATCGGGCTATAAAAAAACGATTATATTCCAAGAATTGTGACAAAAGCATGAATGCTTGCTACTTGCGCAGTTTTCGTCCGGCAAGGCCGCTTTCAAGGGCATAGCGGGTTAATTGAACACGGTTTTCGAGCTGCAGCTTCTGCAAAATATTTTTGAGGTGATTTTTCACCGTTTGATCGGAAATGCCAAGCTGGTCGGCAATTTCGCGGTTCGTATACCCTGCGGATACCCACTGCAGAATCTCGAGCTCCCGCGAGGTAAGCGGGTTATCCGGCACATCTTCACTGCGTGGCGCAGGGAACTCCTGCAAAATCCGGTACGCCAATTCCTTGCTGAGCGGTGCATCGTCCGAGACGATGGCGCGCAGATATTCAAGCCAGGTGGAGGGAGCTAGGTTTTTGAGCAAATAACCTTGGGCACCCTGCTTTAGTGCTTCGAACAGATACGTTACATCGTCCGAGACCGTTACCATGACGATGATCACGTAAGGGAAGCGCAGCTTGATAAGCCTGGTAGCCTCGAGCCCATCCATATCGGGCATCTGCACGTCCATCAGAATAAGATCCGGCATCCACTGCTCGGTCAGTTCCAGTGCTTCCTGTCCGCTTGATGCCGTGCCGATGACTTCAAACAGGTGGTCTTCCGATAATATGCTGCATATCGCTTCACGCGCATGGGCGTGGTCATCGACAACCAATACACGTACATGCTCCATGTTAAGTGTCCCCCTTGCCTATCGTCATTTGTGTTAAACCAGGTTTGGAATCCAGGGAAAAGGACCAGCCCATCTGAATGGCTCGTTCCTTCGTTATCCGCAATCCGTATCGGTCCTTAAGATGCAGCGGATCACCACTAACGCCGACTCCGTTATCCCGAATGCGAACAGACCAGGAGAGGGGACTGCCCTCCGCTTCCACATGTATGTCCGTGGCCTGAGCATGTTTGCGTACGTTAATCAGAGCTTCCCGAATACAGGCAAGGAGCTCCACTTGTTCTTTGGGTGTAAAAAAAGTGCTATCCAGCTTCCACTGGATTCGGGCTCCCGGTATGGTTTCCTGCGTTAACGATTCGACTTGTCCCTGAAGGGAAATCCCTGTAGGCACGGCAGGATGGCCGGGCACATATCGCAGCTGGGCAATGGCTTGCCGGACATAAGCGTTTACTTCATGCACAGTTTTGCGGATTTCTTGGATTTCATGTTCGTGGCCGGTACCGGCCATGCCACGCTCGGCTTTATCTGTTTTGACAGACAAGAGAAAGAGGGATTGCGCAATGCCGTCATGAAGCTCACGAGCCAGCTGGTCACGTGCCTCAAGAGCGGCCTTCGAGGCCCGTTCCTGCTCCAGTGCTGCTCTGGCACCTTCCAGCATCTTGAACAGTCGGCTCAGCAAAGTAACGCTAACAAGGTATACGATAACGGGAGTCAGCCAATTCCCCGCATCCATGGAGAGATAGGGCATTAAAAATTGATGACGTATGTATTCCCAGAGGCCAACGGTTAATGTGGGGATCAGCAGAATCATCCATTTGATTTGTTTGTAGGACATGCTTGCAGAACTCCTTTAATATCGACTCTTTGTCTGAATCTATGCCCCATTATAACCCAAGCTGTCTCTGGCACCTAGTCTGTTGGTCTCGGAGGATGTATAGGTGGATACGGGAGTATATAGAAGGATATCTAAGAACGACATGTCGTGAAAGAATGTCACGGAGTGTGAGGCTGGATGCATGAGGGAGAGGGGGGCTGTGTCTGTTTTCCCTGAGGCGGAAGGTTCTTTATACTTATATAGAACGTGAATTCATGACAAACCATGTTAAGGAGTGAACGCAACAACATGAATCAAGAGGTATTGGAACGTCGTAGTGAGTTGCTCAAGAAGAATATTCATCAAATGCTTCTTCAAGACAATCAGCACGGAATCAGTCGCCAGGATAACATGTTTTTGCAGCAGATGATCAAAGAGCTGCATCAAACTTCACATGAACTGAACACCACCCGTTAATTGGAATTGGTTCGTTAAGAACTGTCCTGAATTCCAGGATTGACCCAATGATGAAAATGAAAATGGCGCTATCCCCAATGGACCGGGGGTAGCGCTTTGGCTTTATATCGGGATTTTGTGGACAGCCGTACGATGGCGTGCGTTAGGATAACAGCTGGTGAGCCGTCTTCTTTTGGATGTAACGGATAAAAAGCTCCGCCAGCTCAGGGTCGAATTGGGAGCCAGCACATGCACGCAATTCGTTGATCGCTTCATCCACCGTTTTGGTTTTCTGATACGGTCGTTCGGTGGTCATCGCGTCGAATGAATCAATGACAGTCAGCATTCGGCACAAGCGGGGAATTTCACGGTCTCTTAAACCGTAGGGATATCCTTTGCCGTCAAACCGCTCATGATGCAATTCAATATACGGGATCAGATCGTTGAAACGTTCGTTGGTCAGCACCATTTTTTTGCCCCAGGTGACATGTCCCTTAATCGTTTCCCATTCTTCTGCAGTCAGCTTTTCCTTTTTGTTCAGGATGGACCACGGAATCTCAAGTTTACCGATATCATGAATCAGTGCACCCAGTACAAACTGACGTTTCTCCGCATTTTCGAGTTCCAGCAGCTCGCTAAGATCAAGGGCATATTTATATACTCTTTTGGAGTGTTTGAATGTATCGATATCCTTGTACCTGAACAGGTTCAGCTGCTGCTCGATATCCCGTACATCCTGTACCAGGTCAATCTCATGTTCCATGCCGTCATTGCTGCCATGACGGTGCACATTGTTTTTGCCCTGTTTTTTGGCATAATAGAGCGCTTTGTCAGCTTGGTCCACAAGCTGTGATTTGTTGTACATATCCACCTGGTATCGTGCTACGCCGGCAGAGAAGGAGAGACAGCCGTGTGGAAACACCTCGACTCCTTCAAAAGGGGTATCGTTCAGCTGCTTGCGCAGTTTGTTCATAAATGTATAGGCTTCGTCCAGCTCCATGCCTGGCATGAGCAGCGTGAACTCTTCCCCGCCATAACGAAACGCCGTCACTGGTGTGCCTTCCGTCTTGCGGTTTAGAAAGTCTCCCAGCAGAGCAAGCAGACTGTCACCCTGCAGATGACCGAAGCGGTCATTGTATTTTTTGAAGTCATCAATATCGATCAGCCCCAGAGAGAGTGGGGTTCCTTCCGCACGGGCAGCAGCNAGTTCATTTTCCAGCATGTTTTCGAAGTAGCTGTGGTTAAACAGACCGGTTCGTTGATCCGTATTCGCTTTTTCTTCAATACTCTGGTACATCAGGAACAGCTGTTTGAACGCGTGGGATAACAGAATGCTGAGACTCAGATAGAGCAGCAAGCCCAGAACGCCGTTATGGATGACGAGTATGGTCAGTACCAGCGCAAGAATCAGCGTACATAGATAGACGAGCAGTGATTCGGTCACGAACGCACGTTTCATCTGCTGCAGAGCGTCCTTGGTGGAGAAATGAAAGAACAAGCCCAGCGTGAGTGTATTAATGACAAAGTATGCGGCAAGTGCTGCGAAATAGGGTAGCAGGTTATACCCGTCCAGGGCACCTGGAACACCGCCGGTCCATGTAAAAACGGAAGCCGCTCCCGCAATCATAAGGCTATAAATGCTGAAATTAACGATATGTTTCCACCAGGCGAGCTGGCGATCCTTGATTAATAAAATGAGGGAAACAGGCAGGAGCACAGACAGGCTGAACGCACCGCCGAACATGAAGATACAGGCAAGATACACGGAAGAGTCCATAGACTGCTGATTGCCCTTGGGAGGGATCTGGAACGTGAAGTAATCCAGGATCAACGCGGCACCCAGCATCGTATAGACCATAACCCATTCCTCGGTGGAGAGGTGCAGATAAGACAACTTGTTCATATACAGAAAAATACCGATGCCCGCGCAGCTCAGCAAAACAACGTACATGCTGCTTCGGTCTGCTTTATGGATAAGATTACGAATGAAGTTCATACAAATTCTCCTGCTTGGTTTAGTCGGCTCTTGATGTATAGATTTCGGTTCGTACTATATAGATGTATAACATAACAAGTTACCTGACAAAAATCCAGAAAGAAAAAACAGGCCGCTGGCAGCCTGTTTGTCTTGGTTGGCGAGTATGTACTAGCCGCCCAGCTTGTATCCCGAAGTCAACGCGACAACGACAGAAGCTACGATGATTGCATTGATGACGATGCGGGAATATTTAATGCCTTCGAATTTTTTCATGGAAAAGACCTCCCTTCCTTGGAGTCTGTCCTAATCTCTTCAGGCCGGATGGATGTCGCTGGCGTTGCAGCCTTGCCGGAACGATTCACCATCATGTACTGGATAAACAGGAATATACCAATGTTCATGACCACATCGCCGATGCTGATCACCTGGGTCCGCGGATAAGGGCTGGAGAGCGGGATGATATCACCCAGGAAGGACAGGTGGGTAGATGCATCCATCATATAATGTTTCGATACGGCTCCACCTTCACGAAGCATATCCACATAGTAAGGTCCAAGTACAGCGGAAGCCTCCACCGAGACAGGCATGCGTCCACCATTCACCGCCATAACGATGAAATTGAGGAACACGCCAATCCAGATCAGTGTAAATCCCCGGTGATGCCGGTTCAGCCACAGAAATGCAAGACCTGTGACGTAAACAGCCGCAAAGAGATACCCATTGATGGATGCAACCCAATCCAGTCTTTCCTGCAAGAAAAAGATAAGGAATTGGGCGAGCAGCAACAGTGGGAATATCCACCCGCCGCGAAGTTGAAGTGTTGCAAACTGGTGGAGACCATACCGGTACCCGCCCCGGAACAGTCCAACGATCAAACCGAGCAGAATGCCGTCATATACCATGATTAACTCCTGTCATTCAGATATGTGTGATTGCGGTTGCTTTTTGTGTACATATGTTATTCGACCTTTTACTGGTAAATCCTTCAAAGAGAAAATGATTTTAAAGAAGAATTTTGCAAAAATATAAACAAAAAGCCGTCTTTGCGGAACCGTGGAATCAGTCCATCGCTCGGTTCGTGAAAAACGGCTGTTTGTGTGACAAAATACGAGATTAATTTTAAAAGGTAACTTTTATTTTGTTTACTCCGATTCCCCGTTCAGATAATTGAAGAAAGGCTGATCCACCCAGAAATTGTAGCTGGTAATGTCCGCATCAGGAGCAAGCTTCCGGAAGCCTTCCTGAATCCCTTTGGCATTCTCCTTCAATGAGAAGGATTGAGCGTAGTAATTGCCCAGTGAAATTTTGTTGTTGGCAATGACTGGGTAGTCCTGCACAGCTGTCGGTGAATAATATAGCGGTTGCCACCAGGAAGCATAAATGAGGGCAGAAGCATCATCACTGTTCTTTTTGGCGTATTGCAGAATAATGTCATTGAAACGGGTCTTGTCGGCCGTGTTGTTGAATTCAAATTGAATGTCATATTCCTTGGCATAAGCAATATAGTTACCATTCTCGATTTGGGTCACCTTGTAATCCGGTGTTTCCTTCGGCTCGCCCCATTCCTTCAAATAGATGAAGGCAGAGGTTTTCGGCTGAAATTGCACATCGGCATCAATGCCCTCGCTGCGAAGCAGACCAATCAGCTGTACGGCGTGTTTAATATCGTCATGTCCGTAGGTCAGGGTCAGTTCATCGATAAAATTGGAATCGAAACGGCTATCCTTCAGGTTGTACCCTGTAACGAGGTCATCCCGGAGTGCCTGATCCACAATCTCTCTTAATTCGGGTGCTTCGATCAGATCCGCGGTGCGATAAGCGGCATACAGTTTGGAATAGATGTCGGCATCGCCAGAGCGTCCGATCTCATGCTTGTATTTTCCCTGACTGGTCAATACCCGTCCAAGCAAGATGTTGGCAAAATCAGCACTCGCCGCTCCGCCCTTACGCAGAGCAGGATAGAGGCTTTCCGGAACCAGTCCGGTATCGATGGCAGCAGCGAGCTCCTGAGCCGCCTGACCTTGAACGCGATTAGGGCTGATGCCGAGCTTGGTGAGCGTTTGCTTTGTTTTCTCTTCTGGATATGTATACGCAAGTTCCTTGAATCCGGCTGCCTTGACGGCAATGAATACGGCAGCATACGTGCTGAGGGTTTCATCGGCACGGACTTCCGTACCAGACAGGATACCATTGTTATGTAGGGTAATGGCTGCATCATAAGTTGAATCTCCCGAGCTCAGATCGGTAAAGGCAGGAGCCTGGGTCTGACTGTCGCTGGCCTCTTCCGTGGAGACCGCGGCTTGATTCGCTTCAATGATAGCTGCTATCGCTTGAATGAAGTCACCCTTGGTCAGCTGCTGTGGCAATTGAATGCCGTACTTGGCCTGCAGGAACTGAGCATAACCGGCTGCACTCTCCGTATATATAGATGGAGTTTGAGATGTGGTTGCTTTTGCAGTTTGAGATGCGGATGGTACGACGGGCGAAGCAGATGCAGCGGAAACCGAAGCAGGCAAGCTGAGGCTGCCGAGGGTGACCGGAGCGGCGAGCAGGGCCGCCAGCGTGAACTGGGTGATTTTTTTCATATGAATAGCCTCCTTAAGATATGGTTGGAAAATGGAACAGTTTGCGCTATAATTCTGACAAAACCGATGTGAATTTAATAATTGGATTGACTTTAGCACGGAGAAGCCATCCATGTCAACGGAAAAAAGTCATCCTGAAGCGCTTCCCAAAGTGTCTTAGCAGGCGATGAAATAATTATATTTAATTTGAATGTTTATGCACAAAGATTTATTGACAAGGATCGACAGTATCCGCTAGGATTATAAAAAAAGAATGTGGAAAAGGGGAATCTTCAAAATGAAAAGAGGCTTATCGTTCGTCTTATCGATCATCATGTTGGCAATTTTGCTTGCGGCTTGTGGAACTTCGGCTTCCAAAGACGAACAATCGGCCCAAGGCGGCGACAGTGAGAAATCACTGCGCATGGCACTCGTACTTCCTGAAAAAATCGGGGTAAACCCGTTCTTTGTACAAATGGATGAAGGTTTCAAAAAAGCAGGCGAAGAGTTTAAAGTAGATACCAAAACAATCGAATCCACAGACCCGGCAGCATTCGAGCAAAATCTGCGTGCTGCGGTTGCGGAGAACTATGATCTGATTATTACGGCGACATTCCAGGCAGAAGATGCACTGAAAAAGGTGGCTGCCGAGAATCCGGACAAGTCGTTTGCCATCGTGGATACAACGGTTGACCTGCCTAACGTACGCAGCGTTGGTTTCCGTGAATATGAGGGGGCGTACCTGCTTGGTGCGGCTGCCGGACTGTCCACCAAAACGGATAAAGTCGGCATGATCGCAGCGATGGACGTTCCATTGATCAAGAAATATACCGAAGGTTTCCAAGCAGGACTGGAATCCGTTAACCCGGATGCAGAATTCCTCGTGAACTACGTTGGTGGCTTCAATGACCCTGCCAAGGCGAAAGAACTGGCACTGGTACAATTCGGCAAAGGCGCTGACTTCATTGCTGGTGCATCTGCAGTAGGTGATCTGGGCGTATTCGAAGCGGCGAAGGAAAAAGGCTTCTATACTTCCGGTCAGGATACGGATCGCACGGTTGAAGATCCGGAGCACATTGTATTATCCCAATTGAAATCCACAGATACGGTTGCTTATGAAACAGTGAAGGATTTCGTAGAAGGAAACTTCAAAGCAGGTGCTGTAAACTACGGCCTGAAAGAGGACGGTGTCGGTCTGACTTTCGTTACACGTGATAGCGAATCCGCACTGAGTGATTTTGTTGGACAAGAGGTTATCGACAAGGTTAAAGCAATTAATGAAGATATCGTATCCGGCAAAATCGTTGTGAAAGATCCATTGCAGCAATAGCATTGATTGTTTCATGGAAATGTATTGATCAGCCGGCTGCCCGATCAGGCAGCCGGTTTTGCTGCTATTAAATGCCCGAGACCGAAAGGAGCGAACGCGAGATATGCTGTTGGAGATGGATCAGATTACGAAGAAATACGGCGGCTTCACCGCCAATCGGGATATCCGTTTTAATTTGCGTGAGGGAGAGATTCATGCCCTCGTTGGTGAGAATGGAGCGGGCAAAACAACCCTGATGCGCATGCTGTACGGAATGGAGCAGCCAACGTCAGGTACGATCAAAGTCCGGGGGCGCGAGGTGAGCTTCGCCACTCCGTCTCAAGCCATGGCAAGCGGCATTGGCATGGTGCATCAGCATTTCATGCTGTTTCCTTCCTTTACGGTAGCCGAGAATATTGTCATTGGGCGCGAGCCGGCTGCAGCGGGCGTATTCGACCGCAAACAGGCAGCCGCTCAAGTGAACGATCTGGGCCAAAAATACGGCATGCCCGTTGACCCGTGGAAAAAAGTATCCGAATGTCCTCTCGGCATGCAGCAGCGTGTAGAGATTCTCAAGGTGCTGCATCAGGGTGCGGATATTATCATCCTGGACGAGCCTTCAGCGGTACTGACACCACTGGAAGTCAAGGAATTGCTGGCAAATATGAAATCTCTTGCCGCGCTGGGGAAGACCTTCGTTTTGATTACACACAAACTGCAGGAAGTCATGGACGTGGCTGACCGGATTACGGTTCTCCGTGATGGTCAGGTAACAGGCACGTTGGAAGCGAAGGACACCAATGTGGAGGAATTATCCCGTTTAATGGTTGGGCGTGAATTGGTACGTCTCGACAAGCAGCCATCCGTTCCGGCAGAAGCTGTACTCCAGGTGGAGGGCGTAAACTTGTCCGGAGCGAAGGATCGGTCGGCGCTGAAGGATATCCACATGGAGGTTCGAAAAGGAGAGGTCGTTGGCATCGCAGGCATCTCTGGTAACGGTCAGTCCGAACTGATCCAGGTTATTGCCGGACTGCGCAATGCAGATAGCGGCCGTGTCCTGCTCTCTGGGCAGGATACAACGAATTGGCCTGTCCGCCGCATCCGCGAGCATGGACTTGCTCACATTCCCGAGGATCGCTATATGTGGGGAGCAGCCAAGGATGCAAGTGTGCGTGAGAACGGACTCATGGGACATCATCACCGGCTTCAGACACGAGGCGTTATTAAGGCCAAGGCTGCACGGGCCATGGTGGAGGGCTGGATCAAACAGTTCAGCATCAAAACCGGTTCAGCAGAAACGAAGGCACAGTTCCTGTCAGGAGGTAATCTGCAAAAGCTGATTGCCGCGCGTGAATTTGCGCAGGATGCTCCGTTTCTGATTGCAGCGGAACCTACACGGGGTGTGGACATCGGAGCCATGGAGACGATTCATGCCGAGCTGCTCCGCAAACGTAATGAAGGTGCCGGTGTGCTGCTCGTTTCTTCGGAGTTATCNGAGATTTTGCAATTGTCTGATCGAATCATTGTGATGTATGAAGGCGAGATTGCCGGGGAACTGAAGGCAGACGAAGCCACGGAAGAACAGATTAGCCTGTTGATGGCAGGAGGGAAAGAGCGGATATGAATCGGGTAAAAGAAACACTTCGCGGACTCGTACAGCCGCTGCTTGCCATAGTAATCGGCTTGCTTGCAGGAGCTGTGGCAATTCTGATTGTTGGCGGGAATGTCTTCGAGACGTATGCAGAGATGTGGAAGGGAGCCTTCGGGAACTTCTACTTCTTCACGAATACACTGGCTCGTTCAACACCCATTATACTTGCTGGACTGGGTGTAGCGCTGGCATTTCGTGCGGGATTTTTCAACATGGGAGCCGAAGGACAGATGATTCTCGGGGGGCTCAGTGCTGCGCTGACGGCGCTCTATCTGCCAGGACCCGGATGGTTTGTCTGCATTGCAGCCATTGTGGCAGGAATTTTGGCCGGAGGAATCTGGTCGGTGTTTGCCGGCTGGCTGGATGCCCGGTTTGGCATGAATCTGTTGATTACTACGCTGCTCCTTAACTATATTGCCATATACTTTGGCGGATACATGGTATCCTACCCGTTCAAGGATCGTACCGGATCAGCAGCGATGGCTCAGACTCCGATGATTGATCAGGGGGTCTGGCTGCCTAAGCTTTTCCAGGGTATGGGACTGCACGCCGGATTTATCATTGCAATCGTAGCTGCGATCGTGATCTACTGGTTTACGCACAAAACGGTAACTGGTTATGAGATCCGCATGCTCGGAAGCAATCCGTCGTTCGCGACATACGGCGGGGTACGCCGGATACGGATGATGATGCTGTCCATGGTGATCAGCGGCGGACTGGCGGGTCTGGCGGGTGCTGGCGAAGTGCTGGGAACACAGTACCGTTTCCTGGATGGATCATTGTCATCGGCAAGCTACGCATGGAGCGGCATCATGGCGACATTGCTCGCCCGCTCGCACCCACTCGGTACCGCTGTAGCGGCAATTTTGCTTGCGGCTCTACAGACAGGCGCGATGGGTATGGAACGGAATACGGATGTACCGCTTGAAGTCGGCAGTGTGATCCAGGCCGTGCTGACCTTATTTGTATCAGCCCAGATCGGGTATTCATTCCTGAAGCGGAGAAAGGAGAAAAAGTCCAATGCAGCAACTGTTTGATGCAGCCATGTTTGGCTCTACTTTACGGATTATGACTCCGATCCTGCTTGCAGCGCTCGGCGGGGCATTATGCTCCCGTGTCGGCCTCTTCAACGTGGGTCTTGAAGGACTCGTGCTGATCGGCGCTTTCTCCGCGATCGTCGGTAACTATTTATTTGGCAATGTACTGCTCGCCGTTATCTTCTCTATTATTATTGTGATGCTGTTCTCGGCTCTGTTTGCTTTTATTAGTATTAATCTCAAGGCGAACGCCATCGTGGTCGGGATATCACTGAATTTCCTGGCCACAGGTCTGACAACCTTTGCATTGCGAGCGATTTTTGATGTGAAGGGTGCATACTACGACAAGGACATGGTGGGGCTTCCCAAATGGGATATTCCACTGATTAAGGANATTCCGTGGGTTGGCGATGTAGTTTCGGGGCACAGCCCGCTCGTGTACCTCGGNATCATNCTCGTTATTGCATTACAATTTTATTTGTTCAAAAGTGTATCAGGTTTCCGTCTGCGCTCCGTCGGCGAGAACCCTATTGCAGCACAGAGCATCGGGATCAAGGTACGCGGCATTCAATATGGTGCGGTTCTGATGTGTGGTATTCTGTGTGCCTTGGCTGGCGCTCAGTTGTCGCTCGGTCAGGTGACGATGTTCACGGAGGGCATGACCGCAGGTCGCGGCTTCATCGCATTGGTAGCAACCATGCTGGGCCAAGCGAATCCGCTGGGTGTAATGGGTTCCAGTGTGCTGTTCGGCTTCATGGAAGCACTTAGCATTCGTCTGCAGGGCTTCTCCCTGCCAACTCACTTTACGTTGATGCTGCCGTATATTGTGACGCTGGTGGCGATGTTCTTTTTCAAAGACCGTACGTATGCACAAGATGCTCTGAAAGCGGGCGGAAGCTCACGTTAATGTAAAAAGAAGGAGGGTTAACATTGCATAACAAGGCTGAACGTCTGAAAAAAACCAAAACTCCTGCGCCCAAAGCGGGTGCCGAGCATGGAGATCGGCTGCCGCCGGGACAGATGCTAACCGAGAAATTCCCGATTTTGCATGAAGGTGAAGTGCCTGAATACGACCTGTCCACCTGGGATCTGAAAGTGTTCGGGGAGGTAGAAGAAGAGAAAGTATTCTCGTTCGCAGAGCTTCAGGCCATGCCGCAGGTCAATACGGTGAGTGATATTCACTGCGTTACCCGCTGGTCCAAGTTCGATACCCCATGGGAAGGCATTCGCTTCTCGGATTTCATCAAGCTTCTGGGCGTCAAACCGGAAGCCAAATATGTCATGATCCATGCCGACCATGATTATGAGACCAATGTACCGCTCGAAGAATTGATGCATGACGACGTACTGCTTGCATTCAAATATAACGGCGAGCCGCTTACGCCGAAGCATGGCTACCCGCTGCGCCTGGTGGTGCCGCAGCTGTACTTCTGGAAAAGTGCCAAGTGGATACGAGGTCTGGAGTTTATGACTGAAGACCGCAACGGATTCTGGGAGAGCAACGGGTTTCACCACTTTGCCGATCCGTTCAAGGAACAGCGCTTCTCGGGCGAAGATCTGCCGATCCCTGAAGACGAATGGACGAAGAAGGAGTTTGATTAAGATGTTGATGCCTATTTTGCAGATTCATTCGGAAGACATGCCTGCTTATGCCATTGTCTGTGGTGATCCCGCTCGTGCGGAGAAGATTTCCCGCAAGCTGGAGCAGGCGAGAGAACTGGCGTTCAGCCGGGAATATCGCACATTCGTTGGACTATACGAAGGCGTGCAGATGGCTGTTGTCAGCCATGGCGTAGGTTCACCGGGGGCAGCTGTTTGCTTCGAGGAACTGATTCGGGCAGGAGTGACGACTTTGATTCGCGTTGGTACAGCCGGCTCCTATACGGCGGATTACCCTGCAGGCAGCGTCATTGTCAGTACGGCAGCGGTCCGTTCGGACGGATTGACCCGCCAGCTGGTGCCGGATGGTTTCCCTGCAGTAGCGGACATTGCAGTTACCCAAGCACTGATTGAAGCTGCACAGGAGAAAGGGAACAATGCGGACGCGGCAGCGGATGCAGGCAAAGTCGGTGTAGGCATTACCGTTACGTTGGATGCATTCTTCGCAGGGGTGGAGGAGATCCCTCACCGCAAATATAAACAGGCCGGCGCCCTAGCGGCCGAGATGGAAATTGCGGCACTGTATATCGTTAGCACATTGCGTGGTGCGCGTGCCGGTGCAATTGTTGCCATCGACGGCTTCGCGGACAGCGATCTGGCGGCCGAATATGATCCGCATACGGATGCGGTAGCACATGCGGTTGAGCGCGAGATTAACGCGGCTCTGCGTGCACTCGCTGCGCTCGCTCGTCAGGATCAGGCGTAAGCAGCGTTTAATGGGATGCAACGATAGGGCCATAACCCAAAATGGTATAAAAAAGACGTTCACTTGGTCACGGTAAATGTGACTAGTGAACGTCTTTTTTTGTTTAGTTCTGCTGTCCGAACAATTGCTGAGCCGTCTCAATAAATAAACGGGATGCCGGAGAAGCTTCCGCCAGGGAAGGGACCGCGATCTCGATATGGCGATAAGCCTTCGGTTCGGTAGGGAGTGCTTTTACACCAGGAGGGAGCCAGGAAAGAGAAATGGCAGGCAGCAGGGCAGTTCCAAGTCCCTGTTCAATCATGTTTAGACAAGTGTTCACGTTATGCACGATAAATCCGAATTTGAGTTCCGTTTCCGCACGTTTAAACAAATCCACGATGGGCACTTCATATCCACCGTTGCATACAATCATGGGATGTTGATTCAGCATCTTCACAGGCAGGATCTCCTGATCGGCAAACGGCTCATCGTCCCGGAAGACAGCCAGCATTTCTTCGTTATAGAGCGGAAGTGTTTCATAAGCTGTTTCCAGTGGTTCCTGCTCCGTAACGATAATGAGAGCGACATCAATCGCGCGCGAATGAAGCCACTCCTGAATCTCATGAATGTTTCCCTCATGCAGCTCGAATTCGATGTTAGGGTAGCGGTCACGGATGGATCGAATAATTTTGGGCAGCAGATGAGCCGATGACATGGGAAAAGAGCCGATGCGGATCGTTCCGATTTCCAGTCCCTTTTCGGCAGCAACGACCTGCTGCACCTTATCATATTGCTGTAAAATCCGGCGGAAAATGACCAGAATTCGCTGTCCCACATCGGTAAGCACAATGCCGTTCCGCCGGTCTCGTATAATCAGGGTGACATCCAATTCATTTTCCAGCGAGGAAATGGCCCGGCTGACCGCCGGCTGTGTCATATTCAGTTCCTGTCCGGCACGGGTGAAACTCCCGGTCTCGGCAATTTTAACGAATAACTGTAATTGTGAATTGTTCATAACAAATATGCTATGCTCCTTATGATTAACATGCATTTCAATTATTACGNTCGTTATTGTATCATGGAGACACAGAACGATCAACGGAGGATACTGGCCTGCCGGATCTGAANGTAGTTGGTTGAGACACTTGGCATGAANCAGGTGTTTGGTTATGGNTTGGTCCTGAAGCTGTGCCGGATAGGAGAGGTTAATTGATGGTTTTATCACGTAAAAAAGCAGGCTGGGTCCTGGCTTTTCTAGTACTCATGTGGGGAGTAAACTGGCCCCTGACCAAATATGCATTGAATTATGCACCACCGCTTTTATTTGCAGGCATGCGCCTGTTAATTGGCGGACTGGTGCTCGGTATCTATGCTTTTCCAAGGTACAAAACACTGCGGCTCCGGGAAACCTGGCATATTTATGCCATCTCTGCGGTGCTGAATATCATTTTCTTCTATGGCTTTCAGACCGTTGGACTGACAGAAGTACCCGCAGGATTATTTTCCTCCATTGTATTCCTGCAGCCTGTACTGCTCGGTATCGGGGCTTGGCTGTGGCTGGGCGAGTCGATGTATGGACTGAAAGTTGCCGGATTGGTCCTCGGTTTTGCAGGTGTGGCCACGATTAGTATCGGCGGCATGACAGGCAAAGTATCACCTGAAGGNGTTATGCTCGGACTNTTTAGTGCCATCAGTTGGGCAATCGGAACCGTATATATGAAGAAAACATCGACGAAGGTGGACGGAATCTGGATGACGGCAATACCGATTCTGATTGGCGGGATTGTCCTGACATTGACGGGTACAGCCACAGAGAACTGGGCTGAAGTACAATGGGTGCTTCCATTTATATTGGATATGCTGTTCATTTCGGTGTTTGTCATTGCACTGGGATGGCTCGCGTTCTTCAAACTGGTCAGCTCTGGCGAAGCCAGCAAGGTGGGATCATTTACGTTCCTTATTCCACTGATTGCCCTGTTGTGCAGTGTGCTGTTCCTTGGGGAGTCGGTGACGATCAATCTGATTGCAGGTTTGGTCATGATCATAGCCAGCATCCTGCTCGTGAACTTGAAGATGAAGGGCAGCGAAGTGGCGAAAATATAAAGCAACGGTGAACTTTCTTGCAATCGGCTGTT
>Ga0058696_1000414_pt1 | contig 18054 bp, 18 predicted proteins | sample AgamicMgSfrz_FD_55077 | JGI IMG/M metagenome (GOLD analysis project Ga0058696, IMG submission 55077) | Agave microbial communities from Guanajuato, Mexico - Mg.Sf.rz | ecosystem: Host-associated > Plants > Phyllosphere > Phylloplane/Leaf | place: Guanajuato, Mexico | collected 2012-05-30 | reverse complement strand
ATATATTCACGTGGTACTACACCACCGACGATAGCATTTTCAAATTCGAATCCTTTACCTTCTTCGTTTGGACCAAATTCGATCCATACGTGTCCGAATTGCCCACGACCACCTGATTGGCGAACGAATTTACCTTCAACTTTAGCTGAACCACGGAAAGTTTCACGGTATGCTACTTGAGGAGCACCAACGTTAGCTTCCACTTTAAATTCGCGACGCATACGGTCAACAAGGATGTCCAAGTGAAGTTCACCCATACCAGCGATAATCGTTTGACCAGTTTCTTGGTCAGTATGCGCACGGAATGTTGGATCTTCATCTTGTAGCTTTTGTAAAGCTTGACCCATTTTGTCTTGGTCTGCTTTGGATTTCGGTTCAACTGACAGTGAGATAACTGGCTCTGGGAATACCATGGANTCAAGAATTACTTGGTTCTTGTCATCACATAGAGTATCNCCAGTTGTAGTATCTTTCAAACCAACGGCTGCTGCGATATCTCCTGCATATACAGTAGANATTTCTTCACGGCTGTTTGCGTGCATTTGAAGGATACGTCCAATACGCTCACGTTTTCCTTTAGTAATGTAAGTTTACCAACGTAAGGGTCAGTCATAACTTTAAACGCTAAAGCAGAGAACGGTTCAGAATCATCTGAATGACGTTCAACTTCATCTTCTGAATCCGGTAATGTACCTTTGATAGCTGGTACATCCAATGGAGAAGGAAGGAAGTCAATAACGTTATCAAGCATTAATTGAACACCTTTGTTTTTGAAAGCCGATCCGCAGATAACTGGGAAAAATTCAACATTAACGGTTGCTGTACGGATGGCTGCTTTCAATTCAGCAATGCTGATTTCTTCGCCGCCAAGGTATTTTTCCATTAAGTCTTCATTAACTTCCGCTACTGCTTCAATTAACTTTTCGCGGTATTCTTCAGCTAATTCCCGGTGTTCTTCAGGAATTTCACCGATAGTGATATCAGTTCCTAGGTCATTACCGTAGAAATGAGTTTTCATTTCAATAAGGTCAATGATTGCAGAGAATTGATCTTCTGCTCCGATTGGTAACTGAACTGGGTGAGCGTTAGCTTGTAAACGATCGTGGATAGTTCCAACTGAATACAAGAAGTCTGCACCGATTTTGTCCATTTTATTTACGAATACGACACGTGGTACACCGTAAGTTGTAGCTTGGCGCCAAACCGTTTCAGTTTGAGGCTCAACACCTGATTGGGCATCAAGTACAGCTACAGCTCCATCAAGTACGCGCAAAGAACGTTCAACTTCAACTGTGAAGTCTACGTGTCCCGGTGTATCGATGATGTTTACACGGTGACCTTTCCACTGCGCAGTTGTTGCAGCGGAAGTGATCGTGATTCCGCGTTCTTGTTCCTGTTCCATCCAGTCCATTTGTGAAGCACCTTCGTGCGTTTCACCGATTTTGTGNATTTTACCAGTNTAATATAGAACACGTTCTGTTGTTGTCGTTTTACCAGCATCGATGTGAGCCATGATACCGATATTACGAGTGTTTGCTAAGGAGAACTCTCTTGCCATTTGTCTTTCTCCTTCCTTCTATAAGGATTTTATAGTGATTAATCTTACCAGCGATAATGTGCGAAAGCTTTGTTGGCTTCAGCCATTTTGTGTGTATCTTCACGTTTCTTAACTGCTGCTCCAGTNTTGTTGGCAGCNTCCATGATTTCATAAGCTAAACGCTCTTCCATCGTTTTTTCTCCACGAAGGCGAGAGTAGTTTACTAACCAACGAAGTCCTAGAGTCGATTTACGGTCTGGACGCACCTCAACTGGTACTTGGTAGTTAGCTCCACCCACACGGCGTGCTTTTACTTCTAGTACAGGCATGATGTTTTTAAGTGCTTGATCGAAAACTTCGATCGGCTCATTGCCAGTACGTTCTTTGATTAAATCAAATGCAGAGTAAAGAATTTTTTGTGATTTACCTCTTTGTCCATCAACCATTAATTTGTTGATTAAGCGAGTCACAAGTTTTGAATTATANATTGGATCTGGTAATACGTCTCTTTTCGTTACAGGTCCTTTACGAGGCATTATATTTCCTCCTTTCAAGAAAGTTCAATTTTGGTTTNAGTTTATTTTTTNGCTGCTTTCGGACGCTTAGTACCGTATTTAGAACGGCCTTGCATACGATTGTTAACTCCAGCTGTATCAAGAGCACCACGTACGATATGGTAACGTACCCCTGGTAAATCTTTTACACGTCCGCCACGGATAAGAACCACGCTGTGTTCTTGTAGGTTGTGACCGATACCTGGGATATAAGCTGTTACCTCGATACCGTTTGTTAGACGTACACGCGCATATTTACGTAACGCGGAGTTTGGTTTTTTCGGTGTCATAGTACCCACACGAGTGCAAACACCACGTTTTTGCGGAGATGATACGTTAGTTTGTGCTTTTTTAAAGCTGTTGTAGCCTTTGTTAAGTGCTGGAGATTTTGANTTAACCTCTTTAGACTCGCGTCCTTTACGCACTAATTGATTAATAGTAGGCATTACATTTTTCCTCCCTTCACGTTTTCATTTCTAGTACCACACATCCAGGTGGTTCATAAATGGGTAAAAACAAAGTCTTTGCAAATATTATTGCAAAAACATTTTTACTTTTTAATGGCAACAGTTGCTGCTCCGACATCAATACCACATGCTTTGCCAAGCATTCTCATCGAATCAACATATGTGATAGGAACATCCAATTCTTTGGCNGTCTCAACGACACGCCCAGTCAAGTATATATCTGCATCATCAGCGATGATAACTTCTTGAATTAAATTGTTTTTAAGAGCTCTAACTGCTTGCTTCGTCCCTATAATCACTGACTTTGCCTGTATTACTTTTTCATAAGACATGGTCCATATCCTCCAAAGTTACAGGGTAACATAGGAGCACCTTTGCTATAGTATCATTATAAGTCGGATACTGTCAACTTCTTTCAAAAAAATAATTCAAGCAAAAGGTTTTCCTTACATAATTCTATTAAGATTTTCAATTTGCCCAAACGGAAATTATCAAAATTCTCATAGGCTTTTCAGCCGGCCATGAGTAATAAGAGAGACCAGCTCAATAAATTCTGATCCTTCATCTCCTCCAATAGGAAACGGGAGTGTGGTTTTCAGTTTAAATTATTGAGCTGGTCCTTTTTCCATTAATCCACTGTTACTGTATCGGCACTTTCGTCAACAACGACAGGGTTTGCTTTTCTGTATCTAAGCATTCCTGTTCCTGCAGGGACAAGTTTACCGATGATGACATTTTCTTTAAGCCCAAGCAATTCATCACGTTTTCCTTTTATTGCTGCATCAGTCAAGACCCTAGTTGTTTCTTGGAATGACGCGGCGGACAAGAAGGAATCCGTTTCAAGAGATGCTTTTGTGATACCTAGCAATACAGGACGGCCTGTAGCCGGTAATTTGTTGGTCAGCAATGCATCAGTGTTTGCAGTAGTGAACTGGTTGACATCCAATAATGTTCCTGGAAGCACTTCAGTTTCGCCTGCATCAAGCACACGGACTTTACGCATCATTTGTCTAACCATTACCTCGATGTGCTTATCACCGATTTCAACACCTTGCATCCGGTATACTTTTTGAACTTCATGAAGCAGGTATTCCTGAACAGTAAGCACGTCTGTAACCTTCAGCAATTCTTTCGGATCGATGGAACCCTCTGTCAACTCTTCACCACGACGGACAGGTGTATCAACAGTTACTCTTAAACGTGCTGTGTATGGCGCAGTATATGTGCGTGATTCAACAGCACCTTGAACAACGATTTCCTGTTGTTTATCCCGAATTTCATTGATGGAAACAATCGTTCCTTCAATTTCGGAAATGACAGCTTGACCTTTAGGGTTTCTTGCTTCAAATATTTCTTGGATACGAGGAAGACCTTGAGTGATATCGTCCCCTGCAACCCCACCTGTATGGAATGTACGCATCGTCAACTGTGTACCAGGTTCTCCGATTGATTGAGCGGCAATGATACCGACTGCTTCGCCCACTTCAACTTCTTGACCGGTAGCCAAGTTGCGTCCATAACATTTTTTACATACACCATGGCTGGTGTTACATGTAAAGGCAGAACGGATCCATGCTGTTTCGATTCCAAGTGATTCAATATAGTTAGCAAGATCTTCAGTAATAAGATCGTTTTCAGCCACGATTACTTCATTTGTTTCTGGATGTCTGATCGCTTTTCTTGCATAACGGCCAACTAGGCGCTCTTCAAGATGCTCAATTATTTCAGTACCCTCTCTCAAGGCTGAAATTTTCAAGCCGCGGTCCGTTCCACAATCGTCATCACGGATGATGACATCTTGGGCAACGTCAACAAGTCGACGGGTAAGGTAACCGGAATCGGCCGTTTTAAGCGCTGTATCGGCAAGACCTTTACGCGCACCATGTGTAGAGATGAAGTACTCCAACACGGTTAAACCTTCACGGAAACTTGATTTGATCGGTAATTCAATGATACGTCCAGCCGGGTTGGCCATCAAACCACGCATACCAGCAAGCTGCGTAAAGTTGGAAGCATTACCACGGGCACCGGAATCACTCATCATGAAGATCGGGTTGCGTCGGTCCAGGGAGTCCATAAGTTTGGACTGAATGGTATCCTTGGCAGCACTCCAAATTGAAATGACGCGATCATAACGCTCATCCTCAGTAATAAGACCGCGTCTGAATTGTTTCAAGACGTTATCCACTTTGGTTTGAGCCTCAGTAATGATTTCTTGTTTTTCTTTTAAAACGACAATATCAGCCACACCAACGGTAATACCAGCTTTTGTCGAATATTTGAATCCAAGATCTTTCATCCGGTCAAGCATTTTGGATGTTTCGGTAATTTTAAAGCGTTTAAAGACTTCCGCGATGATATTTCCAAGAATTTTTTTCTTGAAAGGATCGATAGCAGGTTGGGACTTAATCAATTCAGGGATATTAGCGCCCTTTTCCACAAAATATTTCTCTGGAGTTTTGGTTTCCAGATTATAACGTGTCGGTTCGTTAATATACGGGAATGATTTAGGTAAAATTTCATTGAAGATCAATTTTCCAACAGTCGTAATTAGAAGTTGGCCGTTTTGTTCTTCAGTGAATGTTTCNTTATTNAGTGACGATGCATGTACGGCACAACGGGAATGTAAGTGTACATATCCGTTTTGGTATGCAAGTAATGCTTCACTTGTATCTTTAAAGATCATACCCTCACCGATAGCGCCTTCTCTTTCCAANGTTAAGTAATAGTTACCTAATACCATATCTTGAGAAGGTGTAACGACAGGTTTACCATCTTTAGGGTTCAAAATGTTCTGTGCTGCAAGCATAAGCATGCGTGCTTCGGCTTGTGCTTCAGAAGATAGAGGAACGTGGACCGCCATTTGGTCACCGTCAAAGTCAGCGTTGTAAGCTGTACATACGAGCGGATGCAAACGAATTGCGCGACCTTCAACCAACGTTGGTTCAAATGCTTGGATCCCAAGTCTATGAAGAGTCGGTGCACGGTTCAATAGTACTGGGTGTTCNCTAATAACTTCTTCTAGGACATCCCATATTTCAGGAGATAAACGTTCAATTTTGCGCTTAGCGGATTTGATGTTATGCGCNAGACCTCTTTGAACAAGCTCCTTCATTACGAATGGTTTGAATAATTCAATCGCCATTTCTTTCGGAAGACCACATTGGTACATCTTTAAGTTTGGTCCGACTACGATAACGGAACGGCCAGAGTAATCAACACGTTTACCAAGAAGGTTTTGACGGAAACGGCCTTGTTTACCTTTTAACATGTGAGATAAAGATTTTAACGGACGGTTACCTGGTCCAGTTACCGGACGGCCACGACGGCCATTATCGATAAGAGCATCGACAGCTTCTTGCAGCATACGCTTCTCATTTTGAACGATAATGCTTGGTGCTCCAAGGTCCAGTAATCTTTTCAACCGATTATTACGGTTGATAACACGGCGATATAAATCATTTAAATCAGATGTGGCAAAACGTCCTCCATCAAGTTGAACCATAGGACGAAGCTCCGGTGGAATGACCGGAAGCACGTCAAGGATCATCCATGAAGGCTCATTTCCGGAGTTACGGAATGCTTCAAGCACTTCCAAGCGTTTGATTGCACGGGTTCTGCGTTGTCCTTGAGCTGTTTTAAGCTCCTCTTTCAACGACTCTACTTCCTTTTCCGTATCAATATCTTGTAAAAGTTTTTTAATAGCTTCCGCACCCATGGCAGCTTGGAATTTCTTACCGTATTTTTCACGGTATGTACGATATTCCTTTTCAGAAAGAAGCTGTTTCTTTTCTAAAGTTGTATCGCCCGTTTCAGTTACTACGTAAGATGCAAAGTAAATAACTTCTTCCAAAGCCCGTGGAGACATATCAAGAACAAGTCCCATACGGCTAGGAATTCCTTTAAAATACCATATGTGTGAAACTGGTGCTGCCAGCTCAATATGACCCATACGCTCACGACGCACCTTAGCACGGGTGACTTCAACGCCACAACGGTCACAGACTACGCCTTTATAACGAACACGTTTATATTTTCCGCAATGACATTCCCAGTCCTTTTGAGGTCCAAAATTCTCTCACAGAATAAACCGTCTTTTTCTGGCTTTAACGTACGATAGTTGATTGTTTCTGGTTTTTTAACTTCTCCATGGGACCAAGAACGAATCTTGTCTGGTGAAGCAAGACCAATTTTCATATACTCAAAATTATTAACGTCTAACAAGGGGCCTACCTCCCTTTTAATCTCCAGGTTTAACCCTTGATTGCCGTCACGTTATGAGGCAATCTTACACCGGATGATGGTTGATTGAATCAATAAGGCTCTAACAAGGCAGCATGATTTTCTAATGAACATCTCGCTGCCAGTCAGAGCAGGTAATATATAACTGATATGTTTATATTTAATTTTATTCTTTGACAGGTGCCCCTACTTCGGAAGCAACCATATCTTTAGTTTCTGAATCAAGGCTTAATTTGTCTGCTTGGTTGGCTTCATCTTCATCTTCCAAATCACGCATTTCGATTTCACGATCTTCGGCATTGAGGATTTTAACATCCAATCCTAAACTTTGAAGCTCCTTAATCAATACTTTGAATGACTCAGGAACGCCTGGTTCAGGGACATTTTCACCTTTGACAATCGCTTCGTACGTTTTAACACGACCTACGACATCATCTGATTTAACGGTTAGGATTTCTTGTAATGTATAAGCGGCACCATAAGCTTCAAGTGCCCATACTTCCATCTCACCGAAACGCTGTCCACCAAATTGCGCTTTACCACCAAGTGGTTGCTGCGTAACAAGGGAGTAAGGTCCAGTTGAACGTGCATGAAGTTTATCATCGACCATATGCGCCAGTTTGATCATGTACATGACACCAACTGATACACGGTTATCGAATGCTTCACCTGAACGGCCATCATAAAGGACAGTTTTTGCATCACGGGACATCCCGGCTTCTTCAATCGTACCCCAAACGTCTTCCTCAGTGGCACCATCGAATACAGGAGATGCTACATGAATGCCAAGTGCGCGTGCAGCCATACCTAAGTGTAGCTCCAACACCTGACCGATGTTCATACGTGAAGGTACACCCAATGGGTTTAACATGATGTCGACTGGAGTGCCGTCCGGTAAATAAGGCATATCTTCTTCAGGAAGAATCCTGGAGATTACCCCTTTGTTACCATGTCGTCCGGCCATTTTATCGCCTTCATGGATTTTACGTTTTTGAACGATATATACACGTGCGAGTTGGTTTACACCAGGAGGCAGTTCATCGCCATCTTCTCTGTTAAATACTTTAACATCAAGAACGATTCCTCCGCCGCCGTGAGGTACACGAAGTGATGTATCCCTTACTTCACGTGCTTTTTCACCGAAGATTGCATGTAATAGACGTTCCTCAGCAGTCAGTTCCGTTACACCTTTAGGCGTGACTTTACCAACGAGAAGGTCTCCGTCTTTCACTTCAGCACCCACACGGATAATTCCGCGCTCATCAAGATTACGAAGCGCATCTTCCCCTACGTTAGGGATATCACGGGTGATTTCTTCAGGCCCTAATTTTGTATCGCGTGATTCAGATTCATATTCTTCAATATGAATGGAAGTGTACACATCATCTTTAACCAATCGTTCACTCATGATGATGGCATCTTCATAGTTATATCCATCCCATGTCATGAAGGCTACCAATACGTTACGTCCAAGTGCCAACTCACCTTTTTCCATTGAAGGACCATCAGCAAGAATTTCACCTTTTACGACGTTGTCGCCAACACTTACGATAGGGCGTTGATTATAGCACGTTCCTTGGTTGGAACGAATGAATTTTAATAGACGATATTTATCAAGATTTCCTTTTACTTGCTGCCCGTCTACTTCACTTACCCTACGTACCCATACTTCACGTGATTCAACGTGCTCTACGATACCAGGGTGTTTACAGATTACGGCAGCACCGGAGTCTTTCGCTGAAACATACTCCATACCCGTTCCTACCCGAGGGGCTTCCGGTTGAAGCAAAGGAACTGCTTGACGTTGCATGTTCGCTCCCATAAGGGCACGGTTGGAGTCATCGTTTTCCAAGAAAGGAATACATGCAGTCGCGGCAGATACAACCTGTTTAGGAGATACATCCATGTAATCTACGCGGTCACGCGGAACAACGGTATTTTCACCGCGGAAACGTGCAACAACATCATTATCAAGGAATGAGCCGTCATCCGACAGTCGTACATTCGCTTGGGCAACTACATAGTTATCTTCCTCATCAGCTGTTAAGTAATCGATTTGGCTTGTAATTTTACCTGTTTCAGGGTCCACACGGCGGTATGGTGTTTCAATGAAGCCATATGGGTTAACCTTTGCAAAACTGGATAACGAGTTAATCAAACCAATATTCGGTCCCTCAGGCGTTTCNATCGGACACATGCGGCCATAGTGGGAATAATGAACGTCACGTACTTCAAAGCCAGCACGCTCACGTGTCAGACCACCAGGTCCCAATGCAGATAGACGACGTTTATGCGTCAANTCAGCCAACGGGTTCGTTTGATCCATGAACTGGGAAAGCTGTGAACTTCCAAAGAACTCTTTAATGGATGCAATGACCGGGCGAATGTTGATTAGTTGTTGTGGAGTGATTGTGTTCGTATCCTGAATGGACATTCTTTCACGNACAACACGCTCCATACGNGATAAACCAATTCTGAATTGGTTTTGCAGCAATTCACCAACGGAACGCAGACGACGGTTACCTAAATGGTCAATGTCATCCGTGATTCCCACACCATGCAATAAATTAAAGAAATAACTGATGGAAGAAATGATATCAGCCGGTGTAATGTTTTTGACCTGGTCGGTCACATAAGCATTACCGATGATATTGATCACTTTTTCGCCTTCAGCATCGTTTGGTGCAAACACCTTAATAGGTTGAAGAAGAGTTTCTTCCTCTACTACACCACCTGATGGATGGAATGTTTTGAATCCTATTCCACCTTCGATATGAGGCAGAATCCTATCAAGAGTCCNACGATCAAGCATTGTACCTTTTTCAACAATGATTTCTCCCGTTTCAGGATCAATCAAAGTCTCTGCAATACGTTGTCCGAATAAACGGTTCTTAATATGCAGTTTTTTGTTTATTTTATAACGGCCTACATTAGCTAAATCATAACGTTTCGGATCAAAAAAGCGTGATACTAAAAGACTTTTCGCGTTTTCGACAGTAGGCGGTTCACCNGGGCGTAGACGCTCATAGATTTCTAGTAATGCTTTTTCCACACTCTCGGTGTTATCCTTTTCAAGNGTGTTGCGAAGGTATTCGTTGTCACCGATCAAATCGATGATTTCTTGATCTGTTCCGAATCCAAGGGCACGCATCAATACCGTGATCGGTAATTTCCTGGTGCGGTCGATTCGAACATACACAACATCCTTGGCGTCTGTTTCGTATTCGAGCCATGCGCCACGGTTAGGAATAACGGTCGCAGAGAACCCNAGCTTACCGTTTTTATCCATTTTCCCATTGTAGTAAACACTCGGTGAGCGCACTAATTGGGATACAATTACCCGTTCAGCACCATTGATGACAAATGTACCTGTTTCAGTCATCAGCGGGAAGTCGCCCATAAATACATCNTGGTCTTTTACTTCCCCTGTTTCTTTGTTAACAAGGCGCACTTTCACACGAAGTGGTGCAGAATACGTAACATCGCGTTCTTTTGTTTCTTCCACAGAATACTTCGGCTCAGCTAAGCTGTAATCGATGAATTCTAACGATAAATTACCTGTAAAATCCTCAATAGGAGAAATNTCCTGGAACATTTCCTTTAAACCTACATCTAGAAACCATTGATAAGAAGCTGTTTGAATTTCAATCAGATTCGGAAGGTCCAAAACCTCACTGATTCTTGCATAACTTCTACGTTGGCGGTGTCGTCCATACTGAACAAGTTGACCTGTCAACTGATTCACCCCTTAAATCAAGCGTTATAAGGATCCATTTGCCTCGGAAAAGGAATCATTTCCATAGACAAAAAGAAAATGGTTTTTATTTTAAAAACCACTATTTCTCATAAAACGAACTATTATTTATATATTTTTCCCATATTATCCATTGATTATACACCAATGGTATAAAAATTGCATAGTTACGGAATTATATATATGCATTTTATAATACTAACATAGCGAAAATTTAGAGTCAAACCTTTTTGGATAATAGTATATAGTAACCTTTTTTCTTAACGGGCACTTCAACATTTCCAAATAATTGCTCCATTTTATCCATTGCGGATGGAGCCCCTTGTTTTTTTTGAATGACAACCCATAATTCTCCACCAGCTACCAAACTGCGATAGCTTTCTTCTAAAATTTCGTGGACTACACTTTTACCTGCGCGAATGGGAGGGTTCGTAAGAATCGCTGCGAATAAATTGGAGGCAACTTTGTCAAAACGATCGCTTTCGTANATATTCACATTTGCGATCCCATTAGAAGCAGCATTCTCTTTTGACAATTCAACTGCCCGGCTATTTATATCAATCATTTCTATCGTTCTATCGGGATAAGCTGCCGCAATCGATATTCCGATCGGTCCATACCCGCAACCAACATCGAGAATATTTCCTTCCACAGCTTCATTAAGGTTAAAACTCTCAACCAAAAGACGCGATCCGAAATCAACTTCCTTTTTCGAAAAAACACCATTATCACTTTTGAAGCGAAATGTACGTCCCTTTAATGTGAAATCCCAAAATTTCGGATTGCTTACGACATCCGGTTTGTGTGAGTAGTAATGCTCTGTCAGAGTCATCTCCCCCTATCAGAAAGGAATATTGAAGATTTAATGAGAGAAGAGAATTGAAGAATGGATGCTTGCANGCCGGAATGTTCCANTAACGATNTCCNCGTTANCAAACCATTAACGGCCAGTTCCCGTCATTTCTTTAAAAAATGAAGAAAAAAAGCCCGCCAATGATAGCGAGCTTTTTGTTTATGCAAGATTACTTAACTTCAACGCCAGCTCCAACTTCTTCAAGTTTAGCTTTGATTTCTTCAGCTTCTTCTTTAGAAGCGCCTTCTTTGATTGCTTTTGGAGTGTTGTCAACAAGTTCTTTTGCTTCTTTAAGTCCAAGACCTGTAACTTCACGTACAGCTTTGATAACTTTGATTTTTTGATCTCCAGCAGATGTAAGAACTACATCAAACTCAGTTTTTTCTTCAGCAGCAGCGCCACCAGCAGCAGCTACAGCTACAGGTGCAGCAGCAGTTACGCCAAATTCTTCTTCGATTGCTTTTACAAGGTCGTTTAATTCTAAAACAGTCATGTTTTTAACTGCTTCAATGATTTGATCTTTAGTCATTTTTATTTCCTCCTCGAAATGGTTGGTTTTTTTTGAATCAGCAGGCTAAATAAGCGGTTAGCTTACGCGCCTTGTTCTTCTTTTTGCTCTGCAACAGCTTTTGTAGCAAGAGCAAGTCCGCGCATAGGTGCTTGTAGCACGCTGAGTAGCATTGAAAGTAGGCCTTCGCGTGAAGGTAGTTCTGCAAGAGCTTTAATTTCTTCAGCAGTTGCAACATTTCCTTCGATAACTCCAGCTTTGATTTCTAACGCTTCATGTTTTTTCGCAAAATCGTTAAGGATTTTTGCTGGCGCAATAACATCTTCAGTTGAGAATGCAATTGCGTTTGGACCTGTTAATGATTCGTTCAAAGCGCTAAGCTCAGCACTTTCAGCAGCACGGCGAGTCATAGAGTTTTTGTAAACTTTAAACTCAACGCCAGCTTCACGAAGTTGCTTACGAAGTTCTGTTACTTCAGCAACAGTCAATCCACGGTAGTCAACAACTACTGTTGATTGGCTTGAAGTTAACTTTTCAGAAATCTCAGCAACGATTTTTTGCTTTTGTTCAATAATTGCGTTCATCCTTACACCTCCTGTAGATTTGCTTGAAAACATTTATACCGTTTCAAAGAAAAAGCCTTCATCTCTATTGCAGACATGAAGGCAGTAATTTCAAAAGTCATAGTCCAGGACTATTATTATCGAATTACCTCGGCAGGGAATTAAGCTCGTAATGAGCACCTACTGTCTACGGTACAAATAGTATTCATTTATTCACAACAAAACTTATTATAACAATAATAGTTTTGGTATGTCAATTATTTATTTGAAAGNAGAAGGATCAACTTTCACNCCAGGGCCCATTGTAGTTGTTACAGAAACGTTTTTCATGTAAGTTCCTTTAGCAGCCGCAGGTTTAACTTTCANTAATGTATCATAGATAGTAGTGAAGTTTTCCACTAGTTTAGCATCTTCGAAAGATACTTTACCGATNGGAGCGTGGATGTTACCAGCTTTATCTACGCGGTATTCAACTTTACCAGCTTTGATTTCATTAACAGCTTTCGTTACATCGAAAGTTACTGTGCCAGTTTTAGGGTTAGGCATTAAACCTTTAGGTCCTAATACACGGCCAAGTTTACCAACTTCACCCATCATGTCTGGAGTCGCAACGATTACATCGAATTCGAACCATCCTTGTTGGATTTTGTTGATGTAGTCAGATTCGCCAACGTAGTCAGCACCAGCAGCTTCCGCTTCTTTTGCTTTTTCGCCTTTAGCGAACACTAATACGCGTTGAGTTTTACCAGTACCATTCGGAAGAACAACAGCTCCACGAATTTGTTGGTCAGCTTTCTTAGGGTCTACGCCTAAACGGAAAGCTACTTCAACAGTCGCATCGAATTTTGCGAAGTTTGCTTTTTTAGCAACTTCGATTGCTTCAGTTACAGCATAAGCCTTAGAAACTTCTACAAGCTTAGCTGCTTCAAGATACTTTTTACCTTTTTTCGCCATGATATAAATCCTCCTAAATTGTGGTTTTAACGGAATGACCTCCCACGAATAAAGGTTGCGAGTATCAATCGCAACCCCGTAGAAACAAATAGCAATTACATGGATTAGTCTTCGATGACAATACCCATGCTGCGAGCAGTACCTTCAACCATACGCATTGCAGCTTCAACGCTTGCAGCGTTTAGGTCAGGCATTTTAGTTTCAGCAATCTCGCGCACTTGATCACGCTTGACTGTAGCAACTTTATTACGGTTAGGTTCACCAGAACCAGACTCGATACCAGCTACTTTCTTAAGCAATACTGCAGCCGGTGGAGTTTTTGTAATGAATGTAAATGAACGGTCTTCAAATACCGTGATTTCAACAGGAATAATTAGACCAGCTTGATCTGCTGTACGAGCGTTGAACTCCTTACAGAATCCCATGATGTTTACACCAGCTTGACCTAATGCAGGACCGACTGGCGGTGCCGGATTCGCTTTACCAGCAGGAATTTGCAATTTAACCATTTTAATTACTTTTTTAGCCACGAGACACACCTCCTTATAAGTCCGTGATGTGGTAATAGGGTAATACCCTCCCACTCATCTTGAATTCTTTATATATTAATAAAGAATACTTGTATCGTTGAGGCCTAAAAATTGAAACATACTGACCTTTGAAATTTTACCACTTTCAAAAGGCAATTTCAAGTTTTTTTCCGTTTATAATTTTTCCACCTGATTAAAATCAAGTTCAACCGGTGTATCACGGCCGAACATATTGACTAGGACCCTTACTTTCCCTTTGTCTTTATCAAGTTCTTCAATCGGTCCTGCAAAAGTTGCAAATGGGCCTTCTTTAACTTGAACCGTATCACCGATTTCAAAATCAACTTCGATTTTGCTTTCGTCTACGCCCATTCGTTTAAGAACGACTTCAATTTCTTCCGGAAGTAATGCAGTCGGTTTTGATCCAGCTCCAGATGAACCCACGAAACCTGTTACCCCAGGCGTATTCCGGACAACATACCATGAATCATCCGTCATGATGATCTCAACCAACACATAACCTGGAAACACTTTCTTTTTGGTCACTTTCTTTTTGCCATCTTTCACTTCTGTTTCTTCTTCTTCTGGAACTACAACGCGAAAGATCTTGTCTTCCATCCCCATAGTTTCAACACGTTTTTCCAAGTTAGCTTTAACCTTGTTCTCATAACCTGAATAGGTGTGAACTACATACCAATTCTTTTCCATGTGTTAGGACTTTAACGTCCTTCCCTCCCTGCAATCGATCATTTTCTTTATTAATCTTTATCTTTGAACGTTTTAGCCAAAAAACCATACAGGCGTCATCCCGAACTTAACTAGAATATATTGTGATGATTCATATTACAGCAGCACTCGTTTTTGAACTTCTTCACTTATTAAAAAAGACAAATTAAAAAACCCGTTTCCGGGCTTTTCTGCTGACACATATTATTCTATCACTATTATACCTTATTTTCGAATCTCTTATTCAATAACTAAGCGAATTAATTCGGAAATACCCAAATCGACCACTGTAAAGAATAAAGCCATAAATACTACAGTCGTTACCACCACGATTGTATATTTAGTAAGCTCCTTGCGTTTCGGCCAGCTTACTTTTTGCATTTCGCGAGCGACTCCGCTGAAAAATTCGGTAAAACGTTTCATGAATGTACCTCCAAGCATTAGAAGCTTCTGTCAATCTATTTATAAAACGGTTATTTCGTTTCTTTATGAATCGAGTGTGAGTTGCACGTACTGCAAAATTTCTTGATTTCCAGCCGTTCGCCGCTTGTTGATTGTTTGCTCTCATAACTATAATTTCTTGAACCGCAATCGTTGCAGGCAAGAACTATTTTTTTTCGCATTAGATACACCTATCCTATCTACTATATCCATAAAACCTTATCACGACTGTTTTTTATTGTCAATATCAAAGCGGGTTTCACCCATTATGGACAACGTAAATCAAAACATCGGCTTGCATCTAAAAATCTTAGTGAATAAAAAACTTCCATGTGGAGAAGGGACAGATGAAATTAAGCGGAAAAAGCGGAGGGATTATAAACTGATTTCCCTTACTTCCAGATAGCGCTCGAGCTTTCTTTTCACCCGCTGAAGGGCGTTGTCGATTGACTTAACATGCCGGTTCAACTCTTCCGAAATTTCTTGGTAGGTTTGTCCATCCAGGTAAAGAGCTAACACTTTTCTCTCAAGATCACTCAGGAGCTCGGCCATCTTTAATTCGATATCGTCAAACTCTTCTTGGTTGATGATCAGTTCTTCCGGGTCCAAAACCTTCGTACCCGATATGATATCCATTAGAGTTCGGTCCGATTCCTCATCATAAATTGGCTTGTCCAGGGAAACATAGGAATTGAGCGGAATATGTTTTTGACGTGTTGCTGTTTTGATAGCTGTAATGATCTGCCTCGTAATGCATAGTTCTGCAAATGCTTTAAAAGAAGATAACTTATCCCCTTTAAAATCACGGACGGCTTTATATAAACCAATCATACCTTCTTGCACGATGTCTTCCTTATCGGCACCAATCAAGAAATAAGTCCTTGCCTTCGCTCTTACAAAATTACGATACTTTTGGATCAAATAATCAAGCGCTTCACTGTCTCCAGTGTGCACCAACCCTATCAATTCATCATCCTCAAACTGAAGATACTTTTCGTTCAGCTTCATTCCGAATTTGAGACCCACATTATATCCCCCTGACCTGACTCAGATAGAAATATTATACAGCAGGTAAATTTTACCCGTCAATGGTTCAAATTTTACCCCGGCGCCATTTTTCGAAAATTTCTGCCACTTCTTCACTTAAAGGAATTTTAGCAACGGGTCTTATCGTTGTTGTTTTTCTTACATCTTTCTTGATTTCGCCTTGAATTTCTTCCATTTCAATTAGCAGTTCACGAGCGGATTTCCTTAGGGCCCCTTGGCCAAAGATCACCCACTGTTCCGTGAAGTCAGAGGTTGCCACTTGAATTTGCGTTTTGACATTATTCAGTTCGATGGCCATCTTTTCTATTCTTTCATCCGCAGTTTCATTTTCTTTTGTAAAAATTACGTCAACTTTGTGATTTTTGAATATGCGGGCAATTCCCTGAACATATTGAGCATCAAATACGACAATTACACGGTATCCGGTAAATGCTTGATATTCCGCCATCATTTCTATCAATCGNTCCCTTGCAGCAGCAAGATCCCGTTCTTTTAATTCTCTCAGTTCCGGCCAAGCTCCAATAATGTTATAACCGTCCACCAACAGAATATTCATTTCGTCATTGCCCTAGGGGATTTCTTTTTCTATAAACCTCATACATCAATAAACCGGCTGCTACCGATGCATTTAACGAAGTTACTTTTCCAGCCATTGGAAGACGGATGAGAAAATCACATTTCTCCTTCATTAACCGGGCCATGCCTTTTCCTTCGCTGCCGATAACAAGTCCGATAGGCATCTTTCCGTCCATGTTACGGTAATCATCGCTGCCTTTCGCATCGGTACCGACTATCCATACCCCTCGCTCTTTCAATTCTTCCACCGCTCTTGCCAAATTTGTAACACGAGCTACAGGAATATATTCGATTGCACCAGTCGAAGCTTTAGCCACTGTTGCCGTCAAGCCCACCGCTCTTCTTTTCGGTATGATGATTCCATGGGCCCCGACTGCATCAGCCGTCCTCATGATCGAACCTAAATTATGCGGATCTTCAACCTCATCAAGGATCATGAAAAAAGGTGCTTCGTCCCGTTCAGCCGCTTTTGCGAATAAGTCATCCAGCTCCACATATTCATATGCAGCCACTTGTGCGATAACGCCTTGATGGATGCCTTCTACCATTTGGTCAATTTTTTTCTTCGGTACGATTTGCACGAGAACCTTCTTTTCCTTCGCGAGACCGATAAGTGGTTGCATCGAGCCTTTTTGCGAGCCCTCGGCTATCCAAATTTTATTAACTTCCCGTTCGGAGCGAAGTGCTTCCAATACGGGGTTTCTGCCAATGATATATTCTTCGCTCATGGGTTACTCCCCTTTTCTTCTTCAATGTATTCAATGGATTTTTTGATGAGTTCTTCCATTCTTTCTATTCGACCGGATAAATACAAAAATCCCATTAGAGCCTCGAAGGCTGTACTGTAGCGATACGTTTGCACATCTGTATTCTTCGGTACCGTACCGGATTTCGCATTTCGGCCGCGCCGAACGACAGCGGATTCCTCTTCCGATAGCCAATCTGACTCCAGAAAGAAGTGGATGATTTTATTTTGCGCTTTAGCAGCTACAAAAGATGTAGCTTTTTTGTGAAGTAGATTGGGCTTGACCGCCCCTTTTTGAATGAGGTGATGCCGTATATACGTTTCGTATACGGCATCACCTATATATGCTAAAGCAAGACTGTTCAGCATTTTTGCATCTACCTTACTATCGTAATGAAGCATTAATTACCCTCTTTTCCATCTTGTACCTTGAGGGGTATCCTCTAATATGATATTCATGTTTTTCAAGCGATCGCGAATTTCATCAGATAATCCAAAATTGCGGTCTTTCCGCGCTTGAATCCTTTGCTGTATCAACCCTTCAATTTCTTCATCCA
>Ga0058696_1000413_pt1 | contig 18061 bp, 23 predicted proteins | sample AgamicMgSfrz_FD_55077 | JGI IMG/M metagenome (GOLD analysis project Ga0058696, IMG submission 55077) | Agave microbial communities from Guanajuato, Mexico - Mg.Sf.rz | ecosystem: Host-associated > Plants > Phyllosphere > Phylloplane/Leaf | place: Guanajuato, Mexico | collected 2012-05-30 | reverse complement strand
GCTAGAAGTACCTAAAACATCATCTTTTTTTCCACAACCCATAATTGATTTCCTCCTTGTTTGTTTCTTTCTTTGTGATACTACACTACTAACATATTGCCAAAGGTCGTGATGGGTTACGGACAAACGCCTTTTTTCTTGAAATTTAGGCATATGCCCTAATTTTTGGCTTTGTTTAGATGGCTGTCACAGAAATAGGCACTTAAAGACTGTTTTCTTCATATTAGTGAGTATAAGAGGAGAAATTAAAGGAGGATATTAATGTGAATATAGAGTGGATGGAGCTGTTGCTGTTAGTGTTAGCCACATTTCGCCTGACAAGATTATTAGTGTTCGACCGCATAACAGAATTCCTTCGGATGTTAGTACTTGATGAAACTCTTGAAAAAAATGAAGATGGTGAAGATGAGATATATTATGTTCCAAAGGCCGGAAAGGTTAGAGGATTTTTGGGGGAATTGATCAGCTGTTATTGGTGTACAGGGGTATGGTCAACTGCTTTCCTTGTGTTTTTGTATTATTTCCTTCCAGCGGTTTGTGTGCCAATTGTGCTTATTCTTGCCATTGCCGGGGCTGCTTCTATAATAGAGGCAATCGTGCAGAAGTTAATTGATTAACATTAAAAATCGTTATCTTTATCTAGGCTAGATGTTTATACAGAGAAATTATCTACTCATACAATATGGTAGACATATTCTGATGTCTAAACTCGAACGGGAGGGCTTGTTTTTATGAAAAAACCGACAAAAAAAGAAGAAGCACCAGCTGCTATTTCCCGGAAAAAAAAGGTGAAAAAGAAAGGCTGTGGCTGTGGAAAAAAGGTTAAGACAAATAGCTGAAGACAAAAAAGAAGAGCGGAATAGCCGTTCTTTTTTTGTTCTTACAAAAATTGGGGTTGCAAAATCGTTAATTTTTTTCATAAAAACCAATAGAAACGAAAAAAATAAACCAAGGAAAAACCATACATCTTTTACATAGGAAGGGACAAATATGACAAATCACAAACGTATTTTTGTTTTATTTATTTTAATGCTCCTAGTGCTGGCCGGATGTGAAGACTCATCTCCCTCTAGCCGGACTGCTTTATTTAAGAAGGTAGATCCAGCTCCGTTAACAATCACTAAAAATCCAGATCAGCTTGAGCAAATATTAGTGGATCAGGTAAAAGAGGAGGCAAGCTCTGTAAAATCCATCTATGATGTAGCGGTGATTAAGGGCGAGAAGGAAATTTTAGTTGCTTATAAAGTGAAGCATATGTCCAGGTTCCGAATGAAAGGCATTGAAAGTGATCTGAACAAAATATTGAGTGATAAGTTTCCAGATCATACATTCACTGTTTCAAGCGATTATAAAATATTTCTTGAAGCAATAAGGCTTGGGGATAAAATGAAAAAACCTGATTTCAGTGAAAAGAAAGCTGACAAACAGCTTAAGAAAATAATTAGTCTTACCAATGAACTAACATAAGGAGAAGGTATAGATGGCGAAGAAAAAAAAGACTCCACAGCAAAAACAGTATGAACAATTAGAAAAAAAATATGAAACAAAAAGACCAGTTGTAAAAAACTGTATAAAAGCTTTTTTTGTCGGAGGCTTTATTTGTATGCTCGGGCAGTTTATTTCTTTTTTGTATATTTACTTTTTTCACTTTACAGAGCAAACTTCCGGAAATCCAACTAGTGCAACAATAATATTTCTGTCTATGTTGCTGACAGGATTTGGGATTTATGATCGTCTGGGCCAATTTGCGGGAGCAGGTAGTGCTGTGCCGGTATCAGGGTTTGGAAACAGCATCATTTCCGCAGCGATTGAGCATCGTACAGAAGGGTTTGTATTAGGTGTTGGAGGCAATATTTTTAAATTAGCAGGCTCCGTTATTTTATTTGGCGTCTTTTCTGCTTTTGTTGTTGCATTGATTAAAACGATTATTTTAATGGCTAGGGGGGTTATGTAATTGCTGAAAGGAAAACAGTCATGGATTTTTGAAAATCACCCTGTCATCCAGTCTACAGGTGTATCAGGAGGTCCTTTTGAAGGGAACGGTAATTTAGCGAAGGATTTTGATATTTTGCATGAAGATTTATGGATGGGTAAGACATCTTATGAGCAGGCCCACAGAGTGCTTTTGGAGGAGGCCGCCCAGACTGCTCTGAAAAAAAGCGGACGTTCTGCAGATGATGCGCAATTCTTTATTGCGGGAGATCTCATCAATCAAATCACACCAACCAGCTTTGCTGCCCGTGACTTGAAAATACCTTATTTCGGCCTGTTTGGCGCATGTTCTACTTCAATGGAGGGGTTGGCAATCTCTTCATTTATCGTCAATTACAGAGGCGCAAAGAACATACTGACTGGGGCATCGAGTCATAATGCAGCAGTTGAAAAGCAGTTCCGTTATCCGACAGAATATGGTGGTCAGAAGCCGCCGACAGCACAATGGACTGTCACAGGAGCGGGAGTGGCATTGTTAACAGAAAATGACGGAACACACGAAAATTGCCCTTACACGACTTCTGCAACAATAGGAAGGGTAATGGATATGGGGTTAATTGATCCATTCAATATGGGTGGTGCAATGGCACCAGCTGCAGCTGATACTATTGAAGCCCATTTTAATGATTTAGGTGTCGACCAGTCTCATTATGATTTAATCGTAACGGGTGATTTAGGTAAAATCGGCAGAGATTCCATGCTGGCTCTTCTTGAGGAGAAAGGTATTAGTATCGATCAAAATAAATGTAATGATTGTGGATTGCTTCTATATAAGAATGATCAGCCAGTACAATCAGGGGGCAGTGGTGCCGGATGTTCTGCGACTGTTTTATACGGTCATTTGTTGAATGAAATGAAAAAAGGGGTTTATAAGAGAATACTTGTCGTTGCGACAGGTGCATTGTTATCACCGCTTACTGTTCAGCAGGGGGAGTCAATTCCTTGTATTGCTCATGCTGTATCCATTGAAATATAAAAAGGAGGAATAGTGATGCTGCCAATGTTTTTTTGGGCATTTGTGATAGGCGGTTTGATTTGTGTTATTGGCCAGCTGATGTTTGATGTGGCTAAGCGGACACCAGCCCATACGTTATCGACTTTAGTTGTTGCAGGAGCTATTTTGGATGGTTTAGGCCTATATGAGCCGTTTGCCGACTTTGCGGGAGCTGGTGCGACAATTCCTATTACAAGCTTCGGAAACGCACTAGTTCATGGTGCAATGCAAGAGGCTGAGACACATGGTTTAATCGGGGTTTTGACAGGAATGTTTGAAGTAACAAGCTCGGGTATTTCAGCGGCAATTGTTTTCGGTTTTATTGGCGCTCTTATCTTTAAACCAAAGGGTTGAGTATATCCATTAAACTTCGCTATGCTAGACAATCGTACATTTCACAAAAGCTTAGGAGCTTGCCTATACATAATGGCTCTACAGCCATATGCTATTAAAGAATATAGGAGAAGTGAGGTGAAGGTGTATGTGTTTCGGCGGATATGGATATGGAGGCGGCTATAGCGGCGGCGGCGGTTATGGTTCTTCATTTGCTTTGATCGTTGTTCTTTTCATTCTATTGATTATTGTTGGAGCTAGCTTCTACGCTTAATAATTAGTAAATGAACGAAAGGATAGGTTTTCCTTATGGAAAGCCTATCCTTTTAATTTTTTCATTTTATTCAAGCGATATTTTCACCTTTTACGTTATTTAACATACTATGTAAAGTAGCTCAAGAAGGAGGAAATACAGGTATGAATAACAACTTCTTTAAGAACATAGAATCAAAAACTGGTGTGAACATGAAAGACATTTTTGATCTGGCTAATTCTTTGCAAAATGCAAACTTTAAAGATGAGAAGACGGTAAGAGGCGTCATTCGTCGAGTATCCCAGATTGCTGGAAAACCAGTTCCGAAAGAAACAGAAGACAAGATTGTTCAGTCCATTGTTAAGGATGGAAAACAGCTTGATTTCAACACGTTATCCAAAATGATTAATAAAAAGTAAATTGGTGGGTAACCTCATCCCTATAGGTTACCCCTTTATTGTTAGTCCTTTTGTGCTGGTGCCAGTCTTACAGCAGATAAGAAACGGGATGCTTTAGCTTTTCGTCCCCTCAAGTGCATAGGGATGGATACATAAAGCTCCTCCTTTGATCTTGTCATGGCAACATATAATAATCGCCTTTCCTCTTCTATAGGCAGACTCTCACCGTTTCTAAATGCTTCCAATGCATAATCATGCGGAAGGGAACCGTCAACGGCGCCTAAAATGTAGACATTTTTATATTCAAGCCCTTTTGCACGGTGGATAGTTGTCAGGCTAATTGCATTTTTTGTATCTTGATATTGCTTCTTTAATTCTGTGTTCATTGCAATCATATGGTCTGTATAGGCAACAAATTCAGCAATAGTCCCGAACTTTTTGGCTACGACTTTAAGATCCCGAAGATCGTCAGAGCCTTTATCCCACTGATTTCCTTCATTTCCCCGTTTTTTTACAAACTCTTGAAAGCCGAGTTCCTTTTCAATATAGGCAATAGCTTCTAGAGGAGCAGTTGACTTCAGCCTTTTAATGGCAGCTGGTATTTTCTTTAGTCTTGACTCCTGAAAGGCAAATCCAGTTTTAATTTTTGTAAATCCATCAGCCAAGCTGCAATCTTCTAAAATACTTAATGCTTTTAAATCTTGCAGTACACTTTTCTTTAGAAATAATGTCGGCAGAATACTATTAACTGCATGCTGATCATCTGGATCAACGGCAAGCTTTAAGTAGCCAATCATGCTTTTGACGATAAAGCGGCTGTAAAAGGAACCGGAATCTTGTTCCAGTCTAAACGGCAGGCTCGATGAGGATAGTCGTTCAAACATGGCCCTGCTATTCGTATTAGTTCTAAACAGGATGGCGAAATCCTTTGGTTCGGCACCCATTTGAATTTTTTCTAATATATCAGTCACAATCATTGTTGCCTCTTCCTCTTCGTCATAAGGATAGAAAAGGAGGGGACTTTGTCCAGTATATGTCGCAGCCATTTTTTTCGGACGCCTGTTTTTGTTTGCTTTTATAATATCATTGGCTGATGATACAATTTCATTAGTAGAGCGGTAGTTGTTCTTTAAATAAATAATCTTGGCGTTTTTAAAGTCCTTTTCATAATCCAGCAGGTATTTTGGGTCACTGCCGCGAAATGCATATATAGCTTGATCATCATCTCCGACTGCATAAATACTTTTCGCTCGTTGGGACATTAATTTTATCCATTCATACTGGACTTTATTTATATCCTGAAATTCGTCAAGCAGAAAATAGGAGAACCTGTTTTGGTATGTTTCCAGTATCTGTGGATTTTCAAGGAAAAAGAAATATCCGCCGACAAGCATATCATCAAAATCATATTGGCCTTTATTATGCTTTGTCTCTTCATATTTTTTGTAAAGTGGCAAGACCTTTTCTTCCCAATCAGAAGCAGGCTTTATTTCATTTGGGAATTGCAAAGAATTCTTCCATGCCCCAATCAATTGAAGTGCAGCATCGAACGGAAACTCTTTCATATCAATTCCTAATTCTGTTCCTATTTCTTTCAGTATTAATTCTTTTTGCCAGTTGCTGCTTAGTAAGTTTGTTCTTTTCCATTTTTGTGGTTCATGAAAAAGGAGTATTTGATACAGTATACTGTGGAAGGTCCCGGAAACAATTCGGCTGATAACGGCCTTTGTCATGTCAGGGTATTTCATAAGCCTTTCTTTCATCTCTAATGCAGCTTTGCTTGTGAATGTTACGAGCATGATAGAGGCAGGATCAATTTCCTTCTCATGAATAAGGTAGGCTGTTCGTGCAGTCAGCACTCGGGTTTTTCCGCTTCCGGCACCTGCAACGACCAAAACCGCTTCCTTGTCAGTAGTGACCGCATTGCATTGAGATTCATCAAGCTGGACTCCGCTAAGTGAAAGGGCATGAAGGTAATTGTCTGTCATTTTATAATCAGCAATTCCCAGATTAGCCGCAGTGTCAGTCGCCGTTTGAATGATTTTTGGTTGTTTAAAGCTAATCTCTTGAATGGGGGTTGAAATGCTTCGGGATTTAGGCAGTCGAAACCCGTTTTTTTCTTCATATTCGACGGCAGCAGCGGCTTCACCGGCTGCTTGAGAAGGACTTTCCTCGCAAGGCTCTGAAGTAGAAACATGGTAAAAGTGCGGTTTCGCTTTAATGCCCAAATAAAGCTTTACGGTCTCACCGCAAACTGAGCAAGCAAGAAGTCCTTTTTTTCCGGCTTCATGCCATTTCTGCCAGTCGCTTCTTGTATCAGAATATAAATGTATCAATCTATCATAATAGTAGGCTGTTTCCATAGTTAAACCTCATTTTCCATACAGTACACTATCTATACGTGCTTAAATTTTTAACGTTCTTTTTATCATAGCAAAATAAAAGGTCATATTAAAGGGAAGAACGAAGTTTCGCATTTGTAAAAATAGGGTATGGATAAAAAAACATTTAGGAGGCGCAGTGTATGGGCTATATTCTTCCAGTAAATAATTATCAATATGAACAGTATGTAAGACAGGATATCTCTCAAAAGACTAGTCCTGTTAAAAGTCATAAGGTGTATGCACCTGCAGCCTTATCCAATACATACGACAATAGAGAACAGCAGAATGCTCCCTATAACAAAGAAGCTTCCAAACGGAGAATGGAAGAGGCAGCTAAGCTCATTGCCGAACTGACAGGAAAGGGTCGGGTATTCAACGAGCTTGTCTAATCAATAGCTTTGTACGTATAAAGGAGCATCTTCCTGCCATTCGGCATACAAAACTTTTTTAGAGGAATTAATGCCTAATTGAACTAATTCTGTGTTTAGTCTTGTTTTATCCCAGCCGACACTAGTCAGATTTTCCTCGATTATTTCTCCGTCTAAAATGAGACTTAATGGCATAGCGTTGTCTTGTTTTTCCAGCTGCAGTTCTGCTCGGGTTGGACTTGTATACGCCTGCTTTTTTATCGTGTTGACTGTACCGTCTGTTTCTAATATAGCATAATGGCATTCACGTATTGAGAAGATATCCTTTGAACGAAGAAGATGCTGAAGTTGGTTCAGGTCGAGGTGGTTTTTTTTCAGCTCATCATAATCTATTCTTCCTTTTTGGATGATGATTGATGGCTTTCCTTCCAGTAAACTACGCGACCGGCGAAACTTCTGTGTCAAAAATTCAGTCAAGAAAATTAAAAACCCCCAAATAATTACAGCATATAAAATCTCCTTTATTCCTGTAGAGTCATCATACATAGCGTTACCGACTAATTCTCCAATGACTAGTACACAGACAAAATCAAAAGTAGTTACTTGGGTAATAACGGTTTTTCCCAGTATTTTAGTAAAAAGGAGAAGTGCAATAAATCCAAAAACAAGCTCTGAGCCAATATGTAAGAAATCCATATGTTTATCATCCTTCCTCCTCCGACATTCTAGACAAAAAAGCAAGAAAATAAACAGGGGAATGTCAGTTGACATTCCCCTTGTTTATTTGAGAAATCTTATAGATCACCTTGGTTGTCATTTCCGAGACGGAAAGTTTCAAATACAGTCCAAGAGCCATTTTCTAACTCATACAACAGATGAAAGCGGTCCGTACTTTCCTCAAAACTGAAGTTACGCATTCTTAAGCTGCTGTATAAATCCAAATGCTCATCATTTGACAGCTGCTGCCCAAGCGTTACGTGAGGAATGAAAGGATGCTCTTGTTGTACACCGATTGTGTTCACGATTTCCGTATGTAGATCCTCTAAATCGGAATTCTGTTCAATTTTCAAATAAATAACATTATTAACAGGCTGAAATGTGCTTATTTTCAAAACTTTAATAGCAATGGAATGGTAATGGCTCGCCACCTTTTGCAATTTAGTGCTGATAGTCTTTATTTCATCATTGTCTGCATTGAATTCGCCTACTAGCGTTATATGAGGCGGTACTAAAGCGTATTTCGGATCATAGCGCTTACGGTAAGAATTAGCTAAGTCTTGCAGCTCTTTTCCTGGAAAAATAGCGATACCATACTTCATGGTTGAAACCCCCATTTCTTCTCTTCAATTAATGTTTATTCCTTAAGACAGGCATTTTTAGCCTTACAAGCAGTTTTTCAGTATCTGTAAGATATTATAACAAATTTATAAATTGATGTTCAAAAATATCTGTCTTTTCATTATTTTCATATATAAAAAATGTCGTTTTAGTTGCCGTACATATGCAAAAGAATATCTTTCAAGTAAGNCTGCCAGTATTTCCAAGTATGATTTCCCTCGAATTCTTCATAATGGTAATCGGCATTCGTTGCATGCAGCAGTTTGGCCAAGTTCCTATTTGGTTCTAGGAAGTCCTCAATTGTGTTGCTGGAGGTCTTAACTGCTGTTTCCTCGGTTCCAACGATATGGAATATTTCCAGAAGATGAAAGGACTGAAAAGCTACTACTTTAGAGAGTACTTCATCGTTCACATATGGAGACTGAAGCATTACTTTGCCAAATGTATGCGGATACTTTAATGCAGTCATAAGTGAGATAGTTGCTCCAAGTGAATCGCCGATAAGCCCTCTGCCAAGTCCCATTTGGTATGTGGGGAATTCACTGTCCAAAAATGGTACGAGCTCATGAGCGAGAAAGCGAATATAGCTTTGAAATTTTTCGCCATCCGGGTGGTATTTGGATTTTCTGTCAGCAACGTCTGCATAAGGAATACCAACGATGATTGTTCCTTCAATATGGTTATGCATCTGCAGTTCATCTACAGTTCTGCCGATACGGCCCAGCTGGAAATAATCCTTCCCATCCTGGGCAATCAGAAGGTGGTATTTATATAAATCGGAATAGTTTGGCGGTAAGTAGACGAGCAGTTTAATTTCTTCTGTTAAAGCATTGCTGTAAAACAATATTTCTTTAATTGTCCCTTTAGTAGACATAATTTGCTCCTCCATTTTTTAATATTCATAAGCTTAGTTTAGCATAAAATCCCTTTTTCTTGCAGTTTCTCTGTCCATTTTCATAAATAACCAGATTACTATATATTGTGTATATTTGGTGAACTCACATACTGTATATTGATATTTTTAGAGGGGGTTATTTATAATGAGGAGGAATTAAGTGTTAAGGGAGAGAAAGAAATGGGTACATATGAAAAGTTGATGAATGATTTTGCTGATATAACAATAGGGGACCGCATAGACCTTATTCAGGAAAATGCAAATATGGACGGTGTTTCACCAATGAGCCATATGATGCATTTTGCTTCTGCTTCAACAAAGCATTTTACCATTGAAAAGCTTTTGTCTGAAAAAGCAAAAAGTGCCTATTTAAGCGGTCATATCCACATTCATGATCTTGACTTTTATTCGTCTGGAACAGCAACATGCTGCCAAATCCCAGTCGGCAAGATTCTAAAAGGGGGCTTTAATACTGGGCATGGTTTTATGAGGGAGCCGAAAAGTATTATGAGCGCCATGGCGCTGACCTCCATTATCCTGCAGGCAAACCAAAACCAGCAGCATGGAGGACAAGCAGTGCCGCTGTTCGATTATGATTTGGCTCCATATATCCAAAAATCCTTTACTCGTCATAAAAACAGATTAGAAGGGCTTTTTGCAAGTGTGGAGCAAAGGAATGAAATTGCCTGGAAATGGACAGAGGAAGAAACTTATCAGGCATGTGAGGCGTTTGTGCATAATTGTAATAGCATGCATTCCCGAGGTGGAGGCCAGACACCGTTTGTCTCTATCAATCTTGGCACTAACATATCAGNGGAAGGAAGATTGCTTACAAAAAGCCTGCTGCTTGCTGTAATGGCCGGATTAGGTAAAGGGGAGACGCCAATCTTCCCAATCATCGTCTTTAAAGTAAAGGAAGGCATTAATTACAGCAAGGGAGATANAAACTATGACCTTTTTCAACTGGCGATCGAGACAACAAGCAAAAGACTATTCCCGAATTTTCTTTTTTTGGATGCTCCGTTTAATAAAGAACATTATGACGGCACACCGGAGTCAGAAGCAGCAACAATGGGCTGCAGAACAAGAGTGATGGGTAATATTCATGGGGAAGCTAGCTGTATTGGAAGAGGAAATCTTTCCTTTACAAGTCTTAACCTGCCTTTAATCGCACTGGAATCTAACACAATTGAGGATTTCTTTACACGCCTGGACAGTTTTATACAAATTGCGATTGAGCAATTATATGATCGATATCGATATCAAGGAAATAAAAAGGCAGCAAATTTTAAATTTCTGTTCAGCCAAGGGGTATGGTCCGATGGAGAGAAGCTAGCTCCTGAAGATAGACTTGAGGAAATTTGGAAACAGGGAACGTTGTCACTTGGATTTGTCGGACTTGCCGAAGCGCTTGTTGCATTAACTGGCTTTCATCACGGTGAAACCTTAGATGCTCATAAGCTTGGGGAGCAAATCATTAAACATATGAGACAAAGGACAGATGAAGCGACGATTGAAAAGCGAATGAACTACTCCCTGATAGCAACTCCCGCCGAATCGCTCGCAGGCAAAGCACTAAGAGAAGCAAGAAAAAAATTCGGAATAATTAAGGGAGTCACAGATCGAGAGTATTTCACAAACAGCTTTCATATACCAGTTCATTACAAGGTAAAAGCAATAGATAAAATCAGCAAAGAAGCGCCATTTCATCTATTGACGAACGGAGGGCACATCACTTATTTAGAGCTCGATGGTGATGCAAGTAAAAACCTCGCAGCAATAGAGCAGATTATCCGGGCAATGAAGGAAGCAGGCATCGGCTATGGAAGCATAAATCATCCTGTGGATCGGTGCTTGGCTTGCGGCTATAAAGGAGTTATTAATAACAGCTGCCCAAGCTGCAGTAACGAGGAAGAGGGGAATTTTGAGCGTATCCGCAGGATAACAGGCTATCTCGTCGGTTCACTGGATAAATGGAACTCGGCAAAACGGTCTGAAGAGAAGGACCGTGTGAAGCATAGATGAGAGTTTTAAACATTATTCAAGACAGTATTGTAGACGGTCCAGGTTTAAGAAGCACAGTTTTTTTTGCTGGTTGTCCGCATAGATGTAGAGGCTGTCACAATCCTCAAAGCTGGAACAGGGGGGGAGGCAGTGAGCTGGAGACCGTTAAGATTTTTGAGCTGCTTATGAACAACCCTTTTAACGATGTGACCTTCAGCGGCGGAGAACCTTTTTTTCAGCATCATGGTGAACTGCTCACTTTAGCATCAGCGCTTAAAAGCAACGGAAAGAATATTTGGTGCTATACAGGCTATAAATGGGAAGAGTTAATTAAAGTTAAGAGCAGCAAAGAGGTTTGTGAATTTATAGATGTCATAGTTGATGGCCCGTTTATTCTGCAGAAGAGGGATTTGAATCTGCAGTTTATGGGAAGCAGCAACCAGAGACTAATAGACTGTTCCAACAGTCTGGCAGCAAAAAAAACGGTTCTGTATGAGATATAGTAAGGCATGTGCGTAAAAGCACATGCCTCTTATTATTATATTTATCAGTTGTGAGAGAAAGGCTTTTCTTGATTATCTTTAAGGATGTTTTTTCTTAAGAATGGAAGAACCCATCTGTCTAGTCCATAGTAGCCTGCATTCATGCCGGCAACCATAATGATCATTCCCATTAGTATATCAGTGGGATTATGAGAAATAGTACCTGCCAGTAGGAAAGAGAAATTCATCACAACTCCAAATAATGCAGCTGCAGTTGTCAGGCATCCGAGAATTAGTCCTAAGCCAACCAGCAATTCACCAATCGGTATCAGTATGTTAAAAAGTCCAACATTCGGGAGAGCAAATCCTTCTATAAAACTTGTGTACCAGCCATAAACGGCACCGTCAGGACCTGTGACAGGATTTTCAATCGCATTTGTCAAGAACCCGCTTGCATCAAATCCTTCACCAGTCAGTTTTCCGAAACCGGATTTAAACCAAGAATATCCAAGAAGTAAACGAATAACAGTTAAAACAATGGAAGCAATCTTATTCTCTCTAATAAATGCATTAATCATAGTATTCATCCTTCCTTTTTCCAATATTTCTTACAAGTTAAATATAGCAAAAAAAGGCAAGGGAAAACGAAATTTGTGAATTGGTTCACAAATAAGCCAAGATATTATGTCTGAAATTTGAACATTAATTAAATAGTGTGTCAGAAATCACATGAATATGATTTAGAGAAAGCTCCCGGTAAGGAAGGAGCTTTACTTTTTAATGCTTGGTTTCATTATGGAAGCTGTTGTATTTCTATTAATGATGATCAGTAATTGCTTTGCCATGTAGCCTGAACTGTATTTAAAGCCGCCTTTAATCCATTCGACAAGCATACCGAATAGGGCGTAGGCATAATAACTGGCAGCTATCTCCTTGTCAATGTGGGAATCCATCTCCATTGCAGGTGCATGAAAATCTTGAATGGATAATTCCTTAAGAATTTCGCAAAGCTTATACTGGAAACCATGCAGCAGTTCTACATGGATAATCAGCTTATAAAAATTTGCGTTTTTTTGGACATGGTCGAACACTTTAATGGCATTGGCCGTTAATTTACTAACTTCAAAGGTTTCGGCATTTTTATAAGGCTCTCGGTAAGAAGCAACCAAATCAATAGTAATATCCTCAATTATTTCATTCAGCAAATCTTCCTTATAAGTATAATGCTTATAGAATGTGCCTCGATTCAAGTCCGCTTTTTGAACAATATCGGTAATAGTTATTTCCTTAAAGCTCTTTTTATGCATAAGTGCAAGGAGTGCTTCTTTTAATGCCCGTTTTGATTTGAGCACTCGTCTGTCAAGGTATTCATTTTTATTAGACATAATCCACCTCTAATGTTCATAAAAAAGGACTTGGCAGCAGTACTCTTGCTAATTTGTTGACTAATAGACAAATATCGCATCATTTGCTGATTGTCCTTTATCTTATAGTGTCATTATACTATAAGTGTAGTGAAAATCAGTAAAATATGAAAGCGGATTCTACTAGTTGTTATATATGGAGGTATAATTATGAGACTTGAAAATAAGGTTGCAGTCGTAACAGGTGCAGGTTCTGGAATGGGAAAACAAATTGCACTCCTTTATGCAAAGGAAGGAGCAAAAATAGCGGTATCAGATATTAATCTTGATGCAGCAAATGCAACGGTGGAAGAAATAAAAGCAACTGGCGGCAAAGCAATTGCAGTTTCAGCGAATGTAGCAAATGAGGAGGACATTCAAAATCTTATAGATACAACAGTGCAAAGCTATGGCACACTTGATATCCTCGTTAATAATGCTGGAATCATGGATAATTTTGAGCCTGCTGGCGACATTTTGGACGAAAATTGGGAAAGAGTATTTGCTGTCAATACAACAAGTGTCATGAGGGCAACACGGAAGGCTCTCCCGATATTTTTGGAAAAGGAAAGCGGGGTAATTATCAATGTTGCTTCAGCTGGCGGCCTGCAAGGTGCAAGGGCAGGCGCTGCTTATACAGCTTCCAAGCATGCTGTTGTAGGCTTCACTAAAAACACCGGCTTTATGTATGCTCAAAAGGGAATTCGTTGCAATGCGATTGCTCCAGGAGGTGTGGAGACTAACATCAGTGCTTCTATGACGAATGTTAATCCATTTGGAATGGGCAGAGTTCAACCAGGACTAGGTGTAAATCCTCGTGTCGGCAAGGCGGAAGAAGTGGCCAATGTTGCTCTATTTCTCGCTTCAGATGAGTCCAGCTTTGTAAATGGTACAGTGATTACAGCTGACGCAGGGTGGACAGCATTTTAATAAAAAAAAACCGGCATACCTTCTGGGGTACGCCGTTTTTTTATGAGATTAAAGCACTTTGTTTAAGAAATCTTTCGTCCGTTCGTTTTGCGGGTTGCCGAAGATCTCCTGGGGAGTACCTTGTTCGACTATATAACCGCCGTCCATAAAAATAACTCTGTCTGCTACTTCTCTTGCAAATCCCATTTCATGTGTCACGATAACCATTGTCATGCCTTCTTGTGCCAATTGCTTAATAACATTTAGGACTTCTCCGACCATTTCAGGATCAAGGGCACTTGTTGGTTCATCAAACAGCATAATATCTGGATTCATCGCAAGTGCACGAGCGATTGCTACCCTTTGTTTTTGTCCGCCAGATAACTTCGCTGGATTTTCTGGTGCTTTTTCCTTCAAACCAACACGGTCTAAAAGCTGAAGGGCTTGTTCTTTTGCCTGTGCTTTTGTTGCTTTCTTCAATTCGACAGGAGCAAGTGTAATATTTTCCAAGACAGTAAGGTTTGGAAAGAGATTGAAGTGTTGGAATACCATTCCAATATTTTCTCNTACTTTGTTAATATCTGTGTTTTTATCTGTCAGCTTTTGATTATTAACAACAACTTCTCCACTTGTAACTTCCTCCAGCATATTCATGCAGCGAAGCAATGTACTTTTTCCAGAGCCAGAAGGACCGATAAGGCAAACGACTTCTCCTTCTTGGACTTGTACATCAATCGATTTTAAAACTTCAAGATTTCCATATGATTTTTTCAGATTGGTCACTTTAAGCTTTGCCATTTTTAATCCTTCTTTCTAGAACATTTGATACTTTAGTTAATATCGTGATAACAATTAAGTAAATTAAGCCGACGATAATCCACATTTGGAATGATTCTAGATTCCTTGCAATAATGATCTTACCGCTTTGTGTCAATTCATTTATGCCAATAATAGATAGGATTGATGTATCTTTTAGTGTAATAACGAACTGGTTAATAAATGCCGGTATCATCAATTGGATAGCTTGTGGAAGAACAACTTTCATCATGGCCTTACCATAAGGAAGTCCTAAGCTGCGGGCAGCCTCCATTTGNCCCTTATCAACAGATTGAATACCACCTCTAACGATTTCAGCCATATAAGCACCAGCATTTAAGCTTAATGTAATGAGACCTGCGACAAATGCTGTGATTCGGAAATCAAATGCAGCCGGTATTCCAAAGTAAATGAAGAACGCTTGAACAATCAATGGTGTACCGCGGAATATATCAATATAAATCATTGCGATCGTTCTTAGAACTTTACTTTTTGCAATTCGCATTAATCCGAAGACAATACCAACAATTGTTGCAATAATCAAAGCAACAACAGTAAGGATTAATGTCATTTTTAAGCCTGTCATCAAGCTAGGCATGCTTTCTTTTAGAAGTCCAAAAAATCCAGTGTCTTCTTCAACAGCAGTGTCAGANCCTGTTTCCAAATATTTATCCATTATCTTCTGGTATTCACCAGANGCTTTTAAGTTAGCAAGACCTGTGTTGAACATTTCTAACAGTTCCGTGTTCTCACCTTTAGAAACGGCAAATCCGTAAGAAGCGCCTGCTTCTTTATCTGTCACTGTTTTTAAGCCATTGCCTTGTTTAATTCCGTATGCTAATACTGGGTAATCATCAAATACAGCAACAGAATTGCCTGTTTTTACATCTTCGTACATGTTTGCAGAGTCATCAAAAGTGACAATATTAAAGCCATATTCATCTTTAATGCTTTCTGCGAAACTTGCACCTTCTGTNCCTGTTTTAACAGCNACCTTTTTGCCTTTTAGGNCATCGTAGGAAGTAACAGTGTCATTATCATTACTGACGGCCATGATGATTCCGGAATCAAAATATGGGTCAGAGAAATCAAACTTTTGTTTTCTTTCATCGGTAATGCTCATTCCAGCAATAACTGCGTCTACTTGCTTTGATTCTAGTGCCTGAACGGCAGCGTTAAATCCAAGTGGTTTTATTTCATATTTAAATCCTTGGTCTTTAGCAATTGCAGCAACAAGATCCATATCAATTCCAACGAACTCACCGTTCGTATCTTGGAACTCAAATGGAGCAAACGTAATATCTGTAGCAATCTGATATGTTTTTTCTGCTGCTTTCACATTTGTTAGTGGAGAAAGCATGCTTAAAGTAGTCAGTAAAACTACAAAGAACAAAATTAACTTTGGAAATAGTGTTTTTATCTTCATTCATATAGCTCCTTTTGTACTTTTTCTGTGTTGGTTAATTAGGATAAATAAATCCTTTTTCATAAACATTTGTTTATATGTAAGATAATCTGACATTAAACATAATTAAAATCATACTAAATAAATGCAAAATTGTACAGATGTGATTTTTAAATGAGTAATATTTACCTTTTAAATGAGAAGTGAATTAGTTCTTTCATACAGTGTGTCTTCGAATATGAAAGAGTTTGCATATCTTAATATGAAGGAATTGTTTCTGCTTGGAGTTGAGGAACCGCTGCAAGAGTTCGCTTCCAAGGTCGAGACGCTTCGTCATTAAAAAGTACTGCAGGGTCTCGGGCTGTCTTGCAAATCCCGTAGGAGGTTCACCCCTTTCGCCACAATCAATATCCCAATATGATCATGTTTAATGCTAATCATCCACTTATTTATTAAGTCGTTTTATTTTTTCTTACAATGCCTTATCTAATGCCTTTTATTTNATAATTTTTTTCTATAGCTTTTGGACATAGAGGNGAAAAGGAGTGTTCTCATAAAGCGGAGGCTTTTTAAGCTGCTTATATGATTAAAAGCGTGCCAAATTCTTGCACGCTTTTAATAAGTAGTTAGTTACTTGAAATGATCATCTGGGTGAAGGTTGTTTTGCATAAGTTCTTGTACTTTNTTGATTTGTTCTAAGTCGGCNACTTCTGTTTTATACCAGCCTTTTTCATCCATGATTGTGAAAAGTTCATATTGGTTTTTGCTAGCATTGTCAAAGGCTTCCTTATAAATTTCTCGAAGTNCATGATGCTTTGTCTCAAGCATCATGCTGTTGATGCTGTGGCAGCGTCCTTTTTCAAGCTCTAAACAAAGCTGGAGCAATTCCCGGTCAGTCAGCCCGCGGCCTTCCATATTGTTTGGCATATAATCAATCCTTTCCCATTAGTCTATTGAATATTTGACGTCCTGTTAAAATATTGGGATAGGTCGGCAATCTTTAACTGATGCGTTTCTGCCATTGCTTCTAGTGTGCTTTTTAATGTCTCATCATTACATTGTGTTGCACACCAATTCATTGTTTTAGCGGTAATTGATTCTGCACGTATCGCATCTTCAATAAATGCCAGTTCCTTCATTGTAAGTTTGGTCAAAGCTTACTTCACCTCCCACAACCACATATAATTAGTATTGTTTTGGCGCATCCGTTTTATCCATTTATTGATTGATAAAGAGCTGGTTTAGGAACTATATCGACTTGCTTGCAGCATGGAATACGGAATGAAAATAGTAATTAGTAACATGCTCCTTTGCTATATGAGCCATAATAGACATTAGGCATTGTTCAGTTAACAATACGAGGAGCTTATTTAATTTAGTTTCGTTTGTGCTATAATAGTTTTAGAACCAAGTACTAAAACTAGGTGTAAAATTTTGAATACGACTTGTCTAAATTAGGAGGACAATATGGAAGATTTATTAAAGCTAAAAGGAAAAAATATCGTCATAATGGGCGTTGCAAATGAACGTAGTCTAGCTTGGGGTGTGGCTAAATCGTTATTTAAAGCAGGTGCAAACCTTATATTTACATACCGTCTTGATCGTTCTCTCGCAAAATTAAATAAATTGCTGGCAGATAACAATTATAATGCAGAAACAATTGTGCAATGTGATGTAAATAGTGATGAAAGCACAAAAAATGCCTTTCAGGAAATCGGAGAAAAGGTTGGCGTTATCCATGGAATCGTTCATTCTGTTGCCTTTGCTCATGCTGAAGATTTAAAGGGAGATTTCATTAATACATCAAGAGAAGGATATGCTTTTGCACAGGATACGAGCAGCTATTCATTAATAGCTGTAGCAAGGGAAGCGAAGCCTTTCATGACAGAAGGCGGATCTATCACGACTATGAGCTATCTTGGAGCTGAGCGTGCTGTAGGTGGATATAATGTTATGGGTGTCGCTAAAGCAGCACTTGAATCTTCTGTAAGATACTTGGCATTGGATATGGGTAAGGATAATATCCGTGTTAATGCAATCTCTGCTGGAGCAATTCGCACACTGGCAGCTAAAGGTGTCGGGTCATT
>Ga0058696_1000410_pt1 | contig 18107 bp, 16 predicted proteins | sample AgamicMgSfrz_FD_55077 | JGI IMG/M metagenome (GOLD analysis project Ga0058696, IMG submission 55077) | Agave microbial communities from Guanajuato, Mexico - Mg.Sf.rz | ecosystem: Host-associated > Plants > Phyllosphere > Phylloplane/Leaf | place: Guanajuato, Mexico | collected 2012-05-30 | reverse complement strand
CAATTCCTTGCTGCTGATAAAGTAGTATTCGGTTTCCCATTGTGGAACTTCACTGTGCCTGCAGTATTGCACACATACCTTGACTACTTGAGCCAAGCAGGAAAAACTTTCCGTTACACTGCTGAAGGTCCAGAAGGACTTGTTGGCGACAAGAAAGTTATGCTATTGAACGCTGCTGGCGGCGTTTACTCTGAAGGACCTGCTGCTTCTGTTGAATTAGCAGTTCGTTATGTAAAAACAATCCTTGGTTTCTGGGGTGTACAAAATCCTGAGACTATCATCATCGAAGGACACAACCAAAACCCAGATCAATCTGCAGAAATCATTGCTGCTGGTGTTACTAAAGCTGCAACTGCTGCTGCAAAATTCTAATAGTAAAAGGGCTGCCTATTGCAGCCCTTTTTTATGTTTTTACAGGTCGTTTAAGAGTCCCACTTTACCAGTTTCGGCGTCTACATAGTGGTGGCAGTCAAGAAAGCCGCATAATACGTATTCTCCATTTTCCTTGTCGTAAACATAGCGTGGCTTCAAGATGAAGTGTTTCTTCACTGCCTCATATGCTGCTTCTTGTGAAATCTTCGTTTCCCCCGGCATTTTATATTCCTTAAATCTTTCAAGCATTGGTTCATTGTCCATATAATTGAATGCCTTAAAGCTACTGCTGTCCAGCATGATTAATAGTTTTCTATTGTAGATGCTCCTAGACTTTTGTAACTGTTCTAGTTTTACATCAATATAATCATAATTGCGATGTATATTAGTCATTTTCCACTTACCTGAATCATTCGGATATACTCTCTGCAGAAAACAGCGAACCTCTTTCACACATTCCTGAACGTCTTCATTCTTAAGCTGTAAGGTTTCTGGATGTGGCTCACATATATAGGCTTGCTCAGGCTTTAACTCCTCTTGAAGTTTAACTGGTTTACGCTTAAACGGCTTATGAATAGGCTCATCCCACCTCAGTATATAATCTACATCTTGTGTGTTTTGTATTAGCTCAAGGGGTAACGTTCCACTTAAGTCATTGCGGATATATACCTCCTCTATTGTATATGCACGAATAAGCTGCTCTAACTCATCTATTGGAAAGTCCCAGANGCCAAAATGTTTTCTAATATATGGTTCAGCATTTTGAAGATTTAATGTGTAATTCTCTTTTGAAGCTGATGTTTTTTCTGTTAAATCACCATACATCCAATAAGTCACAAGTTCCCCTGCTTCATCAAATTCAAGTTCTACCCATTCCCGCGGATGAACTTCCACTCCGTTAATTGCTTTGGTAAAAGACAGACTTCTCTCCTCTTTCTTCCATAGAATGAAATCTTCTTTAAACGACATGCCAGTTTCTTGTTCTATCCAGTGAATCGTTGTCTGTTTATCTCTGTTTTCTAGTAATGGTTTTTCCAAAAATGATTTCCCACCAATAAACATGATGTTTTTTAGCTTTTTTGAATCTATAAAAATACTCACAGAAGCTGTGCCATCTGGAACCTCATCATCCTCGGTCCTTGCGATAATATGTTTAGGAAACCATTCCATTTCTAGGGTATAGACTGTTTTGAGTGTACTGGATACATGCCTGCGTAAATAATACTCTTCCAAATAATAATTTCCCAGACCAAGCTTCTCCTTCGTATAATCCACTAATTCTTGTAATCTCGCATCCATCCCTTTCGCCTCCTCGTAAATAATCTCTTAAGGTAAATTGTACCATTATTTAACATAAAAAAATCCTAAACCCGTTTCGGTTTAGGATTTGATTTCTATTTGTTGAACTGGTTTTATCCACTCTCCTTCAGGTCTCTCCGCCTGAATACTTCCATCCTTATAAACTATTTTACCTCGATTAATTGTGCTGTTTATTTTGCAGGGAAATGTATGGCCTATATATAAGCTGATTTTATTTTTCGCAAAGAAGTTATCTTCTGTCACAGTAAATGGTTCATCGGCAGAAACAAGGACAAAGTCTGCGTCAAAGCCTTCGGCAATTCTCCCTTTTGCTTTCAGCCCAAATCGTTGTGCTGGATTTAATGCTGTTATATTAGCGATTTGTTCAAAAGGAATCTCGTATTTTAACGCCAATTCCATCATGGACAGGAAGGAAAATTGCCCGCCGCTGATACCGCCCCATGCTTGAAAAATATTGTAAACAGCCGAGTCTTTCAAATCACTTGTACATGGCGAATGATCAGAAGAAATCATGTCAAACTTTTGGTCGATCAGTAAGTTTATAAGCTTTTCCTGTTCGTCTTGTTTGCGCAGAGGCGGAGCGCATTTGGCGACAGGTCCGTGTTCACGCAATGCTTCATGGTTAAACAATAGATAGTGAGGGCATGTTTCGACTGTAACATCCAGGCCTTTTTTCTTCGCCGCTTCAATCTTCTCCATTGCCTCATATGAGCTAATATGAACAAAATGAAGGGGACAGCCAGTTACTTCNGCATAATACAAGGCACGCTGTACCGCTTCTGCTTCGGCGGCAATTGGGCGTGTTTCTAAGTAATCATCTGCTGATACATGCCCTGCCTCCATCTTGCGTGCTGCGAGCCAGTCTGTAATTGGCCCGCTTTCAGAGTGAAGGGCAAGCACTTTGTTTAAGCCGGCAATAATCTTCATGCCATTCAGCAGAGTTATGTCATCGACATTTTCAAATTCTTCATTGCCTGTTGTGGACAAGAAAGCCTTAAAGCCAATAACTCCTTCTTCAGCAAGTTCTGCTAAATCAGCTTCATTTCCAGGTACAAGTCCACCCCATAAAGCAAAATCTGTATAAGATTCAGCTTTGCCTCTGTCACTTTTCAAGTAAAGAGCTTCTTTGTTAACTGTAGAAGGTATGCCGTTAAGGGGCATATCAAAAAAGGTTGTAACACCNCCTGCTGCCATCATTTGCGAACCTGTTCTGAAGCCTTCCCAATATTCACGGCCAGGATCACTGAAGTGAACATGGACGTCAATCATGCCTGGAAAAACATACTGCCCAGCTGCATCGATAACAGAATTAGCCCCTGTTAACTCTTCGCCAATTGCTGTAATCTTTCCATCTTTAATCCCAATAGTTGTTTTTCGTACTTTATCAGGAAAAACAACACTTCCATTCTTAATCAGCATATCAAACATAAACATCTCTCCTTTTTCCAACATATTTTTTAAGGATGGCAGTTTACTTCACATCNGCTTNATCGCTCGAATATCGTNCCTTTTTTGAAGACAGAATCTTTAAAGGTATATTTCATCAGCAAGAAGTATGACACACCGCCAACAATAACCCCAACAATCCAGCCGAGATCAACTTCAATAAAGGCAGCGCCTGCACCGAGCAGCATCGCAATGATTGCACAAGGATTAAAGCCAGCAAATGGTCCATTTTCGTTATATAAATCAGCAACATTCACCGTTTGTCTTCGCAAAAGATAGTATTCTACGAGCAGGATGGAAACAATTGGTCCTAAAAAGGCAGAGTAGATTAACACAAAGGTATTCAAGCCGGCAGCCGAATCATCTTGAACAAGCACCCATGGGAATGAACCAAACGCAAGCAGACCTGTAATAATAACAGCGACTTTGTATTTCGCTTTAGTCAGCATCGTAATCACATATGTCGGCGGAATGATGTTTGCCACCATGTTTACAGCTACAGCGCCTATCACTATAAATGCGGAAACAGCTGCCGTTATATATGGATTATCCACAACTACCGCAAATGCTTTTACTGGATTTGAGATCCCTGTTGCTGACGCAAGCATCGCACCGATTGTAAGGACAAACCCGTAAGCAATGAAGATTGGTGAGAAGTATAAGAAGCCGCGCTTTGTACTGCTGACCCCTGCTTTTAACTCACGGGAATAATCAGCTGCACTTAGGAAAATAGCTGCATAGTTACCGAGGAACACCATGATGAAAGCAAAGAACGGCAGCCCCCATGTCCCTTCAGAATGAACCCACCTGTCTGCAATCACTTCTCTGTGTGATGCCATGAGAAGATAGAATACATAAACAAGCCCCAGCATGATGACAACAGAAGCCAAAATCTCGACCCACTTAATCGCATGGAAACCATATAAAGACAGAACAATTTGCACTAACTGAATGACTACAAAACAGATAACGATATTATCAAAAGAACCGCCTGTCACTATTTTGGCAATTTCGTTCAACGCTGTTCCGCCAATCCAGCTTTGGAAGCCGAACCAGATGATAGCCGGTATTCCTCGTAATAAAGCTGTTATTGTGGAACCCTTTATTCCAAATGACATCCTCAGCTGCATCACATAAGGCACGCCAGTTTTATAACCAAGCCGATCATTCAAAGTAAAAAATATAGAAATAACTCCAATTGCAATAATGGCAGCCACGAATGTTTGCACAAGATTCAGCGTTGCTGCTCCAGCAACAATCAAGCTTGCGCCTAAAGTCATATTCCCTAAGTTGACACCATCGCCAATCCACATAAACATATATGAAAGTGTTCCGACTGTTCTTTCTTCAACCGATTTCGGTCTTAATGATTCATCAACATCGCCTCCATTAGGAAGTGTTGCTTCTGTTATTGGTTGACTTGCTAAGTTTGTAGACATGGACTCCATCTCCTTACAAATAGAATGACTAACAGCTTGAATATTATGATTATTGAAAAAATTCAAGTGACAAACAGCCCTTTTACAAGCTGACACCCCCTTAAACACTTAGTTATAAAATATAACAATATCCGTTAGAAAACCTTACATGTTTTAATATGTGTTAATAATATAAGAGTTGTTTTTGAAAAGCATTGGAGAAAATGTTAAATTTACAGAGAAATTCTAGACTATTTGCACATTTTTGGAAAGGTTGCGCCGAAGTAAGCATTTAGTTAACAATAAGAAACTTTTAACTTAACTGGATGTTNTTAATAGNCTCAAAGTGGACGCACTAATCTTTACTGAAAGGCTCTAGCTGTTAAAATTGGTTTAGAGTAGCTAATAAAAAAGAAATTCGCATTTGCTGTGTTAATATTTGTTCTACACTCTCACTGGAATTGCATGTTTTTGCGCGTGACAGAACACAAAAAAGAAGCCTGTTCTAAAAACAAGCTTCCCCTCACTCACTCCCTAGCCTCCAGTTCATCCTCTGTTAGCCACTTATGATTTGTCACCTTTTCTCCGCCGTTTGCCGGTGTATAGTCAACCATGTAAACTGTCGTTTCTTCTGCTGAGTCGATAACTGCTTCTGCACCTTTCATACCTTCCATATGGTCAGCTTCTAATGTAACTTCTGTTCCTGGAGCAAGTTCTTCGCTGCCGGCATCTTTCAATTCCTCTTGAACGACCCATTTATGTTTATTTACCCTGTCTCCTCCATCTGTAGGTTGATAGGAAACTTCATATGCGATCGTATCATAGGAGCTGAGCACGGTTCCTTCTGCTCCGTCCATGCCTTCCATATGGTCAGCGAGGATGGTAACTTGGCTGCCGTCAATGAATTTTGGGTCAGTGGCTAGTTCAAGTCCTTCCGGCAATTCAGCAGTGCCTGTATGTGTATGTTCTTCACCTTCAGATTGAGAATGGTCCGTTTCATTATCTTTATTTGCATTACAGCTGCCGATAATGAGTGCAACTGCTATGATTGGCAATACCAGCATCTTCCACTTCATTTGTAAAATTCCTCCTTTATGTATTATTCCTATTGTTATCACTAAAGGAAGGGTTTTAAACATGAAGGACTGTTACAGAAGCTGCTTTGCCATCACAATTGCCATCGTCCACATTACGAGAGCAGAAGCTTTGTTGAGCATAACAAGCAGCTTTCCAGTTTTATCTGCTTTGCCCAGCATTCTTCCAGCGATTGCCAAACTGAAAAACCAAGCCCACGATACAGCGATGCAGGCCAGTGCAAACAGTTGCTTTTCTGTGCCGCTGTACAAAAGGGAGCTTGTACCAATTACTCCGACTGTATCCATAATCGCATGAGGATTCAGCAAAGAGACGGACATGGCAAAACCGACTTGCTTACCAGGCGTAAGTATGTGTCCGCCGTCTGTTTCCGGCTTGCTTTTCCATGTCGCATAGCCCATATAAACGAGAAAGCAGGTACCCGCTATAAGGAGTAAGTCTTTTAGCCAAACAACATCAAATAAAAACAAAGAAACGCCTAATACAGCTAATAAGATCAGCAATGTGTCACAAATGCCTGCTGTTAAAATTGCTGGCAGGCTGCTGCGAAACTTTTGATGTCCTGCTCCTTGGTTAAATATAAATATATTCTGGACACCTAAAGGCAGAATCAGCCCTAATGCCAATAAAAATCCGTGAATTGCTGCTTCTATCATCTTTATTTCCTCCAAATTTTCACTATCCACCAAGTTTACGGCAACTTCTCCTCCTTGTCTCCAACCAATTGGTTGGCTATATTCCCAACCATTTTATATAATGAAGAAAAAACAGGAGAACAGGAAATGACAATTGATGATCAGTGGCAGCCTATCAAAAATAGCGCTCTTCCTCTCTATCAGCAAATCTATGAATTTATTCGCGAACAGATTATTTCAGGGAACTGGCCTGTCGGCTACAAGCTGCCTTCACAAAGAGAATTAGCAGCTGCCTATCAGGTAAACCGGAGTACTATAGTGTATGCATTAGAGGAGCTGAAAGCCGATGGATGGATTGAATCACAAGTAGGCAGAGGCACGGTCGTCTGCCAAAACACATGGAGTCCGCTGACAGCAAACCCACGTGCTGACTGGAAAACCTATATCCAATCAGGAACACATCTGCCTAATATTCAAATGATTCAAGAGATAAACAAGGCGGAATTTTCCTCTCATATAATCAGGCTTGGCACAGGTGAGCTGTCTCCAAGCCTTCTGCCGACTGCAATGATTCAGGATGCATTCGCAGAAACAGCTGCTTTGTCATTAAGCTATCCAGAAGGAAAAGGGAGCTTTTTATTAAGACAGGCTGTTAGCGGCTATTTACAAAAAAAGGGGATTTTCGTCTCACCGAATTCTATTATGATTGTCTCTGGGGCCATTCAGGCATTACAGCTTATTTCGATCGGCCTGCTCGATCAGGATTCTGCTATTCTGACTGAATCACCGTCTTATTTAAATTCCATCATGGTATTCCAATCTGCAGGAATTCGGATGGTTCCGCTTAATAACGGTGAGCATTCTTTCTCTGCTGTCAGCCGGGCGAAAAGACAGCATAACACCGCATTGCTTTATACGACACCTACTTTTCATAATCCGACAGGTTACTGCATGCCAGAAACGAAACGGATTGAATTGCTAGAGGCATGTGCTAAAGAAAGACTTCCTATCCTTGAAGACGATGTTTATGGAGATTTATGGCTTGATACACCGCCGCCAGCTCCATTAAAGGCTCTTGATAAACATGGCAATGTCTTGTATGTAGGAAGCATGTCAAAGGTTTTAGGTCCCGGTCTTCGCATTGGCTTCATTACAGCACCAGAACCGGTCATTGAAAGGCTCGCAGACATTAAGATGCAAACAGATTACGGCTCGAGCACGCTCTCCCAGTTTGCTGTCGCTAAGCTGATGACAAACGGCAATTATGAAGTGCATATTGAAAGAATACGGAATGAACTGAGGGAAAGACGAGATTTTGTTTTAAGTCTTCTTTCTAAATATTTTGCAGATATTGCTGTTTGGGAAAAACCGGCAGGCGGATTTTATATATGGCTTTCCCTAAAAAAGGACATTCCGCTGCTGCTGCTGTTTAGAAGAGCGCTCCAGCATGGCATTCTCATTAATCCAGGGTCTCTTTACGGTAACTATCACAGCCATATTCGTCTGTCCTATTCATACGCTTCAAAAGAAGAATTGGAGCAAGGATTAATTGCTCTTGCTGCGTTAATCAAGGAGTTTTGAAATGGAAAAAGCAGTGTCAGCTGTTGACACTGCCTTTTTCCATTATTTCTATTCGTTTATACATATCAATCATTTCCTTGACGAGCTCAAAAGTCGTTTCGGCACTCATGAGCTGATCTTCTGCGTGCATGAAGAGGAGGGAAAACGGCAGTTTTTCACCGTTCGCTTCCCTTTGAATCAATGCGCTATGTGTCTTGTGGCTGATGAGGAAAAAGTGTTGAGATTCTTTCAGTTTCTGTTCTGCCAGCTCGTATTCTCCTTTTTTCGCTGCATAGAGAGCTTCCATGACGAGGCTTTTTGCCATTCCAACATTGCTGATGATTTGAAAGCCTGTCAGCTCCATTGCATCCTCTGCCATTTCTATATCACGTCCTTTTCATGCTTGCTTAGCATTTCGTTAATTGAAGTTTACTCCTCCATCATTAGAGATCTCTGTTTTTTCTTGCTCCTTCTCATTCTGCAATGCTATTCTGTCGACAGATTTGAAGAATGGATAATACAGAAGTATCGAAATACCGATTTGTACGACGTTCAGTAAAGCACCTTTCCACCCGCTGACGAGAAAGCCGGCAATAATCGGCGGTGTCGTCCAAGGAATATTCGTTCCATTTGTAAGCGGCACGATTCCAGATGCCATCGCAAAGTAAGCAACTGTCGCCAAAATTAACGGATTTAAGATAAACGGAATCATCATAATTGGATTCAATACGATAGGAATCCCGAAGATAAGTGGTTCGTTTATGCCGAAAATTCCAGGTCCAATCGCTAGTTTTCCTAATGTCTTATACTGCTTAGATTTAGCGAACAATAACAGAATAATAGCAAGTCCCAGTGTGCCTCCAAAACCGCCGACCTTCATAAAATTCGCATAAAACTGAAAGTTGATAATATGGGGAATTGCTTCACCAGCCCCGAATGCTGCAGCATTGTCTGCTGTAAGGGCTAACCAGATCGGCTTCATAATACCGCTGACAACATTGGAACCATGGATACCAAAGCTCCATAGAACCCCTTCAAATACGGTAACAATTAAGGTTGCTGGCAACGTGTCGCCTAAATACAAGAGCGGGACTTGAAGATAGTGATAAATAAAGGCTTGAACAGTCCCAAATGATGTTAATGAAAAGATGATACGGACAAGATTGAAGACGATGATAACAAACAATGCCGGAATAAGTGCTGAAAAGGATCTGGCCACATTCTCAGGAACAGAATCAGGCATCTTGATTTTCCAGCCCTTTTTATCGATAAATCGGACGATTTCAACAGCTGCTATTGCAACAATCATTCCAAGGAATAAGCCGCTTGCACCAAGATTTGTAACAGGAATACCTAATCCGCCGTCTTTAAGCTCAAGCATTGGTGTTAAGATCAGAAACGCAACGACAACAATACTGATACAGGCAATGCCATCAAGCTTATATGTGCGGGAAAGACTTCTTGCCATTGCAATGATGACATAAACTGTCATCACATTCATTGTCACATCATAGGGAACCGTAAAATAGGATGCCCAATCTTTGCCCAAAAGGGAACTCATAAATTCGGCATAGCCCCCGATTGGGATATTGCCAAGAAGCAAAAAGATTGAACCGATAATCAATAAGGACATAACACCAAAGAAACCGTCCTTAATTGCCGTAATATACCTGTTTCCATCAAGCTTCATTGCAAGTGGACCCATCTTGCTTTCCAGGTTTTCAATAAATTTCTGCATGTTCTCCCCCTCGTTTCTTCTCCTATTTTGAAATACTAGCTTCCAACAAGACTCAGTGCTTGATTCAGCACCTTTTCTCCATCCATCATTCCGTAGTGCTGGATGTTAATTTCATCAAGAAGAATATTCTTCCCCTGAAGCCTTGCCTCTATTTCTTCCCTTCTGAACTTTACTTGCGGGCCGAGCAGCAAGGCATCAACCTGTCTTGTCTCAAGGACATCATCTATCTCTGTTGCTGATACTGCAAAGATTGTTATGTCCAAGCCCTTTGCCTGGGCTACCCTCCGCATCTTTGTCACAAGCAAGCTCGTGCTCATTCCAGCAGCACATACGAGCATGACTGTCTTCACTTTTTAGTCCCCCTTATACCAGGTTTTTCTCTTCTTCTACATTGTATAATGAAAGCGCTTTATTTATCATATCTGCATTTTCCGCTTAGGAGCGGAAATCTTAACATGAAAACGAAAAAAGCTAATTGCATCCACAATTAGCTTCGTACTGTTTCAGATTGAAATAATCGGATAACTTCCGTCTTGGACTTTGCCTTAATTACTTGCTGTATTATCTTTTTATCTTCTATGATGGAAATGAGCTGCTCATACATTTCCTCTAGATCTCCCTTTGCGTCCTTGCTTATATTTAACAAGCAGACAACTTGAACCATTTGATTTTCATTCCAAATTATCGGCCTCGCTAATGTACAGACAGTCCAGAATGTATCACTTGTTTCGGGCATGGTCGGATGTGGAATAGCAACCAAATTGCCAAAGCTTGTGGAGGCAATCTCTTCCCGTTCCAGCACAAGCTGTTCGTACTCTTTTGATACAAGTCCTTTTTCATAAAGGATATTACTTAAAAATGCAATAACAGCCGCTTTTGTTTCAAACCTTTTTCCGATAAATACATGGTCTTCAGCAAGATAACTGTCTTTATTATCCTTATCTGGTGAGAGCAGCCGCTTTTTTATTCCTTTTATATCTTCTGCTTCAAGAAAGTTGCTGACAACTTGCACAGGTGCTGTCAGCCTTTCCGGTATTGGAATAGTGCTGATAACGAGGTCAATTGCTGAAAGGTCATAGTCTTCGAGTCTATAGTAATTAATGCATTCGACGATTTCCAGCTCTCTGCTAAACTGCTCCTGCAGCCTGTAGGAGAGCAGCTTTGCACTCCCCACTCCTGAAGCGCACACAAGGATGACCCGCTTTTGTTTCCGTGCTTTTCTTTTCATGCGCTCAAGTGCCACACCGATATGAAGGGCGATATAGCCGATTTCATCTTCCTCGACTTTCACAGACAGCCATTCTTCAAGACAAATGCTTGCAATAATAGCTCCTTCAAAGGCACTTGGGTATTTCATCTTAATGTCGTTAACAAGGGGGTTGCGAATATTCATTTCAAAGCGCAACCGGTTGATGGCAGGTCTAATATGAAGAGCCAGGGCATGTAAAAATTCCCGGTCAGATGTGAAATCCCAGTCAAGTTCATCTTTAAGTCTTGCCACCATACAGCTGACAATTTCCCTCGTTTCATCAAATTCCCGATACTCTGTTAACGCATTTTCATGCAAAAGCTTAGTGCCCATCAAGTGAATAATAATATATTCGAGCTCCGCACGCGGAAATGAAAAGCCCGTCAGCGCCTCAACCTCCTCGATAATTTCCATCGCTACTTTCTTTTCAAAAGGATGCTCTTCACCGCTTGTATGCTCCAGCTCCCGCATCGCAAAACCTTGTTCCATCCGTTTACAAGCAATCACTATATGATTTGTGAGGTTACCTAAGGCCACATCGGAAATTTCAATTTTATGAACATTTACTTTATTAATGATGATTTTCTTTATTTGTTTAGCGAAACTTTTTTCTGCTAACCTGCTATTGTTCGCATGATTGAAGGGTTCCTCCATCAGCCTGTAGTTGGCAAAGCATAATCGCTTTCTGTACTCACTTCCTGCCACATTTACACCGTAGTGAGGCTTCACTAAAAGTGATAGCCGATATTTTCCAAGCATTTCTCGAACAAGCCTGAGGTCCTTTTGAATGGTTGACTTTGACACATACATTTCTCTCTCAAACTGCTCCAGCTTCACATATCCTTCCTGTAACAACAGCCTCTTTAAAAGGAAGTGCACCCTCGTCTTTTGTTCAGAAAAATCCTGAGGGTCCTCCATTAGCAGCGGATTGATTTCCTGCTGGAACACTTCTTGATCTAATATATGAAGGCAATAACCCTTTCCCTTAATAGGGCTGATGGTGACCCCAAGTTCTTTGCAGTCCGTTTGCATATTCTTTAATTCCTTGCGAATCGTCCTGTCGCTCACACTCAGCTCTTTCGCTATCCATTCAGCGGTAACTGGCTCCTTATGCCTGCTCAGCAGCAGCAAGATTTCCCTTTGTCTCCCAGACAGCATGCCAATCCTCCCCTCACGTAGGTTTTCCTCTCATTATATCAGAAACCGCTTTCTTATTTATGAAAAATAAACAGCAGCCTGTAAAAAATAGGCTGCTGTTTTACTATCACTCTATATGCTCATGTAATGCTGCGCTTTCTACATAATTAATGAATCGTCTAAGCTCCTTCACCTGGTCCCTGTTAATCTCGCCACTTTCGTACATACTCTGGATTTCAGATCTCTCTACATCAAGAACCTTTATGCGGAGCTCTTCTTTTTGCTCTTCCTGGATTTCGTCATAATCTCTAGAAGAGGAACGCAGCCTTTCCATCATCAGCTTGTAATCAAGGATAACTGCTTGAATTTGCTTTTTGAGCTCTTCCATTTCCTTCGCATAATCTCTTAAGAAATCGATTGCCGCCTTCATTGCCTGAAGCTGTACATCCTTGCCTTTCTCAAACTTGGCAATCGCATATTCCTTATCCTTTCGGTAGAATTTCCTTACCTTTTTCCACTTTCTCAGCATTCTTCCGATAAGATACAGTGTTCCAGACTGAAGACTGCCAGCTAATGCCTCTTCCCTGTATTCAAGAGATCGCTCAAAGGTACGATACAATTCTTCATCGATTTTGTTTTGATCCATTAATGACTGGATATATCTTCTTTCTGCCTTTACTGCCTTGATGCGGATTTCTGTTTTGACGTCTAATTCCACATCTGTTGTCGTAACCTTCTTGCCTTGATTTTTTGCCAGTTCGCGGATTCGGCGCCGGTATTCTCCAATCAGCTCATAGGCGGCCGTCTTATTTTCCTCATTGACGACAGACCTGATTTGGTCGACTGCTTTCTCTAGCAGCCTCTGCTTAAATGAAGACAAATCCTTTTCTCCTTCTGCATCCCCCACGTCTTCCCCTTTGCTTAACATCGGAAGAAACACGGTTGCTACAATTAAAGTAAACAGAATAACTCCTGCCGCTATAAACAGCAGCAAGGANCTTGCNGGGAAAGAATCTCCACTATCNAAAAAGTACGGAATGGACAATATACCTGCCATTGTCACAGCACCGCGAACACCTGTTAAACATACAAACAAGGCATTTTTTAAATCTGGTTTTTTTTCACCCTTATTCAAATATCGATATTCAAAATGAGCAAACACATAAGCCCATACAAAGCGGATTCCTAAAATAACAACGCCTATNGCAAGACAATAGCCAATAACAAGCCAGTTGCCAATACTTGGGTCGGAAACTGTTTCTCTCATGGACGATGGTATGTTCAAACCTAACAGCAAGAACACGACGCCATTTAATGTAAAGAGAATGAGCGACCAAATATTTTCTGTGAGCACCTGTTCTTCTGCACTGGCAAATTCACGTCTTTCCCTGACTAAGGAATGGACAATACCGCCAACAACAACAGCAATAACCCCTGAAGCATGAAGCAAATCTTCTGTGACAATGAAAATAATGAATGGGGTAATAATATGCAACAAGGAATGGAAAGTAACATCATTAATTCCTTGTTTACGTAAAATAAATCGGGCCCATGTAATGAGTAATGCCAAGACAGCTCCCAGCAATGCTCCTAAAATGAACTTATAAACAAAATCAAGTGCAGCCTCATGCAAGGAGAAATAACCTGTCACAACTGCTGCAACAGCATAATTAAAAGCTACTAATCCGGAGGCATCGTTAATAAGAGATTCTCCTCTAACAAGATGAAGCACTCCTGCAGGAATATGTATGCGTTTGGCAATTCCGTTAACAGCAACAGGATCTGTCGGCGAAAGGATAGCAGCAAGNGCAAACGCTGCAGCGAGGGGGATGACAGGTATCATCCAGTTGATAAAATAGCCGCCGCCGATTGCTGTCAGGATAACAAGNACAATCGCATTCCCAAATATCGGCGCCCTCATCTTCCATAGCTCCTCTCTCGGAAAATACCGTCCGTCATTATATAAAATTGGTGCTACAAACAGCAATAGAAACCATTCTGTTTCAATCTCAAAAGAGATATCTTCAAAAAAGAAAGCTAATAACATTCCAAATGCAATTTGGGTGAGCGCCGTTGGAATAGAAGGTATGTAGTGACTGATAATATTTGATATCAGCAAGGATAATAACAGCAATATAATCGTAATCAGTAAATCCATGGCATTCTCCCTTTACTATTTAATATGAAATTTGGCATAGTTTTTGTCATGTAATGAACTTTTATGTTAGCACGTAAACGATTGTTTAATGAAAATCAGCTCCCAAGAGGAAATAAATTACATTTAATGGTATAATATTTACAAATAACGGAATGCTTGCATTTTACTGTAGGAGGTGACTCTAATGTATTCAACTATTTTCCTCATAGTGATTGGTGTTTATGTGCTGCTTTCGTTTGTAATGCTTCCATTTCAGTACCGCTTCCTTGTGGCACTGAAGCAAGAAGAAGATATATTTAAAGCAAAAGGCAAAACACAAGGAGATATGTACGACGAGATGAATGCAGGAGAATTAGTGCTGCACAGTCATATTCAAGGCAATGCTCTTTTCTTCCTTGCCAATATAATGGCATCCATCGTATATAAAATGAAACATCTAAAGACAAGTATATAAGGAATTTTTAGCAGCCTATTTTTGGCTGCTTCTGCTTTTTACACTATTACATGCATGGAGGCCCTATGAGAACTACTATAATCAGCGTTGCATTTATCCTCACTTCTGCCATTTTATTTTCTGCCCGTTATATGTTTATAGCCATCTTATGTACAACTCAAAACACTTCCGCAGCAAATTTTCAAGATATGCTTGAAGAACATGGTGGCCCATTGCTGAATCTGAGTATTATTTCCCTCATAATTGGAATAAGTTTTTTATTAGCCGATATATTTAAAAAAGAGAAAAGCACATCTTAAGTTGGAGCCATATTAGTATACAACACACATAAATGTATTTTTATGGTAAAATACATTTATGGATATTTTTGTAAACACAAACAAGGAGCATTAGATGAATATTAAGTGGTTAAACGTCATTTCTTTATTATTATTACTCTCCGCTATTATTTATAAAATTATTGGACATCAAGCAGTTAATACAGCCGGAGTGATCATTGTTTTATTGTTTATTATTTTAAATATTGCTGCTTTGATGAAGAAGGATGCTGCATAGAAAAGGAAGGAAGACTAATGGTATCTTCCTTCCTTTTTAGTGGCTTTTAAAAGATTCTATATCACAAACCATGATAATACCAAAAAACCGTAAGAATAGGATAAAATTAAAAAAAGCTGCCAACAGCAGCTTTTCCTAAACTCTTAATATCTTGTTCATTTAAAAAGGCAAAAATGGCCTTTTATCAGAACTATCAAGCACCTCTGCTAAGCCCAATTCAACAATTGTATTAGCGTGAACAGCAAGGCATATACCGCTTCTGCCTTCAAGCAGTGTTTTCACACTTTGTTTACCGAACTGAATTCCCATGATGCGATCGGTAACGGAGGGTTTTCCGCCTCGTTGGATATGACCAAGCACTAATGGATGGATTTTAAATTCAGAGTGACTTTCAATTTCTGTTTTAAACTTCTCTGCACTAATGGCTCCTTCTGCCAGAATATAGATTTGGCTTTTTCCGGAAGACCTTCTTAGCCCTTCTAGGACTTTTTCTAAATTCCAGTCTTCGCTTGTGCCGATGATACCGTCTGCAGCTGTTGCCAGTCCTGCCCAGATGGCAATATCTGAGGCTTCCCGCCCCATTACTTCTATCCCGAAAATATGTTTATGGCTTGCTGCTGATGTTTTTATTTTATCAATTGCATCAACGGCATTTTCAACAGCTGTGTGGAAGCCAAGTGTTATATCAGTAAGGGAGATATCATTATCGATCGTTCCAGGTATAGCTGCTACCCGAAAGCCTAATTGTGATAAAGCTTTTGCTCCTTGATAACTCCCGTCTCCTCCGATTACAACTAAGCCTTCTATATCATGCTTCTTTAGGATATCCACTGCTTTTATTTGGATATCCTTCTCTGCAAATTCGGGAAATCTTTGGGTGCCGAGAATTGTTCCGCCAACATCAATGACCTTAGACAGCTCTGTTTCTGTTAACAGCATAAGTTCTTCCTTAATAATGCCGATATAGCCATTTACACAGCCATAAACTTGAATCTCATGTTGTGCTGCTTCCTTTACGACCCCGAACAGGGCAGCGTTCATTCCTGGTGAATCACCGCCGCTCGTAATGACTGCGAGCTTCTTCATGTTAACTTCCTCCAATACTTCTTAGCATAGGAATTCTTCTTCGATATCTGCAATCATGCCAATTCTTCTTGCATGTCTGCCTCCTTCGAATTCAGCATCTAACCAAGCTTTCACAATTTCTTTTGCTAATACACTGCCGACTATTCTTCCGCCAAAGGCTAAAATATTCGTATTATTATGTTGTTTAGATAATCTTGCTGTAGCAGGTTCACTGCAGACTACAGCTCGAATCCCTTTTACCTTATTGGCAGCAATCGAGATGCCTACACCCGTTCCGCAAATTAAAATACCTGCTTCTACTTTGTTGGCAACCACATCTTCCGCCACCATTTTCCCATATTGAGGGTAGTCTGTGCTTTCCCCTGTCTTAGGTGAATATTCTATTACATCATGCCCTAATTCTTGTAAATATTCCGCGATGATTGGTCTTAAGTTATCGCCACCGTGGTCACATCCGATTGCTATTTTCATCATAAACCCTCCTATTATTATTTATACAAACAAGTCTAGAATCAATGTACAAACCAAACCAATCACAGAAGAAATGGTCGAGAGAACCGTATATGTTCCAAATGTTTCTTTTAGTGTCATGCCTGAATATTCCTTCACGATCCAGAATGCGGCATCATTTACGTGAGAACAAATCGTGCTGCCACAGCCTATCGCTAATGTTACTAGCGCTAAATTAACATCAGGGTTCATGGCAAGCATTGGTGTTACTAAACCAACAGTAGAAATGGCAGCAACCGTTCCNGATCCTAAAGCTATTCTTAATATAGCAGCCACAATCCANGCAAANAAAACTGGTGATAATGCCGAGCCATCAAATAGTTCCGCNATNTATTCGCCNACACCGCCTTCAATGATTACTTGTTTAAAGGCACCGCCTCCGCCGATGATCAGCAGCATCATACCAATGGAATTAATTGCTNTCGTGCAGGACTTCATTAGGTCCCCCATAGGAATGTTTCTTTTTATGCCCATTGTATAAATCGCAACTAACAGCGAAATAATCATTGCAGTGGAAGGTTCGCCAAGAAATTGCAGTATCTTGAAAATAAGGCCATCATNATAATTNAACGCNNCTTCAATAATTTTTATAACAGCAGCAATTGCCAGCAAAATTACTGGAAGCATCGCCGTAAAAACACTGATGCCAAAGTTAGGTGTATCNTCCAATTTAAACGTTTTTTCTTCCTTAAAGACTCCATCTGGTGAAACTTTTTCAAAGGCACTTGGCACAATTCTTTTAGCAATATTCGGATAAATAACCCCTGCAATAATGACACAAGGAATGGAAATAATAAGTCCGTATAAAAGAACTGTCCCAACATCTGCGCCAATGCCGTTAGCAACCGTCGTAATCCCCGGGTGCGGCGGAAGGAAACTATGAGTAATCAGCAAAGCTGCACTCATATGTAAAATCAATTTAACNATTGAGATTTTCACTTCTTTTGCAATCGTAAAAATGATAGGNATTATCAATACAAATGCGACTTCATAAAATAATGCGATTCCAACGATAAAGGAAGCAATGACGACNGCCCAATGAATCTTGTTTTTTCCGAACTTATTAATAAGCGTCATCGCAATGCGATTAGCTCCGCCAGCATCCGCTATTAATTTCCCTAACATAGCACCAAGTCCAAAAATCAAAGCGATATGTCCTAATGTACTGCCTATTCCATTTTCAACAATTAGTGCAATCTCTTTTAACGGTATNCCTAAAAGAAGGGCAACGATAAAAGACACAATTATCAGTGAGAAGAAGGTATTTAATTTCAACTTCATAATTAAAAAGATTAATATTATTACCCCAACAGTAACGTATAGTAATGGCATATTATTCACCTCAGCCTTAATATTGGTACATACTTGACTAAA
>Ga0058696_1000408_pt1 | contig 18172 bp, 14 predicted proteins | sample AgamicMgSfrz_FD_55077 | JGI IMG/M metagenome (GOLD analysis project Ga0058696, IMG submission 55077) | Agave microbial communities from Guanajuato, Mexico - Mg.Sf.rz | ecosystem: Host-associated > Plants > Phyllosphere > Phylloplane/Leaf | place: Guanajuato, Mexico | collected 2012-05-30 | reverse complement strand
TAATGTCCATTGATTGCGCTCCACCGGAATATCCGAGAGCGTTACTTCGGAGACGCGCTGTCCATCAATAAACGTACCTTCCTGTGTGATCCGCAGCACTTTCAGCATACCGTACTGATTGACACTTTCACTCCACCAGTCAGGCGTGAATACTCCACGGCCATTACCCGAATCACCCGGGCTTGTCCATTCACCAACCTGTATTCCGTTGAGCATAAAGGTAATATCGGAGGGCCAGTTCGGATTGACCGAAGGTGCCTCTGAACCGATCTCCAGCGATAGTTCAATCGAGTTAATCTGTTGTCCCGATAAGAGGTAGTTCGGAATTTTGTATTCCACGAATCCACGTCCAAACCAGAGAATATTGGCATGCATCCGCTCGGGATCCAGGAAGTACCGCGGGTCATCATATTGCCCGATCACATGACTGACCGTAGCCAGNCCACAGGTGGGATAGACGTCAAAATGGGTATAGTGCCCGACGGGCACAGCGACTTCATGAACCTTGCTCGACGTTCCGGTTTCCTGCGGCATGGAGATGCCGATCCAATCGATCGCAAGGCTGTTCATTTTGTGGGTACCGCCATCCTTGCGGACCATTTTGGATTGAATGATGCCGACATCCTGCAGCTTGCGAACGTGCATCGTTACGATGGCACTGCTTAGTCCAAGTGAGGCGGCGATATCTTTTACGTTCATCGGGTTCTCGGCAACAAGTCGAATAATTTGCAACCGGACTTCACTTGCAAGTGCTTCGTATAAGGGCAGCCATTCGGTATCCGTATTTGCTCTAATCATTGGGTTCCTCCACTATTGAATATAGAATTAAGTTAAACATAAATCCATCAAAAAGAATAACATTTTTAAAAATTCAGGTTGAAATTAGGGTTATAATCGATTTTAATATAAATATGAACGTTGATCCATAGATTATCAATTAATTTTTATATTAATCTTAAGGAGCTGAACTTCACGATGGTAAAAGCAAAAATGACGGTAGACAAGGATTTCACAATTGGGGTAGTCGACAAACGTTTATACGGTTCATTCATTGAGCATCTCGGACGCGCCGTATACGGCGGCATTTATGAGCCGGGGCATTCTTCAGCGAACGAAGCGGGATTCCGCACGGATGTGCTGGAGATGGTCAAGGAGCTGCAGGTGCCGATTGTGCGTTATCCTGGGGGAAACTTTGTATCCGGTTACAATTGGGAAGATTCCGTAGGGCCCGTAGCTGAACGTAAACGCAGACTTGAGCTGGCCTGGAGAACCATTGAGACAAATGAATTCGGTTTCAACGAATTCGTGGATTGGTCCAAACTTGCGAATTCCGAAGTCATGATGGCCGTCAATTTGGGGACACGGGGTGTAGATGCAGCCCGGAACATCGTGGAGTACAGCAACCATCCGGAAGGTTCGTATTATAGTGATCTGCGGATCAAACATGGTTACAAGGAGCCGCATGCGGTCAAAACATGGTGCTTGGGTAACGAGATGGACGGCCCATGGCAGATCGGCCACAAAACCGCAGAAGAATATGGACGGGTGGCGCTGGAAGCAGCGAAAGTCATGAAATGGACTGATCCAACCATTGAGCTGGTTGCCTGCGGAAGTTCATCACTCGGCATGCCAACGTTCCCGGAATGGGAAGCAACCGTGCTGGATCATACCTATGATCACGTGGAATACTTGTCCCTCCATCAGTATTATGGCAACGCAGACGATGATACACCTACGTTCCTGGCGCGTTCGTTGGAGATGGATCAGTTTATTGAGACGGTTATGGCGACCTGTGATTACATCAAAGCGAAGAAGCGCAGCAAGAAAACGATGTATCTATCCTTCGACGAGTGGAACGTATGGTACCACTCCCACGATAGTGACAAGAAGCTGGATCCGTGGCAGATTGCACCTCCACAGCTGGAGGATGTATACAACCATGAAGATGCGCTGCTTGTCGGCTGTATGCTAATTAGTATGCTCAAGCATGCGGATCGCGTGAAGATGGCCTGCCTCGCACAATTGGTCAACGTTATCGCACCGATCATGACGGACACAGGCGGTGCTGCCTGGAGACAGACCATTTTCTATCCGTTTATGCACGCTTCCGTCTTTGGACGTGGAACAGCACTTGTGCCATTGATTCAATCACCGAAGTACGATACGAAACAGATTACGGATGTGCCATACCTGGAAGGGATTGCGGTGCATAATGAAGAGCAGGGTGAAGTGACTGTATTTGCCGTGAACCGTCATCTGGAAGATTCTCTCCAGCTTGAAGTGGATCTGCGCAGTTTCGGACAATGCAGCCTGCTGGAGCATATCGTACTGGAAAGTGATGACCTCAAAGCCGTGAATACCGCTGCACAGCCGAATCGGGTGGCTCCGCATAACCGTGGTGGTGCGGAAGTATCGGGTACGCTGGTTACAGCAAGTCTAGCGAAGGCTTCCTGGAACGTGATTCGTTTGAAAATTCAATAAGTTGTCATTGAAGAAGCGTAATTGAAAAGGGTGTCCCCGTCATCATGTGACGGAGACACCTTTTTTTGTATTCGCATTAACGGATTTATTCCAACTTCGATTCTGAATCAAATACAAAGCTTTCTCCATCCCGGGGAATGAGAACCTGCCCGTCCAATTGTTCGGAAGCCAGATAACTGGCGAGATCCGTGCGGGATATCATGCAGTGGTTAATGGCATCCATATGAACGGCGATGACATGTGCATCGGGTGCATGCCGTTTCACTGCAGCCACATCAGGTCCGTCCATGGTGATTGGATCACCCTGGGTAAAACGGGCACCCCCAGCGTTCACAACGATCACTTCCGGTTGATAACGCCCGATGGCCTCGGCCGGTTCGTCACACCAGATTGTGTCTCCGGCAATATATGATACGGGTTCGCCATCGGCCTCAAGCACAAAACCGGACACCTTGCCCATCCGCTCCGCGATTTCCCCNGTACCATGACGGCCTGAAGTTCGTGCAAAACGCACGGAATGATATTCATATTTTTCATCGACCGCATGAACGTTGGTGAAACCGGCATCGATAAATACATTCTCATCACCAGGCTGACACAGTAGAGGCACGTCCTTGCGGAGCTGCTCCGCTGCAACTGCATCCCAGTGATCAACATGGGTATGGGTAACAATCACTACATCCGGATTCATGTAATTGGTCTCTGTTTCCGGCAAGGCAACTCTCGGATTGCGCAAATCATTAGGCGTGTTGGGAAAAGCAGGCATAGCCTCAGGGTCCATAAACATCGGATCGACCAGGATATTCAGATCGGAATATTCAAGCCACAGTGTGGCATGACGAATCAATTGAATTTTCATTGCATCTGCACTCCTTCAGGATATAGATATATATTCTCCTATATGGTATACAACCCGTTTTCGCGGTAAATAACACGGCGGCTTAGTAAGATTTGGATATGCGTGGTCAAGTATTTCGTTGCTGGTTTTCACGCAGGTTCAACTGCAGCCGAATCTCAGCTTGCAGCAATTCTTTGGAGGTAAGTAAATGACCAGTCTGGATGTGAATCCGTTTACCGTCCTTCAGATGCAGGGCAAGCAGGGGAGCATCGGACAAGATCCAACGGCTGGACCCGGATGATGTAAGCTCTATATGACGAATCTTATGCCAAGGAACGGTCCTTCCCTGTGTAACGATTGCTTCATCACTCCATGACAATAACACGGTGGATCGTCTGGATAAGCCAGACACAAGCTTGAAGAACAGTGGACCTACGAGCCACATGCCGAGAATGGCAGCAATTGAGTAAGGCAATGTGCAATTTTTCCGAGTACTCAACATAGTTGATCCACAGTAGAGCTACACATAACAATAGAATTATAAGACACAATGCGCTTTTCCAGAGCACTGTACTCCGGCGATAGCATAAATGCTGATCACTATACTCAGCTGACTCACGCTGCAAAAAGCACTCCTCCTTATTAATCATCTGCCTCAAAAGCAAAACATGCCGCACTGCAGCGCAGGCGGCACATATTGGCATTCATCACCCTGGAATGGCCGTGTCACCACCGGTTTCCCGTGCATGGGCGTACAGATCGGCGTAGATACCCTGGGCTTCGATCAGTTGCTGATGCGAACCTTCCTCGACAATTTCGCCATGTTCCATGACCAGAATTCGGTCGGCGTGCATGACCGTAGACAGGCGATGCGCGATGACAATCGTGGTTCGACCTTGCGATACCGTCTCCAGTGCTTGCTGCACCAGCTGCTCGGTATGGGAATCCAGATTGGCGGTTGCCTCATCAAGGATGAGAATGCGGGGCTGAAATACCACGATCCGGGCAAAAGAAATTAACTGGCGCTCCCCGGCAGACAGACCACTNCCGCGTTCCGATAGGCGGGTATCGTATCCCTGCGGCAGCCGCGAGATCATGGNATGCGCCCCGACAAAACGACATGCCTCAATCGCCTGTTCCCTCGTAATATCCTCCCGAAACATGCGGACATTGTCAATAATGGAGCCTGAGAAAAGAAAAGGTTCCTGCTGAATAAGCCCCACAATACGGTGAAGTTTGGCCTGAGGCAGCTGCCTGATGTCTGTGCCGTCAATTTCAATGCTGCCTTGGTTTACATCGTAGAACCGATTAAGCAGGGAGATCAGTGTGCTTTTCCCAGCTCCCGTTGTACCCACAATGCCGACCATTTCCCCTGGATAGAGGTGCAGATTCAGATGCTGAATGAGTGGACGATCTGCCCGGTAGCCAAATGACACGTCGTTAAAATCAATCTGTCCCATCACGTGCCGTGGTTCCAGTGAGGAGGCGGCCTCTGGTTTTGGATCTGCGACCTCAGGTTTGGTATTCAGAATGTTCCAGATCCGATCCATGGAAACCGTAGTGGACTGGAACGTATTCCATTGCATCGTGATCTGGTTGATCGGCTGGAAGAACTGGCGNATATAACTGATAAACGCATAGAGCACNCCGACCTGCAGCGATTCACCCAGCACGGCGCGTCCGCCAAGCCATACCATCATCACCAGGGCGGCATTACCCAGGATGTCAAACGTCCGGTTGAAGATCACATTGGAACGGGCCTGCGTAATGTTGGCCTTCAAGTGAAGTTTGTTTTGCTCCGTGAAGCGTTTCTTCTGTTCTTCCTCCTGGTGAAAAGCCTGAATCAGAAACATGCCGGACAGGTTTTCTGCCGTAAATGCAATCAGACGGGAGAGACGGGTGCGGGCATTCTGATAGGCCTGGCGCAGCTTGCTGCGAAACAGGATCGCCACAATGGCGATAACGGGCAGCACAATCAGAGAGTAACCTGCGAGCACCGGATCAAGCTGAAACATGAAAAAGATAATGAGCACCAGCATCATGCCATCCCGGATCAGGCTGAGCAGAACCTGGGTGAAGAAGCTGCTGATCGTCTCCGTATCGCTGGACACATTCGTAACCAGACTTCCGATATGGAAGCGGTCGAAGAAGGACATGGACATTTTGGAAATGTGCCGGAAGAGGTCTTTGCGAATACGGGAGACGATGTTCTGACCGACATGCTGCAGCAAGTTATTTTGTACATAGGTGAAAATAAAGCTGATTACAGCCAGTGCCAAATAGACGGCAGCCAGCTTTACAAGAAATCCCACGCTGGTCTGGCCGATCGCCAGGTGGTCATCAATGGCGATTTTGACCAGATACGGCTGAAGCAGGTCGGCGGAGATCCCGAGCAAAGAGCAAAAAAAGATGCCCAAAAAAGCAAACTGGTGAGGTTTGGCGTAGCTCATCATCGCTTTGAAAGAAGAACGCTTGCTGGGTTCTTTTACTGTGCCCGAACCAATATTGTTTCCGGATGAGGCCTGAGGNAAGGGGCTCTTGTCGGTATGCGTGCTGGCCTTATGATCCTTCATGATGCAATCCCTCCTCCTGCAAACGGTAGGTCGCAGCATATAGCCCTTCAGCGGCCATCAATTGCGAGTGCGTCCCTTGTTCTGCGATTTGCCCCTCATCCAGCACGATAATTTCATCCGCATGGCGGACGGCACTGATGCGATGGGAAATAATCAGGGTGGTCTTGCCTTTACCAATTTCCCTCAGGCTTCGCAGAATTCCGCTTTCGGTGACAGCGTCAACCGCACTCATGCTGTCGTCGAGAATGAGGACCTGGGCTTTTTTGATCAATCCCCGAGCCAGGCTGGTACGCTGACGCTGACCGCCAGACAGCGTGAGTCCGCGTTCACCAAGCAGTGTGTCGAATTGATCCGGGAAGCGAATAATGTTGTCGTAGATCATGGCCTGCCTTGCACTGCGTTCCACTGTATCCAGTGGTACCTCCCGGTCACTGAATGCGATGTTGTCACGAATGGTGGTGCTGAACAGGAAACCATCCTGCGGGACATAGGCAATGCGGGAACGAAGACTTTCCAATGACAGCTGACGAATGTCTGTGCCATTCATTCGAATCGTGCCTTCAGGCGGTTCATATGTACGAAGCAGCAGTTTGACCAGAGTGCTTTTACCGGATCCGGTTTTGCCCACAATGCCCACGGTCTGTCCGGCCCCAATCTTCAGACTGATGTGCTTAAGTGCGGAAGCCGAACTTCCCGGGTAGGAGAAGGACAGGTCTTCAATGGTAATGTCATTCACTGCATTCAGCGTTTTGGCCCCGGAAACTTCCCGGACATCCGGCTCTTCTGTCAGCAGATCGTTAACCCGTTCGAGGGAGGCTCCTGATCGCTGCATCGTATTAATCACATTGCCAATCTGCTGAAGCGGTCCCATGATAATCCGCAAATATAGCGTCAACGCGACAAAGCTTCCGAGTGTAATGGAATTTTGCATCGTCAGAATTCCGCCGACAAGCAGGGAAACGACCAATGAGATGGCTCCGAGCAATGGCAGCAGCGCCTGAAAGAGGGAAGAGAGGCGAACAAGTCGCAATTGCTTTTCCTTAATGGCATCTACTGTTGCACCAAATCGAGCACGGGCACCGTCTTCAATGGCGAAGGTCTTCGTCACGCGAATTCCGCCGAGCTGCTCTTCCGCAGATTCGGTCATGTTCGCAAGAGCGTCCTGCACATCACGAGACCGCTTGCGAATGCGGGGACCGAAAAACACAACCAGAAAGGGTATGGCCAGCAGGGGAACGATACTGATCAGAATAAGGCTCATTGGAATTCCGCTAAGCAGCATCATGACGATACAGGATATCAGCAGGAATGTGGCATTCGTCATCATCGTCACTCCGTTGGAAATGGCCTCGCGTACGGAGGTGACGTCATTCATGACATAGCTGAGCAGTTTCCCGTTTCCCTGCTTGGAAAAATAGTGCTCGCTCAACTCGGAAAACTTGCCGAAAATGCGTTCACGCGTCATGAATTCGAAGCGGCGTCCAAGTCGCATGATCATGAACTGTCCTGTTCCGAAGAGAAGGTTGTAGGCGATGGCTATGGCGAGAAGCCAGAGACTGTAACGGATGACCGTATTCATTTGAAGCGTATTCTGCATGAGCTGGTCTGTGAAACTGCCCAGAATACGGGGCAAAGAAGCCTGACCGACATTGGAGGCAATGATCAGCACAACGGCAGCCAGATACACGGGCCAGTTGGAGATGACATAGCTTCGAAGCAATCCTGTCTTGGACATATCTTGGTTCTCCTTTGTTCAGGTGGAAGTTAGGTAAGGTACGGAGGCAAGAAAAGGGCCGACACCTGAAATTAGCGCGTCGTGCCCTCTTACTTTATGCGATCCAGTTTGCTGTTTATCCGTCAAATCAGTGATTTCTTCTTTTCTTATTTTTGCGCTAATCCGAATCATTGTCAACGAAGCAGGGAAGAAGGGCATGAAAGTGAAAATTCGCAGGCCATACAGACATGTATATGTAGTTTTTTGCACAAGATTACCCTAATGTCGAATTCTCTGAAACATTTTCTGAAGGGATCCCGTCTGTAGGATTGAAGAATCCAAAAATAGGGTTTACTAATCTTAGGAGGTGCCAGGAAATGAAACATAAAAAAGGATTGGCTGCAACACTTGCGCTTTGCGTTTCTCTGACGGCAGGAGGTGCTTCTGTTCTCGCTTTTTCGGATGTAAAAGATGAAGGACAAAAAACGATTGTCGATGCCCTGAAATCCAAAGGGATTGTCAGCGGGGTGACGGCGGATCTGTTCCGTCCGGATCTGGCGTTATCCGAGCCGCAGGGTGTTCAACTGATCGTGAAGGCATTTGGATTGAAAAATGAATATGCTGCTGCATCCGCGCAAAACAAAATTAGCCCGGATACCTGGTATGCAGATGCTGTACAGGCTGCAACCCAGAATGGTCTATCGATCCCGGTAGAATTGAATCCACAAGGCAAGATGACACGCGAGCAATTTGTTATTTTGCTTCATGAAGGCATTAACACAACCGGGAATTATCCGGTGATCATGAAGTATAATTTTGTTAAGGACGAAAATAAAATTGGTAAGGACGCCATATCTGCAGTCCAGAACNTGCTGAACATGAACATCATCGAACTGGATAAGGACGGTAACTTCCGTCCAGATCAGTCGCTTACCCGTATGGAGGCTGCAAGCATGATCTTCAATGCACTTGAATTTGTGGATAAGCACGGCAATGGCGGCTCGGCTGAGCCGGCTCCCGAGACTCCGGGCGAAGGCCAGCAAGCCATCGTACCTGAAGTGACCACAACGAAGGTTGATGACCAAACAACCAAGGTGAAACTCACTGCTGAAATGCCTCATCCTGGTTACGGCTTGAAGATTGATGACGTCAAACTGGAGAAGGATGGACGTGCCATCGTGCTGTATTCCATCGTTCAGCCGGATCCGGACATGATGTATCCGATGGTCATTACGGAAGTTACAGCAGAGACAGACATTCCGGCCGGGTATACTGCTGAAGCACAGCCTTCCGGCAAGTAAGCCAGATTGTTCTCGGGATTAACCTAGCCAGGTTAATTCAATGTAAGAAACGACTCATTTGCTAAAATATACTTAAAACCCACCGCGGCCAGATCAACATGGACGGTGGGTTTTTGGTTTGTTTTGATTAGCAGCTAATGAAAGATTAGTCCTGTGTTTCCTCCTGCGGTTCATAGTCAAACCAATCAAATTGGGCTGGCGTACCTGCTCCGGATGGAGCATGGGCATACATGGCGATGATGATGCCCGTGAACCCGCCAGCCACTTCGGTAGAGAGCAGATGGGTTTCACCAGATCCAATCCGAATGGTCTCCCCTAAGTGGTGCTGCTGGAAAAAAGTGAATTGATTGCGCTCTGCCCGGATTGTTAATCTCACTGGGCCGGTTCCACAGTCGTGAACCTGTTCGGTTTGTAATGAACCTACGGTTCGGCGAAAGACGATTTTCTTCTGTCCGTTAATCTGCCTAATCGCCAGATCATAATGATATTTTCCATTCATAAAGACCGTTAATCCGGCTTCTTCATCATCCTGAAGAGGCTCATAGTTCAGCTCGGNAGCNATGCTGCATTGGAAATGACTCAGGCGCCGTCCAACAAATGCGGGATTCCCCAGATCATGAAGGGAAAGGGAGTTTCCACATAAGGTCAAGTGACCTGGATGCGTCGTTAGTGACCAGCTTCCTGGGGCGGGGTTTCGCAGGAATACCCAGTCCAGCCCCAGCGTGGGCAGGTCAAAATGGTCCCGAACCGGCGGTAGTAGCCATGGCGTTTCCGGCAGCTTCGGTCCGGTCATAACAGGCTCCATATGACCGTTATAACCGATGATAGGCCAACCATCTTCAGTCCATGTGACGGGGGCGAGAAACGTCTCACGCCCCAGATGATGCCGTAACGGGTAGGCAGCGGGACGGATGCCGAGGCAGACCGCCCACCAGCTTCCATCCTGAATCTGAATGAGGTCTGCATGCCCGGTCGCATGGATGCTGGTCTGCATGCTCCGGTTGGACAGAATCGGATTGGATGGGCATGCTTCATATGGACCGTAGGGATCATTACTTCGGGCAATGGTAACCATGTGACCATATTCCGTACCACCTTCAGCGATCATGAGATAATACATGCCATTGACTTTATANAGATGAGGTGCCTCAGGTGCTGCTCCTCCGGTTCCTTTCCAGATCAATCGGCTTTCGGTTATTCGTTCCCCTGTTGCGATGTCGATCTCACACTGATAGATGCCTTCACCTTCTGCACCGTTACAGGCAGATTGGAAGTATACCCGGTCATGTTCATCGAACAAAAGGGAAGGATCAATCCCAGCTTGATCAACATAAATGGGCTCCGACCATGGGCCTTCAGGCTGGCGGCTGCGAACATACAGGTTGCCACCTGCACTTACATTGGTCGTTGTCATATAGAACCAGCCGTCATGATNCCGGAGGGTTGGCGCATAGATTCCACCAGAGACCCATGCGTTTGCCAGNGAAAGCTGTTGTTCAGANGTAAGCACATGACCAATCTGNCGCCAGTGGACCAGATCCCGGCTGTGAAATATGGGTACTCCAGGGGAGTATTCGAAGGTACTGGTCACCAGATAATAGTCTTCATCTACCCGGCAGATACTCGGATCAGGATAAAAGCCCGGTATCACGGGATTGCTGTATTTCATCATTTTAATACTCCTATTCATTCCAAAGTTTAACGCGCTCCTGCACATATTTGGTGAATCCTTGTTCCATATTCTCAACTCCGGCGTCAATCAGCATCTGCTGATAGTCATTCCAGATGGCCTCGAATTCCTCCGGTTTGGCCATGATCGCTTGTGGAATTTGCTTCCATGTAATGTCCTTGACCTTACTCGAGATGATGTTGATCTCATCCTCACTTGGCACGGAGATGTTCCATACGGCTCCCCAAGGTTTTGCCGGAAAGTCCTTTTCATTCGGGAACAAATCCATCCATGTTGTGGCACCATAGGCTTTCAGCGTTTCTTTATCGGCATCCGTGTAGTTTTCCACGATCTGTTCCGGGAAGTTTTTAGTGTAATAGTTGCCGGTAGAGTCTTTGACGCCGTCTCCATAGTGAGCGCCAAGGTTCGTGTAAAAGCCGACTCCCGATTCCCTGCTGAAAGCAATGTTATCATTCACGATACGCTCCTGTACTTCAGCGGGGACAACACGGGTTCCATCCTTGATTTCATAATGCTTACCTTCAATGCCCCAATTGTTCAGTACCTGGGCTTCTTCTGAAGCAAGGTAGTCCAGGAACTTGATTGCCCGGACCGGATCTTCGCAATCCACGGTGATCCCTACACCCCAGCCCGCCATAAAGCCCGTGGATTGGTAACGGTTATCCTGGTATTGATCTGATAACATGACGGAATAGTGTCCGTAAGTCTGATCATTTTTCCCCGCAGCTTTTAATGCCTTTTCTCCATCAGCGTAGCCCCAGTCCACATCGGTCAGTCCGATCACCCGGCCAGAAGCGACCTTGGACAGATACTGGTCATTCTTCTGTACAAAAGATTCCTTATCCAGCAANCCGGTATTGTACATGTGGTTCAGCCACTGGAAATATTCCTTCTCGCCCTCTGTGCGGAAATGATAAGTAGCTTCATAGGTATCTGGATCGATATAGTACTCACCATCGCCTGATTTGCCGGTCGTTTCGGCAGCCTGGTTCGTTACGGTAATCTGAATGTGCCAATCGTCCGCATTCAGCGTCATACCGATGTTTGGATTACCGTTTTCATCGGTAGGATGTTTCTCCAGATAATTGCGGATGACATTCTCGTAATCCTGTAACGTTTTGATTTCCGGATATCCTGCTTCTTTAACAGCTCGATGCTGAAGCTGGAAGCCACCGCCTGCAACGAAGTTGACTCCATCAATGGCAGAGTATGTTGGGATGACGTAGATAGAGGGGTCCTCGTTGCTGTGGCGAAGCCGCTTGATTTCGTCGCCAAACAGTTTTTTGAGGTTGGGAGCATGCTCTTCAATCAGATCGGTTAGATCGAGCATAGCCCCGGCATCAATTAATTTGTCCAGATCCCCTTTGGGACTGATCAGGTCAGGGTATTCACCACTTGCCGCGATCAGTGCCAAGCGCTGGGAAGGATCCGACATGGCGAACTCTGCATTCAGAGTTACACCTGTTTGTTTCGTAATTTCCTTCCCGACATCATCCTGCATGTTGCTCCAATTCGGATTGGCATCGGCGCCGAAGAACGTGAAGGTTACCGGAGCTGTTTCATTACCGCTGGAATTTCCATTCGTTGAACCTTCACTGCTGCATCCTGCAAGTAAGCTGAAGGAGAGTGTAAGCGCGACTGACCATTTTGGAATTTTTGTAAGCGATTTAACCATGCTAACCCCCTGAGTTGTCCGTTATATTTTTGAATGCGTTTACAAATTTGCCCTTTAAAAAAGAATGGGCTGACTGTAGAGCAGAATCATGATCATGTGTTTTTTAACCTTCGATGCCTCCTCAATCTGTCTATCACTGGTGTCTCTACATGATGAATTATATCGGTGGAGTAAGGTGAGTACCTTGATTTTTCGGTCCTGGAGTAGCATGATATAGACATTCATTCCAAGCCGGAATCGTGGAGGAGAAACGATTGAGCAGCACGTATCTGAACTGGTTTACATCGGACTTGCAGTTTCCATTTTATATTCAATACGGTGGGCATGAGGAGGATACCGAACTGCATCAGCACGTCGATTTTTCGGAGCTCGTGATTGTGCTGAACGGTAATGCGACTCATGTTGTAAATACGGAGGAGTATTTTATTAAAAAGGGTAATGCCTTTGTCATTAACGGTTCCACACCTCATGCCTACAAGGACCCTCATGATTTTAAGATCTGCAATATCATGTTTAGACCGGAGATGCTTGCATCAATTGGACCGGACCTGAAGAAATCGAATGGGTATCAGGCTTTGTTTGTCTTGGAGCCATACTATCGCAATATTCACTCCTATCCTGGCAAGCTGGCACTGCCCATTCCCAGTCTGGAGTATGTGGAATCGCTGATTGCAGTAATGATTGAGGAATATCATGGCAAGCTGCAGGGGTATCAGACGATGCTGCTCTCGCGGTTTACAGAGCTGGTCGTCTATCTGTCGAGGCATTATGATACGCAGGAAAAGGGGATTGAGGGCAACCATCTAATGCACTTGGCCAATGCCATATCTTATATGGAAGATCATTATTTGGAGCCGTTGACACTTGAGGCGATTGCGGGTAAATCGAATATCTCGGTCAGGCACCTGAATCGAATCTTTCGCTCCCATTATCAGATGACGCCAATCACCTACATGTTGACGCTCCGCCTGGAGAGAGCATGCAGCTTGTTGAAACACAGCAGCCTGACCATAACTCAGATCTCCTATGAATGCGGATTTAATGACAGCAACTACTTCACCCGTCAATTCCGGAAGGCATATGGGGTCTCCCCCAAGGTATACAGGCAAGATCACTCCGATTAATCATCATTGTAAGTTACCAAGATGAAGTAACCAGAATCATTTTTCAACGTATACAATCCATAGCTGAAGAATTCATCGAACATACAGGAGGATCATATATGGATTCACGTGAAACATTGGATCAGGAGCTTGAACAGATTTTGAAGTGGGAAAAAGAACAGAAGGATTTGTTTATTTGGGATAAAATCGGGCGTTTGCCATTTGCGATGCTGGATAAAGTTATGCCAAAAGTGATCAAACAAAAGATAGGCGATGCCCTGAACGAAGTTGGCCAGTATGTACAGAACGGCGGCAAATTTCTCGTTCAGAAAAAGAAAGTGGCCAAGCTGCTTCAAGAGGAAGCGAAGAAATCCGGTTATTCCATGACGGACTATACCTATCGTCTGGAAGAGGATGCCGAAGCAGAAGGGACTGCAAAAATTCATAGTGTGGAGCATCTGCCGCTTGAGGTGTTGGACCGTGTGGCGGACAACATTACGGAGAGCCGAACCAAGTTTGCCGCAGCACAAGGTGCCGCAACAGGAATTGGCGGCATTGTAACGATCGCAGCGGATATTCCGATGGTGATGGGGCTTTCCCTGAAGGTACTTCAAGAGATGGCATTATGTTACGGATATGATCCCGACGATCCACAAGAGAGGATATTTATTGTGAAATGCCTGCAATTCTCCTCCGCCGACATCGTAGGCAAGAAGGCGATTATCGATGAACTGGCCGAGTATGACAATCCGGACAAGCAAGTACAGGTCGTTTCACAGATGCAGGGCTGGCGTGAGGTTTTCAATTCGTATAGTGAATCCTTCGGTTGGAAAAAGCTGTTCCAGCTTATCCCGATTGCCGGCATGGTGTTTGGTTCGGTAAGCAATAAAAATACGATTCGGGATGTTGCCGAAGCGGGTAAAATGTTATACAAAAAAAGGCTAATTCTTCAGCGATTGATGTAATAAACCACTTCATAAATAAAAGGGCTCCCGCTAATCTGTATACCAGATTAAAGCGGGAACCCTTTTTGGCGTTTATTAGGTTTATATAAGTGCAGTATCAGTAACCTTTTTATTCTTCACTGCCGTTTTCATCCGCCCAGCGTTTCAGTACCTTATCCGAAGGCAGCAGGAAGGTGAATATGCCGATCAGCGGCAGGAAGCTGCACATCTGCATGACTGGAGATACACCGAACACGTCGATCCAGTTTCCCAGGACAAGCGCGCCGAGTCCTCCCATACCAAATGCCAATCCGGTGATCAGACCGGAGACGGTTCCGATTTTGCCTGGAATAAGCATTTGAGCATAAACCACGGTCACAGAGAAGCTGGACAGCATGATGAATCCGATAATGGTCAGCAGCACGCCGGTCCAAAACAGATTGGCATAGGGCAGCAGCAGCGCCAGTGGAGCGGCACCGGCCATCGACAGAAAAATCATGTTGCGTTTGCCGAAGCGATCTGCGAGTGGACCTCCGAAGAACGTGCCGAGTGCGCCAGCGGCCAGGAACAGGAAGATGTAGATCTGTGCATCCTCTGTGGAGAGGCTGAACAATTCCTTCAGATTAAACGCATAGAAGCTGCCAATGGAAGCGACATACCACGAACGAACAAAGACGAGCAAAATAAGAATCGTGATGGCNGCAGCAATCTTTTTGCGAAGTGCCGGATTGGGGGCACGACGGGCNGCCGCCTGTTTCCGAAGATACCCTCCCGATTGCAGCATGCGGCCGTACCAACGTGCGATATAGATCTGTACAGCGATCCCCATGGCTGCAATGCCGGTGAACCCGATGGCGCCGAACAAACCAAACGGGATGAAGATCCATCTCGTCAAGAGCGGAGCAAGAGACTGTCCGGCATTGCCGCCCACCTGGAAGATGGATTGTGCGAGACCCCGGCGTGGCCCTGCGGCCATATGGGAGACCCGTGAACCTTCCGGATGGAAAGCTGCCGAACCAAGGCCGACGAAAATGACGGAGATCAGGACAGCCATATAACTGTCGGCAAAAGCAAGCAATAGCATACCGGTGAANGTGAAGCCCATACCAATCGGCAGAATTGAAGGCGTAGGCTTTTTATCTGCAAACCAGCCAACGACCGGCTGCATAATGGATGCGGTGAAGTTGATGGCGAAGGATATCCATCCGATCTGTGTATATGTAAGATGCATGGAGTCTTTCAGGATTGGAAAAATGGCCGGAATGACAGACTGGATCGAATCGTTAAACAAATGAACCAGACTGATGGCAATCAAGATCCGGTAAACGGTGCTCTGGGCATCCAATCCGGGTTGGTTTTTCGAACGCATGGCAGCGTCCTTGGATAATGAAGTTTGCATGGACATGTACTTTTCTCCTTTGGTCGCGGTCACGAGGGATCAGCGCCTGATAATGTAGTGTGCCTAAGCATATTGTTACATAATAGGATAGATTGTTGGAAGCGACAAGGGGAACAGGTGAAATAAAGAAATTACATATATCATATTAACCGTTCTTTATAAGTTCGATCTATAGATTGAGCGATTCAGGTTTACATAAATAAAAGCCGAACGTCTTCTGAGTGAAGAGTTCGGCTTAATGTGTTCTATGATTTTATCTATGCTGCACAGCAGAACAAAGTGCCGGAGAATTAAGAATTAACGGTTATCGATCGTTTCCGGATACATGTCATGATTCATCATGCGGTGCTCAGCCATCTGTTCATACTTGGTTCCCGGCTTGCCGTAGTTGGTATACGGATCAATGGAAATGCCGCCGCGCGGTGTGAATTTGCCCCAAACTTCAATAAAACGCGGGTCCATCAGCTTGATCAGGTCGTTCATGATAATGTTCACACAATCCTCGTGGAAATCCCCATGGTTGCGGAAGCTGAACAGGTACAGTTTAAGCGATTTGCTCTCTACCATTTTCACATCAGGAATGTAGCTGATATAAATGGTGGCAAAATCAGGCTGACCCGTGATCGGGCACAGGCTCGTGAATTCCGGGCAATTGAATTTTACAAAATAATCNCGGTATGGATGCTTGTTATCAAAGCTCTCCAAAATACCGGGGTCATACTCAAACGTATATTTCACACCCTGGTTACCCAGCAGCGTTACATCTTTCATTTCATCAGGTTGTCTCGTCAATGTGTTAACTCTCCTCGTTCCGTTCAAGCGCGAAGCTCTCCGGTATATATGATAGGGATTCCAACTCTTACATTCAAAGCCTCTGGTTGTTTCGGAAAAAATGACATCATGCCGCCCATTCCACCCAAGCTGCCCATGCAGCCGATCAGACGCCGCGTTTGTTTCCCCACACCAAGGTGTGCAGCTGTGGAAGCACACGNACATCGTTCAAGTCATCTGATGCACTGACTTGATCAATCAGCCACTCATAACGGGCGAGCAGCGACGAAGCCAGATCTGGCGTCTCTTCAGAAGTGACATCCGGATTTCCGGTCTGTAAAAACAAATCGGTAGCCGGATACCGTGCATGCACGCGGCGGGCATAATCCAAGTCTACTTCATCGAAAATGACAATTTTCAGGCTGTGGCTGCGTCCTGCAGGGCCTGTGGACAATCGGTTAATGAGATCATCCAGCACGTCCCAGTTGGTGTCCATGCCCGAGCTAGGCGGCTTGGGAGACACGGTGACTTCGTCAATGTCAGCCAGCCAAGGCTGCCAGCGGGAGCCCTGTGTCTCCACCGCGGTGCGGATGCTGTTTTCCCGCAGTAAAGAAACCAGCCCGCCCAGCGAAGCCAGAAGGGCGGGGTTGCCGCCGGAGATGGTTACATGGGAGAAGCGCGAGCCGCCAACGCGGCGCAATTCTGCCCATACGTCCTCCGGTGTAATCATCCGGATCTGGTCCTTGCCGCTGCCGTCCCAGGTAAATGCAGAGTCGCACCAGGAGCAGCGATAATCGCAGCCCGCGGTGCGGACAAACATCGTTTTCTGCCCGATGACCATGCCTTCGCCTTGAACGGTCGGACCGAAAATCTCCATTACAGGGATGCGTGCTTCTGTACTTCGTACGGTGGAAGCGGAAGCCGCGTTTTCTTGCACGCTACTCATCGATCATCCACTCCCGTCTAGCCTCGGCATAGCTGGTGGGTGTCTCGTAGAGGCGCACAAATTCGGTTCGGCCACCCTCAGTAAGTCCTGCATACGGCTCAGTCTGCAGTGCCTGTTCCATTTGTTCGAACAACCAGACGACCATGTTTTCAGCCGTGGTATTCATAAGGGGAAGGGTCTCGTTCAGGTACTGATGATCCAGATATCCTTCAATTTGTGTTTTCCAAATATCCTTGATGTGTCCAAAATCAACTGTCAGTCCGGTCTCGCCCGGATAACCGCTGATACCAAAAACAACTTTATACGTATGGCCGTGCAAATTCTTGCACTTGCCTTCATAACAATGCAGGTGGTGGGCAGCATCGAAGGTGAACTCTTTGCTGACCAGTACACGTTTGCGGTGATAACGCAGCTGTGAAGGCAGGATATCCTCCCCAATCCGCTGCAAATGCTCAACTATGCGGAACGTTCCTGGCTCTCTCATCGTACATCTGCTCCTACAGATGCCGCGGCAGAGCGCTGCTCCACGTAGCGATCCAGTCCGGCTTTGCGCAGTTTGCATGCAGGACATTCACCGCATCCATCTCCAATAACCCCGTTATAGCAGGTCAGTGTCCGCTCGCGTACATAATCGAAGGCACCGAGATCATCTGCCATTTTCCACGTTTGAGCCTTATCCAGCCACATTAGCGGAGTATGAATGACAAACGGGTAGTCCATCGACAGGTTGAGCGTTA
>Ga0058696_1000407_pt1 | contig 18190 bp, 17 predicted proteins | sample AgamicMgSfrz_FD_55077 | JGI IMG/M metagenome (GOLD analysis project Ga0058696, IMG submission 55077) | Agave microbial communities from Guanajuato, Mexico - Mg.Sf.rz | ecosystem: Host-associated > Plants > Phyllosphere > Phylloplane/Leaf | place: Guanajuato, Mexico | collected 2012-05-30 | reverse complement strand
ATGTACGGCGCCGGATCGATCTTGTAGAGGCGCTGACCGGCCTTGACGTCGGTGCCTTCGGTGAATTCACGGCGCAGCACGATGCCGTCGACCCGCGCGCGGACTTGCGCGACGAGGAATGCACTGGTGCGGCCCGGCAGGTCGGTGAAGACCGGTACGGCTTGCGGCTGGACGGTGACGACGCCAACTTCCGGCGTTTGCGGCGGCGGTGCCGATTCTTTTTTCCCGCACGCGGCCAGGAAAACGGCGGCCGTCGCGACAGTGATTAAGCGGTATGGAACCCGTTCGACGCGCATGGAGCGACCTCTGTGTATAACCAATGGAATAAGTGCCGCGCCCGACCCGAGCGCAACACGGATGCGCCTCGCGGCGCTGATCGAACACCTGAATTACTGGACTGCCAGATACAGCACGTCGGCACGAGACCTCCGTGCCGACGGGGATGCCGCGAACTGCGGACTGGTACTAGGGCGGGAATCAGCAGAGTGGGATATTAACTGATTGCCACTTGGGTCATTCGATCGTAGGGTGGTATTGTATATACATTCACGAATGTATGTAAAAAGCCCGTTTGTATTCCGCCCGCGGNCCAGTCTTACAGATTGTTACCCGCAGCAAGCATAGCCTGTCTGCATGACGGNGACGAGGGGTTGCGGACCCCATATTCACTCAAGATCGATCNAATCAGGCCTGCACATGGTCAGACGTACCAAGGAGGAGGCGCTCGAGACGCGCAANCGCATTCTCGACGCCGCCGAACACGTGTTCTTCGAGAAAGGCGTGTCGCACACGTCGCTCGCGGACATCGCCCAGCACGCCGGCGTGACGCGCGGCGCGATCTACTGGCATTTCGCGAACAAGAGCGAACTGTTCGATGCGATGTTCGACCGCGTGTTCCTGCCGATCGACGAACTGAAACGGATGCCGCTCGACGCGCCGGGCGGCAATCCGCTCGAGAAGGTGCGCCAGATCCTGATCTGGTGCCTGCTCGGCGTGCAGCGCGACCCGCAGCTGCGCCGCGTGTTCAGCATCCTGTTCATGAAGTGCGAATACGTCGCGGACATGGAGCCGCTGCTGCAGCGCAACCGTGCGGGGATGAGCGAGGCGCTGCACATGATCGACGCCGATCTCGCGGTGGCCGTGGGGCTCAAGCTGCTGCCCGAGCGGCTCGACACGTGGCGCGCGACGCTGATGCTGCACACGCTCGTCAGCGGGTTCGTGCGCGACATGCTGATGCTGCCCGACGAGATCGACGCCGAGCAGCATGCGGAAAAACTCGTNGACGGCTGCTTCGACATGCTGCGCTACAGCCCGGCGATGCTGAAGGATCGCGACTGACCACCCGGCGCATGGCGCGCCCCGCCGCCGTCACCGTGCCGCGTCAGGCCGCCTTCGCGCGCTGCGCGCGGGCCCGCCGGTTCGATGCGGCCACCGAATCGCGCGCCGGCATCGGCGCGCCGGCCAGTCCCGCGATCCACGTGTCGGTCGACATCACCGCCGCGAAATTCGACTGGAACACCACGCCATACGCGCGGTGAATCTCTTCGGCGCTTACCGCTCCCGCTTCGTTCTCGTAAGGCAGCGCGCCCGTCGCGTCGTTCAGGTATTCGACCTTCAGCCCCGCATGCGCCGCGTGATAGACCGTCGACGCATTGCAATTGTGCGTCATGTAGCCGGCCACCGCGAGCGTGTCGATTCCATGCGCGTCGAGCCACGCGGCGAGATCGGTGCCGGCGAACGAGCTCGCCTGCGCCTTCTCGATCAGGTGCGCGTACGGCCGGCTGGCCACCACCGCGTGCAGCGCAACGCCATCGCTACCGGGCGCGAAGATCGGCGCGCCGGCCGGCGCGACATGCTGAACCACGATCACCGGCACGCCGGCCGCGTGCGCGGCGTCGATCGCGCGGCCGATGTTCGCGAGCGACACGTCGAGCGGCGGATATTCGATCGGCAGGTTGCCCGTCACGTATTCGTTCTGCACGTCGATCACGATCAGTGCACGGCGGGCAACAGGACGGGAAGTGGAATGCGGAACGGCGGTCGACATGGCGGGCTCCTGGTCGGGAGGCGCTGCCCCGCCCCGGAGCGGGGCGGCCAGCAGTGCGATGGGATGCATTGTCGAGCCGGGCGGCTTGTGCCGATAGTGGCCCGATAGCCATTCTTCGATAGAATCGGGCCATCGCCTTGCCGGAGCCCGTCATGCTCGCCACCGCCCCGTTCACGCCATCCACCCCATCCGCCCCGTCCGTTCCGACCGTCGTCGCCGTGATCGCGTACGACGGCATCAGCCCGTTCCACTTGTCGGTGCCGTCGGTCGTGTTCGGCAAGGAACGCGACGCGGCCGCGTCGCCCGCGTTCGAGTTCCGCGTCTGCTCGGCCGAGCGCGGCCCGCTCGCGACGACGGGTGGCTTCACGATCACCGCACCGTACGGGCTCGATGCGCTCGACGATGCAGACATCGTCATCGTGCCTTCCTGGCGGGACCCGGACGAAGTGCCGCCCGACGCGCTGCTCGATGCGGTCCGCGCGGTCGCCGCGCGCGGCGCGGAGCTCGTCGGCCTGTGCCTCGGCGCCTACGTGCTCGCCGCGGCCGGCCTGCTCGACGGCCGCCCGGCCACCACGCACTGGGCGTGGGCCGACGATTTCGCCCGGCGCTTTCCGCGCGTGAAACTCGATCCCGACGTGCTGTACGTGAACGACGGCAACCTGATGACGTCGGCCGGCACGGCGGCAGGCCTCGACTGCTGCCTGCACGTCGTGCGGCGGCGCTTCGGCTCGGACGCCGCGAACCGGATCGCGCGCCGCCTCGTGATCCCGCCGCACCGTCAGGGCGGACAGGCCCAGTACGTACCGCAGCCGGTTGCCGCGCATCCGCGCGATGCGCGGCTCGCGGGGTTGCTCGACTGGGTGCGCGCCCATCTCGACGCCGCGCACAGCGTCGATTCGCTCGCCGAACGCGTGCTCATGAGCCGGCGCACGTTCACGCGCCACTTCCGCCAGGCGACGGGCACGACCGTCACCGCATGGCTGCAGGCCGAGCGGCTCGCGCGCGCGCAGCATCTGCTCGAAACCACCGGACAATCGATCGACGCGATCGCGCAGGCGGCCGGCTACGGCTCAAGCGTGTCGCTGCGCCAGCATTTCGCGGGCGCGCTCGGCACGTCGCCGTCTGCGTATCGAAGGGAATTTCGCGGCGCCGGAGTGGGTGCCGACGCGGCGCAATGACGCCTGCCGTGCGGGCCGCGAACAGGCCGGGAAGCGGAACCGGGCGGCCGATCGCCGATCAGCCGCCGTTGATCCAGCGCGCCGCGTAAAGCAGCAGCGCGACGAACACGATCATCGCCGCCCAGGCCCACACGGGCACCGTGCCGGAATCGCGATGCGGGAGCGCGCTCGCGGCACGTCCGCTCAGCGCGCCGCCGAGATGATGCGGCAGCGAACGCTTCGTCGCGGCCACCAGCGACGCCGGCCGCAGAAATACATGCTGGCGGCGCGGCGCGGCGGCGCTCGCGCGATTCGGCGCGAGACCGTGTTTCGCCTGCACGACCGCGCAGAACTCGCGGAAGAACGTGTCGGTCCATTCGCGCAGCGCATTGTCGATCTGCCGCCCCGGCAGTTCGGCGAGCGGCCCGCTCGCCGTCGCCCAGACCACGTACTCGATTCGCGTGGCGCTCGCGTCGTCGTCCGGCATCAGCACGAGTTCGACCTGGCCGCGCAGCGCGCCGAGGCCGTCGGCCCGCGCCTTGAAGTTGAGCACGCGGCGCGGCTGACCTTCGGCGTCGCCCTGCTCGGCGGCCGCATGCGCGCGCACGTCGTAGCGGGCGCGCAGCGGGCCGAGCGGCACCGTGATGGTCAACGCGAACTCGCCGTGCGCGAGTTTCACGAACGATTCGCAATGGTCGAAACTCGCCCGCAGCAGCGCGAGATCCTCCAGCGCATCCCGCACGACAGNNGGCGCGAGCGGTACGCGTAACGTGTCGTTCAGTTCCATGACGCCTCCCCGATGAACNCGCGCCGCATCAGGACGTCTCGACGAGACTGTCGACCCGNGCGACATCGAACGCGACGTAGTGCGCAAGCACGGCCGCCGCCTCCTTCGGTTCTTCGTAACTCCATGCGGCGTTNTCGATCACGCCGTCTTCCGTCTGCAAGTCGAAATGCACNGCCTGCCCCCTGAACGGGCAGGCCGTCGTGACGCCCGATTTCACGAGCCGGCGCATGTTGACGTCGCCGCGCGGCAGGTAATGGATGTCCGGGAGTCCCGCCTCGCGCACGGTCAGCGCACCGTGCGAATCGGCATAGGTGATGCCGCGATGGATCACGCGCACGCGATGACGGTTCGGCACGATTTCGAGTCGAGGGTCGGCTGCATCGGACATCGTTTCTCCTTCGGGCGGCCGCCTGGCCGGGGCAGGAAACGAAAAAGCCACGGCACGCATGCCGTGGCTTTCATTATGGGCGAAACTTCGTCCGATTGCGCGACCGGGGGCCCGGCCGCACGCGGCGGGCTACTGCGCACTCCACTGGAACGCGGCTTTCGCGCCGCCCTTCGCGCCGACCGTGACGGCGCGCGATTCGTCGCTGCCCTGGTACGACGCATGCACCGTATAGCGCCCCGGCGGCACCTTCACGAGCATGTACGGCCCGCGCGCATCGGTTTTCAGCACTTCGGCGCCCTTGCCGTCGACGATCCGGACATGCACGTCGGCCAGGAACTCGCCGCCCTTGCCGGTGAAGCGCAGCGCCAGCGGCCACTGCGACTCGCTGCGCTGGAACGCCGTCGATTCGTCCTGCCCGACGCCGCCGGACACGAAGGTGACGTCGCCNTGCTGGCGCGCGGCCGGCAAGCCGTCCGACTGCGCNTACGCGCCGGTCGCACCGGCTGCGAGGCCGGCGGTCAGCGCCGCGGCGACGGCAAATCGGGACACGTTGCGTAGATATTGCATGGCTCTCTCCTTGGGGTCGGAACACATACGGGGCGCGGCGTCGCCAATCGAACGGCGGCGGCGCCCGCCGCGGCCGGTCAGGCCGGCCGTCGGCCGTGGCCGGTCAGCTCAGGTCGACCGGCACGAAGATCTGTGCATTATCGCGCTGGATCAGCAGAGCAAGACTGTTGCCCGCGCCCTTCACCGCGTCGCGCAACTGCTCNGGGCTCGTGACCGGGCGGCCGTTGACCGCGAGAATCACGTCGCCCGGCTGGATGCCCGCGTTGGCGGCCGGCCCGCCNGCCTGCTGCACGATCAGCCCGTGCGACAGGTTGTCGGCGGTGCGCTCCTGAGGCGACAGCGGCCGCACCGCGACACCCAGNCGNCCCTGCTCCACCGGCCCGCCNTCGTTCGACGCGAGCTTCGCATCGGCCATCGCGCCGAGCGTCACGCTGATCGACTTCTTCGACTTGTCGCGCCAGATCTGCAGGTCGGCCTTCGAACCCGGCTTCAGGTTCGCGATCTGCGCGGGCAGCGACGTCGAATCGGCGACCGGCGAACCGTTGACCGACAGNATCACGTCGCCCGGCTGCAGNCCGGCCTTCGCGGCCGGGCCGTTGGGGTCGACCGAGCTGACGAGCGCGCCGTCCGGCTTCTGCAGCCCGAACGAGCTCGCGAGCGTCTGGTTCAGCCCCTGCACGGCCACGCCGAGACGGCCGCGGCTCACGTGGCCCGTCTTCACGAGCTCGTCCTTCACCTTGATCGCCTCGTTGATCGGGATCGCGAACGACAGGCCCTGGAAGCCGCCCGTCTGCGAGTAGATCATCGAGTTGATGCCGATCACCTCGCCCTGCAGGTTGAACAGCGGGCCGCCCGAGTTGCCGGGNTTCACCGGCACGTCGGTCTGGATGAACGGCGTGTAGTTCTCGTCCGGCAGCGCGCGCGACTTCGCGCTGATGATGCCCGACGTGACCGTGTTGTCGAAGCCGTACGGCGAGCCGATCGCGACGACCCACTGGCCGACCTTGCTCTGCGCCGGGTCGCCGATCTTCACGGTCGGCAGGCCGCTCGCGTCGATCTTCAGCACGGCGACGTCGGACTGCTTGTCGGAGCCGACGACCTTCGCCTTGTATTCGCGCTTGTCGGTCAGCTTGACCGTGACGACGTTCGCGCCGTCGATCACGTGCGCATTGGTGAGGATGTACCCGTCGGCGCTGACGATGAAGCCCGACCCGAGGCTCGCGCTCGGCTGGTCGTCCGGCTGCGCGTCGCCGCCCATGCCCGGCACCTGGCCGTAGAAGTGCTTGAAGAACTGGTAGAACGGGTCGCTCGGATCGATCGGCAGTTGCGGCTGCGGCGCGCGCCGCGACACCTGCTTCACGACGTGCTTCGCGCTGATGTTCACGACCGCCGGGCCGTACGTCTCGACGAGCCCGGAGAAATCGGGAATGCCGGTCTTGGCCGCGGCTTCGGCCGGCATCATCGCGGCCTGCGCGGGCGTGATGATCTGCGGATCGGCGCGGCGGGTACCGGCGAAATAGCCTGCCGACAGGGCGGCCGCCACGGCGACCGCGACGGTGCCGCGCGCAAGGAATCGGGTGTTCATCGTAGGACCTCCTCGTTGTTAGGACGCAGCGTAACGACCCTGACTTAAAGGAGGCTTAATCAGCCTTAAGCGGGGCTTAAGCGGCTGCCGGCATCCGGCCGGCACACCGCCCCTTCAAGCAGATTCGGAAGGCTGCGGGGCCGGGGCCGGCATCTCGGCATCGCGGAACACGACGCTGACGAGCAGGCCGCCCGCGGCTGCATCGCCGAGCGACACCGTCGCGCCCTGCTGCGCCGCCACGCGCTTGACGATCGCGAGTCCGAGCCCGCTGCCCGACACGTCGGTGCGTGCCCGCGCCGAGCTGTCGCGATAGAAGCGGTCGAACACGCGCTCGCGCTCGTCGGCCGGAATGCCCGGCCCGCTGTCGGCGATCTGCACGCACGCGCGGCCNGCCGCGTCGCGCGTCAGCGACACGTCGATGCGGCCGCCGTCCGGCGTGTACTTCACCGCGTTGTCGAGCAGGTTGCCGAACATCACGCGCAGCGCGCCGACGTCCGCGACGACGCTCGCCGCGCGNGTTTCCTCGAAGCCGAGATCGATGTCGTGCCGCTGCGCGAGCGGCGCATGCGCGGCCACGCATTCGGCGAGCAGCGCCTGCAGGTCGACCGGTTCGCGCATCGTCGCGCCGTCCGGCTCGGCGCGCGCGAGCGCGAGCAGTTGCTCGGTGAGACGCGTCGCGCGCGACACGCCGTCCTGGAGATCCGCGATCGCCTCGCGGCGCGATGCGTCGTCCTTCGCGCGGGCGACGAGCTGCGCCTGGATCTGCACGGCCGCGAGCGGCGTGCGCAACTCGTGCGCGGCATCGGCGACGAACGCCTTCTGCGTGTCGAGCGCCGCCGCCAGCCGCGCGAGCAGCCCGTTCAGCGCCCGCACGAGCGGCTGCACCTCGAGCGGCAGGCGCGCGTCGGGCAGCGAATCGAGCGCTTCCGGCCGGCGCGCCTCGACCGCGCGCGTCACGCGGCCGAGCGGCGCGAGCCCGCGCCCGACGATTCCCCACACGGCCGCGCCGAGGAACGGCAGCAGCACGATCAGCGGCCACAGCGTGCGCAGCGCGACGTTCGCCGCCAGCCGGTTGCGCACCGACAGCGGCTGCGCGAGCTGCACGACGTTGTCGCCGACGATCGCCCCGTACACGCGCCATTCACCGCGATCGGTGCGCTCGGTCGAGAAGCCGAGCTCCGCGCGCGGCGCGATCGGCGCGCGCGGATGCGAGAAGTACATCAGCACGCCGTTGCGGTTCCAGATCTGGATCACGATGCCTTCGTCGCCGTTGGTGCGCGAGCCGAACACCTGCGAGAACGGTTCGGACGGCAGCGCCGCGGCGATTTCCTGCAACTGGTAGTCGAACAGCTCGTTCGCTTCCGCGAGCGCCTGCCGGTAGATGAGCCAGCCCGCCATGCCCACGCCCGCGACAACGATCGCGAGCAGCCAGATCAGCAATTGATGACGAATCGACCGCACGCGTCAGCTTTCCTTGACGACCATGTAGCCGAGCCCGCGCACGTTGCGGATCAGGTCCGAGCCGAGCTTCTTGCGCAGCGCGTGGATGTAGACCTCGACCGTGTTGCTGCCGATCTCCTCGCCCCAGCCGTACATCTTCTCCTCGAGCTGGCTCTTCGACAGCACCGCGCCCGGCCGCGCGAGCAGCGCCTCGAGCAGCGCGAACTCGCGTGCGGACAGCGCGACGGGCGCGCCGTCGAGCGTCACCTGGTGCGACGCGGGATCAAGCGTCAGCGCGCCGTGGCGGATCAGCGACTCGCTGCGCCCGGCCTGGCGGCGGATCAGCGCGCGCATCCGCGCGCCCAGCTCGTCGAGATCGAACGGCTTGACGAGGTAGTCGTCGGCGCCCGCGTCGAGCCCCTTCACGCGATCGGCGACCGCGTCGCGCGCGGTGACGATCAGCACCGGCAGCGCGAGCCCGCGCCCGCGCAGCGTGCGCAGCACGTCGATGCCGTCGCGCTTCGGCAGNCCGAGATCGAGCAGCAGCAGATCGTACGTCTCGCCGCCGAGCGCNGTGAGCGCGGCGTCGCCGTCCTGCACCCAGTCGACCGCAAAGCCNTCCGAGCGCAGCGCCTTGCGCACGCCCTCGGCAATCATTCGATCATCTTCGACAAGCAGAATCCGCATCGGGCCACGCATCCATGGGGCGAGTCAAACACGGCGACCATTGTAGCGCCGCGAATCGCGTGCGCGGCGTGCAATGCAACAGTAAGGCGGATTGCAAGGGGCCTGCCCCGACTTGTCTCTACAATGTGCGCTTCGGCGCCCNCGCGCGTCCTGCCCGAGCCCCTGCTTTTCCCGTATTCGCCCATGCCGATTTCCGATCTTTCCGCCCGGTTCGCCCCNCGCNCCCGCGCCTGCCTGCGGGCGGCCGCCGTCNTCGCCACCTGCACGGCCCTCGCGTTCGCGCCGNCCGCGCAGGCCCGCAAGAAATCCCACAAGGAAGCGCGCAAGACCGCCGTCGTGTCGCCNGCCGCGCGCGCGGCCGGGCTGCCGGCCTCCGTGCTCGTCGCGCTGCAGCGCGCGAAGGTGCCGGCATCGGCGATGAGCGTCGTGGTCGAGCGCGTCGGCGATCCGCAACCGCTGATCGCATGGAATGCGAGCCGGCCGATGCTGCCGGCCTCGACGATGAAACTCGTGACGACCTTCTCGGGCCTGTCGATCCTCGGCCCCGACTACCGCTGGCGCACCACCGCGTACACGGACGGCACGATCGACCCCGACGGCACGCTGCAGGGCAACCTGTACATCAAGGGCACCGGCGATCCGAAGCTCGTGCCCGAGGAGCTGATCGACCTCGTCGACAAGCTGCGCAAGGCCGGCGTCAAGCGCGTGGCCGGCGGCCTCGTGCTCGACAAGAGCTATTTCGCGGCGTCGACGCGCGACCTGCCGTCGTTCGACGACGACGCCAGCGCGCCGTACAACGTCGGCCCCGATCCGCTGCTCTACGCGTTCAAGGCCGTGTCGTTCACGGTCACGCCGGGCGAGGACGGCAAGGTCGCCGTCGACGTGCTGCCGCCGCTCGCGGATCTGTCGATCGACAACCAGCTCGTCGAAGGCTCGGGCTCCTGCAGCGCGGCCGCCGCGGCAGCGCGCCCGACGCTCACGGCCGGCGGCGGGATCATGACCGCGTCGTTCGCCGGCGACTACCCGCTGCGCTGCGGCGCGCACACGACCAACCTCGCGATCCTCGATCACACGACCTTCTTCGCGCGCGGCTTCCTCGCGCTGTGGCAGCAGGACGGCGGCACGATCGCGGGGCCCGTGAGCGAAGGCAAGGTGCCGACCACCGCGCGGCCGCTCGCCGTGCATCACAGCCCGGTGCTCGGCAGCATCGTCTACGACATCAACAAGTTCAGCAACAACGTGATGGCGCGCAACCTGTTCCTGACGATCGGCGCGGTCAGCGGCAAGCCGCCCGCGACACCCGAGCAGTCGAGCCGCGCGATCCAGGCGTTCCTGCAGAAGAACGGCATCGCAATGCCCGACCTCGTGATCGAGAACGGCTCGGGGCTGTCGCGCGAAGAGCACGTGAGCGCGCTGTCGCTCGCCGCGCTGCTGCAGGCCGCGAACGCGAGCCCCGTCGCGCAGGCGTTCGTCGATTCGCTGCCGATCGCCGGCATCGACGGCACGATGAAGAACCGCCTCACCAACGCGGGCGTGCTCGGCAACGCGCACATCAAGACCGGCACGCTGCGCGACGTGCGCGCGATCGCCGGCTACGTCGCCGGCGCCGACGGCCAGAGCTACATCGTCGTCAGCTTCATCAACAACGATCACGCGGAAGGCGCGCGCGCCGCGCACGACACGCTGCTCGAGTGGGTCTACGCGGGCGCGCACTGACGGTCCGCGCACCGCGCATCGGGCCGTCCCGGCAAGGCGGCCCGTGCGGCTCCCCGCCCGCGCCGCCCGCGAAATCCCGCGCCGCGCGGTTTGAAACGCCCCCATCACTTTCGCGCGCCGCGCCGCGCGCGCACCCTTCCCGCAAAACAGGGCCGCACCGCCCGGCCCCGTGCAGTACGGATTCCGTAGAAACCCTGTCCTCAGAGGGAACCCTCTACGCTGCCCCCTCGCCTAGCGCGTAGCGATTGCGTAGGCTGTTGGCCTGACGATATCTACAACGGGCCACACGCCCGGCCTGATGGCTTGCAGGGGAACGAAGGAGACACACGCCCATGCGATTCGACGTCGAATTGCTTCTGCTCGCGCTGGCGCCCGTCTTCCTGCTCTGCATCGCGTGGGAGGCCTGGCACCTCGCCCGCACCCGTGCGCAGGACCGCATCTATGCGTGGCGCGACACGCTGTGCAACGCGGCGCTCGCGCTGATGCACCAGGGCGCCGACAAGCTCGCGTGGCTGTTCGTGATTCCCGTCTATGCGTACTGCTACCGGCACTATCGCGTCTACACGTGGCACGACGGCTGGCTGTCGTTCGCGGTGCTGTTCGTCGCGCAGGACTTCCTCTACTACGTATTCCATCGCGCGAGCCATCGCGTGCGCTGGCTGTGGGCCGCGCACGTCGTGCACCACTCGTCCGAGCGGATGAATTTCTCGACCGCCTTCCGCCAGAGCCTGATGTACCCGGTCGCCGGCATGTGGCTGTTCTGGCTGCCGCTCGCGTTCGCCGGCTTTCCGCCGCAACAGGTCGTCGGCATCGTGCTGATCAACCTCGCGTTCCAGTTCTTCGTGCACACGCAGGCGATCGGCAAGCTCGGCTGGGTCGAATACGTGCTCAACACGCCGTCGATCCACCGTGCGCACCATGCGCGCAACGCACGCTACATCGATCGTAATTACGCAGGCGTCCTGGTGATCTGGGATCGTCTGTTCGGCAGCTATGTCGAGGAAACGCCCGACGATCCGCCGCAGTACGGCATCGTCGAGCGGCTCGGCTCGAACAACCCGTTTGTCGCGACGTTCCACGAGTGGGTGTCGATGGCGTCCGACGCGTTGCGCGTCGACGGATGGCGCAACAAGCTGCGCGCGATTTTCGGCCCGCCCGAATGGGCGAGCGCTTATCATGCGCAGATTGCCGAGGCCGCGAACCAGGATCCGCGCACCGAGCCGCTGGCGGCTGCGCGCGATCGATAAACCGTTTCAGCCAACGGCCGCCGCGCAGCCCGGAACCGAGCAGGCACGCGGCAGATGAGAAACACATCAGGCCATATCTACGAGGAGATCGAACGATGCAGACACAACAACACGCACCTTCCCGCAGCCGGCTGCGCATGCTGCGCACCGCGCAGGTCGCGATCGCCGGCGCCGCGCTCGCGCTGCTCGCTGCATGCGGCGGCGGTGACGACAACAACGGCAGTAGCGCGTCGAACACGCCGCCGTCGGGCGTGAAGATGCAGGTCGTGTCGTTCGGCGACAGCCTGTCCGACGTCGGCACCTACTCGCAGATCAAGCTCGGCTTCGGCGGCGGCCGCTTCACGACCAACCCGGGCCAGGTCTGGACGCAGGACGTCGCGCAGTACTACGGCGACACGCTGCAGCCCGCGAACCAGGGCGGCTTCGGCATTCCGCTGCAGGCCACCGGCGGCCTCGGCTACGCGCAGGGCGGCTCGCGCGTGACGCTGCAGCCGGGCATCGGCCATGCGGACGCCAGCGTGCCGAACCCCGACTACGCACAGGCGACCACCACGCCGATCGCGGACCAGGTCAAGCAGTACCTGACGCAGCACGGCAGCTTCAACGCCGGCCAGATCGTGCTGATCAACGGCGGCGCGAACGACATCTTCTACCAGGCCCAGGTNGCGCAGGCGCAAGGCAACACGCCGGCCGCGCAACTCGCGGCCGCACAGGCGATCGGCCTGGCCGCGCAGCAGCTCGGCGGGATCGTCCAGCAGATCGTCGCGGCAGGCGCGACGCACGTGTTCGTCTCGAACGTGCCGGACATCGGCGGCACGCCGCTCGCGCTGCAGGGCGGCACGCAGGCCGCGTTCACGCAACTGTCGGGGCTGTTCAACAAGACGCTGGTCGGCACGCTCGCCGCGCTGAAGGTCGACCCGACGAAGTATGTGGTGGTCGATGCGTTCACGTGGCAGGACGGCATCGCGGCCAACTACCAGGCGAACGGCTTCAGCGTGTCGAATACCGACACCGCCTGCAACCTGAAGGCGATGGTCCAGGCCGCCACGCAGTACGGCGTCGCGAACGCGACCGCGTTCGGCTCGTCGCTGTTCTGCTCGCCGCAGACCTACACGGTCGCGAACGCGGACCAGACCTACATGTTCGCCGACACGGTCCACCCGACGACGCACCTGCATGCGCTGTTCGCGCAGTACGTCCAGCAGCAGATCGCGAAGTCCGGCGTCGGCAAGTAAGCCGCCGGCGACGCGCCCAAACGAAAACGCCCGACCGGTTCGCCGGTCGGGCGTTTTTCGTTGGTGCGGATGGATGTGAACGGATGCGGATCGATGCGTCAGTCGCGCGCTTCGAATGCGGCCGCCGCGCGGCCGAGGCGATCGTTGACCGCGATCCATTCGACGGTCTCGGGCAGCTTCTCGACGAGGATGCGCGCGACCTGCGCGCGGTCGAGCGCCCGCAGCATCCCGTACAGGTCGCGCGCATAGGCCTGCGGATCTTCCGGCGCCGCGATGAAATGCACGCCGTCGGCCTGCGCCCAGTGCCCAGCCCGCGACGCGCGGGCGACGAGCGCGACGCGTTCGCCGTCGGTTTGCGCGGCCACGAGCAATGGCTCGAGCGCGTCGAACGGCAACAGCGCGAGCGGCGTACGCGGCGCGTAATGCGCTTTCAGCGTGCCAGATGCGCGCGGTGCGGTCGCATCGCTGCCGTCCGGCAGCTTCGGCGCGCGGCCGAGCACGTCGGCGATCTGCCGCGGCGTCACGTGGCCCGGGCGCAGCAGCGCCGGGAAACCGCGCGACAGGTCGAGAATCGTCGATTCGATGCCGACTTCGGATGCGCCACCGTCGAGCACGTGCACGGTATCGCCGAATTCGTCGCGCACGTGTTGCGCGGTCGTCGGGCTCACGTGGCCGAACCGGTTCGCGGACGGCGCGGCCACGCCGCCGTGGCCGCCGCGCCGCGCGCTGAACGCGGCCAGCAGCGCCTGCGCGACCGGATGCGACGGACAGCGCAGCCCGACCGAATCCTGCCCGCCGCTCACGGCATCCGGAATGCGCGCGTGGCGCTTCAGGATCAGCGTGAGCGGCCCCGGCCAGAATGCCTCGATCAGCGCGTGCGCGTCGGCCGGCAAGTCGTCGGCCCAGTAACCCGGATCGCCGCCGGGCGGCAGATGCACGATCACCGGATGATTCGCGGGCCGCCCCTTCGCCGCGTAAATGCGCGCGACGGCCTCGGGGTTCGCTGCATCGCCGCCGAGCCCGTAGACGGTTTCGGTCGGAAACGCGACGAGCTGGCCCGCGTCGAGCAGCGCGGCGGCCGCGTCGATTTGCGCGGGCGTCACGTGCGTCGGGAGGTCGATGGACATCGGCCCGCGCCTCAGTCGAGCGGCACGCGCAGCAGCTGCGCGCATGCGGTGGCCGCCGCGACGGCTTCGTCGCGCGTCTCGGCCGTGAAGTTCACGTGGCCCATCTTGCGGCCGACGCGCGCTTCTTCCTTGCCGTACAGGTGCAGGTGGGCGGCCGGCATCGCGGCGACCGTGTCCCACGGCGGCGTGACGGCGTCAGCCGCCGCACCGTTCGGGAACCACACGTCGCCGAGGATGTTCAGCATCGCGGCCGGCGAATGCTGGCGCGGATTGCCGAGCGGCATGCGCGTCATCGCGCGCACCTGCTGCTCGAACTGGCTCGTTGCGCACGCATCGACCGTGTAGTGGCCGGAGTTGTGCGGGCGCGGCGCCATTTCGTTCGCGACGAACGAGCCGTCCTCCAGCACGAAGAACTCGACGCACAGCACGCCGACGTAGCCGAGCGTATCGGCGATCCGGATCGCCGCCTGCTGCGCTTCCTCGACGCGGGCCGCATCGGCGGCCGGCGCCGGCACGACCGTCAGCGCGAGGATGCCGTTGTGGTGCACGTTCTGCGCGAGCGGGAACGCGGCCGAGCGGCCGTCCGCGCCGCGCGCGATCAGCGCCGACACTTCGTATTTCAGCGGCAGGCGCTTCTCCAGCACGCACGGCACGCCGCCGAGCGCGGCATGCGCGTCGCGCGCTTCCTGCGNGGTGGCGACGCGCACCTGGCCCTTGCCGTCGTAACCGAGGCGGGCNGTCTTCAGGATGCCCGGCAGCACCGCGGTAAGCGCCGCATCGTCGAGCGCGGCNAGCGCCGCCGCCGATTCGATCACGACGTGCGGCGCGACCGGCACGCCCGACGCCTCGATGAAACGCTTCTCCGCGATGCGATCCTGCGCGACCGCGACGCAGCGGCCGGCCGGCGCGACGAACGTCGTGCGCGCGAGGAAATCGAGGCTCGCGGCCGGCACGTTCTCGAACTCCGTCGATACGGCCTCGCACAGGTCGGCCAGTTCGGCGAGCGCGGCTTCGTCGTCGTACGCCGCGCGCAGGTGCCGATCGGCGACCGCGCCGGCGGGGCTCGTCGGATCGGGATCGAGCACGGCGACGCGATAGCCCATCGACTGGGCGGCAAAGCAGAACATGCGGCCGAGCTGGCCACCGCCGACCATGCCCAGCCACGCGCCGGGCAGGATCGGGGAAACGGAATCAGGAGTTGCGGTCATGTCAGTGGTCGGTCGCGGCGGAACGCGGAACGGCCCGCCGCAGTGGGAAAATCCGGCGCCGGCCGCGTCGTGCGGCCGCGCGCCATGCCGTCATTCCAGCGGCGGCAGCACCATCGCGTGCGCGGCTTCGTTCTGGCGCACGCGGAACGCGGCGAGCCGGTTCGCNTAGTCGACCGAGTTGCCGGACANGATCGACACCGCGAACAACGCGGCATTCGCGGCGCCGGCCTCGCCGATCGCGAACGTCGCGACCGGCACGCCCTTCGGCATCTGCACGATCGAGTGCAGCGAATCGACACCCTTCAGGTACTTGCTCGCGACCGGCACGCCGAGCACGGGCACCGTGGTCTTCGCAGCCAGCATGCCGGGCAGGTGCGCGGCGCCGCCGGCGCCCGCGATGATCGCGCGCAGCCCGCGCTCGCGCGCCTTCTCCGCATAGTCGAACATCTCGTCGGGCATCCGGTGCGCGGACACGACCTTCGCTTCGTACGGCACGCCGAATTCCTGCAGGATGGCGACCGCGTGCTTCATCACGTCCCAGTCGGAACTCGAACCCATCAGCACGCCGATGAGCGGCGCGCTGTGCGTGTGGGCAGTCTGGATTTCGCTCATGTCGNNNGTACCTCGATCAGGCGAGCGACTGGCCGGTGATGCGCTCGAGCGCTTCCTGGTACTTCGCGGCCGTCTTCTCGACGACGTCGGCCGGCAGCGCCGGCGCCGGCGCGGTCTTGCCCCACGGCTGCGTCTCGAGCCAGTCGCGCACGAACTGCTTGTCGAACGACGGCGGGTTGGTGCCCACTTCGTACTGGTCGGCCGGCCAGAAGCGCGACGAATCGGCGGTCAGCACTTCGTCCATCAGGTACAGCTTGCCGTGGTTGTCGAGGCCGAATTCGAACTTCGTGTCGGCGATGATGATGCCGCGCGTCGCCGCGTAGTCGGCCGCTTCCTTGTACAGCTTGATCGAGATGTCGCGGATCGTCGCGGCCAGCTCGGTGCCGATGCGGCGCTCGGTTTCCTCGAACGTGATGTTCTCGTCGTGCTCGCCCATCTCGGCCTTCGCGGCCGGCGTGAAGATCGGCTCGGGCAGCTTCTGCGCGTTCTGCAGGCCTGCCGGCAGCTGCACGCCGCACACGGCGCCCGACGCCTGGTATTCCTTCCAGCCGCTGCCGGCCAGGTAGCCGCGCACGACCGCTTCGATCATGATCGGCTCGAGGCGCTTGACGACCACGCCGCGGCCCTTCACCTGCTCGACCTCGTCGGCCGCGACGACCGCTTCCGGCGCGTCGCCCGTCAGGTGGTTCGGCACGATGTGCGCGAGCTTGTCGAACCAGAAGTTCGCCATCTGGTTCAGCACGCGGCCCTTGTTCGGAATCGGCTCGCCCATCACCACGTCGAAGGCCGACAGGCGATCGGTCGTGACGATCAGGAGCTTGTCGTTGCCGACCGCGTAGTTATCGCGAACCTTGCCGCGACCGAGGAGCGGCAGCGAGCGGAGCGTGGATTCGTAAAGGGTAGACATCGTCTTTTCGCAGATAAGGAGCCAAACAAAAAGGGAAACGCCGTTCCCCGCGGCAGGCGGGAACGGCGGTCTTGCAATACGTCGGCAAACCGGCGGGCGCAACGCCCGGGCGGCTGCCGGCCGGCCCTTGTTCGGCCGGACGAAACGGCTGCCGGGGCCGGATCGAATCCGGCCAACCGGGCGGCCAGCCCGTGCCCGGCGGCAGAACCGGGCGGGGCAAATCGTACTACAGTCTCAGCGGACGACCTGTGCGAGCGCGCCCGACTTGTACTGCTCGGCGATCTTGTCGAGCGACACCGGCTTGATCTTGCCGGCCTGGCCTTCGCAGCCGAACGCGAGGTAACGGTCGACGCACACCTTCTTCGCGGCTTCGCGCGCGGGCTTCAGGTAGTCGCGCGGATCGAACTTGCCCGGGTTCTCGAACAGGTAGCGGCGGATCGCGCCGGTGATCGCCAGACGCAGGTCGGTGTCGATGTTGATCTTGCGCACGCCGTGCTTGATGCCTTCCTGGATTTCCTCGACCGGCACGCCGTAGGTTTCCTTCATGTCGCCGCCGAATTCGCGGATCTCGGCCAGCAGCTCCTGCGGCACCGACGACGAACCGTGCATCACCAGGTGCGTGTTCGGGATGCGCGCGTGGATTTCCTTGATGCGCTGGATCGACAGGATGTCGCCCGTCGGCTTCTTCGAAAACTTGTACGCGCCGTGCGACGTACCGATCGCGATCGCGAGCGCGTCGCACTGCGTGAGCTTCACGAAGTCGGCGGCCTGCTCCGGATCGGTCAGCAGCTGCTCGCGGGTCATCGTGCCTTCCGCGCCGTGGCCGTCTTCCTTGTCGCCCTTCATCGTCTCGAGCGAGCCGAGCACGCCGAGTTCGGCTTCGACCGTCACGCCGATCGAGTGCGCCATCTCGACGACCTTGCGCGATACGTCGACGTTGTACTCGTAGGATGCGACCGTCTTGCCGTCGGCTTCGAGCGAACCGTCCATCATCACGCTCGTGAAGCCGCTGCGGATCGCGGCCGTACAGACGGCCGGCGACTGGCCGTGATCCTGGTGCATCACGACCGGGATGTGCGGATACGATTCGACCGCCGCTTCGATCAGGTGGCGCAGGAACGGCTCGCCCGCATACTTACGCGCGCCGGCCGATGCCTGCATGATCACGGGCGCGCCGACCTGATCCGCCGCCGCCATGATCGCCTGGACCTGCTCCAGGTTGTTCACGTTGAAGGCCGGCAGGCCGTAACCGTGCTCTGCCGCGTGGTCCAGCAATTGACGCATTGATACGAGAGGCATTGTGGAACTCCTTGGAATGAAAACCGGTGCGCCCTGACGCCGGCGCGGCGCTCGCTTCCCTCTGAACCGGGACGGCGCGGCGCGGCTGAGCGTCGAATAGCCGCATTTTATCGCGAAGCGCCTCCGATTCCGACCGCCCGGAGGGCCCCGCTCGCAATTTGTTACGTTCGCACGGCACAAT
>Ga0058696_1000406_pt1 | contig 18217 bp, 22 predicted proteins | sample AgamicMgSfrz_FD_55077 | JGI IMG/M metagenome (GOLD analysis project Ga0058696, IMG submission 55077) | Agave microbial communities from Guanajuato, Mexico - Mg.Sf.rz | ecosystem: Host-associated > Plants > Phyllosphere > Phylloplane/Leaf | place: Guanajuato, Mexico | collected 2012-05-30 | reverse complement strand
CGAATTATTAATTTTGTTGGTATACTTTTGCTCGTATTATTGCTCTATTTCCGTACCCATCTAAGAATTAAATATTAGTTTATTTATCTCAATGGACACCACTTATTTCCTTCTAATACAATTGGTGTATTAACGGATGTTGGTGGTTTTCCAATTTGAATAACAATTTCATACATTTACCTAAATGAATTTTACTATTCGGAAGATATTTTTACTACTTAAAATCTTAGATATAATGATTAATTTAACTACAATTTTTATTACTAAAAGAAAAAGACCAAAATCATATTTGGTCTTTTTACGTTTAAAAATTATTAGAAGAAACTTAGTTGCTTTTCCTCTGTGCCAAAATCAAATAAGCTATATTCTATTTTTGGCTGTACAGTTAAATGCTGTTCAAAATTAATTTCATTATGATTCTTATCATAATTCATAAGGAACAGCTCTGTTTCTTTCTTTTTCTTGTGGCCTTCTCCCCTTGCAACAGTGCCTACATAAGCCTCTTTTTCGTGTCTTCTCCACCCTGCGTAAATTTCATCAATTAGCGGATCGGGATAATACGTAACAAGTGCTTTGCCTTTAATGTTACGAAGTAGTTCAGCCAATTCACGATGTGTTTGCTCCGTAAAGCCTCCCTTGTACATTCCTTCTCTACCTACGTATGGAGGGTCTACAAAGAAAACAGTATTTGGAGAATCGTATTTGCGAATACATTCTTTGAAATCTAACATTTCAATATTTACATTGCGAAGTCTTTGCTCAAACTGTTTTAGTCTTACAACAGAATTTTGGTAATCAAAAGCCACGCTTTTAATTTTCCCTGTTCTAAATCCGCTCCTAGCGTCCGGATTGTTTGCTGGAACGATTAAGTGACGGAGAAGCCAGTACCATCGAACCGCTCTCTCAAACGGATCTTCAGGCAAAGGTTGGTTAGCCCACATCTTGGCTAAGAAACGACTAGTTGGTAAAGTTTCAAGCGCAGATAATAATTTCTCTTTTGAGTTTCTTAATGTTAATAAGAAATTAATTAAGTCGCCATCAATATCGTTATAAACTTCTACCTTACTGGGTTCCTTCTGTGTTAGAACGTGACCGCCACCACAGAAAGGCTCTACATAACAATGATGTTCTGGTAATAGTGAAATAATATCTTTTGCCAAGTAATGTTTGCCACCGAACCAACGAATTGGTGAATGAATACCTTTAACTCGTTTTACAGGGCTCTCTACTAGTTCTTCAAATGTATTTAAAATTTCAATATTGTTATTTAATAGTAAGTTTGTCATTAGAAAACACTCTCCATATTCCGATTTAGTTTATACAATCGGATGGAGGCGGAACTCTATTGTTGTTCCTTCCCTACTTACAATTACAAGGGGTAAGCTGGGCGCTACTCTTCCCGCTCGGGATATCAGCAAAGGTGGCCTCATTGGACTCAAACTTAAAATAACTCAATACAATTCCCTCAAAATGTATTGTTTTAAGCTCCTCTATCGCACCTTAATTACTGAGGTTTTCTAAACAATCTATCTATCCACTTCATTAAAATCATTCCTTTTTATTTATACTGCTTTCTTTTTAGCTTTAGCGGCTAAGTTTGTTATGAAAGCTTCTAATTTATCTCTAATTTCTTTATAAAGATTATTTGATGAATTCTCTTCATTTTTGCCATTTACAATTTTGAAAATGGTTTTTAACATTTTTGTTTTAGCCTCTTCTTCTCTTCCTTTTTTAACAAGCATCATATAAGCACCTGATGGGCGCTTTTGACCAAAAGGCATAAGTACATACAACTTTTCAGTATCTTTAAGGTTAACTTTATTTTCTTTGATACTTTTTTTAAAGAAATGTCTGAACTCTTGGCTAATGTCTGTTAAGTCTTTAACTTCTTCTTCATCAAGTTGAATGATGATTTTATCTTCATCGTTTATGAAGTTGAAAAAGTCTCCTACATAGAAATATAGCGCTGTATACATCTGAATTCTCCCCTTTATAAATTATTATTATGAAACTCTTTCTAACGTCTTTATTCTGTTATTTTTAGCATTTTTTCTGCCTTTCCTACCTTTGCTCCCGTTAACGTTTTTAACTGACTTACTTGGTTTTCCAGGTTTAAACGTTGTTTTAGTAGAAGACTTAGGTTCGCTAGAATTGATGCTTTTGACAGGTCTCGTTTTTGTTACATTCTTTTTCATTAATAAAATGCTCAATCGATGCATAATAGTGTGAATGCGATATTCTGCACTTACTACATAACCTTGTTTAATTTTGTAATATTCGTATTTAGAAAGCTCTTTATTAAACTTTTTATTAAAGTATTCATATCTAGGGTCTTCCTTGTAAATACCTTGTAAGGTTTCCGTTTCTTGAATAAACACTTGAAGCTCTTCTCCATCAATATGTGCATTTAGAGCATCTTCAAACTCAATAAGAGCTTTGCGCATATCTTTGCTGCGATTATAGTGCTTTTTTCGATAGGCTTTTAGCTCTTCGAAGCTTGCTACTACTTCCTGCTCATAAATAGACGGATTTGCTTCGTATTGTTTAATAGCTATTTCAGCTTGAGCTGGTGTTTGATATTCAAGCGAGTGCACTAATCGTAAACGCCCTTTCTTAATTTCTTTTGCTCGAAGCTTTTGATCTTCCTTTTCAATTAAATCCTCGTATACTCCAGGTTTTTCACCTAGAGAAACAGATTCAGCATAAATCTTATAGGAAAACCCATACTCGTCTAATAATTTGCAAAGATAATCTGATATGTCCTTACCTGTGTGAAGCTCGACAAAAGGCTTTTCTTTAAACCTCAATAAGAAATCAAGTATCCTTAATGCAAAACTCCTTTTTTCGCCCGCAGTAATCTTTTTATCGCGTACAGGATAGTAATCAATTACCTCGTTAAACGAGATAATTCGTTGACCATCAAAGCTAAGAAAGTAACTATCGCCTTCCATATCTCTTTTCTCGATGTACTTAATAATTTGATTTACCCAGCGGTTATAAGAACCTTGATAAAACTCTCTTGCTACTGTTGGCTTTTCTTTCCTTGCTTTAGAACTTGTAACAAGTGCTATTCTTTTCATAGTGGACTACCTCCGTAATTTTTTTACAGTATATATCTTTATGAAAAAACGTGGAGAATTTTTAAAAATAAAAAAGACCACTTTTAATCAATAAAAGTGGTCTTACGCTTTATGTAAATTTAATAATTACTCAGGTTGCGCTTCATATTCTATTAACTTTTTATTATCTTTATCTCGCCAAACACTAGGACCGCTGGTTCTAGTGCGAGCAACAAAATTAGATGCTCCAGAAGGTGCGCTAAATAAATAATCTTTTAAGAATACACAAGCTCCTTCTTTTTCCTCTATAACACCTAGCTCTATTAGCTCCTTAAATAATTTATCGTGATTTCTCCTATTGCTTTCTGGAAAATTTGTTGTATCTAAATTACCTAAAACTGAACCCTTGCAGACAAGAAATTCTTCGCCCACTTTCCTTCCAATACCTTTAGAGCCGTTAGTAGAGAGATAAAAGAGAGTGTCTTCTAATGTATTGCTTTCAGGTTGGATCTCCGCTTTCGAAATAGATCCCTCTACATTATTTGAAGTATATGTATTAATAATTTCATTTGGTGAATATGTGTTATCACTAGGTTGTTGGACAATTGTTTCAAAATTGGGGTTATCCTTATTTAATGTTTCTCCAAATAGTTTAAAGCCAAGAGCCCCTAGTAAATATTTAATATCTCCAAATATTTTATTTAACTCAGCCTCTCTAAACATACCCAGTTCAGGGAACTCAGGTATTTGTTGATTGAGATTAAAAGTACTAGCTGTCATTGCTGCCATATAAGCTTTGTTTTCAAGGTGTTCCACGTCGGCCTTATTTAAGTCCTCAACTGAACTCTTTGATATAATTACCACTGCTATATCCCAAAATTCTTTCCCATTAGGTCCATCGTGTTGTATTAACCTATTAAAAGCTTTAGATGTTTTTCCTATGTATACTTGTCTGCCACCCCCAAATAAAAAGTATAGAGCGGGTTTTTTTAATTCCTCTTCGTCTTTTAAATCTAACAGTAGCGCTCTTGGAATAAATACCGCTTGAACAGTTGTATTGGGAATATGAGCCATTTTAATACCGTTTGGATTACTATCATCATAAAAACAAGTTTGAACCCTGACACCGCTTTTTTCTCTTAACATAGTAGTTTACCTCCGTTTTTATCTTTTTTAAAAGCATTAAAATAATAACACAAATAAACAAAATTGGTTAGAGTGCACAAAAAAACCGCTCCTCAATACCATAAAGAGCGGTTTTACCTATACTTTTAAATTAATTCATTACTGCTAATGAATCATTCATTTGTTTCTCATTTGCCAATACAAACTGACTACCTACAACCTCAGCTCCACGATACGTGTACTTAGTATTTTGCAAGAAATCAAATGCAAACTCTTTAATAGGTGCACTTGAACTATAATGCGCTTCAACTGCTGTTGATTTAAAAATATTTGTTAGCATATACTCATCATTATGAATATCTTTCAAATATTTTTTTGTTTTATATTCGTTCACAATGTAATCTTCAAACTCTTTTGACTCTTGGTCAGTTAAGGTATATTCGGAAGCCAATGTGCTTACTTCATCAAATTTCTCGGTTTCAGTTTTATTAGAATCAGCAATTTCTTTTACTTGAATCTTCCAATCATTTAAGTCCACTGTTCCATCTTTTGAAGTCTCTGTGTTACTGTTTTCACTTAGTAGTCCTAATTCACTTTTCAAAACAACTTTTTTATCTTCGTTTGAAAAATATATGTACGCTAAACCGAAATTATCATCTGAGTATGACCACATAGTACGGCCTTTACTTTGGATAATGTTATCTTCAGTTACTTTACCAAGTTCTTTTTTAATTTGATCTTGAGTATCGCCAATTTGTACATTTTCGTATTGTTCTTTTGTAATATTCGCTTGCTCTTCTTCCGTTTCTTCAGTATCTGTAGAAACTTCCTTGCTTACTTGTTTATCATCATCGCTGCTGTCACCTGAGAAGGCAGCTCCAATAAGAATGAACGAAACAATAATTGCAACGGCTCCAGATACAAAAATTTTCATTCCTTTTGCTTTCTTAACTTTATCCTTCCTAAACATTTTCGCTCCTCCTACGAAAAATAAAACTAATCCTAGTAGGAATAAAATGAACCCTAAAACTCCCATAAAATCTTCTCCTTTTTATTTTTTTATTAATTAGGAAAACTAACCTTTTTGATTATACACCTACTAATCTAGAATTAGGGCATTTTTATAAATATTTGTAATTATGTAATTTCTCCCAAAAAAAGCCACTACTTATAAGTAACGTAGGGCTTTTCGGTATTATTAAAATTTATAGTGAAGTTCATCTAACTCCTCTTTTGCTCTGTTTAGAATTTTTAGAGCTTCCGGTTCCATTTCACACCTTTTTCCAACTTCTTTTGCACGCCTTTGTATTGACGCAGTAGGCTTTTAAATTCTTTTTTACGTTTCATTTGTTTTTCTTGCTTTAGATATTTACCTAAAACGGCATTGTACATTACTCGACAAATCTCTAATTCTTATTCAATAATAGAAAACACTATCGGCTGATCTTTTAACTCTTGGGTTAATACAAATGTGGGGGAATGCCTTTTAACCATTCATTACACTCATTAACCGAACATACGTTTCTGTTATCATACATTCCTGGAAATAAAAAAGCAAGGGAATTTTCTCTCACTGCTTTCAATATTTAAAGCTACATCGCCCTCGGATTATAAAAAGCGCTCCTTATCTGCTCTCACTTCCATCTCACACCTAAAAGAGCGGGCTTTCTCGTTCGAAAAATCTTTAATTTTTTTGTTTTTTAAAAAGAGAAAAAAGAATGGAACAAGTAGCAAAATTTAATTTTAAGTGGTTAAGTTTATGAAAAAATATTATTTTTGCATAAACTTAACCACTTAAAAGTATTCTTTCATAATTTATATGCGCTATTCTGCTTAATACATTTTATTTAATACTTATTCATAGTTTTTTGTTTAAATTATGAATTGTTGTCATTTGATATGAATTTTAAAAACTGCATATAAATATGCAGTCTCATTTTTATATACTTTATCTAACTAAAGATAAACATTCTTTGTAATTGTTGTCTTCGTTATCTTTTAAACCACCTGTCGTATAATACACAGATAATTTATTCGGTTCGGTTGCAATCGTAAGGTGGGTCATACTCATTCCACTTTTAGAACCTTTAAACAAATACACTTTGTTTACTTCATCATTGCCAATATGCTCCAAGTTTCTAAAATTATTCGTTTCTAAAATAGTTTTTACAGATTGCATTTCTTTATTATTGCGCATTATTCGAGTTACTTCTTTAATATTTCTAAGAAATTTTTTATCAGTGCTATGATCACAAAAAGTAACTAACTCTTTTGTCGCCTTTTCAAGTAGTATTTCTTTAATTTGGGACACATCGTAATTTTCTTCATATTCAAATTTCCAAATATGCTTGCTTGGTGTCCAAACATTCAAGACAGCTCCATCATTCTTATCTACAAAAAGCGTATAGCTTTCAGATCGTAGTTTGCTGGGCTTATACTCCATAAAGAGAATGTTCTTATAACTATAAACTTCTCCTGTACTGTAAACGCTAGTTAATTCTTTGTTTTCTTTCATTTTCTTTCACTCCTAATTAATTATCTTCAAGATTATAGCTGCAAATAAACAGTTATTAAGAAAATATTTAAATTAAAAAGCGTTTTATTAATTCTATAAATATAAAAAAGTCTCTTCCTAGATAGGAAAAGAGACTTTAGAGATTTAAATTTCGTCTGTTTGAATTTCAAGCAATGCTGTAAAGGAATAAATCAATTTATTTTCACTCTTAAACTCCAATACTTGTTCGTCAAATAACTTATAACCGCTAGGAATAATTAAGTTATTAAATTCGCTTATTGCGAGTGAAATAATATCGGCAAATTCCGTAGCTTTACTTTGAATTTTTTCAATAACTTTTTTCGCGAAAGCTCCGATTTTTTCTTCGAAAACAACTTCTCCGAACTCCTTTAAATGATTTTCGTAACAGAGTCTAAAAGCATATTTGAATAACTCTAATAACTCATCTTTATAGTCACCTTTATAAAAGGTATAGCTACTAGATAAATATTTAGCCGCAAATATATTCTTGTATTTATTTTCATATTTTTCTGATTCATAAATCAACACTGTATTTTCGTCCCTTTGAACAGCAAGATCCATAGTTTTATTAGAAGGTGTAGTTCCTTTAAAGAACCTATCTCCTCTACTAGTGAATTCGTATTTCACACCAGAATAACCTCTCTGCTCCAAGAGTCTTCCTGCTTGCTCCAATTCATTAACAGACACCAAGGACTCACGTACATCTTCCATTATTTCTTTAAAAAATATATCATCAGTATTCATTACATACCTGATATCTTTAGCGCTTGCTAGGTATTCTTTTAACTCTTTAAAATTTATTTCCTTTATAGGCGTCCATTGCCATTGTGTATGACTTTGTGAAGAGAAATTTACTCCTTTGCCTGTGTTTTTATCCAAATAAAACTCATAACCTGAACGACCATTATATTTATATGAGACAGATAAAAGCTCCTCAAACTTAATAACATTCTCTAACTCTAAATCGTCAATTCCTTTTTTCTCAGTAACTGCTTGCATATTAAACACTCCTTGGAATTTTATTTCCATTAGTCTAATGCATAGATTTTTTTTAAGGTAAAAATAATAAAAAAGTATCTCCGCATTCTATTAAAAAAGCTTTAGAATGTTCAATGCATAAAAAAAGCTAACCATCTTATTACCGGTGCTGGTTAGCTTTTATGTTTAATAAACTATGTTACATTGTACAGCCGCCACAGAAACTAATTGCTAGTTCTATTGGGTTATCTTGGGGATTATTATGAATTAATCCTATAAATTTATGATTACAAAAATCACAACGATCAAAGGATATAAATACCTCTTTATGTGAACAGTTATGTAAAACATTTTGTTTGATTCCTTTTCCAATTACGAATTGGGAAGGTATTAATTTTAGTACATTTGAAAACTCTGGAGCATCTCTTAAAGCCATTTTCAAGCACCTTACTTTCCTTTATTTTTGTTAGTATACCTCGGGAAAACCCCTTTTAAAGGAATTAAGGATAAATGGCTACTTCCGTTTTAAGAAATATATTTTTTTTAATATTCACCAATGGTGATATATAAAAATTGTTATGAGTATTTTCAAGAAATATTTATAAATCTGCTATAAACTTATGGTTTTTGATAAAAAAACGTCTCTGTAGAAAGGAAAAGGTAGCGTGTTTATAGAAATACCAATGAAATTAACGCAATGATTTTAATCCCCGTACCTTATTTAAAAAGTTATCCGCCAATTAAAAAAAGAACCTCTTTTAGGTTCTTCTTCTCGCCAATGAACTGAATCTTATTATAAAGTCTATAATATAATTTCTACAATTTCTAAATCGTTTAACACAAGATCGTATGGGCTCTTTATATTTTCCCATTTTACCTTTCTGTGATTAGAAAGCCGGTTATTCTCTTCACCATTCCAACAGGTAAATAACTCTATATATCCGCTATTATATATTGCTTCTTCAACGTACTTATATAAAATATTCAAACATTTTTTCTCAAAAGTAGAACCGCTTTCACTTCCCTTTAGAGGTATTTGGTTTGCATAAGCAGCCACTTGATATTCATATGTTAAATGATTGCTAAAAGAGAACTTCTTTTTCAATTCACTATCATAGTTATTTTCAAAATATAAGTGCGTAAAGTCTAACTCTGTATTAAATACGTTTGGTTGTTCTTTAGAAAGCGGATTTGAGCCGTAAACACCTTGAGGTAACTTTGTGGGCGAGGCAATAAATACGTACTGAGTCATTGAAACTCCTTTCTTAAACATAGTATCTCCACATAATAGTAATACTTCTACTATTGGCCGTAAATAATACTAATTATAAAATAGATATTTTCAGAACTAATCACAATACGTCAGTGCAGCTTCAGTTTATAGTCACAACTAAACTTTTTGCGGGCTTTAGGACTTTATGCGGCATTTTGTTATATGTATACTATGTTGTTTAGTACTAAAATGGTTATAGGAGAGCTCTAAATGGATGAAAACAAGAAAATAAAAGATAAGTTTTCTACGGACTTTTTAAACAGTCAAAGCAAATTTGAACATCATAAGAGTGTTATGGAAAGAATTGAATCTCTTAAAACACCTTTTCTAGATGCCATAATTTTAAGAATAAAACACTGTGCAATTGCTTATGAATTTTTAGATCCATATAACTTTATGAATTATACAAAAGAAGAAGATGAGTTCATTAGTGATGATATTAAAGAACAGGAAAGGCTTTACCAAACACAGATGAATGAGGTTTTGCATCTGTTAGGAATAGATGATATAGAAGAAAGAAAACACCACTTCACTCTGATTAAGTATAGTATGTCAGACGAACCATTTCATATCCTTTATGAAATAATAGAAAATTCTATCCTCTATCATAAAAACTGAGCAATGCAACTAAGAACTATTTGCACTGCCCAGTTTTCATAAATATTTTAATTCCTGTTTGTTGTATGTGCCACCATCCCAAGAAAAAACTAATTCTTCTATTCCCAATATAGCGGTATCAGGTTTGTTTACCTGTTTATTAATCCATTCCTTAATACTTGGTACTACATCATTATAAAATTGAACTATCATTTTATTATTTAAGTTGCTCTTTAAAATGTGATATAGAGATAAGCTTAATTCTTTCTCTCGATCACAAGTTATTGACACAAGAACAGGTTTTCCAAAATTAAGTTTTTTTGAACACTTGTTATCGATTTCATATTCCCTACTTAAGCCAAAAACTACTGACATTTCTTCGATGTTTGAAAAGTGCTTTTTAATCTTCTTTCTAGTAGATAAATAAGTCTCGTTCTCATTAAGATTTCTATAGTAAGTAATCTTCATATTTATCTCCCCGTGTCCTAATATATAGTTTGTGTAGCGTTAATTCCCCAAATAAGTTCTAACATCATTTTCATCGGTTATGTACTCTATGTTTTTAAAGTTCTTAACAGCTACTTGCTTATATAAAAGCTCTAATAAATGAGAGTCTCTACAATAAATAGTTACAATATTGCTATCGGCTATTAGTAAAGCTAATAGGCAATCACTTTTCAAAAAGTCTGCATAGGTGTTTATAGTGGTAATATTACTTGTAGAATATGCTTTTAAGTCACTGAATATAACATAATATTCTCCTTCGTTTAACGCTTTCCAAAATACCTCGTTTTCTAAAATCGTATTATTTATAAGCAAGGCAGTGTCACTTAGTTTGTCATCCTGCACTTTATATATTTCTTGTTCTCCTATTGACCAAAACAGTTTAGATGCACTTAACGGCTCTAATATGTCCGATAAATAGCTTCCATAAGTATTTGGAATCTCAAAAGTTATACCGCGTATCATTGTTGAAACATCCTTTTCTTCTCTTAGTTTTAGTTCCTTGCGTGAGTAATAAGCTATTTTTATTACCAATTAAACCATCATATTTGTTAAGAATCCTTCTTCTTTTCAAGTAATTCTATAATTTTATCGAGTTTCTCTTCAATTTTAACTGAATTTGCATTTCTTGTAGAAGAATTGAGAAGCATTCTTCTCAAAAACAACGTAAGAGAAATAACAAATAAAACAATAAGGATGAATATTACGCATATGAGTGCTATTGAGAACACATTATAAATATCCATATAATAACCTCTGCTTTCAATCATTGTATTTAATACTGCAATTGAGCGAAAAATTAAAGTAACAATAAATAATTATATTCTAGAGAACCAACTTGATATCCTTTAAATTCCATTTGTCTTTAATTACATAAAAAAGAACAAAGGAACTTTAAACTAATGACAAGTCCCTTTGTTTTTGTTATTTTCTTATATTTTTCAATTGTTTTTCCATTTTATTTTCCTCAGCTTTTACACTTGTACTGTCTGGCTTATTTATTTCTAGATAAACATCCTTGCTATTTAATAAAAAACTGGATGAGAAGGACGCCATTGGTTCCCTAGAAGTGTCCTTGTAATAGGTATTAACAATTGATGATTTAAAAATATTTGTTAACATATACTGATCATCTTTAATATCTTTTATATATTTTCCGCTTGCATATTGTTTAACTATATAATCCTCAAATTCTTTAACTTCTTGTTCTTGCCCACTATAGTTCTCAATTACACCTTTTAATCTTTCATATTTATCACTTTTAGAAGCTTTTTGTTTAGAGATGTTTTCTATTTGTTTAGACCAATCATCCTTGTTGACTGTACCTTCTTGCGTAGTTATAGTATTACTATTCTCTTCTAGCAAACCCGTCTCTTGTTTTTGTACTACCTTGTTGGTTTCTCTAGAAAAAGAAATATAAGCAAGACCTTGATCTTTGCCGGAGTAAATCCAAATATCTTCGATGCTATTTTGGGTTTTGCTATCTTCTGTGACTTTCCCTAAAACTTCATTAACTTTCTTTTTACTATCTCCGATATTGATTTTGTTATACTGCTGTGCAGTTATAGTAGAGCGTTCTGTGACTTTCCCATCTTTTACAGTGGTTACAGTTTTCTTTGAAATTCTTTCTTCCTTATCGTTACTTTCTTTAGTGCTATTTCCTGAAGTGAAATTAACTGCTAATGAGAAAATTAAAAGTAATAAACCAAAGCTGAATATGGTTTTCCCTGACTTTCTGTTGTTCTTAGAAGAAAATAAAACAATTCCAATTAGTGTAATGAACCCAGCAACAACTATTAACAAGGTATAAATCATATTTATTGCCTCCTTTAGCTACACACTACATAATATACTATATTTTGAAACTTTAACCATCTTATTTATCTCCTAAAAATTACTTTTATACATAAAAAAACAGTTCAGCATTGAACTGTTTTTTGAAAAAATTTAATTAATGTAGTTTAGTTTGTACTTTCTAATTCGCTATCCTCCGAATTAGCTAAGGCATCTAACAAATCTAACGCATCTTTTATATTTTCGGTGCTTTCTTCTCTTCTAATATATTGAATGAGGGCAGATTCAATTACTCTTTGATTCATACTACTGTCTTTTATAAAATTCATTTGATACACCCCTTCTATTTTATAAGTGAATTATTTTATGTCTATATAAATGTTTGTATATTCACTGATAATGTATTACTAACTATTATATATCCCTACAAGTAGTTTGCTATTATTATGTTTAGCAGCTATCTCGCAATTAAGGAACATTTGTTCCATTCTATACCTTTTTCAGGAATTAGTAAATAGATTTCTTGCATAATCATAGGCTTTTTTCATATTTTTTACTTTTAATTGCAGTTGTTTTCCCTTAAATATAACACTTTTCAAAAAGTAGAAATACACTTTGTTCTCTTTTAAGTATATAAGTTATTTTATTTCAAGCTTTGAATTTACTGAAGAGATTCTCCCCTTGTAAGTTTTAATTTCACTTTCCCACCGCTCAAGCTCCTCAACTGGGCACCATCCACTGTACACCTGCTCTAAAAACTCTTCTAGATTAGGAACAAATTTAAAATCCTGTTTTTCTGCTACGTTTATCTTTAGTTTGTTTTTGGCATACCTGTACAGTTCTAATAATGATTGTTCAAAAGCCATAGCCATAGAAAAGATCTCTATAGCTTCATTTATCTCCCCAGAGTCTGCTACATCGCTCGCTACTTGAATAGATTGTTCAAAGTATCGCTTGTACTCTTCATTTAAATCAATTGTTAAAAAATACTTTTCTAAAGCTTCTCTTTTTAACTGAAAAATCATTAACTTATTCTTTTTTGTGCGCCCTATGTATTTAAAGCCAACTGACCTAAAGCTAAAACCAGGGTTAACGGAATTAACTTTGCTGTCGTCAACATAAGTAATGATGCCATCCTTCAAATTACTTTCCCCTGCCTGAAGGAAACTAGCAAGGCAGGCGTATGCAATTAAATAACTGGATAAATAAGATGACTCATTACGAAAGATTGTGCATTCACAAGCATCCAAGTTATCTTTTCTATACTTGCCATACCAAGTTGCCCATACAGCGTCTCCTTCAGCAGTTCTGAGAACTAAATTTTTTCCTGGTCTCGTAAACCTTGCTGCGCCTATTGTCTGTCTTGAATAGTGCCGATCGGCAAGAGCCCTACCAGCTTCATCACAGTTATGAGTTTGTATCCACGGACCAAACACTTTTTTATTTTCAAAATTAAATACAAGTTGTGTATTATTTTCAATTGCTAAGGTACCCACTAGAGTTACCACTCCTTATTTGTTTTTTCTGTTCACATTGTAGTTTGGATTTTCATCTTTTTTGCAAAAAGAAAAACAAAATAAGAGGTAAGTATGCTTGAAAAGATAATAAAATTGAGTAGCATTACTTTTTAAGTTCTACTGTTAATGTTTTATCGATTTTGTTTAGGATTAAGATAATGCTATTGTTCGGTTGAACTCCCTTTTTTATTTTAGGAGTTGTTTAAAATGAGTGTACAACAAATTTTAGTTATTCTTGCTCCTGTTTTCTTTGTAATCTTTTTAGGTTATATGGCGGGTAGGTTCAAGAAGATTAGTGCAGAAAACGCGAAGGGACTAACCACGTTCGTAACGAAATTTGCACTGCCGGCTTTCTTATTTGTAGGAATTATGTCTACACCAAGATCTAAAGTAATCGAAAATATGCCTTTCTTTTTAACAATTGTAAGCGGATTATTAGGTTTCTACTTGATTGTTATGCTAGTAAGCAAATTCTTCTTCAAGACTCCTTTAACGAGGGCTTCTATCTACGGATTAAACTCTACTCAACCTTCATTTGCATTTGTAGGGATTCCTGTTTTAGGTGGAATCTTCGGATCAGACGCCGCTACTATTCCTATTGCTATCACAGGTGTTGTAGTTAACGCTATGCTTATTCCGTTAGCATCGATTTTTGCTACGATTGGACAAAATCAGGATAAAGATAAAAGCTTAGTAAAAGTGTTTTTCGCGTCTTTATTAAAAGGATTATCTTCTCCCCTAGCTTGGGTACCTTTATTAGCATTAGTCTTAACAATGTTAAACTCCCCTACGTACCCTCTATTCCATAAGATGTTAGATATGGTCGGGGAAACCACTTCTGGTGTTGCATTATTTGCTATTGGTGCTACAGTAGGTATTAGAAAAATTAATCTAAGTTGTAAGGCAATCGGACTAGCTGGATTAAAAATGATTGCACTACCTCTATTTGCGTTTTTTGTAGCTCAATTATTTAACTTATCTTCTGATGATATAGTAAAGGCTGTTTTAATTGTTTGCTTCCCTTGTTCTTCAGTAGCAGCTATGGTGGCCTCTGAATTTAAAGAATTAGAGAGCGAAACCTCTTCTGCCTTTGTGCTTAGTACCATTTCTTCCCTAATAACTGTACCAATCATCATTAGCCTTTTAATGTAGTGATAATTGAAAGAAAAGAACTAGATTTGGAGTGGAATGTTTGTTTATAAAAAGAGTATTAAACAATCCTTTCATTAAAGTTGAAGAGTATGAAAATAGTGATAAATAAAAGAAAAGACCTGAATTATATTCAGGTCTTTTCTCGGACAAGTCACATATAAGTTCAAATATTTATTTCATTCTATTCAGTAAGAAACCACCTTTAAACCGTCTAGGCTCATATGAAATAATAAAAGCTTTTGGTTCGTAATGCTCCACAGTTGCTATTAGTTCGTTTTCACGATTTCTTTTAGTTAGAACTTCCATTCTAAAGCGATCGCTATCTCTTCCCTCTCCAGTGTATACAGTGACACCAAATCCATTGTTTCGTAGCAAAGTAATAAGTTCGGTATTCTTCTGTTGAGTATTCACGGTTACATTTATGTACCCAATAGCTAGTTTTGTTTCTAGCATTGTACCTAAAATAATTCCTATTCCAAAACCTACTGCATAGACCACCATTTGAACTAGGCTTTGCTCACCACTAAATACAATGGACAGACCAAATACGTATATCAGCATCTCAGCTACACCAAGGATGGCCGCCAAAGCCGTTATGTTCTTTACAAGAAATATTGTACGGAGTGTATAGATAGGAACGTACAAGAGTTGTAACACAAGGATCAACAAGATATCTTTCATAAATAGCACCTTCTAATTAAAATTTAATAATGCATAAATTAATTAACAAATAACTCCAGATATTCCTCTGGAAATAAAATTGTTGTAATATTCTTTTTAGTTCCCCTATTTTATGCAATAAAACTTTTAATTGCTTTTGATTGCAAGTTTATTGTTTACATAATATTATTATGGTTTAATTTAATTCACATAGAAAAACCGCTATCTACACCGTGAATGTATGAATAGCGGTCTTGACGTTAAAAGACATCCTGCTTGCTAGTAGATAGTATGTACAAATATTTAAATTGCATACATTTTAGAAAGGTTTAAGATATAAAATTGTTATTTGTGTTGTTGTTTTCTATTCTTATCCCTTTTAAGGAAGAATCAGTAAAGGACACAAAGTGATTGGACTCCCTTGGACCTAACCCACGAACTCTATCCTCTTCCAAAACACCAATTTTTATAGGACTCTTACTCCCTAGCTCCCATTTATAGAACTCATAAGGTTTATCGTAAGGACTATAAAAATAAGCGATCTTATTCCTGATATTTATAGCTTTAGAACCTTTTACTTCAATCGGTGTGTTATAAAAAGAAGAAACTTTTTTATTATTATCTAATTGAAATATATTAAAGTCCGGAAAAGGACATAACCAGAGTGCATTAGCTTTAGATTTGCAAATAGCATAACAATCACTAATAACAAGCTCTCTCTCTAAATCTGTATGAAATTTAAATTTAGGTTTACCGTTATAATCATACATTACCAGTCCTTCTGTAGAAATCCCTTTTCCAAATACACCTTCGTCAAAATAACTTACCCATATACCTTCTTTGTTTGGAGAAACATCTTCGACTGCATCTCCACAGTTAAACGAGCTTTTTACCTCTCCATTTCTGCTTATAATATATAGGTTAGGATTTTTTAAGTGATTTCGAGAATTAACTATAATAAATTCCTGTTCATTAACCCAACGAATTTGGGGATATTTCATTTTAATTGGAGAATCTAATGTTCTGTCATTAATTATTATTTGATATNTGTTTCTAGTTTTTAAAAGTATAAGAAAACCATATTTGTCGTTCCAATCCGCATCAATGATTACGCTTTTCTTTTGCTCTGTAGGCACAGAATATAGATTAGTTTCAATAATGCTTGCCACATAGACACCCCTTTATTAATTACTCAGAAACTTTAAATATAGTTATCGTAGAGTCACCGAACCCTATAAAGTGATTATTTTGTTTTTCCGATAGTCCACGGAGACGTTCGCTTTTAATATCACCTATTTTGCGTGGACTACCCTTTTTCCGTTGATCCCAAGCGTATAAATCAGTGCTTGTCCTATATGGACTATAAAAGAAAGTGATATTTCCTTTAAAACTAATTGCAATAGATCCGTAAAGCTTTTCTGGAACTTTAATTCGCTTAGATATCCGTTTGTCTGCATCTAAACGGATAAGATTAAAATTAGAGTAAGGCAATAACCACGCTCCTCCCTTATCTGCTCCGCACATTGCATAACAATCCTCAATAATAAAGTCATCCTCTGATTCGTCATCACTTACATACCCTAACTCGGCATTAAATCTAAGAAGCGGTTTTCCACTATGACTAAAGAAAACTAAACCTTCTGTAGATATACCTTCTCCATAAATCCCCTCTTCAGAGTAACTAACCCATATACCTTTATCACTAGGTGAAACTTCTTGGACACAATCACCGCATTCAAAGGAAGACAATGTTTCGCCTTCACTATCTAATATGAATGCATTGTGTGCTAATGATTCGTTAATGGGATTAACCAAGATAAATTGCTGCTTATCAACCCAACGTATAAGGGGATAATCCAGTTTTAATCTAGGATAAATTAAACGATCATTAAAAAGAATGCCGTAACTCTTCTCAAATTTAAGAACAACTAGTAACCCAAATTCATCATTATAATCAGTATCTATAATTTTTGCTTTTCCATAGGTATCAGGAATTGAGTACAAAATGCTTTCTACGACTTCCATATAAGCGCTCCCTTTTGCTAATCTGTTAAACAAAATTATACAGTACAGATTAAAAAAACAGCTAACAATAAGCGTTGACTATTCTTTAGCGCTCTGATACATTAAAATATAGAAACTCTCTTTTGTTAAGTAGTTAATTTATTAACCACTTAACATTTCATTTAGTTAAGTTAAAAACAGCGCAAAAAGAAAGCTGGAGGATTAACGCCTCTGGCTTTCTTTTTGTTTTATTCCTCATTGTTATTATCTAAATAAGGTTTAGAGCGCTTTGCAAATTTGCGTTTCTTGCCTTTCCTGCCTTTCCTGCTTTGTTCGGCATCCCACAGATCACCATCCCATTTAAAGGTTAACTCATAGAGTTGGCCATTTTTCTCCCTCTCTATTACTAACTTGTTTTCTAACATTAAAGCGCAAAGGCCTTCTTCCACATCATAGCCCCAATCAGTAACTCACCCTTTATAATATGGATCATCTTTTGCAGGAATGTAATCAGGATATCGTTCTCTAAGGTTTTTTATATTTTCATAATTAAGATGGTAAGGACCGTATGTTTTTGTATTCTCTGGATGCTTGATAGGAAACAAAATAGGGTTTCCATAGTAATGAAGTGAAATAATTACTTCTTTCCCTTTATGACCATATGATTGACCTTTAAATCCGTTTACAGTAATTACTTTTTGTTCCACATTCTCTCCCCCTACACTAGAAAGCAATTCGCTACTAATTAGCTCCCTTGCATTCCATCTTACATAACGCCTCAGAAAATTACCATATATCCTTTATACAGTTAATTTATTCTATATTTGCATATATTAGTGTGATAGGATAGAGAATGCGTTTATAGAATGATAGAGCAGAGAGGAGGTTATGTAATTGAAAGTTCTTGAGTATTTACCGCTACTTTTTATTTTAGCTGTTACTCTCTTATATGTCTTAATTCCCAAGAGTACAAAACCGCTATATAAGAAAATATTTACTATATACTTTTCAGTGATTG
>Ga0058696_1000405_pt1 | contig 18225 bp, 18 predicted proteins | sample AgamicMgSfrz_FD_55077 | JGI IMG/M metagenome (GOLD analysis project Ga0058696, IMG submission 55077) | Agave microbial communities from Guanajuato, Mexico - Mg.Sf.rz | ecosystem: Host-associated > Plants > Phyllosphere > Phylloplane/Leaf | place: Guanajuato, Mexico | collected 2012-05-30 | reverse complement strand
TAACAAAAAGCAAAGACCACATTTGTAGTCTTTGCTTTCTTTATAAATGTCAGAAATATCAGTATTTTGTGTTACAATAAAATAAAAAGGAAATACTTAGGGGGTATTTAATGAAATATGGTAAATTTCTAATTCTTACATTTGCAGTTATGCTTGTTGAATTTGGTATTTCTTTGCTTCTTGTACAAAAATATAATCTCCTATTACTCGATTCAATCTTTTATGTTGGCATAGTCTTTTCTTTACTGTTTATCTTCTTTTCAAGCACTGGAGGACTTTTCACTAACTATAGTGAAATGACAACAGCAACGAGCACTCTAGGGTTTAAAAACAGCTATAAATTAAAAAGGACATTAGGCAGCCTTTCCATCAATTGTTTCAACGTCGGCTCCTTTTTATTTTTTCTCATTGGACTTGCAGCAGCTTTTACCTTTTGATTCACACTGCTAGTTATAATAAGAAGGACCATTTCACCTTGTGGGAAATGGTCCTTTTTTTATCCTTTTAGAATTTCGTCTAATAAGTTTTCATTGAATGCTTTGCTTTTTAGCATTTCAATTTCATGCATGTATGGAGCTTTTTTGTTATTCTTATCTTCCCCGACAAAAGGTGTCTCAAGGATTTTCGGAATATCTACTAGCTGGGGATGATGGACGATTTTGCTCAATGCATCAAAACCGATATGACCAAAGCCAATGTTTTCATGACGGTCCTTTTTCATCCCTACAGCATTTTTACTGTCATTGATATGAAGCACTTTCAGCTTGTCCAAGCCGATAATGCGGTCGAACTCATCAAGAACTCCATCAAAGTCCTCGACAATATTATAACCAGCATCATGTGTATGGCATGTGTCAAAGCAGACAGACAGCTTGTCACTATGTGTGACACCATCCATAATCATAGCTAGTTCCTCAAAAGTCTTACCGCATTCTGATCCTTTTCCAGCCATTGTTTCAAGTGCAATTTGCAAATTCTCTTTGCCTGTCAGCACTTCATTTAGACCTTCAATAATCCTCTTAATACCGATTTCCTCACCAGCGCCAACATGGGCACCTGGGTGTAGGACGATTTGTTTGGCACCAAGTGCTTCTGTTCGTTCAATTTCCGATCTTAAGAAATTAACACCAAGCTCGAATGTTGCAGGGTTTGTTGTATTGGCAACATTGATAATATACGGGGCATGTACGACGATATCTGCAATGCCGTTCTCCTGCATATGACGAAGCCCTGCTTCAATATTCAAGTCCTCTATTTTCTTGCGTCTGGTATTTTGGGGAGCACCTGTATAGATCATGAAGGTGTTAGCTCCGTAAGACAATGCCTCTTCACTCGCTGCAAGAAGCATTTTTTTGCCGCTCATGGAAACATGTGAACCTATTTTCACCATAAATTCTCTCTCCCTTCCCATTTAGTTAATTAATTATTTGTTTCGGCTTTTCAGACGTCTTTCACGCTTCTTGATGCTTTCCACTTGACGCTGCATTTTTTTCTTGTAGCCTGGTTTTACTTTATTTGGCTTTTTCACAAGTGATTTTGCTTTCGCATCAATTTCATCTGCTGAGCGTTGACGTTTTTTACGGCGGTTTCTATCTTCAATTTCGACCCACTCACCGTTTTTCAAATCGATGTTTTTAAATTCAATGCCAAGCTTTTCAAGCTGATTCAGCTTATCCTCATCCGCTTGTTCGTAAATCGTCAATGCGATACCTGAAGAACCAGCTCTTGCCGTTCTTCCAACACGGTGAACATAAAAATCTAAATCAGATGGCAGCTCATAGTTGATGACATGGCTGATTCCTTTAATGTCAATTCCTCTTGCAGCTAAATCAGTTGCAATAATATATTGATATTCTAGATCTAAGATTTGCTTCATGACCTTTTTTACGTTCGCGAGGTGTTAAGCCTCCATGAAGTCTAGCAACCTTAAGCCCTTGTCGAGAAAGGCCTGATGCTACCTCGTCACACATTTGCTTCGTATTCGTGAACACGATTGCCAAAAATGGGTTAAAAGTAGTTAACGCCTCATATACTGTCGCAACCTTGTCTCTATGCCTTGAAGGAAGAAGTACATGTTCAATTTTTGCTGCAGTTAGCTGTTTTGGCTCGACATGAACATATTTAGGATTTTCCAAATATTTTTTCAAGAATGGCTTTAGCTTTTCCGGAATTGTTGCGGAGAAAACAAAGATGCTCAAATTCTTCGGCATTCTTGCAGCAATTTGGTCCACGTCTTCTATGAAGCCCATATCAAGCATTAAGTCTGCTTCATCGACGATTAGCATTGATGCTGTATGAACAAACAAGGCTTGCTCTTTCACAAGATCATTGATTCTACCCGGTGTTCCTACAACAATATGGGGCTGGCTTTTCAGCTTTTCAATCGCGCGCTGTTTATCCGTTCCTCCGATGAACAAACGGGAAGTAATAGCCTCTGGCGCGTGTTTTGTGATTTTAAGAATTTCCTGATGAATCTGTGTTGCAAGCTCNCTTGTTGGTGCAGTGATAACAGCTTGCACAGTACTTTCCTGTGAAACAATTTTTTGGACAATTGGCAGTACGTANGAATGGGTTTTACCTGTTCCTGTTTGAGATTGTCCAATCGCACTTTCGCCTTTTAAAATTAACGGAATTACCTTTTGCTGTATTTCAGTTGGTTCATAAAAGCCAAGCTCATCGACTGCGTTCAGGATGAACGGCTGTAATTCGTATTTATTAAATTTTGTTTTACTCATTTTTAAAACTCCTTTATGTTCAGGCAAGATAAAAATTGCCGTGGCTTCACTAGTCCATCATATTATTATAATAAAAATCTCATAAAAACACCACTAAATCTAAGGAATAATCCCGAAAGCTGCCGAAATAACTAGAAAACTCCCTTTCATTCCCCTGCTTATCATCATTCTTTTTATTTTTCCTTATTTGCTATTTTTTATATCGGACAAATAAATCAAATTTCTTTTTTTCTCTCCTCCGCTAAATCCTAAACAAGTGACAACTATATTGCATACACTAGTAGCGAGTGATTGTCAGGTAAATATAGAAAGGAGGCAGCAGCATGCCACCAAGATCGCGTATGCCGCAGCCAAGAGGCATGGGGGGAAGAATGATGCCGCAAGGCCCTGCTCCATATCCTTATCAAAGACAGATGATGGGAAGAGGCGGTGGAGCACCTGCCAGAAATGGGGGCGGAGGCATACTTTCCAAATTGCTTGGAGGGGGAAAAGGCGGAGACACAAATAGTGCGCAAAGAGGTTTAGGTGCCACATTCGGCGCAGGGACAAGAAATGCCGCAGCTGCAAGCGGAGGCGGAATCTTAAAAACATTGACAAATCCTGCTTCCATCAACGGTTTTCTTGCAAATTCACAAAAGTTTCTTTCTACAGCAAGCCAGGTTGGCCCGATGATAAGCCAGTATGGACCAATGGTGAGAAATATCCCGGCAATGTGGAAGCTCTACAAAGGCTTGAGTTCCTCTAGCAGTGATACAACGGAGGATGAAGNAAAGACTATCAAAAGGACCGAAAACACAAAAACAGCTGGAGAAACTGCTGTAACAAGCAATGGCGGTGCCGTACCAACTGAAATCCCTGAGGCAACACCTGAAAGCGGTCCGCAAGAAGGCGGAGTATCTGTTCCGAGAATGTATATTTAATCCTTTACAGACCCATGCCTTGGGTCTTTTTATTTTTTGTACTTTCTTCCAATCTCAATATTTTTGTCTTATTTTAATAAGTTTTATATAATAGAATATGATAAGATATCTTTTGAGTCCTTATAACTTATTCGTAATATTTTCGGATAAAGAGGTTTCTAGTGGGAGGATTACAATGAAAGTAATAAAAATTGCACCGCGCGGCTATTGCTATGGAGTAGTTGATGCCATGGTTATCGCACGTAATGCGGCTTTAGATAAAACATTACCACGTCCAATTTACATCCTTGGAATGATTGTTCACAATAAACATGTAACAGATGCCTTTGAAGAGGATGGTATTATTACATTAGACGGGAAAAACCGCAAGGACATCATTGAAAAGGTTGAAACAGGGACCGTCATTTTCACTGCACATGGTGTATCACCAGAAATTAGAGAAATCGCCAAACAAAAAGGCCTTGTCACACTTGATGCAACTTGCCCTGATGTGACTAAAACACATGATTTAATTCGCGAAAAAGAAAAAGAAGGCTACTATATCATCTACATTGGAAAAAAAGGACATCCAGAACCAGAAGGTGCTGTCGGTGTTGCTCCACACGCGGTGAGCCTTGTTGAAACAGTACAGGATATCGAAAACCTTACGATAACAAACGAAAAAATCCTTGTAACAAACCAGACGACAATGAGCCAATGGGANGTCGCAGACNTAATGGACAGCATTAATTCGAAGTTCCCTCATGCAGAGTTCCATAAGGAAATCTGCCTTGCAACTCAAGTAAGGCAAGAAGCAGTTGCACAGCAGGCAGGCGAGGCAGATGTTCTTATTGTTGTTGGAGATCCAATGAGCAATAACTCCAACCGCCTTGCACAAGTGTCTGAAGAAATTGCCAGCACTCCAGCCTATCGTATTGCAGATGTTTCCGAGCTGAAATTGGAATGGCTTGAAAATGCCCAGTCTGTTGCTGTTACTGCAGGTGCTTCAACACCAACGCCAATCACAAAAGAAGTGATTGCCTTTTTAGAGCAATATGAACCAGAAGATGAAGAAACATGGACTAGAGAAAAGAAGGTTCCANTAAACAAAATTCTTCCAAAAGTGAAGAAAAAATAACAAAAAGCGATGAAGAACCGTTGTTCTTCATCGCTTTTTATTTTATACAAACTGAAATGGGTCTGTATGAAGGCTAGATGGGAAAATATTAACCTTATAACCTCTTTCTTCACACATCGCTACGAGCTTGTATGCGACTCCCTTTTTCATAACCTTCTCGACATTATGTCCAGGGTCAACAATATTCAAGCCNAGTTCATTGGCATCTATAGCAACATGGTAATACATATCACCTGTTACATATACATCCGCCCCTTTTCTAATTGCATGAGAAAAGTATTTATTGCCATCTCCGCCTAAAACAGCGACCTTCTTAATCTTCGTCTTCANGTCTCCCACTACTCTAACAGCAGGGACATCAAGCCTCTTTTTGACATGTTCAGCAAACTCNGCCAAAGTCATCTCATCTATTTTGCCGATTCTGCCAAGACCAAGCTGCTCGCCCTTTTGTGCGACATCATAAATATCAAATGCAGGCTCTTCATATGGATGTGCCTTCTTAAGTTCCTTTAGTACGGTTTTTTCCAAACTTTGAGGGTAAATAGTCTCAACCCTCATTTCATCGACTACCTCAAGCTTGCCTGGCTCGCCAATGAATGGATTAGAATCCTCTNCTGGTTTAAATTCCCCTTTACCTAATGCTGTAAAGCTGCAATGGCTGTATTTCCCGATCGCTCCAGCTCCTGCATTGCCGANTGCTTCCTTAACGGCTTCTGNGTGGTCCACAGGAACATATGCTACTAGTTTTTTTAACNTATCTTCATATGTAGGCACCAAAACCTCGCAATCTCTTAAGCCCAATGCATCACTCAACAGGTCATTTACACCACCCTTGGCCACATCTAAATTTGTATGTGCAGCATATACAGCAATATCATGCTTGATTAGCTTTTGCATAAGTCTTCCTGCAGGATTATCAGCCGTTATCTTTGTTAGGGGGCGAAAAATCGGTGGATGGTGAGCAATAATCAAATCCGTTTTTAAAGATATCGCTTCATCAACTACTTTTTCAGTAACATCTAAAGCAATCATGACATTGTGAACAGGTCTGCTCAAATCGCCCACTTGAAGGCCTATTTTATCCCCTTCCATTGCATAAGCCTTTGGTGAAAATTGCTCAAACAGCGATATAATTTCAAACCCATTAATTGCTTTCATTTCCGAGTACCTCCTGTACGAGTGCAATTTTCCATGATAGCTCCTGTCGTTTAGCAGCAGTCTCCTCTGTTTCATTAGCAGTTTCCAAGCGGCCAATGATTCTTTCCCAGTTTGCTTTTTCAATGCTCCACTTCTTTTGGAAGGCTTGATTTTTTTCTTTGCTTAAATATGGACCAAGCAGAAGCTCTGCATCAATATGAGAAGAAGAATAAGGTTTTTTCCCTTCTCCTTTTTCAGCGACAAGCACTTCATATATCTTATCGTCCTCTTCGATAATCTCTTCTGTCATTAAGGACCATTCATTATCCATAAGCCAAATTCTGATTGAATAGGCGCTAACGTTCGGCTGAAGAACAAGTCGTTTAACTGAACGCAACTTGTCCTTTCCGTCATCCAAAATTGCCGCTATTAAAGAGCCTCCCATTCCGGCGATTGTGATGCAGTCTACTTCTCCATCATTTATGACTTCCAATCCGTTTCCTTTCCTAACTGAAATAACATCTGAAAGGCCTTCATTTACGACCTGCTTCTGAGCAGATAGAAACGGTCCATCAACTACTTCTCCTGCAATTGCAAAAGAAGCTTTCTGTTTTTTCAGCATATAGCATGGCAAATAAGCATGGTCTGAACCGATATCTGCGAATTTTGCTCCTGCCGGTATGTATTTTGCCACTGTTTCAAGACGATTAGATAATCTGTCTGTATTCATCCCTAACACCACATTTCATTGCTTTTTCTTGTACTAAGTTGTTCTATTACCTATTTGTAACATAATTAATTATAGAATTCCATAAGAACCACAATTTACCTTTTTCGTAATTCTTGCATTGGTACTCATGTCCTTTAAGCCCCGTGTCGTATTAGCGAAAAGACATAAAAACGAGGAGCACTATCATCAAAAAACCGATATAGGAGGATATCGAAAAATAAATGAGCTTAAATTTCCGCCCTACCCAAAACCAAATGATACAATTTATCGCTAAAATAATATATAAGAATATTATTTGTTCAGGAAAATATTCAAGTACAGCTTTGACACTGAACAGCAGGACAATAAAAGCCGCTACTGTTACGGGAATATCGTTTCCAAGACCCTTCACCTGATAATAGTAAATGCCTGCTGCTGAAATTATCAGAAAAATTAGTGAAATAGCCATTTGCAAAATGAAAGACAATTCAGTAAAATATAAGAAACCTACTGTAATCGGAATAAACAATAAAAAGATTGCACTGGAAATATAATGTTTTTGTTTTTCTTTTTGCTTTGGCAGCTCTTCCTCTTCTATTCTGTTGCCTTCAGTATAAAGGGTGAGCAAATAATCACAGTAATGTTCCGGAAGCATTTTATTTTGTTTCCAATAAAGTATTTCTTGGATAATCACTGTTTTTCTATTATCCTCCATGAGCAGCACATCCATCCTTAATGTTAATACGGTTAAAAAAAAAAGAAACAGTCACTTCTATTGTAAGAAGTAAACTATTTCTTGGCAATCATTACTTGAATTTAAACTAGCTCGCTTATTCTAAGAAATCTTTCAGTCTTTTGCTGCGGCTAGGATGTCTAAGCTTTCTAAGTGCTTTAGCTTCAATTTGGCGAATACGTTCACGCGTAACCCCAAATACTTTTCCGACTTCTTCAAGTGTTCTCGTACGTCCATCATCCAAACCAAAACGAAGTCTTAAGACATTTTCTTCACGGTCTGTTAATGTATCAAGAACATCTTCAAGCTGTTCTTTAAGAAGCTCATATGCTGCATGCTCTGATGGAGATGTTGCATCTTGGTCTTCAATGAAATCACCTAAATGAGAATCATCTTCTTCCCCGATCGGTGTTTCCAAGGAAACAGGCTCTTGTGCAATCTTTAAGATTTCTCTTACTTTATCTGGTGTAAGATCCATATCCTCTCCAATTTCTTCCGGAGTCGGTTCGCGGCCTAAGTCCTGAAGCAACTGACGCTGAACACGAATCANTTTGTTAATTGTTTCGACCATATGGACTGGAATACGAATTGTGCGGGCTTGGTCCGCAATTGCTCTTGTAATTGCCTGACGAATCCACCATGTCGCATACGTACTGAATTTGAATCCTTTTTCGTAGTCGAATTTTTCAACTGCTTTGATTAGGCCCATATTTCCTTCCTGAATCAAATCAAGGAACATCATTCCACGGCCGACATAACGCTTCGCGATACTTACTACAAGTCTTAAGTTTGCTTCTGCAAGGCGGCGTTTTGCTTCTTCATCGCCTTCCATGATGCGCTTTGCCAATACAATTTCTTCTTTTGCGGAAAGTAGGTCTACACGACCAATTTCCTTCAAGTACATACGTACAGGGTCATTTATTTTAACGCCAGGAGGCACACTTAAATCATTAAGATCGAACTCTTCCTCGCCTTTTGCAAGCTCTTGAACATTCGGNGGCTCATCCTCNCCATCTCCAACAAGCTCTATTCCTTGATCACCTAATACNTCATAGAACTCATCCATTTGATGGGAGTCTAATTCAAAACTGGCTAATTTTTCTGCAATATCATCATATGCAAGCACCCCAGTTTTCTTTCCAACTTCTGTTAATTGTTCCTTTACCTGATCAAGGGTCAATTCCGTTTCAACCTCTTTTGAACGGGCTGACTTTTCAGCCATATGTCCCCCTCCTTCCAAAAAATCAAGACAATCAAATTTATTTTAATGATTTTACTAACAACATGACTTCCATTCCTATTTCTGCTGCCTTTAGAAAATCATTTTGTCGCTCTGCTTCTTTTTGCAATGCTTTTTTTTCATTAATTTCAAGCATTTTTTCATAATTCAACAGCTGTTTTAAATAATCGGCAAGCTCTTGGTCATTGACCTCTTCATTTACTTCCATCATATCAATGTCTGCCACAATCCGTTGCAGCTCACCGTCACGAATAAAGTTTAGAAACGCGCTTGAATCAGAGCTTTGTCCTGTTTCATAAAAAGCCAACAAGTAAGTGAAAATCGCCTGATGTTCATCAATATTGAACGTCCTGTCCTGCAATGCAGCCCGGACCTTCAATGCAATATCTTCACTTTTAAGCATATGTGCTATCAGTCTTCTTTCGGCAGTATGATATGCCGGCAATAAGTTATTGGATCTTTTTCTTACACTATATTGCTTAACAGGTGCATTAATGCTTTTATTTGGCTTATTTATTATACGCCTGCCGGCAAGTTCTTCCTCCTGCATCTTCAATGCTTCAAGAGAAATCGAAAACTCGGAAGACAGCTGTCTTAAGTAGAGATCTTTTTCAACTGCATTTTCAAGCTGAGCAATTTCTCCCAATACTTGTTCTATAAAGACAAGCTTATCTCCTTCATTTTGCAGATTTTTTCCTCTGCGGTAATACACTAGCTTAAAGCTCATGTAAGGAACACTCGCCTGCATGATTTCATGCTGCAGTTTTTCTTCCCCAAATTTGTTAAGATAATCATCCGGATCCATACCAGCTGGGAGCATGACGACCTTAACTGTACAATTGGCAGCTGCAAGCATCTTTCCTGCCCTGTAAGCCGCTTCAATTCCGGCAGAGTCAGAATCATAACAGATTGTTATAGTGCGGGAATTCCTTTTCAAAACAGCGATATGCTCCTCTGTAAGGGATGTTCCCATTGTTCCCACACTGTTTTCCACACCAGCACGGCTTGCAGCTATTACATCGGCAAACCCTTCAAACAGGACGGCGTGCTGTGTTTTCCGCATGCCTGGCCTTGCCAAATGAAAATTATAAAGGGTGCTGCTTTTATTAAAAATTGGTGTTTCTGGACTATTTAAATATTTTGGAGTCGAATCTCCTAATGTACGCCCAGAAAATGCAATAGTATTGCCATTACGGTCAAAGATGGGAAACATAATCCGATCGCGGAACCGGTCAAAATATTTTTCCCCTTTTTCGCTTTTGATGATCAAACCAGCTTTTACCAATAACGAAACGTCATATTTTTTCAAATACTTTACTGCGAAGTCCCATTGATTTGGTGCATAGCCTATCTGGAACTTCTCGATTACCTCTTTTGTGAAACCCCTGTTAAGTAAATACTGTAAAGCATGCTCACCATCCGTTGTGTTTAGAAGCAAATGATGGTAAAATTTAGCTAGTAAATCATGTGCATCCATCATTTGCTGAAGGTCATTGGAAATGGCAGGCTTATCGCCTGACTCATGCATTTCTACACCCAAATCCACATTAGCCCTTTCCGCTAAATGGAATGCGGCTTCCTGGAAGGAATAACCGTTTATATCCATCAGGAAGGTAAAGACATTTCCCCCAGCATGACAGCCAAAGCAATGGAATATTTGCTTTTCGGGTGAAACGGAAAAGGACGGGGTCTTTTCGCCATGAAATGGACACAAACCTAAGTAATTGCGTCCTTGCTTTGTTAAAGCTACATGCTCCCCAATGACTTCAACTATGTCAATTGCTTGTTTGACCTCGTTTACCTTTTCATCAGGAATGCGCTCAACCATTTTCAACACATCTCCCTACTACTAACTTTCCTATAAATAACTCATTCGACACAATCAGCTTATTCTCCTGCAACTTTCGACAAAACGATTGCCAAACTTTTTTTAAACTTTTGCCGATCCTTTTCTTCGAATGGCTTTGGCCCTTTACCGTATATGCCTCTTCTTCTTGCCTTTGCAGAAAGATAACGCATATCCAACGCTGTCCCGATATCCTTTTCCTCAAGAATTATTCCTCTCGGAGTTAAAACATGCACAACTTTCGGTAGTAAAGTTGCCGCCAGACCGATATCCTGTGTCACCACAATGTCATTTGCCTTAACGGCATTCATAATAAACATATCTACTGCTTCCTTGCTACTGTCAACATACTTCCAGTTTGTTCCGTCTTCATGCAGTTTCATGTGAGCATAGGAAGCGATAAAAATTACCTCTATAGATTTGCTTGTAGCCATTTCGACAATTTCTTCTTTTACAGGACAAGAATCAGCGTCAACATATATGATGCAATTATCCAATGTACTAATAATTCTACATCACTCCACATATTCCTTCTTTCACGAATACTTTTTCGTAGAAAGAGACGTTGTCGAAAATTATTTTTTTCTTCCTCTTGACTTCTCACAGTAAATAGTTTATTCGTTATGAGCCAAGTCTAAACCTATTTATAATACTTTTTTATCACAATTTTCTATTATAGTATAGAAATTAGGTAAATACCATAAGTTTTTTGAAAAAAACAACAACATTTTCATATGTACGCTAAGAAATTTTCTGTAAAAAGAGAATGATCCTGCCTTAAATTCCTACAGGATCCTCCTGAATTTTTTAAAACTGATTGTTCTTGGCTCGATAATATAAATTAAAAATAATATTGGCTGTTTCTTCGACCGCTTTGTTCGTTACATCAATTACGGGGCATTTAATCTGATCTACAATATTCTCAAAGTACTCTATTTCTTGTTCAATCCGCTCTATTTGCGCATAGCTTGCACTATCACTCAAACCTAGAGAAATCAGCCTTTCTTTGCGGATATTATTCAATTTTTTCGGACTAATCTTTAAACCAAAGCATTTATGTGCCGGCACTTCAAATAATTCCTTTGGAGGATCCACTTCAGGCACAATTGGGACATTGGCTACCTTCAATCGCTTATGGGCAAGAAACTGGGATAAAGGAGTCTTGGAGGTTCTTGAAACACCAAGCAAAATAATATCTGCTTTTTCCAGCCCTCGCGGATCTCGTCCATCGTCGTACTTGACCGCAAATTCAATCGCTTCTACCTTTTTAAAGTAGTCCTCATCAAGCTTTCTAACAAGACCCGGTTCAAAAAGAGGCGTTTTTCCCCACAGCATCTGGAATTGATCAATAATCGGCCCAATGATGTCAGCTGCATAAACTCCTTCTTCAACTGCCAGCTCCTGCATATATTTACGCATCTCCGGCTTTACTAATGTATAAGCAATCATGCCGTGTTCTTGTTTAGCCTGGCGGATTACATCGCGGATATTTGACTTATCCTCGACAAAAGGAAACCTTTTAATTGATACATTAACATTATGTCCGGAAAACTGGCTGATTGCCGCTTTAGTTACAAGCTCTGCTGTCTCTCCGACAGAGTCGGATACTACATAAATGATTTGCCTTTCAGTCATGATTCACTCTCCTTTTAAATCTGTTCATTGGATAAGTCTACAAGAGCTTTTGTTATATTTGTTTTTGTTACTCTTCCGATTACTTTCAGGCCACCTATCTCTTCCTGAACCACTGGCAACGAATCTATTTCTCGGTCTATCAGTTTTTTGCCAACATCTACAAGCTTATCGTCCAAATAACAGCAGGTAATGTTTGGCATTCTCGTCATGATGATGGTAACAGGCAATGACGACAATTCCTGCTTGCCAATACTTGCCCGAAGCATGTCCTTTCTAGAAACAACTCCAGCAAGGACCTCGTTTGCATCGACGATAAAAATAGTACCTACATCCATAGTAAACATTGTAACAATTGCATCATAGACAGATGTTGTATCATTTGCTACAACAGGACTGGAATAATAATCCCGAACAATTAGGTTATTGATATTTTCTGTCTGCTCTGATGTCTTGCCAGTATAAAAGTAGCCTACTCGCGGCCGTGCATCAAGAAAACCTGACATTGTCAAAATAGCAAGATCAGGGCGTAATGTCGCTCTAGTTAAATGTAAGGATTCTGCAATTTGCTCTCCAGTAATGGGGCCATTTCCTTTAACAATTTCCACAATTTGCTGTTGGCGTCTATTCAGTTTTATCGTTTATTCACCACCTTTGCAAAAATCAGCAAACCTTCTATTTTTAAGAAAGTTACTAAAAATAAAGCAGGTGGAGAAATCTCCACCACAGCTGCTTTAGATTTTGCTTATTTCACCAGAATTTCCGAAACATATGCAAACTTTTTAATTACATCAGCAAGCTCCGTCATTTGGTTTAGTCTATTTTCTTTCAAAGATGGGTTATCTGCCATTACCATCGTATTATCGAAATACGATGCAATTGTTGTTTCAAGGGAAGTCAGCAATTGGAAATATGTTTCCTCATCAGTATCTGCTGTGAGTTTTTCTTTCACTGATTGCACGGCATTAAACAGGTTACGTTCCTCATCATTTTCGAACAGAGAAGGATCTACCTGACCATTGCTCTCTGCTTTTTTAGAGATATTAATAACACGTGCTAATGCTTCAATTCCGTTTTTGAAGCCAGCATCTTCCTTATGACTATCTAGCACATTAGCTTTTCTCAGCAAACTTGCAGGGCTTCCTAACTCATCCCCGAGAACAGCATCAATCAAATCATAACGGATGCCTTCTTCCTGCAGGATATGCTTAATACGGGCTTTAAAAAAGTCGATAATATTCTTCAGCAATTCATGTTCTGGAGTTTTTGCGATGTCTTTAACATTCTCGAGTGCCAAGCCTACAAGCTCCTCCACTGTCAAATTCCAGCCTTTATCCATTAAGGTTTGCACGACTCCTGTTGCCTGTCTTCTCAATGCATACGGGTCTTGCGATCCTGTCGGTATCATCCCGATAGCAAAGAAGGAAACTATTGTATCAAGCTTTTCAGCTATTGCAAGTGCTGCTCCTTCATTACTTGAAGCAGTATCATCGTCTGCATGACGAGGCATATAATGCTCATTGATAGCCTTTGCAACTGCAGCCGCTTCACCTTTTTGACCAGCATATTTTTCCCCCATGAGACCTTGAAGCTCTGGGAACTCATACACCATGTTTGTAACCAGGTCAAACTTAGAAATCTGAGCAGCACGGTCTGCATTTGTCTTTTCTTCAGCAGAGAATGACAGCTTCTCAGCGATGTTATTTGTTAAGCTTTGCACTCTTGCCACTTTTTCAGAAAGTGTACCGATTTCTTCATGGTAAACAATGGATTGAAGCTTCAACAACAGCTTTTCAATATCTTGCTTCTGGTCTTCCTTATAGAAAAACGCCGCGTCTGCAAGACGTGCTCTCAGCACCTTTTCATTTCCTTTTGCCACTTTATCCAAATGATTATGGTCTCCATTACGGACAGTGATAAAGAATGGAAGCAGCTCATTGTCTTTCGACTTAACCGGGAAATAACGCTGATGCTCCTTCATGCTAGTAATCAACACTTCAGTCGGTAGCTCCAAAAAGGATTCTTCGAATTTGCCGTACAACGCAGTTGGATATTCTACTAAGTTATTTACTTCTTCTAGCAAATCTGCATCGATAGGTATAACCCAATCATTTTCTTCTTCAATTTTTTTAATTTGCGAAAGAATAGCTGCTTTTCTTTCTTCAGGATTTACAATAACAAACTGCCCTAGAAGTGCTTCTTTGTATTCGTACGGTGCTGTAAAACTGATCTCTTCACCAAGGAAACGATGGCCATTTGATTTACGGTCTGTCTCTACACCAGTAATCGAAAACGGAATGACTTTGTCACCAAATAATGCTGCAATCCATTTAATTGGACGGATATAGCGAAGATCATTATTTGCCCAGCGCATATTTTTAGGGAATGACAGGCTCAAGATAATGTCTTTTAATTCAGGCAGCAAATCAATAGTNGCTTGCCCTTTTATAAATTTTTTGACATGTACATATTCAACACCGTTGATTTCTTTGAAATAAATATCCTCAACAGAGGCTTTATTTCCTCTTGTGAAACCTATCGCTGCTTTTGACCATTCCCCTTTTTCATCAAGGGCAATCTTCTTAGCAGGTCCTTTTGCTTCTTCCTCGATATCTTTTTGTGCTTCATCAAGCTGACTAACGAGAACAGCAAGACGCCTAGGTGTGGAAAATGCTTCAACAGCGGAATACTTCAGTTGCTTTACATTCAGCCATGCTTCCACCTTTTCTTTTAAGCTGTTCATGCTGCTCGTTACAAAACGGGCAGGCATCTCTTCTAAACCAATTTCTAGCAATAAATCTTTCTGACTCATACTAATCAAACCTCCTTGCCTTTTAAAATTGGGAATCCTAATTTTTCGCGCTCTTCATAGAATGTTTTTGCAACTTTACGTGCTAAAGTTCGGCATCTTCCAATATAGCCGGTACGTTCTGTTACAGAAATGGCACCTCTTGCATCGAGGAGATTAAAAACATGTGAACATTTTAATACATAATCATACGCTGGATGTACAAGTCCTTCATCCATTTGGCGGTGTGCTTCTTTCTCGTATATGCCAAACAGATTGAAAAGCATATCTACATCAGAAGTTTCAAAAGTGTATTTGCTGTGCTCATATTCTGGCTGATAGAAGATGTCTCTGATTGTAAAGCCATCTGTCCACTCCAAATCAAAAACATTCTCTTTATCTTGAATATAGGAAGCCAGTCTTTCAATACCGTAAGTTATTTCAACGGAAACCGGCTTGCACTCCAATCCGCCAACCTGCTGGAAGTATGTGAATTGAGTAATTTCCATTCCATCAAGCCATACTTCCCATCCTAAACCAGCGCAGCCTAGTGATGGATTTTCCCAGTTATCCTCAACGAAGCGGATGTCATGCTCTAAGGGATTGATGCCAAGTGCTTTAAGGGAATCCAAATAAAGTTCTTGAATATTATCAGGTGACGGCTTCATGATAACTTGGAATTGATGATGCTGGTATAAACGGTTAGGGTTTTCCCCATAGCGTCCGTCTGCCGGTCTTCTAGATGGTTCCACATAAGCTACATTCCAAGGCTCTGGACCGATAGCTCTTAAGAAAGTATAAGGACTCATTGTTCCAGCCCCTTTCTCTACGTCATATGCCTGCATTAAAATACAACCATAATCTGACCAGTGCTTTTGCAAAGTTAAAATCATGTTTTGAATATTCATGTCAGCTTCTGCCTCCAAAATAATTTATTTTTTTCTTGTCAATTGATAGACGCGAAAGAATTTATGTATATGTTGATACAACAAAAAACTCTCGTCCCTATGCCAATAATTGACATAGGGACGAGAGTTAACCCGCGGTTCCACCCTATTTGCTGCATACTAGTGCAGCCACCTTCATGTAAATGTTGCTCCATGAACGCCTTCCTTAAAGCTCTTGCGCCTAGCTTTCACTATTCTAGGCTCGCTGGTTCAAGAGGAATTTAAGTACTACTTTCTTTTCAACGCAACTGTTTATTTACAAAAGATATTATCTAAAAAGAAATCAATTGTCAACCTTCATCTGTAAATTTAGGCTGTCATTTCGTAAAGTCACTGCCAAAGTTTTTAATCGACTGAAGGAATTTTTTTGATTTTAAATACAAGCCTGAGTACTCATCATAATAAGCGGAAATAATTTTATTTAGTTCCTCCTTCGTCGATTCTTTGACAGAAATATTCCCAAGCCTCGCTAAATCAAAATAATAGAAAACTCGAAGCAGCTTAACAGCAGCCTGAGACATTTTATAGTGATAAGGATCATGCTCTAGGCAACGATGACACAATAAGCCGCCCTCTCTAATAGAAAAGGAGAACTGACCGTCTGTTGCACCACAATTCGTGCATTTATCTAAAACAGGATAATGGCCCAAAACATTCAGCATTTTCATTTCATAAATATTGGATAAAATTTGTGCATCATAGCCTTCATTCATATAATTCAATGTTTGCTGTAACAATTCAAAATGGAATGGATTAGGCTTTTTATCTTCTGTACAGCGGTCTGTCAGTTCAGCAACATAACTTGCATATGCTGTCAGCATAATATCTTCTTTAATGGACCGAAAGCTTGTAATCATTTCTCCTTGCTGCAAAAGTCCAAGGCCACTTGAGCGCTGTACAAGATAGTATGCATATGTAAAAGGCTGGGTAACAGAAGAGAGCCTGCTATTGGTTTTTTTCGCACCCCTTGCCATTACACCAACCTTGCCCCATTCACGGGTATATAATGTTGTAATCTTATTTGTCTCGCCATAATCTGTCGTTCTAATGACGATGCCTTCACATTTTTCAAGCATCACCCACACCATCCCTATCTATGGGACAGACTACGAGATAGGATAATCAATATCTGCTAGTTCCTCATCTTGAGCATTCGGTATTTCATGATTAGCTTTTTCTAATTCCTTAAAAAGTAGATAAGTATCTATGCTACCTGTTTGCGAAAAAACCTTCCAGGTAAAGTCTAACATGATAAACCCCCACCTTTTTTTGATTTAATCTAGCTTGTTTATTGCCTTAACCTTATCATAGCCTGTCTGTATAAAAACATGAGACGAAAATATTGCTAATTTTGTTTCTGTATATTTACCTGAGATGCTATATTTTAATACTCGTCTTCTCTGAATCCAAAGTCTCTCAATTGAGTCATTTTGTTTCTCCAGTCCTTTTGCACTTTAACCCAAAGCTCTAAGAACACTTTATTTCCAAGCAGGTTCTCGATATCTGTTCTTGCTCTTTTTCCAATTTCCTTCAGCATGCCGCCTTGTTTGCCAATAATTATTCCCTTTTGCGAATCTCTTTCTACGACAATTGTCGCCATAACGTGAACGACTTCATTTGGTTTTCTTTCCATTTTTTCGATTACAACGGCCAAAGAGTGAGGGATTTCCTCTCTTGTCAAGTGAAGAGCCTTTTCTCTGATTAATTCTGAAACGATGAATCTTTCAGGATGGTCTGTTACTTGATCTGCTGGATAGAACTGCGGCCCTTCCGGCATATATTTTTTAATTTGCGTGAGTAATGTTTCCACATTATTCCCCTCTAAAGCAGAAATAGGAATTATTTCTTTAAACGGATACTTTTCCTTGTAGGAGTCAATCACACTAAACAACTTATCAGGATGAATAGTGTCAATTTTATTTACTACTAAGAATATAGGCGTCTTGATATTCTCAAATTTCTCAAGAATGAATTCTTCGCCTCGGCCAAACCCTTCCTCTGCATTCACCATAAATAGAATTAGGTCCACTTCTTTCAAAGTGTTTTGTGCCACCTTCATCATGAAATCTCCAAGTCTGTGCTTCGGCTTATGGATACCTGGAGTATCAATAAAAATCAGCTGAGAATCATCTGTCGTTAATACACCTTGCACTTTGTTTCTTGTTGTTTGCGGCTTATCGCTCATTATAGCAATTTTTTGACCGATAACACGGTTCAAAAATGTCGATTTCCCGACATTCGGTCGTCCGATTATGGAGATAAATCCTGATTTATGTTCATTATTACTGTTATTATTTATGTTCATTTAATGCCTCCGATAAAATACTCTTTTCAGCGATTTTTGCCGCTTTAAAATTTTTGAATGTTGATATTAATTCAACATCACTTTCCTTATCGTTTGGACAAAGCTTAAGATAATTT
>Ga0058696_1000399_pt1 | contig 18333 bp, 6 predicted proteins | sample AgamicMgSfrz_FD_55077 | JGI IMG/M metagenome (GOLD analysis project Ga0058696, IMG submission 55077) | Agave microbial communities from Guanajuato, Mexico - Mg.Sf.rz | ecosystem: Host-associated > Plants > Phyllosphere > Phylloplane/Leaf | place: Guanajuato, Mexico | collected 2012-05-30 | reverse complement strand
AGCGTGAAGTTGAACGCATTGATCAGGTTGGTGCCGCCGATGCTCTTGCCGCCTTCGATCGTCGCGCTGACGCTGTGCCGGCCGAACTGCTGCGCGATCATCGCCTTGCCGTAGATCTCGGTGTAAGGCGCGTTGCTGATCCCGTCGGCGAAATCCTGCGCCGAGCCGCCGTTGCGCGACACCAGCGAGCGTTCGACCCGCAGTTCGCCGAAATAACCCTTGCGCGGGAACATCGGATCGTCGAGTTGATCGATGACGAGCCGCGCCCGCGCGATCAGCGCCTGCGACGTGAAGCTCGGCCACAGCAGCGCCTGGCCGCTGCCGTCGTCGAACGGCACGTTGTAGGTGGGCGAGCCGTGGCCGGTCACGTAGCCGAGACCGATGCGGAAATCGCCGAGCCGCGCGATCGGCAGGCCGAGGTCGATCCCGGCGCGCGCCGTCTGCATCAGGTACTGCGTGATCTTCACGTCGCCGGAGTCGTCGTACAGGTTCGCGTAGCGACGCTGATATTCCGCGTACGGCGACAGGTAGACGCCGTACGCGGTCGACAGCGGCTGGCGCAATTCGACGCGCGCCGACTGCAGGTCGCTGCCGATCGTCGTGTCCGCGCGGAATTCGAGCCCCGATTCCGTGAGCCACGGCCGCCGGTAGCCGACGTGCAGGCGGAAGCCGCCTTCGTCGGTCGAACTGCTCGACATGCCGAGCCCGAACAGCAGGAAGTTGGGCCCCCAGTACTTCTCGCGCGCGTCGATCTCGAGCACGTTGTCGTCGCCGCGGCTGACGATCTGCTGCGTGACGCTCTCGAAGTTGCCGCCGGTCGTGAGGCCGAGCAGGTCCTGGCTGACGGTCTTCGGATCATAGATGTCGCCCGGTTTCACGTGCAGCGCGTTGCTGACGACGCGCTTCGGCACGCCGCCGCTGGTCTTGATGTCGATGCGCGTGATCCGGATCGGCGGCGGCAGCGGCTGCGCATGTGAGGACCGGTAGGCCGCGTACTGTTCCGGCGTGAGCGCGAACCGCCGCAGCTTCGGCAGCGCCGCGGTCGCGGCGGCCGCGCCGGCGGCGATCGCCTGCTTCGCGTTCTGGAAATCGGTGAACGCGAGCGAGCCGAGGTCCGGCGTGAGCAGCACGTCCCGCGCGTCGAGCTGCTTGCGCTGCGCGGTCACGTTCTGGCGGATCAGGATGCCGACCATCTGCTGCATCACGTCGGCCGGCGACGCGAGCGCGTCGAGCGGACGCAGTTGCGAGCCGATGTCGACGGCGATCACGACGTTGGCGCCCATCTGCCGCGCGGTGTCGACGGGCAGGTTGCTGACGAGGCCGCCGTCCACGAGCGCGCGCCCGTTGATCTCGGCCGGCGCGAACAGGCCCGGCATCGCCATGCTCGCGCGAATCGCGAGCGGCAGCGAGCCGTGGTCGAGCACGACCATCTGGCCCGTCTGCAGGTCGGTCGCGACCGCGCGGTACGGGATCGGCAGCTGGTCGAACGGCTGGTTGGTCGGCACGGCGGCCGTCCAGTTCGCGAGCAGCGCCTGCAGCCGGTTGCCCTGGACGAGGCCGACCGGCGCCTTGACGCCCTTCTTGCCGAAGCCGAGCGTCAGCCCGTTGATGTACAGGCGTTCGTCCTCGCGGCTGGTTTGCGGCAGGTCCGCGCGGTCCGTCACGTCGAACGCGATATCCGCCAGGTTGACCTCCGACAGCCGCCTCTGCATCTCGTCGGCCGCCATCCCGCTCGCATACAGGCCGCCGACCACGGCGCCCATGCTGGTGCCCGCGATGCAGTCGATCGGAATCCGGTTGTCCTCCAGGACTTTCAGGACCCCGAGGTGTGCATAGCCGCGCGCACCGCCGCCGGACAGCACGAGGCCGATCGACGGGCGGCCGGCCGGGCCGCCGTCGGCCGTGCAGGTGTGCGCGGACGCAGCGGGTGCGGTGGGCGCGGCGGGCGTTGCGGCGGCCGGCGCGTTGGCTGCCGCCGCAACGGTCTGGGCAGCGGCGGATTCGGCGGCCGGCAGCGGTTGCGCGGCGACCGTGCAGCACCAGAAGGCAACGAGCGTCGTGCAGAGCGGGCGCAGCGGCGCCCAGCGGAAGAAAACGGTCGCTGTCATGGTGAAGATACCTGGCGTGATCGTGCGTCTGAGGCCTGCCGGGAGCAGGCAAGACCGAGAGATTACCGTGTTTTACAGGCCCGACGCGAGAGGCCGTTGCGTAGCCGGACGTGCTCGAAACGCCACATTCGGCAAATTCGTCGCGAAAAAATCATGGGAATTGCCTAAAGTATCGGAACGATTTGCCGCTAAGCTCGTGATGGGGCGGTATGGACGCGCGGCAAAAAGTGCGGCGCGGCTGTCCCGGCCCGTTCCCTCACCAAGGTTTGATATGTCGACACCGCTGTTCGGAAAGTTGTTTGCGCAACCCGTTGCGATCGACCCGGGAACGGCGAGTACGCGGATCTATACGCATGAACGCGGCGTGGTGCTGAACCAGCCGTCGGTCGTGTGCTTCCGCAAGGGCGGCGCGAGCGACGCGCGGCCGACGCTCGAGGCCGTCGGCGAGTTGGCCAAGGCGCTGCTCGGCCGCGAACCGGGGCATCTGGAAGCCGTGCGGCCCATGCGCCACGGCGTGATCGCGGACGCGCACGCGGCCGAGCAGATGATCCGCAGCTTCATCGACATGTCGCGCACCCGCTCGCGCTTCGGCCGCCGCGTCGAGGTCACGTTGTGCGTGCCGTCCGACGCGACGGCCGTCGAGCGCCGCGCGATCCGCGAGGCCGCGTTCGCGGCCGGCGTATCGGAGGTCGAACTGATCGAGGAGTCGCTCGCGGCCGGGCTCGGCGCGGGCTTGCCGGTGACCGAGCCGGTCGGCTCGATGGTCATCGACATCGGCGGCGGGACCACCGAAGTCGCGGTCATCGCGCTCGGCGGCATCGTCTACCGCGAGGCGATCCGCGTCGGCGGCAGCCAGTTCGACGCGGCGATCGTCAACCATGTCCGCAACCTGTACGGCGTGCTGCTCGGCGAACAGACGGCGGAGCACGTGAAGAAGACGATCGGCTCGGCCACCAGCGCGGTGCCGCGCACGTCGACCCGCGCCGTCGGCCGCAGCATCGGCGACGGCCTGCCGCGTTCGGTCGAGCTGTCCAACCACGACGTCGCGGACGCGCTGGCCGCGCCGCTCAAGCAGGTGATCGGCGCGGTGAAGTCGGTGCTGGAAAACGCGCCGGCCGAACTCGTGACCGACATTGCGAATCGCGGCGTGGTGCTCACCGGCGGCGGCGCGCTGCTCGCCGATCTCGAGCGCCTGCTGTACGACGAGACCGGGCTGGTCGCGCGGATCGCCGACGAGCCGGCCACCTGCGCGGTGCGCGGCGCCGGCGAGGCGATGGGGCGGCTCGCGATGTGCCCGGCCGATTGAGCCCGGGCGGTGCCGGTTTCGCGGCGCGGCGCATCCTTCACATTCTTTCGATCTCCCTATGGCCGGCCTGCGTGGCCGGCATCGGTTCGTCGCATGGACAGGCGCGAGCGCGCCGTGCTAGCGTGACGCGCCCGTCGTGACGTGCCCGTTCGGGGCCGGGCCGGCCGATGCGCCCGACGACACCTGAGAGACCGAATACCTTGAAATATCGAACCAAACGGAGCTTTGCGGCCCGGGCCGGCCGCGTGCTGGCCGTCGTTGCGTGCGTCTGGGCCGCGGCGGCGGCCGCGATCGTAATCCATGGCATGCGGATGCCGAGCGACCCGGCGGACGTCGCCGTGATCTTCGGCAACGCGCTCGACGACACCGGCGCGCCGAAGCCCGTGCTCGCGGCCCGGCTCGATGTGGGCGTGCGCTGCTATCGCGCGGGGCAGTGCCCGGCGTTTCTGGTCAGCGGCGCGATCGACGGCCCCGGGCTGAACGAGGCGACCGCGATGCGCGACTACCTCGTTGCGCGCGGCGTGCCGACGGACCGGATCGCCGTCGACGACCAGGGCGACAACACGCTCGCGACCGCACAGCACACGCTGGCCTACCTGCACGCGCATCGCCTGTCGCGGGTGCTGATCGTCAGCCAGTATTACCACCTTGCGCGGGCGCGTCTCGCGTTCGAGCGCGTCGGCATTGCGCGGTCGAACATCTCCGCCGCGTATCCGCGCCGCTTTCAGTGGCGCGATGTCTATTCGAGCTGGCGCGAGGTGCCGGCCTACGCGGTGTATGCGGTGCGGCTGTGGGTGAATCCCGATGCGCGGCCGATTTCGTTTCGACCGATGCTTTATTTGATGCGGCTGTTTTCGTGAGGCGACGGCGCCGGGAGCGCGCGCTTCCAATCGGCGTGGCTTCCTTCCCCCTCCAGTTGCCTACCGTCTCGTGTCGGCGGTGCGAACGTCATTGACACCGGACGAACGATAACGATTTGCGTTGTCGCTTCATTTCAGGACGAAAATCGAAGCAATGCCCGTGATTGTTTGAAAATCCACATTCGCATGCCAATTTGGCAAATGCGGATGAGTCGTATTGGCGATTCGCGATGTTAAATATATTGCACTGCAAAATTCACATATTCTGGGTCAAGGCGATATATCAGTGTTTTCACGGATGCGGCGCATCCGATATCTTTGAGAAATGTCAAAAAGCACCGGCGAAAAACGTGCCGGATGTTATTGCCACGAGCCTGTCGGGGAGTAAAAAGTACATATCCCTTGGCCCTTGATCCGACGGGGAAATATCGACTGGAAAACGGCTCGAGTTTGATATAGCCTTGTCTGATAAAAGCAGGGCGGTAATCAAATCAACCAGAAAGTCGCTGCAAAAATACAGGGGCCACCATCATGTCATTCGACTAGTTTCGAACCTGCATTCCCGGGTTGTTAAAAAATTCATCCATGAATCAACCGACATCGCGTCGCGATTGCCGGAGCGGACGCTTTTATCCGTGATTTTCTGCCGTGCGTCAGTCGGTGTGGCCGCAATACCAATACCAAAGCCGAAATCAATAACGAGGGAAAGCATGACTATTGCGCGTTCGAAAAAAGCGGGTGAGCCGTTTCCGAGACTGCTGTTGCCCACGGGCGTGTTTCTGGCGCTGTCGGGCGCGGGCATCGTTCCCGCCCACGCGACCTGCAGCACGGCGGGCACCACGGTGACCTGTTCCGGCGTCGCGAATCCGCTGGCGCCCAGTTATTCGAACAGCGCCAACAACCTGAACGCGACGGTCAACCCCGGTGCGAGCGTCGGCGTGCTGCTCGGCGTCGGCGGCACGGCGATGTCGCTGACCGGCAATAACGTCACGCTGACCAACAACGGCACGATCGACCCGTCGGCGCTCGGCTCGGGGCTCGGCGTGCTGTCGAGCGGCACGGTGGTCGGCAACGCGGCGGCGAGCACCACGACCGTGACCAACAACGGCACGATGATGGGCTCGACCGGCGTCGCGATCAGCGGCGTGACGGGCATGGCGCTGTCGGTTCAAAACGGCGCGGGCGGCACGTCGACGATTACGAACACGGGTACGATCGGCTCCTCCCCGCTGGTCGGCGCGACCCTCGTCGGCGCCGATGCGCCGGTGGTCGCCGCGTACGGCGGCGGCACGGTCAACATGACGAACAGCGGAACGATCACCGGTCGCGTGTCGTTGGGGTCGAGCGGCACACCGGGACAGGGCAATACGTTCACCAACTCGGGCACGATCAACGGCGGCGTGTCGATGGGGGCGAACAGCACGAATACGTTCAATGCNGTGACGGGCTCGTCGGTCAACACGGCCGGNGGCACCGGCGGCGCATTCAACATCACGGTCGGGCCGNTCACGCTCGGCGTGGCGGCAACCGGCGTGGTCGACGGCGGCGCGGGCGGCAACAACACGCTCAACCTGCAGCAGGGAACTGCGGCGAACGGCACGATCGCGGCCAACAACTACATCAACTTCAATCACCTCGACGTCACGAGCGGCAACTGGACGATCAACGGCGCGTCCACCGCGCAGGACGCGACGCTGTTGGGCGGCGTGGCGATCATCAACAACAACGCGTCGCTCGGCACCGGTACCGTCACGGGCAACGGCGGCGCGTTGCAGGCCGGCACGACGGGACTCAACGTCTCCAACAACGTGTCGCTTGGCGCGGGCGGCCTGACGGTGCAGGGTGCGACCGGCCTGACGCTGTCCGGCGGGGTGTCGGGTGTCGGCGCGCTGACGAAGAACGACGGCGGCACGCTGACGCTGTCCGGCGCGAACAGCTACACGGGCGCCACGAACCTGAACGCCGGCGGCCTGGTGGTCGGCAACAATTCGGCGCTCGGCATCGGCGCGCTGAACGTCAACGCGTCGGCGGCGCTCGACGCGAGCACGAACGTGACGCTCGCCAACACGGTCAATCTTGCCACCGGCTCGACGCTGACGCTCGGCGGCAGCAACGACCTCGGGCTGACCGGCACGATCAGCGGCAGCGGCGGCCTCACGAAGAACGGCGCGGCAACCACGACGCTGAGCGGCGTGAATACGTATACGGGCGATACGACCATCAACAGCGGCACGCTCGCGCTGAACGGAGCCGGCAGCCTGTCGGCGACCGGCACGGTCAACCTGACCGGTGCGGGCGCAACGTTCGACGTGACCGGTGCGTCGGGCGCGCGGACCATCGGCTCGCTGGCCGGCGCGGCCGGCACGAACGTGACCCTCGGCGCCAATTCGCTGACGCTCAACGGCAGTGGCAATGCGACCTATGCCGGCACGATCGGCGGGTCCGGCAGCGTGACGCTGTCGGGCAGCGGCACGCAATCGCTGACGGGCTCGAACGTGTACACGGGCGGCACCAACCTGAACGGCGGCAACCTCGTCGTCGGCAGCAATACGTCGCTCGGCATCGGCGCGGTGAACGTGAACGGCTCGTCGACGCTCGATGCGACCACCAACGTGACGCTCGCGAACGGCGTCAACCTCGCGACGGGCACNACGCTGACNCTGGGCGGCAGCACCGANCTCGGCCTCGGCGGCGTGGTTTCCGGCGGCGGCGGTCTCGTGAAGAACGGTGCGGCGACGCTNACGCTGTCGGGNGCGAACAACTATGCAGGCGGCACGACGCTGAATGCCGGCGGACTGGTGCTCGGCAACGGCTCGGCGCTCGGCACCGGCGCGCTGACCGTCGGCGGCTCGGCGACGCTCGATGCGAACACGAACCTCACGGTCGGCAATGCGATCGATATCGGGACGGGCAATACGCTGACGCTCGGCGGCAGCAACGCGCTCGGGCTGAGCGGTGCGATTTCCGGCGCGGGTGCGCTCGTGAAGAACGGTGCGGCGACCACGACGCTGACGGGGGCGAACACGTACACCGGCGGCACGACGGTCAACGCCGGCACGCTGGCGATCGGCGCGGGCGGCAGCCTGTCGTCCACGGGGACGGTGAACCTGGTCAATCCGGGGGCCGCACTGGACATCAGCGCGGGCAGCGCGCAGTCGATCGGCGCGCTGTCGGGCGGCATCGGCACGAGCGTGAGCCTCGGCGCCAACGCGCTGACGCTGGGTGGGACCGCGAGCGGCACGTTCAGCGGCACGATCGGCGGCACCGGCAGCCTGACGCTGGCGGGTACCGGCACGCAGACGCTGAACGGCGCAAATACCTACACCGGCGGGACGAACCTCAATAGCGGCAGTCTCGTGCTCGGCAACAACGGGGCGCTGGGCGCCGGCGCGCTGAACGTCGGCGGCTCGGCCACGCTCGATACGAACGCGAGCCTGACGGTCGGCAATGCAATCAATCTCGGCACGGGTGCTGCACTGACGCTGGGGGGGAGCAACAACCTCGCACTGGGCGGCGCGATTTCCGGCGCGGGCAGCCTCGTGAAGGACGGTGCGGCTACCACCACGCTGACCGGCGTGAATACCTACACGGGCGGCACGACGATCAACGGCGGCACGCTGGCGATCGGGGCGGGCGGCAGTCTCGCATCGACCGGCACGATGAACCTCGCAGGCGCCGGTGCGACGCTGGACCTGAGCGCCGCGACGGGCGGCCAGACGCTCGGTGCGCTGTCGGGTGTCACGGGTACGAACCTCAACCTCGGCGGCAACGCACTGACGCTGGGCGGGACCGCCAGCGGCACGTTCAGCGGTGCGATCGGCGGCACCGGCAGCCTGACGCTCGCGGGCACCGGCACGCAGACGCTGAATGGCGCGAGCACCTATTCCGGCGGGACGAACCTCAATAGCGGCAGCCTTGTGCTCGGCAACAGCGGGGCGCTTGGCGCCGGTGCACTGAACGTCGGCGGCTCGGCCACGCTCGATACGAACACGAACCTCACGGTCGGCAATGCGATCGATATCGGGACGGGCAATACGCTGACGCTCGGCGGCAGCAATGCGCTCGGGCTGAGCGGGACGATTTCCGGCGCGGGTGCGCTCGTGAAGAACGGCGCGGCGACCACGACGCTGACGGGCGCGAACACGTACACGGGCGGCACGACGATCAATGCCGGCACGNTGGCGGTGGGCGCGGGCGGCAGCCTCGCATCGACCGGCGCGATGAACCTGGCAGGCGCCGGCGCGACGCTGGATCTGAGCGGCGCGGCGGGCGGGCAGACGCTCGGCGCGCTGTCGGGCGTCGCGGGAACCAACGTCAACCTGGGCGGCAACGCACTGACGCTCGGCGGCACGGCCAGCGGCACGTTCGGCGGGGTGATCGGCGGCACCGGCGGTCTCACGTTGTCGGGCACCGGCACGCAGACGCTGTCCGGCGCGAACACCTATACGGGCGGCACGACGATCGGCGGCGGCAGCACGCTGGCACTGGGCGCGGGCGGCAGCCTGGCGTCGACCGGCACGGTGAACCTGGCCGGGTCGGGTGCGACGTTCAACCTGGGTGGCGCATCGGGCGCGCAGACGATCGGCGCACTGACCGGTGTGGCCGGCACGAACGTGAACCTCGGCGGCAACGGGCTGACGCTGAGCGGCGCGGGCAACTACGCGTTCGGCGGCGCGATCGGCGGCACGGGTGGCCTGACGCTGGCCGGCGCGGGTACGCAAACGCTGACGGGCGCGAACACCTACACGGGCGGGACGACGATCGGCGGCGGCAGCACGCTCGCACTCGGCGCAGGCGGCAGCCTCGCGGCGACCGGTGCCGTGAACCTCGCGGCCGCGGGGGCGACGTTCGACGTGAGCGGCGCGTCGGGCGCGCAGACGATCGGCGCGCTGACCGGCGCGACCGGCACGAACGTGGCGTTGGGCGCGAATGCGCTGACGCTGAACGGCAGCGGCAACAACACGTTCGGCGGCGCGATCGGCGGGACGGGCGCGGTGACGTTCGCTGGCACCGGCACGCAGACGCTGACGGGGGCGAACACGTACACGGGCGGCACGACGATCGACGGCGGCAGTACACTGGCACTCGGCGCGGGCGGCAGCCTTGCATCGACGGGCGCGGTGAATCTCGCGGGCACCGGTGCGACGTTCGACGTGAGCGGTGCGACGGGCGCGCAAACGGTCGGCGTGCTGACCGGCGCAGCCGGCACGAGCGTGAACCTCGGCGGCAACGCGCTGACGCTGAACGGCAGCGGCAACAACACGTTCGGCGGCACGATCGGCGGGACGGGTGGCCTGACGCTGGCGGGGACCGGCACACAAACGCTGACGGGTGCGAACACGTACACGGGCGGCACCACGATCGGCGGCGGCAGCACGCTGGCACTTGGCGCGGGCGGCAGCCTCGCGTCGACGGGCGCGGTGAACCTCGCGGGCGCGGCTGCGACGTTCGACGTGAGCGGTGCGACGGGCGCACAGACGGTCGGCGCGCTCACCGGTGTGGCCGGCACGAACGTGAATCTCGGTGCAAATGCGCTGACGCTGAACGGCAGCGGTAACAACACGTTCGGCGGCATGATCGGCGGCACGGGCGGCGTGACGTTTGCCGGCACCGGCACGCAGACGCTGACGGGCGCGAACACCTACACCGGCGGCACGACGATCAACGGCGGCAGTACGCTCGCGCTTGGCGCGGGCGGCAGTCTCGCGTCGGGCAGTGGGGTGAATCTTGCGGGGGCCGGTGCGACGTTCGACGTGAGCGCCGCGACGGGCGCGCAGACGCTCGGCACGCTGTCGGGCGCGGCCGGCACCAACGTGAACCTCGGCGCGAACGCGTTGATGCTGAACGGCAGCGGCAACGGTACGTTCGGCGGCGTGATCGGCGGGACGGGCGGCGTGACGCTGGCGGGGACCGGCACACAAACGCTGACGGGCGCGAATACGTACACGGGCGGCACGACGATCAACGGCGGCAGCACGCTGGCACTCGGTGCAGGCGGCAGCCTCGCGGCGACCGGTGCCGTGAACCTCGCGGGCACGGGGGCCACGTTCGATCTGGGCGGCGCATCGGGCGCGCAGACGATCGGTTCGCTGGCCGGTGCAGCCGGCACGAATGTGAACCTCGGCGGCAACGCGCTGACGCTGAGCGGCAACGGCAGCAGCACGTTCGGCGGCGCGATCGGCGGCACCGGCGGCCTGACGTTGTCGGGCAGCGGCACGCAGACGCTGACGGGCGCGAACACGTATACCGGCGGCACGACGATCAGCGGCGGCGGCACGCTGGCGCTGGGTGCGGGCGGCAGCCTCGCATCGACGGGCGCGGTGAACCTCACCGGCGCCGGTGCGACGCTCAATCTGAGCGGTGCGACGGGCGCGCAGACGATCGGCACACTGGCTGGCGCGGCCGGCACGAACGTGAATCTCGGCGCGAATGCGCTGACGCTGAATGGCGCCACCAACGGTACGTTCGGCGGCACGATCGGTGGAACGGGCGGTGTGACGGTCGCCGGCACGGGCACGCAAACGCTGACGGGCGCGAACACGTACACGGGCGGCACGACGATCAACGGCGGCAGCACGCTCGCGCTCGGCGCGGGCGGCAGCCTCGCGTCGGGCGGCACCGTGGATCTCGCGGGCACCGGCGCGACGTTCGACGTGAGCGGCGCAACGGGCGCGCAGACGCTCGGCACGCTGACCGGCGCGGCCGGCACGAACGTGAATCTCGGCGCGAATGCGCTGACGTTGAATGGCAGCGGCAACGGTACGTTCGGCGGCACGATTGGCGGAACGGCAGGCGTGACGTTCGCCGGCACGGGCACACAAACGCTGACGGGCGCGAACACGTACACGGGCGGCACGACGATCAACGGCGGCAGCACGCTTGCGCTGGGAGCGGGTGGCAGTCTCGCGTCCGGTAGCGCGGTGAATCTCGCGGGCACCGGTGCGACGTTCGACGTGAGCGGTGCGACGGGCGCGCAGACGATCGGCACACTGGCTGGCGCGGCCGGCACGAACGTGAATCTCGGCGCGAATGCGCTGACGCTGAACGGCAGCGGCAACACCACGTTCGGCGGCACGATCGGCGGAACGGGCGGTGTGACGCTGGCCGGCACCGGCACGCAGACGCTGACGGGTGCGAACACGTACACGGGCGGCACGACAATCAACGGCGGCAGCACACTCGCACTCGGCGCGGGCGGCAGCCTCGCGTCGACGGGCGCGGTGAATCTCGCGGGTACCGGCGCCACGTTCGACGTGAGCGGTGCGACCGGCACGCAAACGGTCGGTGCGCTGTCGGGGGCGGCCGGCACGAACGTGAATCTCGGTGCGAATGCACTGGCGCTGAACGGCAGCGGCAGCAGTACGTTCGGCGGCACGATCGGTGGCGCGGGCGGTGTGACGGTGGCGAGCGGCACGCAGGTGCTGACCGGCGACAACACGTACACGGGCGGCACCACGATCGCGGCCGGCGGCACGCTGCAGCTCGGCAACGGCGGCACGTCGGGTAGCGTGGCCGGCAACGTCGTCGACAACGGTGCGCTGATCGTCAATCAATCGGGCAATGTGACGATCGCGAGCGTGCTGTCCGGCACCGGCTCCCTCACCCAGGCCGGCAGCGGACAACTGACCCTGACCGGCACGAGCACGCTGAGCGGCCCGACCACGGTCGGTGCGGGCACGCTGGCCGTCAACGGTTCGCTCGGCCAGTCGACCGTCACCGTGCAGAACGGCGCGACGCTGACGGGCACCGGCACGATCGGCGGCCTCGTGGTGCAGGGCGGCGCGACGGCGGCCGCCACGCAACCGGGCGCGGCGCTGAACGTGGGCGGCAACGTCACGTTCCAGCCGGGTTCGATGTTCCAGGTCGCCGCCACGCCGCAGCAAAGCGGCAGTCTCGCGGCGAGCGGCACGGCGACGCTGAACGGCGGCACCGTGCAGGTGCTCGCGAACCAGAGCGGCTACCAGCCGAGCACGACGTACACGATCCTCAGCGCGTCGTCGGGCGTGCAGGGCGCGTTCACCCAGGTGAGCGCGAACTACGCGTTCCTGACGCCGACCCTCAGCTACGATCCGGGTCACGTCTATCTGCGGCTGGTTCAGAACGGCACGTCGCTGCCCGACGTCGCGACGACGCCGAACCAGCGCTCGGTCGCGACCGCGGTGGCCGCGCTCGGCACCGGCAATCCGCTGTACGACACGGTGCTGACGACCGACGCGCCGACCGCACGCCGCGCGTACGGGCTGCTCGGCGGCGAACTGCAGGCGAGCCTGAAGAGCATGCTGCTGCTCGACAGCCGCTATGTGCGCGACGCGGTGACCGATCGCGTCCGTCAGGGCCTCGCGCCCGGATCGGGCCCGCTCGCGGCCCTGTCGTCGGGCGGCGCCGCGCTGTGCGGCGACAACACGGCCGGCGTGGTCGACCCGACGCTGCCGCCGGAACGCCGGATCGGTTCGCGCGACGGGTGCTACGGCGGGACGCCTTATCAGCCGGTCGTCTGGGGGCAGGCGTTCGGCGGCCGCAGCAGGCTCGCCGGCGATGGCAACGCGTCGTCGATCAACCGCAGCATGACGGGCTTCATCGCCGGCGCCGACATGGCGCTCAACGACAAGTGGCGCGCGGGTCTGGCCGCCGGTGTCACGCACAGCTCGCTCGACAACGACCAGAGTTCGTCGGCAGCGGTGAACAGCTACTACCTGTCGCTGTACGGCGGCGCGCAGTACGGCGCGCTCGGCGTGCGCGGCGGCGCGTCGTACACGTGGTATCGCATCAACAGCGACCGCTATCCGGGCTTCGCGGGCTTCTCGGATCACGACTCGGCCGGCTACAACGCGAATTCGGCGCAGGTGTTCGGCGAAGTCGGCTACGCGCTGCCGGTCGGGCCGGTCGCGATCGAGCCGTTCGCGGGCCTCGCGTATGTGAACCTGCATACCGACGGCTATACCGAAACCGGCGGCGCGGCGGCCCTGCGTGCCGGCGGCGAGACGACCCACGTCGGCTTCTCGACGCTCGGCCTGCGCGCGGCGTCGCAACTCGGCTCGATCGCGAGCGGCACGTTCACCGCGCGCGGGACGGTCGGCTGGCGGCATGCGTTCGGCAACGTGCGGCCGTCGTCGGCGTTCACGTTCGCGAACGGTGGCACGTCGTTCCAGGTGTCGGGCGTGCCGATTGCGCGCGACAGCGCGGTGCTCGAAGCCGGCATTGACGCGAACATCACGAAGCGCCTGACGCTCGGCCTCACGTACAGCGGCCAGTACGGCAGCGGCGTGCGCGACAACGCGATCCTCGGCAACATCCTGTGGAAATTCTGACCGGCAACTGAGGTGCCGTGCGCGGCGCGCTGCGACGAAGCAACGTCGCAGCGCGCCGCGGCCGTTTCGGCGCTGCGCACGTTCGCCGTTCTGGCCTATCCTGTGCGAAACACGCGACGCGCGCCGCGCGTTGCGCCTCGACACAGGAGCATCGATGCCGAATCACGCCGAAGCCACGACGACGCAGGCGCCGCAAGTCGCGCCGGTTCCCCCGACCCCCGCGTCGGGTCCCGCTTTCATCGCGCCCGAAGCCGATCCGCAGGTCCTCGCGCGCAACAACCAGTACGTGCTGAAATCCGGCGACGCGTTCGTGGTCAGCGACGCGCTCGGCGACATCGGCGGGCATGACGACGGCCTGTTCGTCGACGACATGCGCGTGCTGTCGAAATGGCGCCTGACGTTCGGCGGCCGCGCGCCGTCGCTGCTGTCGGGCGCGACGAGCGCCGACAACGCGTCGTTCACCGCGCACCTGACGAACCGCCCGCTGCCGCCGCTNGGCGGCCACGAGACGCCCGAGGGCGTGATCCACATCGAGCGGCTGCGCGTGCTCGCNGGCGACGTGCTGTACGAAGCGCTGACGCTGACGAACTACGGCGCGAGCGAAGCCGAGGTGCCGCTGTCGCTGTCGTTCGCGGCCGATTTCAAGGACATGTTCGAAGTGCGCGGCACGCAGCGGCCGAAGCGCGGCACGGTGGGCGCGCCGCGCGTCGACGCGGGTGCGGTGCGGCTGCGCTACGACGGCCTCGACGGCGTCGAGCGCAACGTGACCGTGCATTTCTCGCCGGCGCCGGACGCGCTGTCGGTCGATCGTGCCGACTACACGCTGACGATCCCCGCGCAGGCGTGCGTGTCGATCTACCTGACCGTCGACGCGACGCTCGGGCCCGCGCAGGCCGAAGGGCCCGGTTGCGGCCGCGTCGCGTTGCGCACCGCGCTCGTCGGCGTGCATCGCGAGATGCGGACGCGGCGCGAGTCGATGGCGCGCGTGAACACCGGCAATCCGCTGTTCGACGCGTGGCTCGATCGTTCGCTCGCGGATCTCGGGCTGCTCACGACGCAGCTCGACACGGGGCCGTACCCGTATGCGGGCATTCCGTGGTTCTCGACGCCGTTCGGCCGCGACGCGATCATCACGTCGCTGCAGATGTTGTGGCTGCAGCCATCGCTCGCGCGCGGCGTGCTGCGTTTTCTCGCCGAGCACCAGGCGCGCGAGACCTCCGCGTTCCGCGACGCGGAGCCCGGCAAGATCATGCACGAGTTCCGCCGCAGCGAGATGGCCGCGACCGGCGAGGTGCCGTTCGCGCTGTACTACGGCGGCGTCGATACGACTCCGCTGTTCATCGTGCTCGCGGGCGCCTATGCCGAACGTACCGGCGACGACGCGCTGATCGACGAGCTGTGGCCCGCGCTCGAGCGCGCCGCGCAATGGGTGATCGACAAGTGCGACCGCAATCCGTACGGGCTACTCGATTACCAGCGCACGTCGGAGCGCGGCCTCGCGAACCAGGGCTGGAAGGACAGCCACGATTCGGTGTTCCATGCGGACGGCCGTTTTCCGGATGGACCGATCGCGCTCGTCGAAGTGCAGGCCTATGCATGCGCGGCGCTCGACGCGATGTCGGCGTGCTCGCACCGGCGCGGCCATGCGGCCGACGCGACGCGCTACGCATTGCGCGCGAAGACGCTGCGTGATCAGGTCGATGCGCTGTTCTGGATGCCGGAAGGCGACTTCTACGGGATCGCGCTCGACGGTCATGGCGAGCTGTGCCGCGTGTTCGCGTCGAATGCGGGCCACCTGCTCGCATTCGGGCTGCCCGACGCCGAGCGCGGCGCGGCGGTCGCCGGCGTGCTCGGCTCCGCGCTGTTCCAGACGGGCTGGGGCATCCGCACGCTCGCGGCCGGCCAGCCGCGCTTCAACCCGATGGCGTACCACAACGGCTCGGTGTGGCCGCACGACAATGCGCTGATCGCGCGCGGCCTGGCGCGCTACGGCGACAAGACGGCNGCGGTGAATCTGCTGCGCGCGCTGTTCGAGGCGGCGGTGAGCTTCGAGATGCGCCTGCCNGAGCTGTTCTGCGGGTTCCCGCGCCGGCGCGGCGAACCGCCGACCGCGTATCCGGTGGCCTGCCTGCCGCAGGCGTGGGCGGCCGGCGCGCCGTTCATGATGCTGCAGGCGTGCCTCGGCGTGAGCATCGACGCGTCGCGCCACGAGGTGCGCGTCGAGCGCCCGGCNTTGCCGGAAGGCGTCGACTGGCTGCGGATCGACGCGCTGCGCGTCGGCGACGAAACCGTGTCGCTGACGTTTCGCCGCGTCGATGGCCAGGTCGTCGCGGCGGCGGAGCAGCCGGGCCGCGTGAAGGTGGTCGCGGTGCTGTAGCGGCCGGCTGCGCGAACGTTGCGCGATGTCGCGCCACGTTCGCGCGCAGCGGCATAGAATCGTGACATGACCCTTGAACGATGGCGGAGGTAGACGATGACGACCGACAACCGGCCCGACGACGGCGACAAGCTCGAGCATCTGGAAGCGGCGGTCGACCACCTGCACAAGTCGATCGAATCGCAGAGCATCGCGGTCGGCGCGGCGAAGGGCATCCTGTTCAGCCTGATCGAAACGCTCGGTGCGCTGATCGGCGATCCCGACCTGCCCGAGCATGCGCGTTCGGGCTACGAAGCGCTGCGCGACAAGGCGAGCGAATTGCGCGGCGGGCTCGACCGCCATTGATGCACGGGNGGCGCACGCGCTGCCCGATTCGGCAGACGAAGCACAAAANCCCGTGCGCTCAATCAGTTAGGTGCCCGATACGCAGGATATCCACAAGCTTGCCAACACAATCTGTGGAGAACCCGGCCGTCCCTCGGCCGGGTGCGCCGCGCGTGCGCGGTGTGCGGTTCGACCATCGTTCCGGTGCCACACCCTTGACCGGTCAAGGTCCGTGGATCGAATCCCCTTGTGTATCAAGATGTTACGCGTCTGATCTGACGGATATCCACAGGCTTGCCAACAAAATCTGTGGACAACTCGCAATCGATTGCGTCGCAATGGTTGAGGATCAGGCCGGAATGCCGCAGGCCGCGAAGCCCGTGCGCAAAGGCTGCCCGCGCCGTGTATCGGCGCGCGAATGCGTGCGCGATCAAGGGCTTAGGCGCCGGGTACCCAGGATATCCACATCCTTGCCAACACTTTCTGTGGACAAGCGCGGCCGCGCTATTCGGTGGGCGCGGCGCTCGCCGCTTCCGCCACGATCCAGTCGCGAAAGAGCGTCATCGCGGGCGTCAGCGGTTTCGACTTCAGCGACGTGAGCCAGTAGCCGCCGGCGCGCACGTCGATGTCGAGCGGTCGTGCGAGCAAGCCGAGCTGCAGTTCGCGCGCGAACATGCAGGCGGGGGCGAGCGCGACGCCCGCCCCCTGCATCGCGGCCTCGACCATCAGCCGGGACGAATCGAACACGGGCCCGTTGACGGCCCACGGTTCGAGCTGCGCGGCGTCGAACCAGCCGAGCCATTCGTCGGTGCGATACGAGCGCAGCAGCGTTTCGTTCGCGAGATCGGCCGGCTGCGCGAGGCGCCGTGCGATGTCCGGCGTGCACAGCGCGGTGAGCGGCGCATCGAGCAGCCGCTCGTTGCGCGTCGCCGGCCAGTTGCCAACGCCAAAGCGGATCGCGAAATCGAGGCCCTCGGCGGCGAGATCGACGACGTTGTTGTTGGTCCGCAGCCGCAGCTCGACGAACGGGTGCGTGTCGCCGAACTGCTTCAGCCGCGGCATTAGCCAGCCTAGGGCAAAGGTGCCGACGACGCCGAGCGTCAGCACCTCGTGGAAACGCCCGCCGTCGAACTGCTTGAGCACCGTCTCGATGCGGCTGAACGCGTCGCTCAGCACCGGCAGCAGCGCGCGTCCCTCGTCGGTCAGCCCGAGACCGCGCGGCAGCCGCGTAAACAACGTGCAGCCGAGCCGCTCCTCGAGCGAGCGCACCTGTTGGCTGACGGCGGCCTGGGTCACGCTCAGTTCGAGGCCGGCGCGCGTGAAGTTCAGGTGGCGCGCCGACGATTCGAACGCGCGCAACGCATTGAGCGGAAGATGAGGGCGGAGCTTCGTCATAAGAATTTCTTTTGTCAGCGCTCAATTATCGTTGCTTGTCAGGCAACCGTAAAGTCTCGATAGTGCGGTCTCGGCGGCCGGCCGTTTTCAAACCCTCGACGCCGTTTCGCCGCCATTCCACCACGAGACAACCGACATGACCTACTCATCGAAACGTCGAACCCTGTTGCTGGCTGCCGCGACGGCGCCGCTCGTTCTCACCGTCACCGCGTGCGCGTCGCGGCAGGGCGCTGCACCGGACGAAGCCACGCGGGCAGCGGCGGCTCCCGCGGACGCCATTGCGCCTGCCGCGGCGGCGACGACGCTTGCCGATCTCGAGCGGGATGCGGGCGGCCGTCTCGGCGTGTGCGCGATCGACACGGCGAGCGGTCGCGTCATCGAGCATCGCGCGGGCGAGCGCTTCCCGTTCTGCAGTACGTTCAAGGCGATCCTGAGTGCGGCGGTGCTCGCGCAGAGCGTCGAGCGGCCGGGCTTGCTGCAACAGCGCGTGACTTATACCAAGGCCGACCTCGTCAACTATTCGCCGGTGTCGGAGAAGCACGTCGGCGCGGGCATGACGGTGGCCGCGCTGTGCGAGGCCGCGATCCAGTACAGCGACAATTCGGCCGCGAACCTGCTGATGAAGCTGATCGGCGGCCCGTCGGCGGTAACGGCC
>Ga0058696_1000393_pt1 | contig 18749 bp, 19 predicted proteins | sample AgamicMgSfrz_FD_55077 | JGI IMG/M metagenome (GOLD analysis project Ga0058696, IMG submission 55077) | Agave microbial communities from Guanajuato, Mexico - Mg.Sf.rz | ecosystem: Host-associated > Plants > Phyllosphere > Phylloplane/Leaf | place: Guanajuato, Mexico | collected 2012-05-30 | reverse complement strand
GAGTGCATACCCTTTACCCCAGTGATCCCTGGTCAGGTGGACACCCAATTCATAGATTTTCTCATCTGGTGCATATGGACGCAATCCGCAGCACCCTACGAACACACCTGTTTCCTTATCAAAAATGGGCCAGTACTGTACTTCCATTTCCCGCTGTCGTTCCATTTCCTGCGCAAGTCTGGCTTCGATCTCATCCTCACTCAAAAAACCTTTGCTGCTAATCCACTTCGTCACCTCGTGATCTCCCCAGAGCGCAGAAGCCAAAGGCCGGTCCTCTTCGCTCCAGGTGGAGAATTCAAGGCGTTCCGTTTCCAGAAATGAATCTCTGCTCTTCATACCTATTTTATTGGTTTGTTCCATATCTTAACCTCTCCTGTCTCTATGCATAGCCTACTGGATGCCTCTACTATAAATTACTCGAATAGCTCCCCTAATAAACAGAACGATGTAATAAAAAAACTAGCAGGCTGTGACTCTATTGATACATATGACTAAGATTCTCTCAATAAACAAGAAAAGCCCCTGTCGACATCAAGTCCGACAAGGGCTCATCAAAGCATGCTACGTTCATTAGAAATCAGCTGTTGCGATTTGGATCGTACCGGATGCAGCTCCTGCAGCAGTAGTCAACAAGGCAGCAACGAGCAGCAAATGAACCGACAACGTAAGGCTGTTACCCGCAGGAATCGTATACGTGATCACGGGTGCATTGACACGAGTGACAACCAGATCTACCGGAGCAGGTCCGAAGTTGTTCACCGTGATGCTGGCATTGGTACCTCCAAACAGATTCTCGTAATACGATTTCCCTACGCCAGCAGCCAGGTTGTAAAACTGTTGTGGTAAAAGGATGGCCATTGAAATCACCTCCTTTTGCTTTGATACGGTATTCTATGTTTGAAATCTAGTATTGTAACGGTAAATTGACCGAGGAATTATGTCTATTTTTGATAGACTTCATAGTTTGTATGGGCGACTTACTTAAAAAGGCCCCAAAGGGAGCGACACAAGATGTGTCTGCCTTCGGGGCCTCATTATTATGCGTATAACATGAAAAAGTTTAGTTCATGGCCTTGCTGCTTAAGATAGTTGTACAACTGGGAACGATGATGGAATACATGGGTTACCGTCTCAATTTGCCATTTAACCTGTACATGTCCATGCTCCATATAAAATGCTGTGGTGGATCGATTCAACAGATCTTCTTCACTCAGTGATACGATGTATGCTTTGTACGCTTCAAAATTGCGCCACAGGACTGCTTCCAACTGTTCAATATCCTCGATACCAGATAGGCTATTCTCTATCGTTCCAACTTCCGCTTCACTTTTCTCCTGCATGATGGCAAGGTCTGATGCCGTAATCTGGATCCAGTGGTGAACCAGTTCCACCAGTGAACGCATGTTTTCCTGAGGGCGATAAGCCCAGTCTTCCGGACGAATCAGGCGAATCAGAGAAGCTCCGGTCCTTACGCCTGTCTCTAATTCATTCAACAAATGATCCCGAATTTGCATTGTTCCATTCATGGATTAAGTCTCCTTTATTTTAAATTATCACGTATCCAGTATAAACGAAGGCTCCTCTGCTCTATTGTACAATTCGGACAACATCCGGCGATGCTCGTTGGCAGCGGTCAGCGGCGTTTCTCCATACAACTTGCGAAATTGCCGAATCAGATGCGCCTGGTCGAAGAATCCATGATTCTGAGCCAGTGCCGCCCAGTCTGTACGATGCTCCTGATGAATATCTCTCAGAACACGATGAAATCGAACCACCTCGCTAAACCGTTTGGGGCTGATCCCAACCCATTCACCGAACTTGCGATGCAGCTGCCGTTCACTGACAACCTCACAGCTGGCCAGTTCTTTCACACTCATTTGTCCACCATTAACAAAAATCCGGTGCATGGCGTTTTTCATCAAATCTTTCTCGTATGTACTTCCATCACCGGATAATAGGCACAAATACATCTCCATGACTTGTACCCTCTCTTCAAAATGTTCCGTCCTAGCCATCCGTTCGCGAAGCTCGTCAATCTTGACCGGCCAACATTCCTCCAAGGGGATGCGTCTGTCCGTGAAGGATTCTAGCGGCAAACCATGAAAGTGGCGTGCTCCACCGGGGAAAAATCGAACACCAAAGGTGTAGTCTGCGGGCGGATGGACATCCATACTCACAGGAATGGCAAACGGCTCCGTATAATTGCCACAGTAGGCAAAAGAATGCTGCTGACGAACTGCATCGTATGTTATCAGGATATCCGTACAACCATCAGGTAATACTCTGCCGGGTACACTCTCTACGAGGTTACAACCAGCATAAGAAGTCGTTCCCGATTCCCAGAAGCAAGCGATATAGGCTGTCATCGGGTGAGACGGTGGTTGTTCTATGTAATAGGTGTGTACATCGGTCCCATTCATCTGGATCGGCCTGAATAACGGGTGCAGCCTGGCGTCCACCGAAAACTCCCCTCCCAAACGTAAGGATAACTATTTCAATCATCTATTTCTTTCTATATCATATCATCTGTAGAATAATTTAGGAAAAAAAGTGCCCTACCGGAGGAGAATCCGATAGGGCCAGTCACACATCTATTTAACACGAGAAGGGGCTTACAAGATTGATATTACCTTCGCCACCTTAAATGAATCTGAAATTGAGATGAAAGGTACATCAAATTTCTAGAATGAACCTTAAGCAACCTCCCCATCCTTATGTTATAGAACAAAACAAAAAGACCCCAAAAGAAGTCACTTGTTCAAGTGTACTTCTCTGGGGCCTTTTTCTACTCATGGATATGAGTTGCTAGATGTAATGACAAAGGTTGTTAAACCTTAGCTTACATCATGCCGCCCATTCCACCCATGCCGCTCATATCAGGAGCGCCAGCAGCGCCTGCAGGTTCTGGCTTGTCAGCGATAACCGCTTCAGTCGTCAAGAACATAGCTGCTACGGAAGCTGCGTTTTGCAGCGCATAGCGAGTTACTTTCGCAGGGTCAACGATACCTGCTTCAATCATGTTTACCCATTCGCCAGTAGCGGCGTTGAAGCCTACGCCCACTTGTTCTTTTTTCAGACGTTCCACGATGACGGAACCTTCTTCGCCAGCGTTAGCAGCGATTGTACGGATTGGTGCTTCCAGTGCTTTCAGCACGATGTTCACACCAGTTTGCTCGTCACCGGACAGAGCTACACCAGCAACAGCTTGATATACGTTCAGGAGCGCAGTACCACCACCGGATACGATACCTTCTTCAACCGCAGCGCGAGTTGCATTCAGGGCATCTTCGATACGCAGTTTGCGTTCTTTCAATTCAGTTTCAGTAGCCGCACCGACTTTGATTACCGCTACGCCGCCGGACAATTTAGCCAGACGCTCTTGCAGTTTCTCTTTGTCGAACTCGGAAGTTGTTTCTTCCAGTTGCGTACGGATTTGGCTAACACGTGCATCGATATCGGATTTGTTGCCAGCACCGTCAACGATGATTGTGTTTTCTTTGGTTACACGGATTTGACGAGCTGTACCCAGTTGTTCCACAACAGCGGATTTCAGGTCCAGACCCAGTTCTTCCGTGATCACTTGGCCACCAGTGAGGGCAGCGATATCTTGCAGCATAGCTTTACGACGGTCACCAAAGCCAGGAGCTTTAACAGCTACAGCGTTGAATGTACCACGCAGTTTGTTCACAACCAGCATCGCCAGTGCTTCGCCTTCGATATCTTCAGCGATCAATACGAGTGGTTTGCCTTGTTGTACGATTTTCTCAAGCAATGGCAGGATGTCCTGTGTGCTGGAGATTTTTTTGTCTGTGATCAGGATGTACGGGTTGTCCAGAACAGCTTCCATTTTGTCCGTATCCGTGATCATGTATGGAGAGATGTAACCGCGGTCGAATTGCATACCTTCAACCACTTCCAGCTCCGTTGCGAATCCACGGGATTCTTCAACCGTGATAACGCCGTCTTTACCCACTTTTTCCATAGCTTCAGCGATCAGTTCGCCTACTTCTTCGTCAGCTGCAGAGATAGCTGCAACTTGTGCGATGGATTGTTTAGTTTCAACTGGTTTGGAGATGGATTGCAGTTCAGCAACCGCAGCTTTAACCGCTTTGTCGATCCCTTTACGGATACCGATTGGGCTAGCGCCTGCAGTTACGTTTTTCAGACCTTCTGTAATCAGCGCTTGAGCGAGTACAGTCGCTGTTGTTGTACCGTCACCGGCAACATCGTTTGTTTTGGTTGCTACTTCTTTAACCAGTTGTGCACCCATGTTCTCGAATGCATCTTCCAGTTCGATTTCTTTAGCGATGGTTACACCGTCATTCGTGATGAGCGGGCTTCCGAATTTTTTCTCCAAAACCACGTTACGGCCTTTAGGACCGAGCGTTACTTTTACTGCGTTAGCCAATGCATCCACACCGCGAAGCATGGAGCGACGAGCGTCTTCACTAAATTTAATGTCTTTAGCCATGGTAAGAAAACCTCCCTAGTATATTGTAAATTGATATTGCTATATGGTTCGGTTAACCGATTAAATTTGAATTAGTCGAGAATCGCGTGGATATCGCTCTCTTTCATAATCAAATATTCTTTACCTTCGAATTTGATTTCTGTTCCGGCATATTTGGAGAAGATTACGCGATCTCCTTCTTTCACTTCCAGAGCTACACGTACGCCGTCTTTCAGTGCGCCCGCTCCAACGGCAATAATTTTGCCCTCTTGCGGTTTTTCTTTAGCAGAGTCCGGAAGTACGATCCCGAAAGAAGTTGTTTGCTCTTGCTCCAGTGGTTCTACCAATACGCGTTCACCTAAAGGTCTGATCATGAAAAATAGCCTCCTTTTGAAATTATATAACGTTGCTTTGTAGGTTGTAGCCATATGTATTAGCACTCGACAGTGTTCAGTGCTAACAACCAACTTTATGATACTCAACTTGAAGCATGATTTCAAGTCCTTTTGAAGAATTCATGCGAGAATTTACGCTGCATTAACATCTGGATACCGAAATGACGCGCTCAGCACCAGATCACATGCTGCATAACCTTTTTTCCAAGCAACCCATGAGCTCTAGCCTCATCCCTAAACAGCCCTTCACCATTGTATCCATTGCTGGACAAAATATGCCTGCCTGTCCCAGTAGATGTCTCGCGATAATCCGGTATACCGATGAAATCTTTTTTTGAAACCTATTAAGAATAAGAGCACAGGAAGGTCCTTTAACCTGCGCTCTGCTCATTCTCTGCACGTACATATCTGGCCTCTGCCGCTTCATCAGCCGCAAGCTGCTTGCGGTATACGATGGCAGACAGAAACACACTGATCTCATATAACAGGAGCAAAGGAATCATAACAAGCAGATCGGATATGAAATCCGGCGGCGTCACGACAACTGCGATGAAGATCAGGACAAAATAAGCAACCCGCCGCATCTTCCGAAGACGGATCGGATTCAATATCCGGAGCCCTGTCAGAAACATGATGAGCAGCGGAAGCTCGAATAACAGCGATACCGGCAGCACAATTCCAAACAGGAAACTGAAATACTGTTTCATCCCATAGGTCTCCACAAGCCCCATCTTCTCCGTGATTGTGGAGGTGAAGGCGAGTGCCATCGGGAATACAACATAGTACGCAAAGGCCAGTCCAACCAAAAATAACAGAAATACATAAGGTACATACTTCAGTGTCGCTTTCCGTTCACGGGGCCGCAGGCCTGGACTCACAAACTTCCAGATCTGAAACACCGTAAAGGGCAGCGTAATAATTAATGAAAACAGACCGGCAATCTTCATATAGATCCCTATTCCATCCCAGAAGGAAAAGGCATGCAGCACAAACCCCTGAGCCGATTCCGCCTTCGTCAAATACCGGTACACCGGATCTGCTACGAAGAATCCTGCCACCAGGCCCAGCACAAAAACGCTCAACACATAGATCAGCCGCTTGCGCAGCTCACTCAAATGTTCCGTAATGGTCATTTCTTCATTCTGCTGCGTCATTCCTGCCCTCCATTGTTGCCAGCTTAAAATACAAAACCCTTCCGGCAGGAAGGGATTTCTCATTCGTTGCCGTCAGGTTACTCCGGCAGACGCTTGTCTGCAGGCTTGTGGGCGGACTCAGGCTCACTATCCACTGCCAGCGGCTTGGCTTTCTCCTGCTCTTTGCGTTTGGACGAATCATCCTCAGAGATGATTTCACGTGCGCCTTCTTTGAATTCACGGAAGGTACGTCCGACAGCACGTCCCAGTTCCGGCAGCTTGTTGGGTCCAAACAACAACAAAGCGATCACGGCCAGCAATATAAAACCTGTTGGTCCAATGGAACTTAACATTGATATTCCTCCTCGTCTCAAGCTTCGAAGATGCGTACACTTGGCCCTGCACTCATAGATGCCTCTGCTGTATTTTACAATTAAGCCCATCATACCACAGATGTAACCACTTACATAACCCGCAAAATCAACTAAGGAGTATAAAAGAATCGATTTTAAATTCTGCTGCTTTTCTGGTGCATTGCCGTTATTGCTTGAATTGTCCAGTAACCATCAGGAGCGCTTCGGGAAGCTGATCCATGATCGCCGCCAGATGCTCATGCACACCCTTCGGCGTACCCGGCAAATTAACAATCAGCGTACGTCCACGAATACCGCACACGCCGCGGAACAGCATGGCGGAACGATTCCTGCTCATGACGCTGTATCTCATTGCTTCTGCCATTCCTGGAACTTCACGTTCAATAACCCGACGCGTGGCTTCCGGCGTAATATCGCGAATCGCCAGCTCCGTACCCCCGGTCGTTAATACCAGGTCTGCATGAAAATAGTCTGTCATCTCAATCAAGGCCGCAATAATCTCATCGGGTTCATCCGGAACGATGCGGTATTCCACGATCTCCCCACCCAGTTCTTCTTCCACTAGCTCCCGGATTACTTGTGCACTCGTATCCTCACGTTCCCCGCGGGCCCCTTTGTCGCTGGCTGTCAGGATTGCTGTTCTCCACACCATAAAGATCACCCTTCTCCTCTATGAAAATAAATGTCCCTTATCGGTTGAAATCACCATTTTTGCCACCACTTTTGGATTGCAGCATCGTTGGTCCGATAATCATGTCTTTTTGCAATGCTTTGCACATGTCATAGATCGTCAGTGCCGCTGCCGAAGCCGCCGTGAGCGCCTCCATCTCGACACCGGTTTTGCCTTCTGTTTTGACAGTGACCTGAATTGATAATTCATCCAGTCCGTTATCCTCAAAACGAATATCCACACCATTCAGTGCCAGCGGATGGCACATCGGAATCCAATCAGACGTTTTCTTGGCGCCTTGGATTCCCGCAATTTGAGCCACGGCGAGGACATCGCCCTTCCCGATCCGCCCCTCCCGAATCGCTTCCAGCGTGGAGGGGTTCATCGTTACTTTGGATACGGCCACTGCCGTACGTACTGTCACTTCCTTGCCCGAAATATCCACCATACGGGCACGTCCCTGCTCGTTAAAATGTGTCAGCTTGCCTTCACTGGAATCCGATCCATTCCTCGCATTGGAGTTCAATACCATCACAACCCTTTATTCGATATGTAGTATACCTTCGGTTGTCATCAACAGATCCATACGCAGATCAAACGGGTCCATCGGAATTTCAGCCTGCAGTTGTCCCGGCAAGACGAGCGCAGCGAGAAGCGGCCTTTTCCCCGCCTTGTGACACTCCGCTTCAAGCATTTCAGCAAATCGGTCATAATAACCGCCACCATAACCGATTCGTCCGCCATGAAGATCATATCCAAGGCCTGGTACAATGACGAGATCAATATCCGGCCATTCCTCACGCTGAAGCACCTCACAGGTGTCTTTGGGTTCAGGGATTCCCCATACGCCAGGCTCTATATCCTGCTCTCCGGCCACCCGTCTTAATTCCATACGGGCCGGATGCGCCAGTACCTTTGGTGCGAACATCCTGTCGCCGTGCTTCCAACCATCCTCAAACAGAAAGGTCGTGGAGGCTTCGCTTCTATAAGACAAGTAGCTGAAGATTGTCAATCTCTGCTTGTCCTGCCGAAGTCGCTGCAGCTCCTGTTTAGCCACGAGGCTAACTTCCCTCATAGCATGCTGACGAATCGCCTCATCCATCAGATCACGACTCTTCATCAGTCTGGAACGAAGCTGGCTTTTTGGTTCCGTCCGGTCCTGCATGTTCCTGAATAACCTCCTGTTGATGTGGAAGGTAGTAAAAAAGCGTCCATTCAAAACAAATTATATGTTAAGACCAGTTGTCGTCTCGTTGAAAAAATTAAAATGAGTGATTTTCTGCAAAATCCTCATATATTCACATGTCTTCTTTCAGTTTATCATTGATTGAGCAAAAAGACTACACGCCGGGGCGCTCGTTATCGGTGCATTTGATCTGTATTTCATGTAAACTGGAATGTAGTTGAGTAATCAAGAACTGGACCTATGGAGGAACTTAATTATATGCTGCTGCAAGTATCCGGAATTATTAAACGTTATGGTGTCGATCCGATTCTGGACGGCGTGAACCTACAAATATTAGAACGTGAGCGCATCGGACTCGTGGGTGTGAACGGTGCGGGAAAATCCACCCTGCTCAAAATCATTGCGGGCGAAATGTCCTATGATGGCGGACAAATTTTCAAATCCAAAGAGACAACACTCGGTTATCTCGCCCAGAACAGTGGCCTGCAATCCGACCGCTCCATCTGGGAAGAGATGATGCATGTGTTCTCCCATCTGACTCAGGCTGAGGCTGAACTGCGGAAGATGGAACAGGATATTGCCGATCCAGCCCAGATGGAGGACGAGAAAAAGTATGCGGACCTGCTTGAACGCTATGCCCAGCGATCAGACTGGTTCAAGGACCACGGCGGTTATGCGATGGAAACGCGCATTCGCAGCGTTTTGCACGGAATGGGCTTTGGCGAGTTTTCACCCGACACTCCGATTGCCACGCTAAGCGGAGGACAAAAGACGCGTCTTGCACTTGCCCGCATCCTGCTTCAAGCACCTGACCTGCTCATGCTGGACGAGCCTACCAACTATCTAGACATTCCGACACTAACCTGGCTAGAAGATTATCTGAGAGGTTATTCGGGAGCACTGCTCGTTGTATCCCATGACCGGTATTTCCTTGATCGGCTGGTAACCACCATTGTGGAGATCGAACGGCACCGTTCCAAAAAGTACACAGGGAACTACAGCCGTTATATGGAACTGAAAGCCGCCGAGTATGAGAACCAGATGAAGCAGTACGAGAAACAACAGGATGAGATCGCGAAGATGGAGGACTTTGTACAGAAAAATATTGTACGTGCTTCCACGACGAAGCGTGCTCAGAGCCGCCGTAAAGCGCTGGACAAGATGGAACGTCTGGACAAGCCGATGGGTGATTTGAAGAAAGCTCATTTCTCTTTTGAGACAGCAGTCATGTCCGGCAAGGAAGTGCTTCGCGTGGACGATCTTTCGGTCGCTTACGATGAAGCTTCGCCATTATTTCGTAATGTCTCCTTTGATCTTAGACGCGGGGAAACGGTAGCCTTGATCGGACCGAACGGGATCGGGAAATCCACGATGCTGAAGTGCCTCACCGGAAGCCTGCGTCCGGTAAGCGGTCAGATCCAGTGGGGAACCAAGGTGGAGATCGGGTATTATGATCAGGAGCAAACGGGACTAAACCCCAACAATACGGTTCTGGAAGAGCTCTGGAGCGCATATCCCGGCATGGAGGAAGCAAGAATTCGCACCGTGCTTGGCAACTTCTTGTTCAGCGGAGACGATGTACTCAAAAAGATCTCCTCGCTGAGCGGCGGTGAGAAGGCTCGTGTCTCCCTCTCCAAGCTCATGCTGAAGGAAGCCAATATGCTGATTCTCGATGAGCCAACCAACCATCTCGACCTTTTCGCCAAAGAAGTGCTGGAAGCTGCACTAATGGACTATGAGGGCACACTGCTGTTCATCTCTCATGACCGGTATTTCCTGAACAAGATGGCTGAACGCATTGTTGAGCTGCATCCTGGAGGAACGGAGCATTACCTTGGAAACTATGATGACTATATTGAGAAAAAGCAGGAGCTTGAGGACATCGCACGCGAAGCCGCAGAAGCAGCTCTATCTTCCTCGAAGCGGTCTGTGAAACCGGATCAGGAACCCACCGAAAAATCTGGAGCTGCTTCATTTGAAGCAGACAAGCAGGCTAAGCGCGAGGAGCGTAACCGGCAGCGGAAACAGGAAGCGTTGGAACAGCAGATTGCCAAGCTGGAAACGGAAATTACAGAACTTGAAGCCCAGATGGCCCTGCCAGAGGTGTATCAGGATTACATGAGGCTGCAGGAGCTTCAGGAAGACACGGAAGCGCGGAAGCTGCAGCTGTCCAAAGCGTACGAAGATTGGGAAGTCCTCGCGCTGGAATCTTGATCTCTCGTTCACCAGCACAAGTTTCAAACCACAAGTGCAAGCCAAGATAATAAAAAGCAAATTAGCAAAAGCCGATTCCTTGACGGAACCGGCTTTTTTTGTTGAATTTGAATCACATCAGGGATTAATTTAGAGTTTTCGCATTTGTCAAATTCACTCGAATTGTGAAAAATATTTTTGCTCTAATCCTTTTCACATTTATCCACAGAAAAGCAAGATAGCAAGCAGTGTACCTAAGTTAATTATACAGCGGTAGAATCGCATTTTTCAGGAAAAACCATATTTATCCACCAAGTTATCCACGTTATCCACAAGTTTGTGGATACAACACCTGTATACTATCCCCTAAAACCTTTTATTTTCGAAAACATTGCTGGATTGGCTTTGGTATAGTTACCCACAAATTATCCTGAATATGTGGATAACTATAATCACATCTTGACAGATCGCTTTTTACCTCTATAGATTATCTCACATAATCAGACAAAAGCAGACCTTCAGAACTAAGGTCTGCTTTTCGAATTCGATGAGCCACTTCATTCTTTGTCTTGCGCATTCACCCTTTTCTATACGTGTACCGACTTGTCGCTTTCCGTGGACTCTGCCTTGAGTCCCGCAGCGTTACATGCCGCCACATAAGCAAGACCTGCCGCCATAACAATATCATTGTGCGTAGCTGTCCCTCTGAATTCTCGTCCTGCACGTTCCACCGCAACAGCCGCCTCGGCTGTCGCCTCTTCTCCTCCGCTCAGCGCATGGATTTCCATGTCCACGAAGGTGATATCATCCGAGATGCTTTGACCGATCGCACGAATGGCCGCTTCTACCGGTCCGCTGCCAACTGCAGAATACGTCTGTTCACCCGTACCTGTCCGGATCCGAACAGCTGCCATCCGATCCGTCATGCTGCCTGCCGTTACCTGCAGTTCAACCAGCTCATAATCCTGCGCAGGGATGTTCATCGTCTGGCTGACCATTTGCAGCAACTGATCGTCACTGACCACTTTTTGCTTGTCGGCCGTTTCCTTGAATACTTCGTACAACTGTTCCATTTGCTGCTCATCCGGTTCGAAACCGTATTTGCGAACGCGGTCTTTCAGAGCATGACGACCGGAATGCTTACCCAGAATAATCATGCTGCGCGGGATACCCAATGCTTCAGGATCCATGATTTCATAGGTGTTCCGATTCTTCAGCAGTCCATCCTGATGAATTCCCGATTCATGCTGAAACGCATTGCGCCCAACCACCGGCTTGTTATAGGCAATCGGGAAGTGCATGGCCCGGCTGATCTGGCGAGAAGTCTCGTATAGCTGATTCAGTTTGATATTGGTTGTGGCACCGATGGCATCCCCGCGCGTCTCCAGTGCCATGATCAGCTCCTCCAATGCACAGTTTCCTGTACGCTCACCGATTCCGTTGATCGTTACTTCGATCTGGGAAGCCCCATTCGCGATCGCAGCCAAACTGTTGGCCACCGCAAGTCCCAGATCATTATGACAGTGAGCACTATACCTTACTTGATCGCCGCCTCTTGCACCCTCGCGGACACGACGGAACATCTCTCCGTATTCATGCGGCAGCGCGTAACCGACGGTATCCGGCAGATTGATGATGCTGGCTCCTGCTTCAATAGCCACCTCTATCATCTCGATCAGGTCATCCATCTTCGTCCGGGCTGCATCCATCGCAGTGAATTCCACAATTTCGGTAAATTGGCGTGCATAGGACACCATCTCGCGTGCAGTAGCGACAACCTCGCTGCGCGGGCGACGTAATTGGTGCTCAATATGGATATCCGACGATGAGATAAACAGGTGAATCCGGCGGCGAGCAGCATCAGCNGTTGCTTTTACTGCGGCGTCAATGTCTCCTTTGACCGCACGGGCAAATCCGCAGATTTCCACGTTTTGCAGTTGTCTGGATATCGCCTGAACCGCCGCGAACTCACCTGGGCTGGAGATCGGGAATCCAGGCTCAATGACGTCAATACCAAGCGCAGCCAGTTGGTGAGCCAGTTCAATTTTTTGTTCCGGCTGCAGACTGGCTCCCGGAGCCTGTTCTCCATCACGCAGCGTAGTATCAAAAATCTCAATCTTCCGTTTATTCATTTCCGTTGTCATTATACTCATCCTCCATCAATTTCAATGTATGTGTATTCCGTGATAAACATCATCTATGCTGTTTTTTTCTTGCCTGGGTGCACGTCGACTTGCACTCCTGGATTCAATACCTACTCATATTCTAAAACGACACTCTACCCTACCCTTTTGCTGCCGGCAGCAAAACAAATAACCCGCCATCTCATCTAAGAGACGGCGGGTTATATCCCCTCCGCGGTACCACTCTCGCTTGACGATCCCGGCTTGCGCCGTGCATCATCCACCTCGTCGTCTCCAGGCTCACCATCGCTACGCTGTTCATGGCGCTGCTTAGCGGAGCATTCTGGAGAAACACCCGATAACGGGGGTCAACCGTTGCTGTGTACACAGGACTTCTTGTTTCCACAGCTCCGTTCCCGGGCGAGATTCAAACGATTCCGTCCACTGCGTCGCACCACCCCGCAGCTCTCTGAGCGCTTCATCGTTTTACTGCTCCCGTTCATTACATTTATCGTATATAACTTTTTTTCAATCAAAAAAGCCTGCCATCTCTCGCAATATTGCAAGAGACGACAGGCTGTAACCATCGCGGTACCACTCTTGTTGACTTTCCATTCTCCCAAGGCAGCTTCCGTAATGCGTCCACACGGATCTGTTTCCTCAAGGATGAAAAATCCCCTTAGTTATTGCCGAGCTCTTACCTAACATTCAGGTCATCCACACGACAACGGCCCAATCACGGAGGCAACCCGTAACGATGTACTTTCTCACGACCTGTTCGGTCTTCGGACCTCCTGGGGAGTTTCCGTGTTCCATCGTTCCGCTTCCAGGCGAGTTTCAGGTTTCCTTCGACTGCGTTGCACCACCCCGCAGCTCTCTATGACCCGGATTTACCTTACTATTCCTGTTCATTGCGTTTTTCAGTTCAGGACTTCAATATCCTGTTTAAATTTGTAACTAATATACATTCTTCACATGCTGCTGTCAACTCTTTAATTCAAACGTCTGACTACACAGATTGAACAGACCACGCCTCCAAGGATAACCCTGGATCTGCCTTGGCATCAAATTCCGAGATTTCACCCCGCTGCCATTTCAGATAAGCGGCAGCTCCAATCATCGCTGCATTATCCGTGCAGTACTCCATCGGAGGAATCAGCAATTCGAGCCCTTCCTTGGCACAACGCTCCTGCAATGCTGAGCGTAAACCGCGGTTAGCCGCAACGCCTCCGCACAGCAGCAGCTGGCGTGATCCGTATTCGCGAACGGCCCGTACGGCTTTCTCCACCAACACTTCCACAACAGCTTCCTGGAAGCCGCGTGCAACAGCAGATGGTTCCAGCGTTTCTCCACGCATTTTGGCCTGATTGAGCGCATTCAGCACAGCAGATTTCAATCCACTGAGACTAAAATCGTAAGAACCGGCCTCCAGCCATACCCGAGGTAACGGCACAACCTGCTCTGCTTCAGATGCCATCCGGTCCACATGAGGGCCTCCCGGATATGGGCACCCCAAGGCACGTGCTACCTTGTCATATGCTTCGCCAACGGCATCATCCCGCGTACGGCCAATCAGTTTGAACTTACCCTCGGATTCCATATGCACAAGCTCCGTGTGTCCGCCAGACACAACCAGAGCCATCGCAGGATATTGCAATTCATGTGTAAGCCGGTTGGCATAGATATGGCCAGCAATATGATGCGTGCCAATCAGCGGTTTGCCCAGAGCCATCGCAAGCGTCTTGGCCGCAACGATACCCACCAGCAATGCACCCACCAGTCCGGGTCCCTGCGTCACGGCGATCGCGCTCAGATCTCTTGGACGGATACCGGATTGTTCAATCGCCTGCTCCATCATCAAGGTGATCACCTCAACATGCTTACGCGAAGCGACCTCTGGCACAACTCCGCCAAACGCCTTATGTGTCTCAATCTGGCTCGAGATCAGGTTGGACAGCACTTCTTGTCCATCCTTGACCACAGCAACCGATGTTTCATCACAGCTTGTCTCCACCGCCAAAATATAGGATGGAGCTGATTGTTGTTTATCACTCAGTTCGTTCATGAATCCGTTACGCTTCCTTCCTCTTCGCCGCTCCGGCCTGCAGGCGGCAAATTCGCCCACATAATCATCGCATCCTCCTGGTTATCGGAGTAATATCCTTTGCGAAGACCTGCCGATTCAAACCCTTTTTTCTCATACAGGCGCTGGGCAACAAGGTTCGATACCCTGACTTCCAGCGTCATTCGGTCCATGCCAAGATATGCCGCTGTTCTCATAAGCTCATCCAGCAGCTTCTCGCCAAGCTTGCGTCCCCGGTAGGCCTCTCTCACCGCGATGTTTGTAATATGAGCCTCATCCATAATGGTCCACATCCCGGCATACCCAATAGCCTTGCCTTCCAGTTCCATGACCATATATTTGGCAAAATGATTATTCGTTAATTCGTTTCGAAATGCTTCTTCCGTCCAGGGCATCGTAAATGCCTCATGTTCAATAACCATGACATCCGGAATATCATTCAATGTCATAAGTCTGAACTGAAGTGCTGCATCCTGCCCGTAACCTTCCATATCGTCCATCCGCTCGCCACCCTTCCTTCAGCCTTTGCGCAGTAGATTGGCTTCCGCCTCGGCAAGCTGGGTGTAGTTCGGCACCATCGCGTGCACATCGTCGCGCTGCCCTGCAAGCAGCGCTTCGGCGCCAAGGCGCCCGATCCAGCGGCCCTCCAGCTCATAGGGAACGAGCTGGAGCGCCGTTCCTTCAGGGCAGCGGAACTCAGCCGCTGCTGCCGCGTGTGGGCCCGTCTCGCCGACGATCCAGACGGCTGCGGGCCGCTCTTCCGGCGCCGCCTCTGCAACGCGGGCGGCGAGGGCTTCCAGCCATCCGTCCATCAGGCGGATGGCATCTGGCGCGAGCCGCCGGGGCGCATCGCTCCCGGCGGAGGCAAACAGCGCGGTGTAAGCCTGACCGCGCCGTGCATCCACGAGCGGAACGATCCAGTGGACAGGGGCGGCACCTGTGCCGCCCTGGTCCGCGGATGGCGTTCCGCCAGCCCCTGCTGCGGCAGGTTCATCTGCCGCAGCTTCAGCCTTGGCCGCGAGGCCGCGGTGCCAGCCGCCCCAGGCCATCGCCTGCAGGCTGGACACCCCGGCAACGGGGATGTCCCATGCCCAGGCGAGTGTCTTCGCCGCCGTTACCGCAATGCGGATACCTGTGTATGAACCTGGGCCGATGCCTACGGCAATGCCGTCCAGCTGGCCAGGCGCCGTGCCGCTGGCTGCCAGCAGCTGCTCCATTACAGGCACGACGTGCACGGAGTGGTTCCGTTCGGCACGTTCATTACGCTCCTCCAGCAAGGCGTGATCTTCCATCACCGAGGCTGCCATCACCGCGGTGGACGTATCCAACGCCAAAAACCGCTGACGCGGCTTATTTTGTAAATCTTCCATCATCCATTGACTCCATTCTGTCTGAACTGCCGGCACATGGCGGCATAAGTCTCACCGTATCCATCCAGCGTAATCATGCGATCCTCCGGACCGGTTGTTTCGATCTGTACATGCAAATGGTCTTCGGGCAGCAGTTCGGGAATGATACTGGACCATTCCACCAGACTGACTCCCGCTCCATAGAAGTATTCATCCAGTCCAAGCTCGTCCGCTTCTTCCAGTGAAATACGATACACATCCATGTGATATAAAGGCAAACGCCCTTCATATTCCTTGATTAACGTAAACGTAGGACTGTTCACCACTTCACGTATACCCAAATGCCAGGCAAACTTCTGTGAAAATGCCGTTTTGCCCGCGCCCAAATCACCGTCGAGTGCAATGACCATTCCGGCAATTGCCTGTTCGGCAAGTGCGGACGCAAGCGCCTCTGTATCTGCAATGCCATGGGACTCAAACACCCACTGCTCATGCGTTTTGTTCAATATACGCCCCACCTTTGGCGGTCAGCCGCCTGAGTTCACTTTGAACCTTATTATATCGGTCCCTTTCTTCCCCCGCAAGCATCGGGGATGGACAGCAAAAGCGATACGGGTCGTCATAAAGTCAAATAAACCGGCACCTGACGGCACCGGCCTTCCTAAGACATCCTGTTATCTAACAGTACCTTCGCTAACTTTCTACTCCTCCAGGCGGTCCACACGAACCGTCTGTGTATTACCGGGATTGCTGCCTACCTGAACCGTTGCCATCCCGTTAGCCTCATCCACATGTTCGATCCATACCGGATCCCCCTCAAGGGTAACAGCGATGGTATCTTTTGAATCGTAAATCGCCTTGGCCCGTTTTGCATCCATCATTTTATTCATACTCTCCTTCCGGATCATCATGTGGTTCACGAATCATCGTGTCCGTTGTACTTTCACCAATAAACCCGTTATCCTCGGTAACCTGACCTCCACCTAGCCCTTCATTCACCATTCGGTCAATGTCGAGCATGAATGACTCCCGGTCTAGCGGCAGCTTTTCAGAAGTTACCGCTTCCCAGTTCACCGCTGTAGCGGGCGTATGAAATTCTTCGGAACCCTCTGCCTCGGCAATGGGGTATGGAGAAAAGGCATGCTTGTGTGCTTCTTCTTCATCCCTACTGTTCTTCATTTCGGCACCTCCCAGCTTGTTCAATATCATTCACTTCCTGACTCACATGCTTATGACCATACGATGTTCGAGCATGTTTCTGTTATCATCCCCCAGTCAGCCTGAACCATACGAATTCATCCTGTAAGCGATTATCCAAGCACCGAGATGCCCATACTACATAATAAAAAGGTACCTCGGAAAGGAGCCGACCCATGCATACGGTCTGGAAAGGTGCAATCAGCTTCGGTCTCGTGCATGTCCCTGTCAAAATGTTCTCGGCTACCGAAGACAAAGACATCTCCATGCGATATATCCATAAAGTCTGCGGCAGCCCGCTCGCTTATGTGCGTCAATGTCCTTCCTGTGAAGTGGATGTGAAGTGGGAAGAAATAACCAAAGGTTATGAATACGAAAAAGGAAAATTTGTGCTCTTCGAAAAAGACGAGCTGGAGGCCCTGAATGATTCGGCCAGCAAGACCATCACCATTCTGGATTTTGTGGACTTGACGGAGATTGATCCCATCTATTTTCAAAAAACGTATTACCTCTCCCCCGATCAGGCTGGCGGGAATGCTTATCAGCTGCTGATGACAGCCATGCGTGATACGGGCAAAATAGGCATCGCCAAGGTTTCCATTCGTTCCAAAAGCAGCCTGGCTGCCATTCGTGTACTCGAGGATTGTCTCTCCATGGAAACGATTTTCTATCCGGATGAGATTCGTCCGGTTTCGCAAGTGCCGAACCTGCCAGAAGCCCAAAACGTCAATGATAAGGAATTAACGATGGCGAAGCTGCTGATCGATCAATTGTCCACCCCTTTTGAACCCGGCAAATATACAGACGATTACCGCAATAAACTGCTGGATCTCATTAATCACAAAGTTGCGGGTGAAGAGATCAAGATTGCGCCGGCCAAGCCGGAAGCCAATGTCATGGATCTGATGGCAGCCCTTCAGGCCAGCATTGAGGCAGTCAAGCCCATTCCGGCAGACCCGGGAACAACAACGGCCAAACCCAAGAAACGTGCTCCCAAAAAGACAACCGTACAAGCCGTGGTCGGAGGCGATGCCGAAGCAGCTCCAGCCAAAAAGAAAAGAGCAGCTTCTAAGCCCAAAACATAACAAACACAAATTTATGTACGACACGACCCATCCGGCTCTGATAGCCGGATTTTTGTTTTTATAGACTTTCATGTTCGCTAGTTTAGGTCTGGTTGCAACGTGAAAATACAATTGACGAAAGAAGATTTATATTTTATATTAACTTATGAAAAGTAACTTATTTATAATTATAAAGTTTAGCCTATAGGAACGAAGCAAGAATGAACTAACAACCGATACTTTCATGCCATTTAGATGAGATAATTCTCAAACCCATTTAATTTTAGGAGGAAATCATGATGACTACCCCATACCAAATCCCTGCAACGACTCACTTGGGTGAAGTAAGCCTGCGAATCAGCAACCTGGATCGATCCATTCAATTTTATACCGAGGTGGTTGGACTTCAATTATTGGAACGTCGGGATAAGGTGGCAACGTTGACCGCTGACGGCAAAACGTCGCTGCTGCGCCTAGAAGAACGGACGGATGCGGTGACTCTGCCTGTACGCTCGCATGCGGGCTTGTACCA
>Ga0058696_1000384_pt1 | contig 18965 bp, 21 predicted proteins | sample AgamicMgSfrz_FD_55077 | JGI IMG/M metagenome (GOLD analysis project Ga0058696, IMG submission 55077) | Agave microbial communities from Guanajuato, Mexico - Mg.Sf.rz | ecosystem: Host-associated > Plants > Phyllosphere > Phylloplane/Leaf | place: Guanajuato, Mexico | collected 2012-05-30 | reverse complement strand
TATTAATCCAGAGATATCCTCATGAAAAACCACGGGTATCCTGTTCTTGATTCAAAGGAAAAGCAAAAGGACAAAGCCATGGCCTTGTCCTTTAACAAATAGTTTAGTATTTTTTTAATATAATGAAAAATCATCAGTAATTTCCCTAACATTCTACATAAACCAACAGAAACCAAATGGATAGTCTCCTACCGATTCATGTCCTTGTCAACTTTATAAATGAATGCAAATACCTCTGCGACAGCTCCATACAATTCTTCCGGAATCGTTTGATGTATATCCAATTGACCTAAAAGTGCAGCAAGCGATTCGTCCCTTTGGACCGGTATTTCCAGTTTCATGGCCTTTTCCAGAATATTTTCAGCCGTTTTCCCTTTCCCCTTGGCCAATATGACGGGCGCTTTGGATGCCTTTTGATCATACTTTAAAGCAATGGCCTCTTTTCGTTTATCATTTATCATATTCGAATATCCACTCCACTATATGAACCGGCTTCTGAAAAAGGAATCGGTTTCAACCTAAGATCCCGCTCTTTTTCATTTGTTGGATTTACAAATGAAACTCCTGACAATCTGTAATCCATTTTCCCAAGATTCTCTCTCAGGATGTCAAGATATTGACCGGCTGCCTCTTCAAGGGTGGCACCATGCCCATTACTGACCGTAACTTTTATGATTCTGTTTTGAACCTGCATGTCGATGACCGTCTCTTCAAGGCGCTCCAATTCTAAATAAAATAGGACTCGGCAGTAATCCGGGTCTATTTTGCCTTCTTTTGTCTTCCTTCCGCTCCATTGTAACGTCAGATCCGTTTGAGTAGNNCCCAGATTGAGTGGAAGTGTAAGGAGTAAATTCTGAATCGGCCCGTTTTCCTGTGAAAGGATCTGTTGCGCAGTAATCCGATTCAGGATTTGTTCTGCCATCTCCTTGATAGCTGCCGGAATTTGNTCATTCAGNAATTTAAGCAGCAGCGGTTTAAGTGTCTCTAAANCATTGGGGAAATCCGCCATATCATNTCCTGGAAGATTAATGAGTGCATGTTCCAGCTGGAATCCAAGGATCTTGGTCATTTCTTTCAGTCGGTGTGCGACAGAAGGTCCATTGGTGAAATCGATTGTTTGAAAATCAGCTGCCAATACATGTGAAAGGACCAGCTTCTCATTAACCCTAGCGTATTGGGCCTCAGGATGCTTATTAAGCGACTTAAACAGTAATTCAGCCGCTTTACCCTTCGACTCAGCTACTTGCTCTGTGTCCATATTCAAGTAGCCTATAAGGTCATTCACTTCTATTTTTCCGCCTACTGCCTTTGTAGCTATCGCTTCGGCAAAAGCATTCTGGAGTAAATGAAAGGCAAGAGGGGTAAGTTTTTCTGCAGAAATGTTTTTTCTATGCATCGAGTGGATATCAATCGGCAGTTTTGCCTTCTCATGATCATGACTATTCAAAATGCGGTTAATAGCCATTTCGATTTCTTCAACTTGTGCAAATTCTCCGCCTTTAGCTGCGGAAAGCAGCTGCAATCCTTGGTGTAATTTATCAATCGCTGAATTTTTAAGAATACCGGACTTAACCTCAGCTCCATCCATTAAACTTTCCAGAAAGACGGATTCCGTCATTCCCTTTGGTACGAAATCCGTCTTTTGAAGCAGGGAAAATGCCCCGGATTTCATTTCTGGCGTTGAATCGGAATTCAGCCAAGTGGCCACAAGTTTTTGCAAACCGATTTGTTGAAGCTGGTTCTGTTTGGCAACATGTAAAGAGTCCAATANCTCCATTAGCTTGGAGGCAGTCCTCGTTACTTCCCCATCATCCTGCAGCTGCTGCCTGAAGCCACTGAGGAGTTTGTGGAAAGGTTCACCATTGGACTGCGTAAATAATGCTTCAAATACACCTTTTACAAAAGGCAGTTGCTGAATGAACATAGTTTTTATTACAGGCAGACCAACTTCTGCAGAATCAGCAGCTTTTAACCATTGCAAAGCGGATTGAAAAGTTTCCTTGGTTATCGGAAGGCGGTTTGTCAGCAGGTATTCGGCAAGCTTGGTTGCGGCCGGTTCAGGTTTTAAGCCAAGGTGAGCGATCAATTGTGCAACTGTTCCCTTTAAGCCAGAAACGTTCAAATTGGGGGAATCTAAAGCTTTTAACACGACAGACCCATCAATTGGTTGCTGCACTTGAAACCAATACTTCACTCCTGTACGAAGCGGGATATCAAGAGTGGCAACCATTTTTTGATGGCCAACCTGTACCTCGGCCGTATGGTTAAGAAAAAGCTTATTCACCTTCCCGAAAAGGATTTGCCCGTTTTTCAAACTCGCAGTTCCTTTTATTTCAATGGGTGAAGCTACGGGTTGACTGCTTGTTATGGATTGCACCACTCATCCCCCCTTATTCCTTCGTTCGTGCAGCGATTTCCTTAACTGGCGCAAAACTTCTTCTATGCCAAGGTGTAAGCCCGTGTATGTCGAGCGCTTCTAAATGTTGGCTTGTCCCGTAACCCATGTGCTTTTCAAAACCATATTCCGGATATTTTTCACCATATTCCTTCATCATCCTATCACGAGTCACCTTGGCTATTATGGATGCCGCAGAGATGCTAATGCTTCTTGCGTCACCCTTTATGAGCGAAAGCTGGGGAATCGGCACATCCAGTTCCATCGCATCGATCAACAAATGATCCGGAAGTTCTGACAGATCGTTCACTGCAGCCACCATTGCCTTTTTCGTAGCTTGATATATATTGATTTCATCAATAACTTCGCTATGTACAACACCTACACCTACGGATATCGCTTCCTTAAAAATCATCTCATAAAACTGTTCCCTTTTTGACTCCGGAATCTTTTTAGAATCATTAAGCCCTGGCAAATAAAAAGAATCAGGCAAGATGACTGCACTTGTCACAACCGGTCCTGCCAGAGGTCCTCTTCCCACTTCATCGATGCCAGCGAGAATGGAAAACCCCTGTTTCCTTAATTGCCTTTCAAACTCTGTCATTTCCGTGAAAGCATCCCTTACCTGTTGTTCTTTTTCATAAGTTCTTTGCCATTTGTTTACTAAGTCGGTTACTCCCTTGCGACCGTCCTCCCGACATTTCTGTAAAAATAAATCTTCAGGCTCTCTTATCGTCTTTAACTTTAAGGAGATTTCCTTAATGCTCATTGCAGTTATCATCTTTTATCACCCATCATTTTAATTATCGGCAGTCTTGCTTCCTTTCTACAGTTCAAACAAAAATACGGAGCGGAAAAGAGACATCAAAAAGAAAAAATCTTTTCGACATCCAACTCCAGCTCCGTATTACAACACTCAAGTCAATGTTAATCTTATTCGGGGATATCATCCTTTTCATAATCCGAAGGAACCTCGAACGTAAGCGGGCCCATCTTTTCTGAACGGATTTCACGTACGACCAACTCTGCGGTTTTGTCATAATCGATGTAGCCCCCAGATGCTAAACAGCCCCTGAACTTTCCGACAGCATCAAACAATTCGAGCGTTTCCTGTGGAATTACATCCAGGTTATAACGGGATTTCAGTCTTTCCGGGTATTCTTTTTCCAAAAAGCGAAGGCCGTATAATGAGACTTCGTGCAAGTTTAAAATCGTATCCTTGATCGCACCTGTCAACGCAAGCTTCAAACCTACTTCTTGATCCTCGAATTTCGGCCAGAGAATCCCCGGCGTGTCGAGCAATTCCAATTCCTTACCCACTTTTATCCATTGCTGCGCTTTAGTGACTCCAGGTGTATTTCCTGTTTTGGCAATGTTCTTTTTGGCAAGTCGATTGATTAAAGTCGATTTCCCCACGTTAGGAATGCCGACTATCATGGCACGGATCGCTCTCGGCTTTATTCCTCTTGATTCCATCCGCTCATACTTTTCTTTTAAAAGATTTTTGGATGCAGCTGTAATCTGGTTTAAACCGTTTCCTGCCTGTGAGTTAATGGCGATCGCCGTTTTCCCCTGCGATTTATAATGTTCCAGCCACATATTCGTTTTTGCCGGATCGGCCATATCAGCTTTATTCAAAAGGATGACCCTCGGTTTATGCTGAATGATTTCGTCGATCATCGGATTTCGTGAAGATGCCGGAATCCGGGCATCCACAAGTTCAAAGATGATGTCGATCAGTTTTAATTTCTCTGTTACTTCCCGTCTTGCTTTGGCCATATGGCCAGGGAACCACTGTATTGTCAATGGAATCCACCTTCCTACTATTCCGCCAATCGAAAGTCTTCGATCGGCCAATAAACTAATTTAGTTTTTCCTAACACTTTATCGTAAGGAACGACACCTACACCAATATGGCGGCTATCCTTGCTAAAACGGCGATTATCCCCCAAAACAAATAGGTGATCTTCAGGCACCGTTCCTTGTTCTATGACATCACTTAATGTAAAAGGTTCGGTCAAAGCCCCGCCATCAATCAATTGTTCTTTATATTCATCCAAGTATGGCTCATCATAAGCTTTTCCATTCACGTAAAGTGTGTCATTTCTATATTCCACTTTTTCCCCTGGCAATCCGATGACCCGCTTTATGTAATCTTTGCCTTCTGGAGCTTCGAAAACGATAATGTCGAATCTTTTGGGTTCGCCAATCGAATAGGAGATTTTATTAACGATCATGCGGTCCGTATCCTTTAATGTCGGCATCATGGAATTACCGTCCACAACAATAGGAGCCAGGAGGAAATAACGAATCAGCGTCGCCGCTATAACCGCGATTATGACCGCCTTTGTCCATTCCCACAATTCATTTTTCTTTTTCGCCATCCTTACCCACCCTTTTTGAAGCATATCAACAATTATTTTAACATGTTGCGGACGCTATAGCGAGCAGGATTCTATATAGCTNTNACCCTATGTGNANTCATCGTTTCTTAAAGTGCAAAAAGGGAGCCTGATAAACAAGCTCCCTTTTTTTGCATGATACTGTTTGGTTATTCACCTTATGTGGATCATGGTAAACCCGCATGAAGATATTCGAAGAATTAACGACGAATTTCTTTAATACGTGCTTTTTTACCACGAAGTTCGCGTAGGTAATAAAGTTTCGCACGACGTACTTTACCGTGACGGATAACTTCTAGTTTCGCAATTTTTGGTGTGTGAACAGGGAAAGCACGTTCCACTCCAACGCCGTAAGAGATCTTACGNACTGTGAAAGTTTCACTAACTCCGCCGCCACGACGTTTGATTACAACGCCTTCAAACAACTGGATACGTTCGCGAGTTCCTTCAATAACCTTTACGTGTACACGTACTGTGTCACCAGGTCTGAATGATGGAAGATCTGAGCGAAGTTGTTCTTTTGTGATTTCGTTAATAAGATTTTGCATCGATTTCAACTCCTCCTGGACGCTCTTGCAAATACTTATTGTTTGCAGCGGAACATCGTTATAAGACTGAGCATTTTGCCCAAGTCACAAGGTATATCCTATCATACTCTAAACGTCGATGCAATAGACATCAGTCTTCTTTTTTAATCTCGGACAATAATTTTTTTTCAACTTCCGATAGTTCATAACTATCGAGCAAATCCGGACGTCGAATCCAAGTTCTGCGCAGAGATTCCTTCATCCGCCATTCATCGATTTTTTTATGATTCCCGGATATTAGCGGATCGGGAACTTTCATCCCCCGGAAATCTGCAGGTCTAGTATAATGGGGATGCTCTAACAAACCAGAAGAATAGGAATCAAGGATCGGGGAGTCAACATTTCCCAAAACGCCCGGCAGCAAGCGAACAACGCTGTCAATAATGACCATTGCGCCCAATTCCCCGCCTGTAAGCACAAAGTCACCAATAGATATTTCATCCGTTACGACATGCTCCCGGATGCGTTCATCATACCCTTCATAATGCCCGCAAATGAAAATGAGATGCTCCTCTTCAGCAAACTCTTCGGCTTTTTTCTGCGTGTAACGCTCTCCCTGGGGACAAAGGAGGACTACCCTTGGGGTTAGCTCCCCTTGCCCTTTAAGAGCTTCCACAGCATCAAAGATCGGCTGTGCCTTTAATACCATTCCGGCACCGCCTCCATAAGGATAATCGTCTACCGTCGAATGCTTATTATCTGCATAATCTCGAAAATTGGTCACCTTATAGCTCACAGCCTGCTTTTCCGCAGCCTTTTTTAAGATTGACGAACCAAATACCCCTTCGAACATTTCTGGAAAAAGCGATAGCACATCGATTTTCATCAGTCTAAAAGTCCTTCCATCGGTGTAATGATGACCTTTTTAGCGGAAATATCCACTTCTTTAACAATTTGTTCAATATACGGGATCAGGATGTCCTTACTGCCAGCTTTCTTAATGACCCAAACATCATTGGCACCAGGCGTAAGAACCTCAACGATTTCCCCAACTTCCATTCCTTCATCCGTAAATACGGAACAGCCGATGATTTCATGGAAGTAGAACTCACCTTCGTCCAATTTACCAAGCTGTGCTTCCTTCACTTTCAGGACGCCGTTTTTAAATGCCTCGACCTGTCCGACGTTATAATAATTCTCGAACGTCAATAGGTTAAAGTTTTTATGGGTGCGATGCGACCTGATGATGAGGGGCAAGGGTTTTTTCTCCGTGTCCCTAAACAGATACAGAGTATTTCCCACTTTGTATCGTTTTTCTGGAAAGTCTGTTGAAGAAATTACACGGACTTCTCCTAAAAGACCATGTGTGTTGACAATTTTACCTACATTAAACCATTTTTCCATTCTTTCACCTCTAACGAATTTCCGAGACGATTCCATCTTTTATGACAATGGTCTTCGTTGCCATGATTTCGTCCCAATCTGCCCCAATTTCCACATCAATGATACTTTGAACTTCCCGTTCCTTCAATTCACTACCTGCGGGAAGGATCTCCAACTGCTCCATTTGAAATTCAAGCAGTTTAATTTTTTCTTGCCTCTGGTTTATTTCTTTTTCAAAATGAGCACGGAGACTAGCAGGTTGGAGAGTTCTTGTTTTTTCAAGTTTTTTCAGTTCAAAGCGAAGCTGTTCACTCTCTTTTTGAAGCTGAAGGCGTTTTGACTTGTATTTCTCGAGGAGCTGATTCTTGCTGGATTCCGTTAATACTTGGTTAACGATTACATTTTGGAGAATTTTCATTCCAGCACCTCCTATTATCTATGATTTCTTATTTCCTTCAAAAAATATGTATGATGGGGTAATCTTTTTGAAATGGGGGCCATTCTCTTAAGTATAACGTAAATCGATAAAAGATGCGTCTTAAAAAGGCGTAAAGTTTAAAGTCCGGGTCTATTCAATTAGGATCCAAGTCGAAATTTCACTATCTTGAAGTACAAAAAAAGGAGGGGTATTAACCCTCCTTATTCGGAAATCTCCAAATAGATTTTCTTCTGCTGTGAAGATCCTGCTGCATATACCACAGTCCGAATCGCCTTAGCAACACGCCCTTGTTTACCGATCACCTTGCCCATGTCCTCTTTATGAACGGAGAGGATATAAACAATCCGGTCGGATTCTTCCTTGGAGGTCACGATGACCTCTTCCGGATAATCCACAAGTGCTGAAACAATCGTTTCAATAAGTGCTTTCATCAACTACCGTCGATTACTTGCTGTTTTTTGCAACATGGAATTTTTCCATGATGCCTTGTGTAGAGAATAAGTTACGAACTGTATCAGATGGTTTAGCTCCATCTTGTAACCATTTAAGAGCAAGCTCTTCGTTGATTTCAACTTTAGCTGGTTGAGCAACCGGGTTATAAGTTCCTACCACTTCAATGTAACGTCCGTCACGTGGTGAACGAGAATCTGCAACTACAATACGATAGAAAGGAGATTTTTTAGCTCCCATACGTTTTAAGCGAATTTTTACTGCCATTTTAAATAAGCACCTCCGAATAGTTTCACACAAGATAGTATAATATCAAATGTCTTGCATGTTTGTAAAGGTTTTTTTCTTAACAGGTAAAAAAAGTGTTGAAATACATGGCTTCGACCCGTATTCGCCTCAGTTTAAACCTGAAATAAACCTTACATGAACGGGAATTTGAATCCCTTTTTCTTTCCTTTTTGCATGTTCGTAACCTGTTTCATCATCTTTTTCATTTCTTCGAATTGCTTCAGTAGACGGTTCACTTCTTGAATCGATCTGCCGCTTCCTTTTGCAATCCGTTTCTTACGGGATGCATTCATGGTTTCCGGATGTTCCTTTTCATGCGTTGTCATTGAACGGATGATAGCTTCAACATGACCGATCTGTTTCTCATCGATCTGAAGGTTGTCCATCCCTTTCATTTTATTCGCACCGGGAATCATTTTCAGAATATCATCAAGCGGTCCCATATTCCGCACCTGACCAAGCTGATCAAGGAAATCATCAAAGGTAAAAGTGGCGGTACGCATCTTTTTCTCTAATTCTTTCGCTTTTTCTTCATCTACATTGGCCTGTGCTTTTTCGATAAGGGTCAATACATCACCCATGCCGAGGATCCTTGACGCCATCCGTTCTGGATGGAACGCTTCAAGTGCATCCAATTTTTCACCCATACCGACGAATTTNATCGGCGTGTCGGTGACTGAACGAATTGAAAGTGCCGCACCACCACGTGTATCCCCATCAAGTTTCGTTAATACGACTCCTGTCAGGCCTAGCTGTTCATTGAAGCTTTGGGCTACATTGACCGCATCCTGACCTGTCATCGCATCGACAACCAGGAAGATTTCATCAGGTTTTGTCAACTCTTTGATATCCTTCAGTTCGCCCATCAAGTTTTCATCCACATGAAGACGGCCTGCGGTATCAATCAACACATAGTCATGATGTTCTTCCTTAGCTTTTTCAATTGCCTGTTTGGCAATTTCAACAGGGCTGACCTGGTCCCCAAGGGAGAAAACAGGCATGCTTAATTGTTTGCCAAGTGTTTCGAGCTGCTTAATCGCCGCCGGACGGTAAATATCAGCCGCAACGAGCAATGGCTTGCGGTTGTATTTTTTTCTAAGAAGATTGGCAAGCTTTCCGGTGGTCGTCGTTTTACCAGCACCCTGAAGACCTACCATCATAATGACAGTCGGTGGTTTCGAGGCAACGGCAATCTTGCTCTGTTCGCCGCCCATCAGCTCAGTCAATTCTTCCTTAACTACTTTAATTACCTGTTGACCGGGGGTTAAGCTTTTCAGCACTTCCTGACCTACCGAACGTTCACTGACACGTTTTACAAAATCCTTCACGACTTTAAAGTTAACATCCGCTTCAAGCAGGGCCAATCGAACTTCACGCATCATTTCTTTAACGTCCGCTTCGTTGACCTTCCCTTTTCCACGGATCTTTTGCATCGTGCTCTGCAGTCGGTCGGCCAATCCTTCAAATGCCATATTGCCGCCTCCTAATCCAACTTCTCAAGCGTTGTGATTGCGTCTAGCAGCTTCTCTTTTGAAAAGGATTCCTTTTCTATGAGTCCCTTCATATTCGCAATCCACTGGTTACGCTCTTGAAATTTTTGAAATAACAATAGCTTTGCTTCATATTCCTCAAGCATCGCTTCTGTTCTTTTTATATTATCATAGACTGCCTGCCTACTGACTTCGTATTCATCGGCAATCTCGCCAAGAGAGTAATCATCCAGATAGTAGAGGGACATGTAGCTCTGCTGCTTCTCTGTTAACAACGATTGGTAAAAGTCATACAAATAATTAATCCGCGTTGTCTTTTCAAGCATCTTAGCAAGCCTCCCTGCTGTTAAGTGAAAACCCTTTACAAGTTTATATTGTAAAGCCTTGTTTATTTGATGTCAAGTNAAACTCCTTACCACGTGTTTGCAAAGCATTATTTTTTTCNTTTTCCGCTTCTTTTTTGGACCTTTCTTCAATAGGTCCTCCAATTATCATGGTAAAAAAACCAGAAGAGAATGAACTCTTCCGGCTTACAATTTTCCCTTAAACCTCTTCTTTATCGATGATATCAGCAAAAAGGCCATAAACATATTTCTCGGCATCGAATTCCTGTAGATCATCCATTTTTTCACCTAGCCCGACAAATTTAACGGGAATGGCCAATTCATTGCGAATCGCCAAAACAATTCCACCTTTTGCGGTGCCATCAAGCTTTGTTAAAACAATACCGGAAACATTTGTCGCTTCCTTGAATGTCTTGGCCTGGATAAGGGCATTTTGCCCAGTTGTAGCATCAAGGGCAAGCAGCACCTCGTGTGGTGCACCCGGTACTTCACGTTCAATTACACGTTTCACCTTTTCCAATTCCTTCATTAAATTCACTTTATTCTGCAAGCGACCGGCAGTGTCACAGATAAGGATATCCGCTTTTCGTGCCTTGGCGGCCTGAATGGCGTCGAACATGACAGCTGCTGGGTCAGAGCCTTCACCCTGTTTGATTACACTGACACCGACACGCTCACCCCAAACCTCAAGCTGTTCAATCGCACCGGCACGGAAGGTATCCCCTGCAGCCAATACGACAGATTTNCCNTCTGTTTTGAATTTGTGGGCAAGTTTACCAATGGTCGTCGTTTTACCTACCCCATTAACCCCTACAAACAAAATGACCGTCAAACCTTCTTCTTGTATATTCAGGCTNGAAGTNGCTTCATCATCACCTTGNTAGATTTCAACAAGCTTTTCGGAAATAACGGACTGCACTTCCCTCGTATCAGAGATATTGCGAAGCTTGACTTCCATTTTTAATTGATCAATCAGTTCCATCACAGTATCAAAGCCTACATCAGCCTGTATCAGGATTTCNTCAAGTTCTTCAAAGAAGTCCTCATCCACTTTCCGATAACGGGCAACAAGTTCATTAACCCTNCCAGTAAAGGAATTCCTCGTCTTTGTCAAACCTTGTTTGAATTTTTCCCCAATGGATACTTCTGCTTCAACTGATTTTTCTTTTTCTTCCTGAGTCGTAAATTTCTCTTTTAACTTTTTGAAAAAACTCATTGTCCCACTTCCTCTAATTCATGAATTTTAAACTTCCATAAAGTTTTCTGATTCTTCCATCCGGACGGAAACAAGTTTGGAGACACCTGACTCCTGCATCGTAATGCCATATAGGACATCTGCCTCTTCCATCGTGCCTTTGCGGTGAGTAATCACGATGAACTGCGTTTCCCTGCTGAACTTTCTTAAAAATTGGCTGAACCGGACGACATTCGCCTCATCTAGCGCTGCCTCGACTTCGTCAAGGATACAGAAAGGAACAGGACGCACTTTTAGAATGGAGAATAAAAGGGCTATGGCTGTCAATGCTCGTTCTCCGCCGGATAAGAGGCTCAAATTTTGCAGTTTTTTTCCGGGAGGCTGTGCAATGATATCCACCCCTGTATTTAGCAAATCATCGGGATTCGTCAGTTTCAGCTCCGCCCTGCCTCCGCCAAATAAAGCTTTGAAGACTTGTTCGAATTCTTTACGGATCGAATAGAAAGTATCCGCAAAGCGGCGTTTCATTTCATCATCCATTTCATCGATGACTTGGAATAATGTATCTTTCGCCTGTTGAAGGTCTTCCTTTTGACTAAGAAGGAATTCATAGCGTTCAGCTACACGTGCGTATTCNTCAATTGCACCTAAATTCACCGTCCCCAGTTCCTCGATNGCAAGCTTGATGAGCTTCACCCTTTTTTGAGCTTCGTCGGCAGGCATCATCAATGGATACTGTTCTTTAGCNCCTTCAAAGGAAAGGGTATATTCTTCTCGCAAGTGGTCGAGGCGATTTTCCAGTTCGACATCCAGACGAGTTAATTTCACTTCTTCATCCTTCATCACTTCGACAATGCCTCTATAAAGTCGATTTTCTTCTTTCAAGGACAGTTCGAGCGTTTCGACTTCCATTAGAAGCTCGTTTTTTTCCTGTTTTTTTATGGCGATTCCTTCAATAGCTCCATTTTTATCGAGCAATTTCTGCTGAGCCATATCTTCCAGGGACTCTTCCCCGCTTGAACTGTCTGTCATTTCATTGGTCAGGAGCCCTAAATCATCTTTGTTTTCNGCAAGCCTGCTTGNTTCCTTAGAAAGATCCNATTCAATGCGTTCCATCTTCTCTTTTTGGTTTTGCAGCTGGCCACGCTTGGAAGCNAGCATTACCCTCAGTTCATTCGTTTCTTCAGCAAGGCTCTCTTTTGAAGATTGTTGTGATTGCTTTTGTTCGGTCATTTCGGAAATCAACCGGTCCAGACCATCAATTTCCGATTTACATGATTCCAAAAGTTCTTCCAGCTCTTCAAGTCTTGCCGTTTTTTGCTGTTGTTCTTCTAAATATGAATTTTTATCCAAATCATAAAGATGCAGCCGTTCATTCACATTTCTTTCCTGNAGCTCCACTTCACGGAGTTCCCCTTTAAGGGTTTGTTCTTGTAACCGAAGNCTCTCTCCCGTTTTTCTGGTTTGTTCAAGCGTTTGCTCTTGAACACCCACATCCACTTTGAGCTGTTTGACTTGCTTTTCAAGCTGATTCGTTTTGACTTCCATGGCAGCAAGTTTTTGTTGGAGCTCCTCCAATTCCGTTTTCCTTGAAAGCAGGGAGGTCGTTTTTTGCTTTAAGGCTCCACCAGTCATTGAACCACCTGGATTGACGATATCCCCTTCAAGTGTTACGAAGCGGAAACGGTGCTGCATCATTTTCGCCAGGTCATTTGCCCCTTTTAAATCTGTGGTGATAATCACTGTTCCTAATAGGTTTTCAGCAATCGCTGCATGCCTATCATCATATTGGATCAATGAGGAACCAGTCCCTACAAAAGCTGAATGGCTCTTCAGCATCGATAATTGGTTAGCTGATATCTCTCTTGCCTTTATGACTGATAAAGGCAAGAAAGTCGCACGCCCATACCTATTTTTCTTCAAGAAGGAAATAGCTTCCCGTGCATGCTCTTCGCGTTCCACGACAACATGCTGCATCGCTCCGCCCAAAGCCGTTTCAATGGCCGTTTCATATTCCTTTGGAACCTTTATCAATTCCGCAACTGCCCCTTCAATGCCTCGAAGGGTTTCTTTCGCTTTCAAAACCTCTTTTACACCCTGAAAGAAGCCTGCATAATCATCTTCCATTTCTTCAAGCAGTTCCTTACGCGATTTAGCCTGTTGAAGGAATTGATAGGCCTTATAAAGGGTGGTTTCTTGTTTTTGATACGTATCTTTTGCCGCATTCAATTTATTCTGCTGATTTCGGAAATAAGTGACATGCTCTTCAAGCTGCTTGGTCATATTGTCCATCAGCTGTGAATATTCCATTTTTTTAGCAGTGATTTCCATTCTTTCAGTTAAGAACTTTTCATTTTCCATATCAAGTTTTGCATTTTTATGTTCCTGCTGCGCAAGCTGCTGAAGCAGGTATTGTTTTTCGTTTTTGGCCGAGGCCTGCTTGTTCAACCACTCGATATAGTCACTCTTTTTCGCTTCGATCACCGCTTCGATATCACTATTGAATAGGCCGAGGCTTTTTTGTTTTTCATGTAAGGTTTCAGAAATCCCTTTCACTTCCAAATTCAGTGCATGCAGGATTTCCGTTTCCCTTTCCTTTTGCGAAGACAAACGCTCGACAGCGGCCTCACCTTCCACAATCGCTTTTTCCAGCTGTGACTTGTTTTGGGCGGCATTTTTTTTCCGTTCTTTCAAAACTTCTTTACGGCCTTCAAGCTTTTCAAGTTCTTCGCTGGCATTCAGGAGAATCTCCTGAAGGCCATTGATCGATGTCTCAAGCGTCGCAAGACTATCCCTTAACTTTTTGAGATGCGCTTCCCTGTCCTGAAGCTGTCCTGCCATTTGCTGTTCCATTTCATTATGTTTTTCAAGTTCCTGTGATAGNTTTTCCCATTTTTCATNAAGCTCTTCAATTTCATAAACGGTTAAAGCCACTTCTATTTGCTCTAGCTCGTCTTTCTTCGCCAAAAATTCCTTGGCGAGGGAAGACTGAATTTTTAACGGCTCNACCTGCCCCTCCAATTCATGGAGGATNTCATGGACACGGTTTAAGTTATCCTGTGTTTCCGTCAGCTTCGATTCCGCTTTTCGTTTTCTCGTTTTATACTTCAGGACACCNGCTGCTTCTTCAAAAATCACTCGTCTTTCTTCAGCCTTACTGCTAAGGATTTCTTCCACTTTCCCTTGGCTGATGATGGAAAACGCTTCTCTCCCAAGACCGGAATCCATGAAAAGGTCTATGATGTCTTTCAGACGGCAACCTTGATTATTAATGAAAAATTCACTTTCTCCCGATCGATATACACGTCTTGTCACACTGACTTCATGAAAGTCGATCGGCAGGGAATTGGTCTCGTTATCAAGGGTCAATGATACTTCCGCAAAATTCAACGCTTTCCTCGTGTCACTTCCCGAAAAGATGATATCTTCCATTTTTGCTCCACGCAGTGATTTCGCAGACTGCTCTCCAAGGACCCACCGGACTGCATCGGTCACATTNCTTTTACCGCTTCCGTTTGGTCCAACCACTGCCGTGACACCAGGTACAAAATCNATCGAAATTTTCTCTGCGAAAGATTTAAATCCTACAACGTCCAAACGTTTGAGGAACATGACCTTTCCCCCTCTACTGTTCAACTATCTTGTTGATTTTTTTCTTTTAAAACGATCAATGCATGCTCGGCTGCATGCTGCTCCGCTTCTTTTTTGGACTTTCCTATTCCAGAGCCAAGTTCTTCCCCATTCAGGGAGACCGTCGAAACAAACTCCCGATTATGGGCCGGTCCTTTTTCCTGCAAGATCTTGTATTGCAGGACACCGATGGCATCGCGCTGGATCAGCTCCTGAAGCTGGCTCTTATAATCCATCACATGAGAAAAAGCACCCTCGTCTATCTTCGGAAACACGACATTCGTCAAAAACTGCACAACTGGCTCTAATCCTTGATCAAGGTACAAAGCACCAATATAGGCTTCGAATACATCCGCAAGCATGGCAGGTCGTTCCCTTCCACCTGTCATTTCTTCCCCTTTTCCGAGTAATACATATTCCCCGTAAGAAAGGCTATTGGCAAAAGCAACAAGTGAAGGCTCACACACAATGGCTGCCCTTAGTTTGGTAAGTTCACCTTCGCTCATCATCGGATATTTTTGATATAAGTATTTAGAGATGGTCAGTTCAAGTACAGCGTCCCCCAAGAATTCAAGCCTTTCATTATCTTCATAAGGCTTACGGCGATGCTCATTCACATAAGATGAATGTGTAAAAGCTTGTTTCAATAAATTTTCATCTTTAAAATGAAAACCCAGATTTTCTTGCAACTGTTTGAATTTATTTTCCTTGATTGATGGTTTACGATTATTTCCGTTCCTACGCATCACACAAAACCCTCCACGGTTCAAAAAGCATATTTTTCCAATATATAAAAAGAAACCTGGCAGGAATTCCTGTCAAGCTTTCCTATGTACCATCATACATGATTATCCGCTTAAAGAAAACTAAAGGCAAAAGACCACTGCATGCAGGNNGAGCATACCCGTGAACATGCTCATTCCGTTATCTGCCGCTGAANCNAACTTCTTTAAGCAATAAGAGAAAGCCCCGTTAAAAAACGGAGCTTTTAGTCAAATGACAATTCATTACATAGTGCTTTGTATGTAATTCACAGCATCACCTACTGTGGCGATTTTTTCAGCGTCATCGTCCGAAATTTCCATATCAAACTCGTCTTCGAATTCCATGACTAGTTCAACTACATCAAGGGAATCGGCACCAAGATCTTCTTTGAAAGAAGCTTCAAGTTTTACCTCTGATTCTTCTACGTTCAAACGATCTACAACGATTTTAGTTACTCTTTCTAATACATCTGCCAATGTGTTCACCTCCCCTCAAGACATTATAAATTAATTTCGAAAAAAATCAAAGAAAACTTACATGACCATGCCGCCATCTACATGAAGAGTTTGCCCAGTCATATATTTGCTTGCATCGGAAGCAAGGAANGACGCCACTGCAGCAATATCTTTAGGGTCACCGAAACGTGCAAGCGGAATTTGGTCNAGCATGGCTTTTTGGACGTCTTCAGGCAATTCCCCAGTCATATCCGTTGAGATGAAACCTGGGGCAATCGCATTGACCGTAATGCCTCTTGAAGCAAGTTCNTTTGCCGTCGTTTTAGTCAAACCGATGACACCTGCTTTAGCCGCTACATAATTNGCCTGCCCTGCATTTCCGCTGACGCCGACNATCGATGCCATATTGATGATCCTGCCGCTGCGCTGCTTCATCATTTGCCTTGTAACAGCTTTGGTGCATAGGAACACGCCTTTAAGATTCGTATTGATCACAGAATCCCATTCATCTTCTTTCATGCGCATCAATAGGTTATCACGTGTGATGCCGGCATTATTAACCAGGATGTCCACTCTGTCAAATTGTTCGACGACCTCTTTGATCATGCTTGTCACTGATTCACTATTTGCAACATCGCATTGGATGGCGAATGCTTTCCGGCCCAATGCCTTGATTTCATCAACCACTTCATTCGCTTTAGCTTCACTGCCGGAATAGTTAATGGCAACGTCTGCTCCCTGACGGGCAAGTTCCAATGCAACTTCCCTGCCAATACCTCGTGATGCTCCCGTTACAAGTGCTTTTTTACCTTCGAGGATCATGCTTGTACCCCCTTCAATGTTTCAATTGTTTTAGTTAGAGTATCCATATCGGATACCGAATGAATTTGAACGGAACGATCAATTTTCTTTATCAATCCGCCCAACACTTTCCCTGGGCCAACCTCGATGAACGTATCCACNCCCAATTCAAGTAGACTTTTCACACTGTCCTCCCAAAGGACCGGTGAATACAGCTGTTCGATTAATTTTTCTTTTATTTCGGCAGGTGCTGTAATGGGCTTAGCCGTTACGTTTGAAATGACAGGAATTTCTGCCTGTTTAAAGCTTACTTCATCAAGGACACCCTGTAACTTTTCTGCTGCCGGTTTCATTAATTCAGAATGGAACGGTCCGCTCACTTCAAGAGGAAGAGCCCGTTTAGCCCCATTTTCCTTGGCTTTTGCACTTGCAAGTTTAACCCCTTCGGAGGTGCCTGAAATGACGATTTGCCCTGGACAATTAATATTGGCCAATTGAACGGATTCACCTGTGGCCGTAATTTCAGAAGTGACTTCAGATAGAGCTTCACGGTCCATTCCCAAAATCGCAGCCATTGAGCCTTGACCATTCGGTACCGCAGCTTCCATGAATTCACCGCGTTTACGCACTGTATATACGGCATCTTCAAAAGAAATTGCACCAGATGCCACTAATGCCGTATATTCACCCAAACTGTGCCCGGCAGTATAATCGGGTTTGATTCCCGCTTCTTCCAACTCCTTGACAAAAGCATAACTCGTAGTCAATAAGGCTGGCTGTGCATTGTAAGTCACCGTTAATTCTTGTTGTGTGCCATTAAAGATCAATTCCGTAAGCGGAAAATCAAGTTTTTCATCTGCTGATCGAAAAATTTGCTGAGCACGCTCTTTTTCCTGAAATAAGCCATGCCCCATTCCTATTGATTGTGATCCTTGTCCTGGAAAGACAAAAGCAATTTTACCCATCTGTTACTCCCCTGCCTCTATGATTTATTTTTGTTTTTCTATTGTCTCCGCAATTGTCGATATGACGTCATTTCCAACCATATCGCGAGTCTGGCGTATAGCATTATAGACCGCATTCGCATCTGAAGAACCATGCGCCTTAATGACAGGGGCCTTCAAACCGAAGAGGCCAGCACCGCCATACTCCGAGTAATCCATTTTATTTTTTATGACTTTTAGTTCTGGCTTTACCATTGCTGCAGCCAACTTACTTTTGAGGTTGCTCATCAAGGCAGCTTTCACCATTTTGAATACGCCCATAGCAGTACCTTCAAGCGTCTTTAACACCATATTTCCCGTGAAGCCGTCCGTCACGACAACGTCCGCCGGCCCGTTTAGGAGGTCCCTTGCCTCTACGTTACCTATAAAGGATATCTCCGATGATTGCTGCAGTAATGTAAAGGCATGCTTAGTCAGTTCATTCCCTTTTTTTTCTTCTGTTCCGATATTAAGTAATCCGACACGGGGCTTTTTGATTCCCCGCACTTTTTGGGCATAAACAGACCCCATTATGGCGAATTGAAGGAGATGCTCCGGTTTCGCATCGGAGTTCGCGCCTACATCCAGCAATACAAAACCCTTGCCATCGATCGTCGGAAGGGTGGGAGCCAATGCCGGACGTTCAATGCCTTCTATCCTTCCGACCACAAACAAACCTGCAGCCATCAGCGCCCCCGTATTGCCTGAAGAAATGCATGCGTCCGCTTCTCCGTCAGCCACTTGCTGTGCAGCCAATACCATCGATGCGCTTTTCTTGCGGCGAACCGCACGAACAGGTTCATCGGTACTTAATATTTTTTCATCAGTATGTATAACCCTTATTCGGCCATGCTTCACCAAGTATTGGTTAATCTCGGATTCATTGCCTATCAAGGTAATTTCCACATCGGAAAAAGCCTCGACAGCTTTCATCGCTCCCAAAACCTGTGCCTTGGGAGCATTATCGCCACCCATTGCATCTATCGTTATCTTCATTTTTTTCATCCTTTACTAGCAAGTTAAGAGCGATACATTTCGAACTCGCCTTTAAAAACCAGTTCATTACCTACGTAGCTTCTAACCTCCACCACGGAACGATCGTTGGTGTGGTCCACGTTTTTAACCCTCGCTTTAGCTATCACTCTTTCATTTTCCTTTACAGAACGAGTGAATAAAATGGATGCTTTCGCAGTTAATGCCAATTCATCATTTATGACTGCCACAGCCAATGAGTTTGCTTGGGCAAAAAGGTGATGTCCCCTTGCGATTCCATTCCGCTTAAAGACATGCTCTTTATTTATATCCAAAATCGAAATTGCATTATCATCTAAATTAAGATCGATTACTTCCCCGATGATTTCATCCAAAGGCAATGCCCTGATTTCGTCACTGAATTTTTTCTCGGCCACGCTTTTAAT
>Ga0058696_1000383_pt1 | contig 19016 bp, 14 predicted proteins | sample AgamicMgSfrz_FD_55077 | JGI IMG/M metagenome (GOLD analysis project Ga0058696, IMG submission 55077) | Agave microbial communities from Guanajuato, Mexico - Mg.Sf.rz | ecosystem: Host-associated > Plants > Phyllosphere > Phylloplane/Leaf | place: Guanajuato, Mexico | collected 2012-05-30 | reverse complement strand
ACGGTCCTGCTTGTTGAAGGCTGCAATAAAGCCTTTCAAGTGCCAACAAAGGGCTGGGCACAAAGAGGCGTGTCAGAGCCTCAGGCTGAACAAGTAGTTCGCGGACCGCGGGATGGTTTTACGGAAAGCATCCGGGTAAATACGGCCCTTGTGAGAAGAAGGATAAGAGACACAGGCTTTTGTCTGGAGGAATTGAATGCAGGGAAACGTACAAAAACAGATATCAACATTGCTTACATAAACGGCATAGTCAAAAAAGGGCTTGTTGATGAGGTGAAGGAGCGCCTTAACAGAATTGATATTGATGGCATTTTAGAGAGCGGCTATATTGAGGAATTGATTAGAGATGCACCATTATCTCCTTTCACCACAATCATGAGCACCGAACGTCCTGATAAGGTGGCGTCATCCCTTTTGGAGGGCAGGGTTGCAATTTTTGTCGACAATACCCCCTTTGTCCTTGTTGTACCGACGTATTTTTGGGAATTTCTGCAGGCGAGCGATGATTATTATTTAGGCTTCATGGCAGGAAGCTTTTTTCGAGTTGTCCGGTATACAGCTTTTATTCTCAGCTTAACGCTGACAAGCGTTTATGTGATGCTTGTCAGTTTTCATCAAGAAATGATTCCGACCCCTTTAGCGCTGACCATTGCTTCTGGCCGTGAGGTTGTCCCATTTCCAGTGTTGCTGGAAGCGTTGTTAATGGAGCTGACCTTTGAACTGATGCGGGAAGCTGGTTTGCGCATGCCAAAACCAGTCGGCTCTGCCGTCAGCATCGTTGGTTCGCTTGTCATCGGACAAGCAGCTGTTCAGGCAGGCATCGTGTCTCCGTTTATGGTAATTATTGTTGCGACAACAGGGATATCTTCATTTGTTATCCCTAATTATTCAGCGTCTTATTCAATCCGGCTGATTCGATTTCCGTTGCTGATTGCATCTGGAACACTTGGCCTCCTTGGCTTTGCATCCATGTTTGCACTTATAGCCATTCATGCGCTAAGCATCCGCTCCTTTGGAGAATCATACTTAGCGCCGGCAACTCCTTTTCAGCCGCAGGATCAGAAGGATACTTTGTTCCGCATGCCGTGGTGGGCAATGAAGAAGCGGCCACAGTTAGCAGACAATGATACATCTAAGCTAGGGGGAAGCCAGCTTCCTCAGCCGCCAAAAGGAGACGAGAATGAGGAAAGCACCCATACGAAGGCGGAAGAAACTTCTGAGCGGAAGGAGCCGGAAAGCAATGCTGAACAACAGCCAGAAGCTAAAAAGGAAAGTAGTGTAACAGGCATTAAACAGCTTAAAAGAAGAAAGTCAGCAAAAGGAAAAGGAGACGAGAAATAATGAAGAAAATCATCCTTTTTCTTGCATTGTTGTCCTTAGTTCTTTTGCTCAGTGCCTGCTCAGGAAAGCGGGAAATCAGTGACTTAGCTTTAGTGATGGCAGTTGGACTTGATAAAGGGGAAAAGGAAGGGACGGTAAAGGTGACAGCGCAGGTGGCAAGACCNGCCGATGCCCGCGGCCAGACAGGAGCACCATCAGGGCAATCAGGGGAGGCGGTCTGGACGGTGGAAACGGAAGGCACATCAATCTTTGAAGCAATCCGCCAAATGTCGAGCATGTCATCACGAAGGGTTTTCTGGGCTCATAACTTTATTATTGTCATTAATGAAGATGTAGCGAAGGAGGGAATTGGGGACGTTATTGATTTCTTCACACGTAATCCAGAATTAAGAATGAGGACATGGGTAACTGTAACACCAGAGAAAGCGAGTGAAGTCATTTCAACTGTTACTAGTCTTGAGGTAATACCAGGAGAGGCACTCGCTAAGCTGTTTCGCTATACGACCATTTCCAATCAAGCGCCGCGAACGGTCATTATGGATTTATTAAGTGCCTATTTAAGTGAATCAACAGAGCCTTTGCTTGCAAGACTTGCCTTTGAAACGAGCAAGATCGACAATAAAGCACCTGATAAAGGAGCGCAAACAAAGCAAGTTGTTTTAGCGGGGGCTGGTATTTTTAAAGGTGATAAGCTTGTCGGGACATTAAAGCCAGAGGAATTAAGAGGGCTTGTCCTGTTTAGAGAAAAGCTTGATTCAGGTGTTGCAGTAGTGAGCTGCCCTGATGACCCGAGCACTCCTCTAAGTGTGGAATTAACGGATCAATCCTTTAATGTGAAGCCGAAATATAAGGACGGCGCCATCAGCTATGATGCATCCTTTAAAGCACATATCCGGGTTGTAGAAGCTGGCTGTTCCCTCGACCTGTCTGATGAAAAGCAGGTAAAGAAGCTGGAAGATAATGTAGAGAAGGAACTGACGAGTCAAATAAAGACCACCGTGGAGAAAATCCAAAAGGATTATGGAGCAGATGTATTGGAACTAGGGAAGGTATTCCAAAACGAATATCCGTATGAGTGGAAACATTATGCTAGTTCCTGGGCTGAAATCTTTCCGTCTGTAAAGATCAATTTGAAGGTTGGTGCAAAAGTAGAGAGCGGCTCCCTTCTATATAAACCGACGACATCAGGCAAAAAGGAGAAAGAGAAACAATGAAGGTACAAATAACAAATGGTATGTTCATGGCATTGATTATTAATATGCTTTATGCAAAATCAATTGGACTGACACAAGGTATTATGGCAAGGGAAGTGGGGGGAGATATATGGATATCCACGATATTTTCCTCCATTCAGGGCATTGTCATCATGGCAATTGTGATTTTTGCGATAAAAAGACTCCCGAATGGAGACATGATTGACCAGTATGGACAAATACTTGGCAAATGGATCGGCAAAGGAGTCGCTGCTCTTGTGTTTTTGTTCTTCTTAGGTGCTTATGGCACGATTATGGCTACCTTTGTGTACCATCTAAAAGATTACTTTTTGCCTGAAGCTCAAACCATTTTGTTCATCCTTGCTGCTTTTCTGATTGGAGCATATGCGATTCATTTCGGCATAGAGGTAATTGCAAGAATGGCACTTATCGGAGTATTCTCTGTGATGGCCTTAAATATCTTGCTTTTGGCTGGTTCTATCAGTGAATTTGATATAAAAGAATTACAGCCAACCTTTAATTCAGGGGTTATCTCAACGTTATGGGCAAGCAGGCATCATAACGCAGACTGGGCGATGGCGACGATGATGGCTTGCATGGTTCTCCCGCTTGTAAGGGATAGCGCCACATGGATTAGATCAAGCACGGCTGGTTTGATTTTCAGCGGTGTCATCATCGTCATGTGGCCGATATTAGAGGTGGGTGTTCTCTCACCAGAAGTAGCTGCACAATACATAGTCTCTTGTATGCAAATGGCCCGAAGTGCTGAAATCGGTCTGTTTTTGCACCGCTATGAAATGATAATGATTGCCTTTTTCGCGTTATCTATATTAACACAGATCATGATGACGTTTTTATGTTCTTGTATAGCTGTCCAAAAAATCATTGGCTTAAAGGATTATCGTCCTGTTATCGTCCCAGTTGGAATGGCTCTAAGTGCTTTTAGCTACTGGATGGTAGGAAGTCACCACCGGGCAATGGGAATCATTGAGAAAGAATGGGTCCTTGTCAGCTTAAGTATTGCAATCGGACTTCCAGGCCTGCTGTTTGTATTAGGAGCGATATTTAAGAAAAAGCTTAGAAAAGAAGAGAAAATGAAAACAGTCTAAGATAAAAAACACCGGTAAGGGATGAAATATTGTGAATAAATCATTTTCTGCAGGCTGCTTATGGGGAACCATTATATCTATACCAATTTGGATTCTTGTTATTTGGGTTATTAAAAGGCTGTTGTTCTAGCTTTATTGATGAAAGGCTTATCCTTTTATGTTTTTTATGTAAAATAGATGGTTTTATCAGCATATGATTAAGGAAGAGAGGAGGAAACATGTTTAACATACATAACAAAGAATAAAATGGGGAGGAGATAAGGTTGAGTGAAGTGTTTATCCCAAAAACGATGATAAATGGCAAGGTAGTCATTTGGACATATGTCGAACATCTTCAGAGCGCTGTGGAATGGTATTCATATATTTTAGAGATGGAACCTACAGAAAGACATGATGCTGCCTATTTCTTTACCATAAATGAATATACGAAATTGGCATTATGCAACCGCTATATGAGAAACCCGACATATCAGCTTCCAGTCAATGATTGCCTTGACCTGCAGGCAGATGACATCTTTACGACACATGAGCAGCTGAAGGAGAAGGGGGTGCTGGTCGGACCTGTAGATAATCCATTCCCCACATACTATGAGTTTTATTTTGTAGATATAGAAAATAACAAAATTAGAATTCATGGTTTTGCTTAAAGAATTGAAAGCGTTTTATTTTTTTGTTTTTTTCTGTTTCTAAATCTCTGTACTGGCACCAAATTAGGCGGTTAGCATAAAGTAAAGCATTAAAACTGAAAGGGGATTACGAATGTATTATCCGCCTAATAATCCATATAATGTTGCGAATGAACAAGATCCATATCGTTTAAACCAAATTGGAGGAGGATCTTTCTTTCCTATTCCTGGCGGCCCTCCAAGCGGCCCGCCGCCATTTTCACCAGGAGGACCATCAGGTGGCCCGCCGCCGTTTTCACCGGGAGGACCATCAGGTGGCCCACCGCCATTTTCACCGGGAGGACCTGGTTCTGGTGGAGGTCAAGGAGGAGATACTTACGGTCCGCCATCGGGCCCGCCGCCGAGCTTTACACCACAGTTGCAAGGTTCCCAAGGACAGCAGCTGTTTGCAGTTGATCCTGGTTCTATGAGAAGATGCAGATTCCGCTACACATATGTATGGCTGCGGAATGGCAGCTCATTCTGGTTCTATCCTACCTTTATCGGCAGAACTTCTGTTGCAGGATGGCGCTGGAGAAATTTCCGCTGGGTGTACTATGGAACAGATGCAGACCGCATTTCATCTTTCCAATGTACGTAAGCTGTTTTAATAATTAGTTCCGGCCTTCGTGAATCAGCAGTTCATCCTGCTTTTTGCGAAGGCTGTTTTCTAGTTCATATGCTTTAATGGCGGCCTCTAAAGACAACCGGCTTGCCGGGGCTATGAACTCATCGCCAAGCAGGCTCCGTAGTTTCTCCATCCTGTGATACAAAGTTTGCCTGACAATAAACAGTCTTTCTGCTGCAACCTTTCTGGAGCCGTTGCACTCCAAGTACACTGCTAATGTTTTCAGGAGCTCACTGTTGTTCCGTTTATCATATTCGATAATATCTCCTAAATAATCATCTATATAGCGTTGTAATATCCCTGTTTTCTGTAGAGGCAGCAACAGCCGGTATATTCCGAGATCATCGTAAAAAGGACTGATACTTTCAGCCTGTTTTCGTAAATGGAGGACGTCATTTGTCTCTTCATAAGCCTTTGCACAAAGTTCAAGATTTGAGTAAGACGAGCTTATTCCGAATAATGGCGCATTAAAAAGCTTAAGGCTTAGCTGAGTCAATTTTACGCTGAGCTTTTCCCAGTGGCCTTTAGTGTTTTCGTGATTCGAACAGGGAAATATGATGCAGATAACCTCATATGGACGGACTGCAATTATTGGCGAATACCCTTCCTTATGCAGCAATGTCCGCAGCATCATAGATATTTGCGTGTTATGTATATCTGCTCTTCCGTTCGTGAAGGCAAGATGATTAGGGTGTGTAGGTATACAAAGAAGGCGGTAAGCTGTATTCGCATAAAAGGTAGGTAATATCGAATTAAAATGGTCATATTCAACAAGGTCGTTGGACAAGCAGGAGCGAATGAAGTCTTCTTCTAAACAATGCTTTCTTTCAGCTAGTTCTTTATAACGCAACATTACTTGAGAAATGGCTGTCGCCGCCCGGTCAAGTACAAGTGTGCAAAATTCATGATGAATAGTAGCTGCTTCCACTAGAACAATATAGCCCCATACTTGATCAAACATTCGGACTGCTGCGGAAAGAATAATATCGCCGTCATGCTCGATGCATGGCCGGTTCTCCAAGTCTTGTTCATTTATAGAAGATATGGCTCCCTTTTTGTCTAGTGGATAACATTGAATAGAGTCTCGTGAAAGGAAGCTGGCTGGCTTGTGGAAATAGTGGTGAACAGCCTGCAGTATTTTCATGATACCGTTAGGCTGCAGAGAAAGGGAGTGAAATTCAGTCGAAAGCTTATCGAGATCTGTGAGCATTTGATGATGGCGATTAATGATTGAAGTATGTAACTCCTGCGTGATTTCGACAAATTTGACTGTTTCTTCAAAGACAATAACAGGATAATCATGCATTTCTGCGAATGCCAGTGCATCTTTAGTAATCGCTGTTATGGATGAACCAAGCTCAATACATATACAAGCAGTATTCAACATAATCAGCTTTTCNATATAATCTAACTGGCTTTTTTGACCATGCTGCAAGTTAATCCCCGTCGTTAANATCAGCTCCCCGCCGTTAACGAATTCCTCCGCATTATCGACTTCTAATATATGAGACCATTTCACAGGACGGTTTAACCCGTTCCTCCCTGCAAGCACCTTTGCGTACTGAAACGGTTTGCGCTGCAAAACATCCTCGACTGTCAGCATCATTTTCATAACTTTTAGCCCCCAATGTTTGTTAAATGATTTTGCTTACTATGTTACATGATGTTAAATGACAATTGTTTAAATAGTCTGTAAATTAGATATTATCTTAAAAAATGTTCTGCCGTCAATTTAATTTCAGGCAGGCGAATTGGGAAGGGGTTATGAAATGGATCAGCTGCGAACTGTTTCATGGACAGAAAAGGATCAAGGAAATGTCTGGCATCATATTTCTCCCTATGTAGAGGAAAAGCCGGCAATGATAACAGCCAAGGGAGAGGGAGCATGGCTGACAGATCATGAAGGGAACCGTTATCTGGACGGCATGTCAGGGCTTTGGTGTGTCAATATCGGCTACGGCAGGGAGGAACTGGCTCTTGCAGCATTTGAGCAGATGAAGGAGCTTTGCTATGCACCTTTAACACAGAGTCACTTGCCCGCAATAAAACTTGCGGAGAAAATCAACGAATGGCTTGAAGGGGAGTATATGATTTTCTACTCTAACAGCGGTTCAGAAGCAAATGAGGTGGCCTTTAAAATCAGCCGCCAATACCATCAGCAGAATGGCAATTCAGGCCGCTATAAGTTTATTTCACGGCATAGGGCTTATCATGGCAGCTCGATGGGAGCGTTAGCTGCAACAGGACAGGCACTGCGGAAGTACAAATATGAGCCCTTAGCTTCAGGCTTCCTGCATATAGCACCGCCTGATCCATACCGCCGCACTAACGGTATGACAGAAAGAGAGCACAGTATCTTAAGGGCAGAGGAATTGGAACAAAAAATTATATGGGAACAGAAGGAAACAATTGCCGGTGTGATTATGGAGCCATTAATAACAGGTGGCGGCATTCTTATTCCAGATAAGGTTTACATCGAAAAGGTGCAGGAAATATGCGAGAAATATGGAATTCTGCTGATTATCGATGAGGTGATTTGCGGCTTCGGCAGAACAGGAAAAAAATTCGGTCATCAGCATTTTGCCATAAAACCGGACATAGTAACGATGGCGAAGGGGCTGACAAGTGCATATCTGCCTTTATCTGTCACAGCTGTGAAGAAGGAAATCTTTGAGAAGTTCAAAGGAACAGAAGAGAATGTCCATTTCCGTCATATCAATACCTTCGGCGGGAATCCAGCTGCATGTGCAGTTGCCTTGAAAAACCTCGAAATTATCGAGGGAGAGAAACTGGTAGAAAGATCAGCGGAAAAGGGCGAATTTCTGCTCAAGGAGCTGCTGCCTCTTGCTGAAACCCATCCGAATGTAGGCGATGTTCGTGGTTTAGGTATGATTGTGGGCATCGAGCTTGTTGCAAACAAAACAAGCAAAGAAGCAGCACCAGCTGCTTTTGCTGCTAAGATTGTGCAAGCTTGCCGGCAGGAAGGACTCATCATTGGGAAGAATGGCGATACTGTCGATGGCTACAATAATGTGCTGACAATTTGTCCACCCTTGGCTAGCACAGATGCAGATTTAATGTATTTGATTGGAACACTGAAGAAAGTACTGGCTGAGAATATCTACAGTTAAATTATTGTTAGATTATCTTCCATTAATAATATTAATGAATAGCGTTTGCCATCAAGGGGGAATTTGCCTTCCCCCATTGATATTACTGAAATAAAGCAAAATTCAGCCTTTCCCCTTGTGCGTAATGAAGCTGAAAGGGTCTGAATACTATATAGACTAACAAATAATTACCAATTATAATAATGAAATCATTCCTTGAATGTAAGTTTTCCTTCCACCAATGTATCTTCGTATTCAAATAACAGCTTAAACACTAAAAAATACACAATAGTTAAGTATGAAGTAAATCCTTCCCTAAATTAAAGGAGGTTTCTATGAGTCTTCCAAATTACTCACCCATTTCAAAAGCATTAGCGCAAAATTTTTTAGAAGCAGAAGCGCCCCTTTCTAAACAGGAGGCAACAGAAGAGGCGAACCGCTGTCTTTACTGTTATGATGCTCCGTGCATTACTGCTTGTCCTACAGGAATCAATATTCCGTCTTTTATCAAAAAAATCGCTTCCGGAAATTTGAAGGGTTCCGCTAAAACAATTATGACAGCCAACGCTGTTGGTGCAAGCTGCGCAAGAGTATGTCCGACAGAGGAACTGTGTGAAGGTGCGTGTGTTCTGAACTCATCTACAAAGCCGATTTTAATCGGTAATCTTCAGCGTTATGCGACAGATTGGGCAATAAAGAATAAGCAAGTGTTATTTAAATCAGGTGAAAGCAATGGCAAAAGTGTTGCAATTGTCGGGGGCGGGCCAGCTGGATTGTCTGCGGCAAGGGAGCTTGCTCTTCTTGGCTACAAGGTGACTATTTTTGAAGCAGAGAAGCAGGCTGGAGGGCTGAACACTTATGGCATCGTCTCCTTCCGTCTTCCGAAAGAGATTTCCTATTGGGAAGTAGAGCAGGTGAAGAGCCTTGACGTGGAAATCCGTACAAATACAAGAGTGGGCACTGATATTTCTGTAAGTGATATTCTAGAAAACTATGATTCTGTCCTGTTGGCAATAGGGATGGCGAATGTTCCTGATTTGAAGATAGCTGGCGAGAACCTTGATGGAGTATATGATGCAATTGAATTTGTGAAAGAAACAAAGACAAAGCCCATTACAGATCACTTAGTTGGAAAGAAAGTTGCAGTCATTGGAGCAGGAAATACAGCGATTGATGCTGCTACTTGTTCAGTCCGGCTTGGAGCAGAGCAAGTTCAAATAGTGTACCGACGGACAGCCGCTGAAATGACAGCCTACGGGTTCGAATATGAGTTCGCTAAACAAGATGGAGTTGAGTTCAAGTGGTTAACAGCACCACAGCAGATTATCGGTGATGAGGCTGGCAAAGTGGCAGCTCTTAAGTGTGTAAGAATGGAGCTCGGGGAGCCTGATGAGGATGGCCGCTCAAAGCCTGCCGCAGTCGAAGGGTCAGAATTCATGCTCGGTGTTGATGTGGTGATAAAGGCGATTGGCCAATCCCGCCATCTGCCACTGATTGAACAATTTGGAATTGACCATGATGGAGGAGTTATTTCTATTAATCCAGTTTCTTATCAGACTTCCAATCAAAAGGTGTTTGCATGTGGTGATGCGATTTTTGGCAAAGGGCAGGGAGAAGCAATGGTTGTTTCTGCCGCACAGCAAGGAAAGGAAAGTGCGTATGCGATTCACAGCAAACTGTCTCGTGAAACAGCAGAAACAGCCTAAACGGCAGGCCTTTTCATATAAAACTAGGAGGTAAGTTTATGGCAGACTTAAGCATTAACTTAGCAGGAATTAAATCACCTAACCCATTCTGGCTTGCGTCCGCTCCGCCGACTAATTCTGGCTATCAAGTGCAGCGTGCATTTGAAGCTGGGTGGGGAGGAGCTGTCTGGAAAACACTCGGCGATCCTATATTGAATGTATCCTCCCGGTTTGCAGCTGTTAGCTTTAATGGGCAAAAGGTGGCAGGCTTTAATAATATTGAGCTCATTACCGACCGTCCATTAGAGGTGAACTTGAAGGAGATTTATGAAACGAAAAAAAGATTCCCGAATCACGCGATAATAGCAAGCTTGATGGTTGAACCAAGACAGGAAAAATGGCATGAAATTGTAAAACGGGTTGAGGCTGTCGGTGTTGACGGGCTGGAACTGAATTTTGGCTGTCCTCACGGTATGGCGGAAAGAGGAATGGGGGCAGCGTCAGGCCAAGTCCCAGAGCTTGTTGAGAAGCAGACATACTGGGCGAAGGAAGTTGCAGAAACCCCTGTTATTGTTAAGCTGACTCCTAATATAACGGACATAACGGCAACAGCAGAGGCAGCAGTTAATGGCGGTGCTGATTCAATCAGCATGATCAATACGATTAACAGCTTGGCTGGCGTAGATATAGACACATGGGAAACAATTCCCCATGTTGCCGGGAAAGGGGCACATGGCGGCTATTGCGGACCAGCTGTCAAGCCGATCGCCCTTCATATGGTAGGAGAATGTGCCCGCAATCCAAGAATCAATGTGCCGATTTCCGGCATTGGCGGCATTTCAAACTGGAGAGATACAGTCGAATTTATGCTCATGGGTGCAACTGGTGTGCAAGTATGCACTGCTGCCATGCACCATGGATTCCGAATCGTCGAGGATATGATTGAAGGGCTCGATTTTTACTTAGAAGAAAAGGGACTGTCGTCTGTCATGGAGCTAATCGGAAAATCAGTGCCGAAGTACTCCGATTGGGGAGACTTAGATCTGAATTATAGTGTTGTCGCCAAAATCAATAATGATGTTTGTATCAATTGCAATAAATGCCATATTGCCTGTGAAGATACATCGCATCAATGCATTGATATGCTGAAGGACGCAAGCGGCATGAGCTACTTAAAAGTGCGAGAGGAAGATTGTGTAGGCTGCAATCTTTGTTCAATTGTATGTCCAGTTGAAGGTGCTATCGATATGGTGCAAATNTCGAACGGACTTCCAGTGATGACTTGGAATGAGCGCCAAGGAGCATTGGGTGCATTGGTGAATTCTGTTCGTCCATAAATAATGAAGAGGAGCGGTGATGGATGAGAAAAATTATTAAAAATGGAACAGTCGTGACAGCAGCAGATATGTATCAAGGAGATATTTTGATTGAAAATGGTGTAATCGTGCAAATTGGCACCCAGTTGGACGGGTCTGGAGCAGAGGTTATTGATGCTGCTGGTTCGTACATATTTCCAGGAGGAATTGACCCTCATACCCATTTAGATATGCCGTTTGGTGGTACTGTCACAAAGGACGATTTTGAAACAGGGACAATGGCAGCAGCCTTTGGCGGAACGACGACGATTATTGACTTTTGCCTGACAACGAAAGGAAAGCCGTTAAAGACTGCTGTCGATGCATGGCATGCAAAAGCAAAGGAAAAAGCGGTCATTGATTATGGTTTCCATCTTCAGATTGTCGAAGCAAATGAAGCTGCCCTAAATGAACTTCCTGGCATGATAAAGGAGGAAGGAATCACCTCCTTGAAAGTATTTATGGCATATAAGAATCAATTCCAAGCAGACGATGAGACTCTTTTTCGCACATTGCTTGCAGCCAAGGAACTGGGAGCATTGGTTATGGTTCATGCTGAAAATGGCGATGTGATTGATTATTTAGTGAAAAAGGCATTGCAAGAAGGGAACACAGCACCGATTTATCATGCCTTAACAAGACCCCCGGAAGCAGAGGGAGAAGCGACAGGCAGGGCCGCAGCATTAACAGGACTGGCAAAATCTCAGCTTTATGTTGTCCATGTAAGTTGTGCAGAAGCTGCTAAAAAAATCGCAGAGGCAAGAAGCAACGGAATCGAAATTTGGGGAGAAACTTGTCCTCAGTATTTAGTACTAGATCAATCGTATTTAGAAAAACCTGATTTTGAAGGGGCCAAATATGTATGGTCGCCGCCACTTCGAGAAAAGCATAATCAGGAAATACTTTGGAATGCCTTAAGAACGGGCCAGTTGCAGACTCTCGGCTCTGACCAATGTTCTTTTGACTTTAAAGGACAGAAGGATTTAGGAAAAGACGATTTCTCGAAAATCCCGAACGGCGGCCCGATTATTGAGGACCGTGTCAGCATCCTTTACTCAGAAGGTGTTGCAAAGGGGCGGATATCGCTTAATCAGTTTGTCGATATCATGTCAACAAGAGCAGCGAAGCTGTTTGGCCTTTANCCGCAAAAGGGGACAATCGCCGTCGGGTCTGANGCAGATTTAGTTATTTTTGATCCAGATGTAAAGCGAATTATCTCTGCAGAGACACATCATATGGCAGTTGACTACAATCCTTTTGAGGGGTTGGAAGTAACAGGTGAGCCTGTTTCTGTTTTATCGCGCGGAGAATATGTAGTGAAAGACAGGAAGTTTGCAGGAAAAGCCGGGGCAGGGCAATTNATTAAACGGGCAAAATATGGAGAAGCGAAGAAAATCTCCGNAGACTTCACTATCAAAATCTAAAGCAGACAGCAGGCTGAGTGACATAAAATCAGTCTGCTTTGCGAANTNAATATTCTTAATATTCAATNAAATTATAAGGGGGCAGATAGAAATGGAGAAGAAAAGCAATTATTTACGATCACCTGATTTATTGCCGATTGCTTCAAGTGAACGGAATATTGGTCCGTTTGGATTTGCCGTCATCTGGGTCGGTATGGCCATCGTGCTGGCGGCCTTTGCGATTGGTGGCGGAGGTATTATTCATCTGCCATTAGGGATGGTGATATTGGCAACACTCATTGGCTCTCTTGCAATAGGAATTTTAATGACCATCATTGGCGACATTGGTGTAGAGCATGGTTTGTCTTTTCCCGTTTATATGCGAGCACCGTTTGGAACAATCGGCACTCATATTCCATCGATCGTTCGCGGCATCACTGCTGCATGCTGGTTTGGTATTAACACCTATTTTGGTTCGACAGCAATCAATGCTATCTTAAATCTTTTATTTGGCTTCGATAATTGGTTTATCTGTTTCTTCTTGTTTGCCGCATTCCAGCTAGTAAATACTTCTCTTGGTATAAAATCGATAGAACGATTTGCTGATTTAGCTGCACCTATTATTATTTTAATCTCTTGCTGGATGTATATTGCTTTGTCAGACAAAGCGGTGGAACAGGGGAAGAACATCTGGACATGGGTGGAAAGTCCAGTCACAGGAGGCGCAGCATTTACCGCTTTTATGGTGGTTGTNATGAGCAATATGGGATTTTGGGCAACCCTTGCTGCTGATATGCCATCCCTTTCCCGCTATTTCCGTGCACCGAAAAATGAACGAAACTGGTTTAAAAGAAACAAAACACAATTGCTTGGCAGCATTATCGTTATGCCAATTGTTAATACTTTTATGATTATCATTGGCGCTGTTTCCTATATGGCTGTATCCAATTCCGATCCTGTTGTTGCTCTTCAGGAAACAGCCAGTGGCATTACATTAGGCGTTCTGATGCTTATGATTGTGCTTGCACAGTGGTCGACGAATACATCGGCAAATGTTATTCCTGCAGCGACAATTTTTTCTAATGTTGGCGGACCGAAAATGCCTTTCTGGGTTGGGGTTGTTATCGCCGGTATCATCGGCATGCTCGCACAGCCTTGGAGCTTGTTTAATGTTCTTAACAGTGCGTTGCTCGTAATTGGCGGAATTCTTACAAGCATTGTCGGCATCTTGTTTGCTGATTATTATTTGCTCCGTAAAAGGCGGGTAAAGGTGCAGGATTTATATGAATTAGACGGCCAGTTCCGTTATTTGAAAGGATTTAATCTGGCAGGCTTCATCTCCTGGATAGTAGGTGGAGTCATCGCCAACATGCTGTCCGCTTATTCCTCTCTTGTCGGCTTTGTTGTTGGTGCTGGGCTTTATTATGTCTTAGCAAAATATTGGTGGTTCAAGAAGTATCCGCAGGCTGAAATGCAAGACCCAGATGACAGCAAGTATTTAGGAATAACAGCAGGGCGTGATTGGAACGTTGAGGGAGCAGACTTAGAGGCAGATGTACGTATTGATGCGGCTGCAGAAAGAATTTAAAAAGGGGGAATAAATGATGTCGGATTACCAGCAGTTTCTGCAGGAGAGAGAGCAGATTGATTTCTTCCTTGATAAAGGTTATAAAATAGCCAAAGTAACCGAGGACTTAAATGGTGCGCTTGTAGATTTTGAAAAGCTAAATGCTAAAGCAGATGAGGCAGTAATAGAAACACTGCATATTTCAACAGCGAATGCGCGAAAATACTTCACTGTAAAGCTGATTGAGCAGCAAGCAGTAAACTTAGCTAAATAAGTAAGAGAAGAGGAGGAGTTAGGATGGAAGGGCAAAAGCTGTTGATTAATCGAAAGAGATTGCAAGATTCATTAGAGAGATTTGCAGACTTTGGAAGAACAGAAAGCAATGGAGTGACAAGGCTGTCTTTATCAGAAGAGGATCGGCAAGCAAGAGATTATTTCTACGATTGTTGTGAAGAGCTTGGCATGGCAGTGACAGTCGATGATCTCGGAAATATGTATGCAACTCTTCCCGGCAGAGAGGATAAGCCGCCGATTGCGATCGGTTCCCATCTCGATACAGTTAAAAAGGGTGGACGCTTTGATGGTGTACTTGGTGTTGCCGCAGGACTTGAGGTCATCCGTACACTTGTTGAGAACAAGGTAAAGCCTGCTGTTCCAATAACAGTCATTAACTTCACCAATGAAGAGGGAGCAAGGTTTGAACCATCCATGATGGCATCAGGCATCCTTTCAGGTAAGTTTAATAAAGAGACAATGCTGCAAAAGACTGATACAGATGGCATCACCTTTCAGGAAGCATTAAACAATATTGAGTATGCAGGGCTGAAAGACTTCCGTTTAAAGGAAGCCTCGGCATTTTTGGAATTGCATATTGAACAAGGCCCAGTACTCGAGCGCGAGAACTTGTCAATCGGCATTGTCGAGTGTGTTGTCGGCATGGTCTGTTATGAGATAAAAGTGACAGGTGAGTCAGGCCATGCAGGAACAACTCCAATGGATAGGCGGAAGGATGCCTTATTTGCAAGCACTAATATAATTGCTGAAATACGGAGAAGACTCGGAGCATTAGCAGATGACCTTGTTTACACAATCGGCAGAATGGATATCTCCCCAAACATACACACCGTCATTCCTAATAAAGTCGTCTTCACCTTAGAGGCAAGACATAAGGAACCAGCTGTCATGCAGGAGGTGGAGGAAATCATCGTGAAACTGGCAGAGCTTTCTGATTTAGAAGGCTGTTCAATGAAGGCGGAGAAGCAGTGGGACCGGACGACTGTCTGGTTTGATGAAGATATTCTAGAAACAATGGAAAAAGCCGTTACACAGCTAGGATATTCTTACAGAAAAATCGCAAGTGGCGCAGGACATGACGCTCAGTTTATCGCAAGCTTCATCCCGACAGCGATGCTGTTTGTGCCGAGTATTAATGGAAAGAGCCATTGCGAAGAAGAGCTGACATTATGGGAGGACTGTGAAAAAGGGGTTAATCTGCTATTGGAAACGGTGCTGGAATTGTTAAAGAAGTAAACTTTATATGTACTAATTTGGAAGGAAGAATCATGAATTGGTTCTTCTTTTTCTGCTGAATTTAGCAACAATTTTCGCTAATGAAAAAACGATTACATCCGTAATAGGAACATGAAACTTATTAGTGCTCCTTTTCCATCAGATTCGAAAAAACCAGTAATAAGCATAGCATGTTATATGGGAATGAAGGCTTCTATAAACCATAATGCACGCTCTCTCTCCTAACAAACTAAAAAAAACTGACCTAAAAGCGGTCAGTTTTTCACGAATAATGGTAAATTATCTTCTCCTAACTTTTCGTGCTAAAAAAGTTCCAAGAGATTGAATTACTTGTACAAGAATGATAAGTACAACTACTGTTATGACCATAACGAATGTGTCAAAACGTTGATAGCCATATGTTAAAGCAAGGCTTCCGACACCGCCGCCGCCAACTGTTCCGGCCATGGCTGTTGCCCCAAGTAAGCCGATTGCCGCTGTTGTTATCGAAAGGATAAGGGAACCGAAAGCTTCTGGCAGCAGAAAATACCAGATAACTTGAAAGGGAGTTGCTCCCATTGATTCAGCAGCTTCAAGAATACCAGGGTTCACTTCCAGAATGGAATTCTCAACAAGTCTTGCAATATATGGTGCGATATAGATGATCAGCGGTACTATTGCTGCTTCAGTCCCAATCGTTGTTTGAACAACAAACCTTGTGAATGGGATGATGGCAATCAGCAGGATGATGAATGGCAGTGAGCGAATGATATTAATAATTGGATTGAGGATATTATACAACAGCCTGTTTTCCAGCACACCGCCTTTTCTCGTTACGACAAGCAGAATACCGAGCGGGCCTCCAATCAATGTTCCTATCAAAAGCGACCATCCTACCATATATAAGGTTTCTACAATTGCTTGGATAAATAAATCTGTCGTTATGAAAGTATCAAACATTACTCAGCCACCTCCTCGACTTGTATTCCCTGCTCTTTTAAATAGGAAAGTGCTCTGATAATCTGGTCGTCTTGGCCAGTCAGCCTGACAGTCATTGTACTGATCAGATTGTCTTGAATTTCTACCGTATTTGCAAACAGTATTCCAGGCTTTACTTCGAACTGGGTAACTATTTCGTAAAGAAACGGCTGCCCCACTTCTTTTCCGAAAAACTCAAGCTTGGCGATTCTGCTGCCAGGTATGCTTTTATATTTGCTCTTCATGCTTTCAGGAAGGTCATGTTGAACAATCGTACTCACAAAGCTTTGTGTAGTCGGGTGGGCTGGATTAGAGAATACCTCGAGAACATTGCCTTGTTCAATAATTTCTCCTTGCTCCATCACAGCAACCTTGTTGCAGATTTCCTGGATGACAGCCATTTCATGTGTAATAATCATAACGGTTATATTATATTCTTCATTAATTCTCTTCAGCAGCCGGAGGATGGACATCGTCGTTTGCGGGTCCAAGGCGGAAGTTGCTTCATCACATAACAAGACAGAAGGATTTGTAGCAAGTGCTCTGGCAATTCCGACACGCTGCTTCTGTCCACCTGATAATTCGTTTGGATAAGCTTTTTCCTTATCAGATAGACCGACAAACTCTAGCAGCTCCATAACTCGTTTGCGGATTTCCCCTTTACTCCTCTTTTGCAGAATAAGCGGAATGGCAATATTGTCGAACACATTCTTTGATTCTAATAAATAGAAATGCTGAAACACCATGCCAATTTGCTTCTTAGCTTTGCGCAGCTGTTTACTATTGAGTGCTAAAAGAGATTCGCCGCTGACGATTACCTCTCCCTTTGTCGGCCGTTCCAGAAGATTCACAAGCCGGATAAGCGTGCTTTTTCCAGCACCGCTAAAGCCAATGACGCCAAAGATATCTCCCTTTTCTACCTTTAAATTGATATCTTTTAATGCCTGTACTTCGTTGTCCTTTTGCTTAAATGTTTTATAAACGTTCTTTAACTCAATCATGTGCAATCCTTTCATTAACACGGTTATAATCTTTTGCTGCATTAATAATAATGAAATACTGGCGGGAATACAATATTGTAAATCGGGTGAAAAAGGAAAGCCTATTAACAAATTGTTCTATATAAAGAAATAGTTCACTTCCTTTTATTAAATGTCTAATGAAGTTTTCAGCAAGATAACTCTTTTATTTTTTGTCGATTTTTTTATAAAATAAATTGACGCTTCAATATATAGGTGTTAATATGTTCTTAGTTAAGAACAACTTAGTTAAAAATATAGAACAGTTTCTTTTCCCTTTTTTTTTGCTTGAAATGTTCTTTTTAAAGAACAAACAAATATAAAAAGTTTCCTATAAAAACACATGAATAGAGTTGGTGATTTCATATGACATTATTAGTACAAAGAGAACAAGGAAGAATGTCGATTTTCAATATGCCAGGTGTGAAAAAGACATATATGAGGCCTCGAATCATTGCGTTGATTCCTGCCCACAATGAAGAAAACTCGATAAGAGACTGCCTTGCAGGCTTAAGAGATCAAACATTGCCAAAAGGAGTAGACCTTGATGTTTATGTCATTGCTGATAATTGTACAGATCGGACAGAAGAAAGAGCAATTGCAGCAGGCGAAGAATTCAATCTGAATTTAAAGGTTATCGTAACAGATGGGAATAAGCTCCGTAAAGTCGGTGCGCTGAATTCTGGATGGAAGCTATTATATGGGGATTTGCTTGATATTTATGATAAAGAGCTGACAGAATCGCAAATCATCTATAAACAAAGCATTAAAGGTGTGCTTGGAATGGATGCTGACAGCAGACTTGCGCCTAATTGCTTGAAGCATTTATGGGAAGGGCTGATGAGCGCACGAAATATTGGCGGAGTTATGGCAAAGTATACGATGCGCATGCCAAAGAAGAAAAGCTTGCTAAGCAAAGATGATGTTTTTTATGAAGAAAAGATTGCGAACGGAGAATATGGCGGACCGATGGCAAGATGGTGGACACATCAGCAGAAGCAGGATATGGCAAGCTGGCTTCTTGATCTTCAATACCATGGCGGAAGTACGTATGTCCTTGGAGGCCAGGCAACATTGTTCAGACCGGAAGCCCTACAGGAAGTGGTTAATGAAAATAAGCTTGATGGTCCTTGGCAGAACGACAGTGATGTAGAAGATATGCTACTTACTTGGCAGCTGCAGAAATCTGGCTGGAAAACGTTAATAAGTCCTCAAGGAAGATGCTTTGTGGATGCGATGCGTTCTTACCATACTTTCCGAGAACAGCGTAATAAATGGAATTCAGGCACGGTTGATTTGCTCACAAATAAAGATTTAAGTGTACGCACAAGACATAAGGGGAAGATTTGGCGAAATCAGGTCAAGCTTTTTTCTGACTTGCTTATCCGTGTGATGTTTATCGTCTTGCTTGTACTTGCTCTTGCAACAGACCA
>Ga0058696_1000377_pt1 | contig 19144 bp, 19 predicted proteins | sample AgamicMgSfrz_FD_55077 | JGI IMG/M metagenome (GOLD analysis project Ga0058696, IMG submission 55077) | Agave microbial communities from Guanajuato, Mexico - Mg.Sf.rz | ecosystem: Host-associated > Plants > Phyllosphere > Phylloplane/Leaf | place: Guanajuato, Mexico | collected 2012-05-30 | reverse complement strand
CGTGCACAATCCGGACGCTGTGTCACCCAAATGCATTATGCGAGGCAGGGCATGATTACGCCGGAAATGGAGTTCGCNGCCATTCGTGAGGGAGTGGAGCCGGAATTCGTGCGGCAGGAGCTGGCGAGCGGCAGGGCCATTCTGCCATCGAATATCAATCATCCGGAGAGCGAACCGATGCTGATCGGGCGTCACTTTCACGTGAAAATCAATGCGAATATCGGAAACTCTGCCGTATCCTCTTCGATCGAAGAAGAAGTGGAGAAAATGACCTGGGCGGTACGCTGGGGGTCCGATACGGTGATGGATCTCTCCACGGGCAAGGACATCCATACCACACGGGAATGGATTATCCGCAATTCCCCGGTACCGATCGGCACGGTGCCGCTGTATCAAGCGCTGGAGAAGGTGAATGGCGAAGCCGAGGCACTTACCTGGGAATTGTACCGGGACACGCTTATNGAGCAGGCNGAGCAGGGTGTGGATTACTTTACNATCCACGCAGGCGTGCTGCTGCGTTATATTCCGATGACGGCCAAACGGATGACCGGCATTGTTTCAAGAGGCGGTTCCATTATGGCGGCATGGTGCCTTGCACATCATCAGGAGAATTTTTTATATACGCATTTTGAGGAAATCTGTGAAATCATGAAAAGGTATGATGTAGCCTTCTCGCTCGGAGACGGACTTCGTCCAGGCAGCATCTATGATGCCAATGACGAAGCCCAGATGGCTGAACTTGCTACACTCGGTGAACTGACACAGATTGCGTGGAAGCATGATGTGCAGGTGATGATTGAGGGGCCGGGACATGTGCCGATGCACAAGATTAAGGAGAATGTCGATCTGCAGATGGAGATCTGCAAGGAGGCACCGTTCTATACACTTGGACCGCTGACGACCGATATTGCACCAGGATATGACCACATTACCTCAGCCATTGGTGCGGCGATGATTGGCTGGTTTGGAACGTCCATGCTCTGTTATGTCACGCCAAAGGAACATCTGGGCTTGCCGAACAAGGATGATGTCCGGGAGGGTGTCATCGCCTACAAAATTGCGGCACATGCCGCTGATTTGGCCAAAGGCCATCCGCGCGCCCAGCGCCGGGATGACGCGCTGTCTAAGGCTCGCTTCGAATTCCGCTGGCGGGACCAGTTCAACCTGTCACTGGACCCGGAACGTGCGCTGTCCTACCATGATGAGACATTGCCTGCTGAAGGAGCCAAGGAGGCACATTTCTGCTCCATGTGTGGGCCGAAGTTCTGCAGTATGCGCATTACGCAGGATATTCGTGCCTTTGCCGCAGACAAAGGCTTGTCCGAGAATGAGGCTGTAGCGGCCGGGATGCAGAAGAAGGCCGAGGAATACCGGACCCGATCCTAAGGGCCGTTACAGCGCAATTTGGGCGGTCTAATAAGAATACAAGCCTTCTACCCACTATTGGGAGAACGGCTTGTGGTTGTAATCCATTTGCTTCGTTGAGAATAAATTGTAAACTTTCTGGATATTTCCATACTAGAGGTTGATTGTCTCAAAGATGTTTAATAAAATGAATATAAGTAAAGCAAAATAAGAGTAGCCAGGCCAATGGCTACTCCTGCACAGCATTTGCGGTAGGTACTCCTCCGAGTGCAGCTTAGTTCAGATGAAGTGACCCGTCAGGCCTGTCAACCTGTGGCGGGTCACTTCTTTTTTCGGTCGATGTATGTCAGGAGCGCAATAATTAACATTGCGAACACGATTACGTCGTTGAAAGAAAAGTTCATAGGATCACCTCCCACTGGAGGCAAGCCTATTTCCCACCACAAATTGGNTGTACATATGGATTATACCATTGGAAAGGCTCTCCTTCGAGAGCCTTTTTTATGCAGTAAAATATAGGCATGGCAGTTGTTTTTGGGGATAACCCTAACGTCGGCCGATGTTCAATTGCTGCTCCAAATACGATGCCAGCGATGCAAGCGGGCTGTAAATCTCCGTACCCGTATTTGCTGAAGCACGTGCAGCTGCGGGAGCCATAGACAGCTGAGCAGCTACAACTTTTTTCTCAGGTGACTGTGCAGCGAGTTGCTGCAATCCGGTACTCACCGCTTTCATATAACCTTCCTTATCGCCTCGCATGATCAGCTCAAATGTTCCAGGTATTACTGCGGCCTTCGTTCTCGATACATCGGCAACGTTTGCCTGCTCGCTGGTTTCACCCTGCTGTAGTGCTTCATTCACCCGCGCCATCGTTCCTTCAACGGTTGCCGGATTGGTAAAAGCAAGAATGTATTCCTGGGAATCCTGCTGCAGCTTCTGCAGCAANGGATCATCAATACCGATAACGGGAATGGAGACATGCTGTGCTTCGTGCGCCAGTACTGCGGCAAACAGGGTACAAGTGACCAAAATGGCATCGGCATGACACTGGGCAATCCACTGTAACGTTTGGGATACTTTCTCTCGGATGACAGCCTCTGTGAAGTCCGCATCCTGTTTGCGGCGATCCAGACCGGGATCGACATAATGCACTAGTTCCACTTCATAGGGAGCTAGCGCCTCTTCAATTAGTGCGATGTTGGAATAGTGAGCGTGATAACAGCCGATCGTGATCATAATGACATCCCCTTTGCCAATGCTTGTTTTTAGTGAGCTGTAAGTGCTATAGATATTTAATCCATTATAGAAACGCAACTAGGAACTGTACAGCGTTTAAACAAATGCCAATAACCGTCTCTCCGCCAAACGGCAGAAGGACGGTTCTATAACCAGACTCCAATAGAGTCAGATGTTGATTTTATCGCATGGAAGGAGAGGCGTTCTTTTGAGCCATTTTTTGCTGCAGAATCTCGTGAAAGGATAGACCTTGAGTGCTCTCATTCTCCTTTTTGGGAGCAGTGGTCGCCGTGTTGCGCGGATATTGGTGGTGGTACGGGATCATTTGCTGAATAGGCATGCGGATCATCTTGGTTCCTCCTCTGGTGCAATATCGAATAAGCACTCGTTATGATTATTTAATTTAAGGCTATGTATTTTGATAGTAGTCCTTCCAAATGCACGAAGTAGGTATATGTGACTTGTTAGACGAAATNGGGAAGTTTTGACGTAATTCCAATTGGATTGTAGTGATTTTACCCAATATTCAGAAGATGTAAACGGTTTTGGAGAAATTCAGGAGTAAAGAACCTGATATAAAGGCTGGATATGGGAGGAACGAATCGGTTGTTAAGTGAATAGTCCCAGTTTCAGAAATGTCAATTGTGACGAAAATAAGACAAATTGTCTGGGGAAGTAGGTATCCTTAAAGCTAACTAACTTGGTACCATAGTCGGTTGTCGGGAGCGCAATGGGGATGATTTTACATGTGTTTACACGTGAGACAAGGGAGTAACACCAAAAAAAAGCCGTCCAGAAGGCTGGACGGCTTGTGAAGCGTTGATCAGGAAATGAAATGATAAGTATCACTTTTCTGCAGTTGGCGTAGATGGTTTTACGGCAATATAGATATCCACTTGAACATTGGCAGGATCCATGCTCCGTTCATCGTATAGCTCGAAATCACCGGTAAACGTTCGCTCGTNCTGGTTGTTCCAGCCCCATACGGCGCCCCATGCTTCACCTANCACTTCTGCCATTGGACCCTTNCGTGAGGTGAATACGGCGTANGTTGCAGGTGGNAATTCAATCGAGTTCATGCCAGCTGGTAACGTTTCATCCGCAGCAACTTCATGACCTACGAGTATGGTGTATTCCCCGTTTATACCATCGGTGTAATCCGTGTAACAGCCATATCGGGCTGCCTCTGGAGCGGGGAGCTGCCCTGAGGTGAAGTAACGGTCCCACAGTCCCTGAATGCAGCCATTGCCGCTCATCTCGATCGCGTTGGTCGTTCTGGTCGATATGCCAGCCAGGCGTTTGCCGGGAAGCGTAATATATCGAACAGGTTGAGTTAAGAGTGACTTGTCTTTATCGGTAGAATGCTGTTCGGTGTCATCTGCGGAATTTCTTACCGGCAGTGTTGTTTTCCCCTCAGGATTGGATGTGCTCCATCGTTTCAAAAAGGGAAGTTGATTGCGCAGCATGGCCCGCGCTGAGTCCTCATCCGTACCTTCCTCCCTAAGGATTGTGGTGCACATCTCAATCATGCCTTCCAGCGTAATGTTGGGCTGTTGGAACATGCCTTCTTTGTAGCAATAGATGCAGTATTCGCGAGTTGTACTCCCATCTGCTTCCGTTCCGAATTGGGCAGGGGTGGTCAGCGGCATTCCGCAGCTCTGGCATACAGTGACGTTCATTAACAATTCCTCCTCGTTATGTACAGCTTGAATATAGATGAAGTATAACGAGAGGAACTGGACAGCTGTCTGTCAGGTTTGCGGAGGAGCAGCATAATTTTGCACGATTTGTTCTGCGATCCGGCGAATTTCATCACGAATATGAAGAGGCTCCAATACCTCGGCATCTGCGCCAAAGCCAAGAATGAATCCGTACAGCCAGTTGTCCTCCGGAAATGCCACCTGGCTTATGTAATATCCCTGGCCGTCGGGAATCACGTTCTCTATGCCAAACCACTCTTCGGCAATATGACGGACACGGGCATGGAATCTCAACGTCATGGCAACCGTGTTCCCTGGAGTCGCCCACTCCTGCTGCCAGGGCCTGTCCTGCAGATTGATAGATTTGCGTACAAAGCTTCCATGAGCAAGGGTAACGTCCTGCATGCGGACCAGTTTGAACATGCGAAACTCATTACGCTCATGACAGAACGCATAGAGGTACCAAGAGTGCTTTTTCAGAACAAGGGTATGAGGGTCGACGGTTCGGTAAGTCCGTGCTCCTTCGGCACTGCAGTAGGTAAAGGTGATTGGACGCAGCTGATCCAGTCCCTGTTCAATGATTTGCAGTTTGTTTTGCAGTGCTTCCGGGTGGGTCCACATCGAATAATCCACAATGAAGCGATTCGTGTCGGCCTGAAAGTCATCGTTTTTGGATTCCGGCACAATGCTGCTCAGTTTCTCAACCAACAGTTCACGTGCTACATTGGTATGAGAGGTGGAGACGCTGCGCAGTGCAGTCACGATGGAGGCCAGATCCCGGTCAGTCAATACGTTTCGATCCAGGCGATAACCTTCCGCAAGGCCAATGCCACCGCTCATGCCCTGGTATGTCACGACAGGAATGCCTGCCTGCCCCAGGGTATCAATGTCACGATAAATGGTACGGATGGAGACTTCAAACGTGTCTGCCAGATCCTTGGCCTGTACACGGCCGCGATTGATTAGCAGCACAACGATGGCTAATAAACGGTCCAATTTCATAAAAAAGGTTTCCTCTCAATGATTTATATGATGGATTCAGATATGTTATATTGTTGAGCATCACATATAGGAGTGGGATAAGCAATGAAGCGAATTACAATTCTGATTGCGGACGATGAAGTTGAGATCGCTGATCTGGTTGCTTTGCATTTGCAAAAAGAAGGATATCACATCGTCAAGGCATATGATGGCAAGGCGGCCCTGAACGCTATCCAGACGCAAGCAATCGATCTGGCAGTCCTCGACATTATGATGCCAGGCATGGACGGTTATGAGGTCACCCGCAAAATCCGGGAACAGCACCACATGCCGATCATTTTCCTGAGTGCCAAAACGTCGGATATGGACAAAATAACGGGTCTCGTGATGGGTGCCGATGATTATATGACCAAGCCGTTCAATCCAATGGAACTCGTTGCCCGGGTGAACTCCCAGCTGCGCCGTTCCTTGCAATTCAGCCAGTCTGCACCTGTCCAGCGCTCCATTCTGGAGAAGGGCGGACTCGTCATCGCGCCGGATCAGCATAGCGTTACACTCTACGGCAAACCAGTGGAACTAACACCGAAGGAGTTCGATATTCTGTATCTGCTCGCAAGTCACCCGAAGCAGGTGTTCAGCGCGGAAAGCATTTTTGAACAGGTATGGGGAGAGGCCTATTACGAGAGCGGCAATACGGTAATGGTTCATATTCGAACCCTGCGCAAAAAGCTCGGAGAAGATCTGGACAAGAACAAGTTTATCAAAACGATCTGGGGTGTGGGGTATACGTTTAATGACTAAACGAAGAAGTTTTCGCACAACCATGATTATGCTGCTGGGTCTGAGCATGCTTGCCTCTGGCGCCATCACCTATGGAATTTACAAGCTTTTGCAGGCTTATTATTCGGGTGTGCGGGCAGAAGATCAGCTTGCTGAATATCGTCATTTTATGAAAAGTATTGGAGATATCTATTTCTTCCTGCTCCTGTTCATCCCACTCGCCATTCTATTTTTCTTCTGGTTTACCAAGCCCTACGTGACCTATTTTAAGGACATTTCCACAGGGATCAGGCATTTGGCGAATGGAGACTTCCAGCATCGTGTGCAGATCTCTTCGAAGGATGAATTGGGTACAATCGCGGAGGATGTGAATTTGGCGAGTGAGAAGCTTAGGGAAGCGGTCGAACGGGGGGATTTTGCCGAAACCAGCAAGGACCAGCTTGTCGTGAATCTGGCGCATGACCTGCGAACCCCGCTGACTTCTGTACTTGGATATTTGGATCTGCTCATGAAGGATGATCAGCTGACAGGGGAGCAGGTTCGGCACTTTACGTCGATTGCATTTACCAAGTCCCAGCGTCTGGAGAAGCTAATTGATGATTTATTTGAAATTACCCGGATGAATTATGGCATGCTGCCCATACAGAAAACACGGCTTGATCTAAGCGAGCTGCTGAGGCAGATGAATGAAGAGTTGTATCCGGTATTTGAGAAAAATCGCCTGGTCACCCGGTTAACGATCGAATCGGAATTGACCATCTCTGGAGACGGTGAATTGCTCGCCCGGGTGTTTGAGAACCTGCTGATTAATGCTGCACGCCATGGCAAGGATGGCATCTATGTGGATCTTAAGGGATACCGGGATGCCGATCAGGTCATCATTCAGGTCATCAACTATGGGGGGCATATTCACCCGGAGGATTTACCGCATATTTTCGATATGTATTACACCGGAGATCGTGCGAGGACCCCTCAGGAGGGTGGTACAGGCCTTGGCTTGTTTATCGCTCGAAATATTGTGGAGCAGCATGACGGGACCATTTCGGCTCAGAGTGATGTGGTACGGACCTTATTTGAAGTGCGCCTGCCCGCATTGGAATGAGGTTTGCCGTCAAATTTAAGAAAAACTTTAAAAATGCCCTGCTTTTTCTTTAACTAGTTTTCTCTATCCTTGATGTTANGAGGCAAAGGAGGAGCAGGGATGAAGAAGTGGGGCTTATTGATATGCATCATTTTGATTGGATATATGGTTGCAAGATCGCCGGCATCTTTTCTGCAAAAGGATGAGATGTCTATCGAAATTCAGGATACACGTGTAAGCCATGCCGGATATACCGTATCTGTCACGGGTAATATTCAGGATCAGGTGCATAANGGCAACTTGCTGCTTGTTAATTCAAGCTATCCGGTTCATCCGGAAGGCGTAAGAACCGATATTGTAAATGTGGCGCAGCAGGATGATTTGGTCCGTGGATATGGATTGCTGGATCAGAACATATTGCTCTCAAGAGAGGTAGCCCAAGCGTTTCAGAAGATGATTGAAGCAGCGGGTGAAGAGGGAGTGCGCTATTTTCTCATCAGCAGTGGATATCGGGACTTGGCCAAGCAGGATGAACTTTATCGGGAAAAGGGATCAGACTACGCGCTTCCGGCAGGACACAGTGAGCATAATCTCGGATTATCTCTGGATATCGGCTCCGCACTGACCACCATGGATGAAGCGCCAGAAGGCGCATGGCTCGAGAAGAACGCTTGGAAATATGGTTTTATCCTACGTTATCCAAAGGACAAGGTGAGCATCACGGGGATTCAATATGAACCCTGGCACTTTCGCTATGTGGGACTTCCGCATAGTGCTGTCATGTATAAGAATAACCTGGTGCTGGAACAGTATCTGGATTTGCTAAAAGAGAAAGAGGACATTATGGTTGAAGTGGAAGGTGAGAAGTATCATATCCGCTATTACCTGGCCGCACAAGATACGACCGTTTACATACCTGAGCAAGGTGAATATGAAATATCGGGGGATAACATGGATGGAGTCATCGTCACAGTAAAGGAATAACAGGGCTGTACAAAGGAGGTTCATCAACATGAGGCAGACAAAGTTCAAACATAAAATCCTTTGGATCGCCATGTTAATCATCTATTTATATCTACTAACCAAGCTGATTCTCTTTAAGGGAGGTCCAGTCGACTTTGAAGTAGTCAGGGTTCAGCTCATGGCTTTCCTTCAACAACCGGACCTGATTCATACGCGAACCGTCAACCTGACGCCATTTCAGGAAATCTCAAGAGACTGGAACAGCCTCTCACTGCATCGTCCGGGTACCGCAATCCACCTGGTGGGCAATGTGCTGGCTTTTATTCCACTGGGGTTTTTCATCCCGGTGCTGATGGGCAACAAGCTGCTGTCGGGGGCAAACGTATTTCTGTCATCTCTACTTCTAAGTCTAGGCTATGAAGTAACACAGCTGTTGACTGGCATGGGCATATTCGATGTGGACGATCTGATGCTGAATACATTAGGTGGAATGATTGGATATATTCTTTTTACCCTGGCTATCGGCATAAAACAGTTGTTGGTTGGAGGAGAATCCCGAGCGGTGAAAAAGGAGTATAATCCCAAGGAGAGCCATGTGTAAGGAGGGAGATCCTTTTGATCGTAATAGCTGTACTAATGATGAGCACGGGTTTGATGTTTCTTATGTACCCGCGAAGTGTAACCGATGCTTCATATCGACAGAACGCCGATCGATTGGCAACATCGAGATGGGTGGGGGGCTCGCTGATCATTATGTCATGTCTGTTCCTGATCATGGGTACAATGCAGCTGCTGGATGAGGCATCACATCATATTGGACACTAGGAGGATACTGAGCTTAAGTAGATAGAGCATTCTTATATGCCTCATATAAAGCTTTTCATCACGTTCTAATACGGCGGTGGGAAGCTTTTTTGTTTTGTATGTCATTGTATCAGGATTGGATAACACAAGACTCTAGAGGGTTTGCGGAGGGGCTCCTATTGCGGTAGAGTAGGACCAAAGATTACCAAACTAAATATTAAAAAAGGAGGATATTTATTGTTATATTCATTAGCTGTAAGCTTGGCAGGCAGAATGAGAGCTATCATGGAAATCGAAAGTGAAATTGTTGAAGCTGAGCAGAATCATCTCTGCAAAGAAATCGTACGGGCTTTAGAACAGAAAAGAGCAGATCTGATTAACAGCTGTACTCGTGAAGAATTATTAGTCATAGAGACGGTGATGAAAGTTGGACAATCAGAGAGAGGGTATCGATACTATTTCGACAGGGATGACGTTGAAACAATTCACTTACCCATTGAGTTAACCGGACCTGAACTGATGCACAAATATTCCTATTATCTCGTACATAAAACCAAAGAGGANCTTNCGAAGGGGATTGAGGGTAACACAATCGTATCCCAGCAACTGAAAGAAGGCATGGAGATTTTGAAACTCTAATCTATAAGCTGCAGGAGGGTAAAGAGAATGATAATGAAAATTTCGTACTATACGCCNGATGGTTTCTATTATTACGTCCCAGACCAATATGCAGAGCAGATGGAAGAGTGGAGAAGAGAATTTTCTGATTTNNTGCAGAGTTTAGAGTGTAAGCACCCGTTCACGCAATATACTGAGTCTATTAACTATGAGGGCAAGTTGGAATACGCCGTTTTTGTGCGGTGTTACGGAGGGGATGACTTTATGGACTGGATTAACGTGGAGAAACTAAATTGCAGGGGAGTATATCGTATCCCTGCACCACCTGATGATTCGGAAGTGGCCTTGAAGATTGACTTTTAAAAGCGTTCACTATTCGGAATTTCATCAACCCCATCTGTAGGGATATAGCTATGTCGATCATGGAACGTAAAACATCAAAAAAAACTCCCCATCACGTGCCGAGTGCACGTGGCGGGGAGCTTTTTTGATATTAATGTATCGCATTAAAGGTTCGTGCAATTAAGCTTTTTTCATCATCTGACGCAATACGGTTTGCAGGATACCACCGTTGTGGTAGTAGTCCACGTCAACCATGCTGTCGAGACGAGCGATGACAGGGAAGTCGAACTTGGTTCCGTCTTCACGGGTTACCGTAACCGTCAACTCTTGTCCAGGCTTCACATCATTGCTGAGGCCCGTAATGTCATACGTTTCACGTCCATTCAGACCGAGGCTGGACCATCCATGGCCTTCCTGGAATTGCAGTGGCATTACGCCCATGCCCACCAGGTTACTGCGGTGGATACGCTCGAAGCTTTCTGCGATAACGGCTTTAACGCCGAGCAGGAATGTACCTTTTGCCGCCCAGTCACGGGAGCTGCCTGTACCATACTCTTTACCTGCAATAACGATCAGGTTCTGACCTTCGTCCTGATACTTCATGGAAGCATCGTAGATGGACATCTCTTCGTCCGTTGGCAGGTACTTCGTAATACCACCTTCCGTACCCGGAGCCACCTGGTTACGAATGCGAATATTGGCAAACGTACCACGCATCATGACTTCATGGTTACCACGGCGTGAGCCGTAAGAGTTGAAGTCTTTGCGTTCAACGCCATGCTCTTTCAGGTACAGTCCGGCTGGACTGGATGGAGCAATATTACCGGCTGGTGAGATATGATCCGTTGTTACGGAGTCAGCCAGCAATGCCATAACGCGTGCAGAGCGGATATCTGCGATATCGGTCAGTTTGTCGCCAAGGTTTTGGAAGAATGGCGGGTTCTGAATATAAGTGGAGTTTGGATCCCACTCGTACAGTTCGCCTTCCGGTACAGGAATGTTATTCCAACGCTCATTGGCCGTAAATACGTTCTCGTATTTGTTGCGGAACATCTGAGCATTCAGTGAGCTTGCAATGGCATCCTTGATTTCCTCGGAGCTAGGCCAGAGGTCTTTCAGGAAGACAGGCTCGTTATTCGTATCATAACCGATTGGATCGGTAGCAAAATCAATATTAACCGTACCCGCGAGAGCGTAAGCTACCACGAGTGGTGGAGAAGCCAGATAGTTGGCTTTTACCTGAGCATGTACACGGCCTTCGAAGTTCCGGTTACCAGACAATACAGCCGCTACAGTCATATCGTTCTCGGCAATTGCTTCGCTTACTTCGTCTGGCAGTGGGCCGGAGTTACCGATACAAGTTGCACAGCCGTAACCGGCAACGTTAAATCCGAGCTGATCGAGGTATACGTTCAGGCCTGATTTTTCGAGATACTCGGTAACGACGAGGGAACCTGGAGTCAAGCTGCTTTTTACGTAGCCTGGTTTGGTCAGACCGCGCTCAACTGCTTTTTTCGCCAGCAGACCCGCTCCGAGCATAACGCTTGGGTTGGATGTGTTGGTGCAGCTTGTGATCGCTGCAATCACAACCGCGCCTGCTTTAAGTTCACTAGTGGAACCGTCAGGGTGCTTCACAGGCACTGTTTCTTCAATCTTCTCATCGCTCAGCCCGTATCCGCCTTTATCGACCGGGGTACGAATGATGCTGTTGAAGCTATCCTTCATTTGTGTCAGCTCGATGCGATCCTGCGGACGCTTAGGACCTGCAAGGCTTGGTACCACGGAAGCGAGATCCAGCTCGATCACATCGGTGAATTCTGGATCAACCGTGCTGGAAGTCCGGAACATGCCTTGTGCTTTGTAATAAGCTTCAACCAGATCCACTTGCTCGTCGGAACGTCCCGTACTGCGCATGTAGTTCAGTGTCTCGCTATCGACAGGGAAGAAACCAATCGTAGCGCCGTACTCCGGTGCCATGTTGGCAACGGTCGCACGGTCAGCAAGGCTGATGTTGGCAAGGCCTGGACCGTAGAACTCGACGAATTTGCCGACTACGCCTTTTTTACGAAGCATTTGGGTAACAGTGAGTGCCAGATCCGTAGCTGTTGCGCCTTCGCTCAGGCTGCCAGTCAATTTGAAACCGATAACGTCAGGTGTTACAAAATAGAGCGGTTGCCCAAGCATGCCTGCTTCGGCCTCAATTCCGCCAACACCCCAACCAACAACGCCGAGACCGTTGATCATGGTGGTGTGGGAGTCCGTACCTACGAGGGAATCCGGGAACACGACAGTTTCGCCGTCAATCGTTTTGGTTGCAGCGACGGAAGCCAGATACTCCAGGTTGACTTGGTGAACGATCCCTGTGGATGGCGGTACAGCACGGAAGTTGTTGAATGCCGTTTGTGCCCAGCGCAGGAAGCGGTAGCGCTCTTCGTTACGCTCGAACTCAACCTTGATATTGTAGTCGAGAGCATCGTTGGTTCCGAATGCATCAACCATAACGGAGTGGTCGATAACGAGGTCAACCGGCACGAGCGGATTGATCTGTTTTGGATCGCCGCCTGCCTTTTTCACCGTATCACGCATCGCGGCAAGATCCACGACAACCGGTACGCCAGTGAAGTCCTGCAGGACGATACGTGCAGGGATAAACGGAATTTCCTTGTTATTGTCACGGCCTTCTGCCCAGCCGGTAAGTTGTTTCACATGTTCTTCGGTAATCGCGCGTCCGTCGAACTGACGAACTGCTGCTTCGAGCAGCACTTTAATGGAGAAGGGAAGCTTGGAAAGGTCGCCGTAGCCGCCTTCCTGAAGAGCATCGAGACTGTAGTAGCGGTAAGACTTGCCTCCGACCTCAAGACTGCGGGCTGCGGAGAAATGGTTCTTGGCTGACATACATGTACCTCCTTAAAATGTGTCGGTGAGATGAAGATAAAGTTCATTTAGGTGGAAGAACAGGCCTTCATCGTTCCGTGTCCTTGTTCGTTAGTTTCATCAGATGAAACGTAATTTCATAATTGTAACTTTAGTTTTAAGTATACCGTTTTCACCTCCGTACGTAAAGGGCTTTTTGCCTGTCCAAACAAGCCTTGGGAACAATGAAGGCGTTTTCGTGAATATTGGTTGGTTACGATACTTCCTGCCTGCGAAGACTCCGAATTTCGGCCTTCGATCCGTGGTCAGAACACATACAACCGGTATACGCCTCATATGATTAGAAGTAGTTTGCACAGCTGAATTTTCCAGAGAGAACTCAAGTGCCAAAGGGGGACACAGGCTTGGAACGGGAATGGAAGAGTGCCTTATACACCTATGTGAACCAGTACAACCGCTGCGAAATCGACTATCGTCCACAGACGAGCGAGCGGATCGTCACCGATCCGGAATTTGTGCTGGAGCGGGGAGAGCGTATGGCCAGACTGGACGACTGGTATCGTAAACGGCGTGCAGTGCCTCTTCGCAGCGAGACCAGTGCCAAGCTTGTGCGTACGGTTACGGAAGGTNCGGAAGAATCGGTCGTGGATGTTCAACTGTACAGCAGGCTTTTCTATGAGAAGAGCGGAATCACCCACCGGGAGGANCGGATTGAGCGGGAACGGTTNACCTTTTTGCGGCAGGGCGGATCCTGGATGATTGGACGGGTAGAGAGAGAAGTTCCGGAGCGGCGTCCGGCAGGGGNGGGAAGACCTTTTCAGCAAGCCGATTTTGTACAGGCGAATAATCGGCCGCTGCTGAACAGGGAAGTGCTTGGCCAGGGAAGGAGTTCAAGGCAGCAATTATACCGGAGAGACCTGGCTGTCGCTTATGCAGATCGATGGTGGAATGCAGGAAACCCGGCATTTGAGGAATTCGAGGTAGACTGCACCAATTACGTCTCCCAATGTCTCTTTGCAGGGGGAGCACCCATCCACTATACTGGTAGAAGAGAAGCGGGCTGGTGGTACAAAGGCTATGTGAACAGCACCGAAATGTGGAGCTACAGCTGGGCCGTATCCAACAGTCTGGAGCGGTATCTGGGGAGCAGCAGCTGGGGTCTGACAGCAACCGAAGTCGATCGTCCGGAGCAGCTCATGCTCGGAGATGTCATTCTCTACGATTGGGACGGAGACGGCAGGTTCCAGCATAGTACCGTTGTGACTGCCTTTGATGCGGGAGGTATGCCGCTTGTCAATGCACATACAGTCAGCAGTCGCCACCGCTACTGGGATTACCGGGATTCTTACGCTTGGACAGAGCGGACGGTGTACCGGCTTTTTCATATTGCAGATGAGTTCTAAATGAAGAAAGATATACAGGGATTTGGTGACGCGGACATTCAGTTCCGTGTAAAATAAGCCCTAAGACAAGAATAAAATTGATGCTGAACATAAGGTATGACGGCATCATGCACACATAATCGGAGGTAACGCATGAGTATGGATAAATTAACAGTTGGCGTCGTTTACGGCGGAAAATCAGGGGAACACGAAGTATCGCTGCAAACGGCGTTTGCTGTAACGAACGCTTTTGATTATGAGAAATATGAACTGGTTCCTTTCTATATCTCCAAGCAGGGGACATGGAAAAAGGGAGCTGTGATGCACGCGCCATTCGCGCAGATCGAGGACCTGAAGCTGGAGCAGGCAGCGGGCGGAACACAGGAAGCGCTGAACGTCCTGTTTGCACGTTTGTATGGCGGAGAAGATGCACTGGACGTTATGTTCCCGCTGCTGCACGGTACGTTTGGTGAGGATGGTACGATCCAGGGGATGTTCGAGATGGCGGATATGCCTTATGTGGGTGCAGGTGTACTGGCTTCGGCAGGTGGTATGGACAAAGTGGTCATGAAAAAGCTGTTTGCGCAGGCTGGAATCGACCAATGTGCCTTTACTTATTTTAATGCGACCCAGTGGAGGCAGACCGAGCACGACATGATCCTGCAGGTGGAAGAACAGCTGGGTTACCCATGTTTCATCAAACCGGCGAACCTCGGCTCCAGCGTAGGGATTTCCAAAGCACGCAATCGGGATGAACTGAAGACGGCCGTCGAATTTGCACTGCGGTACGATACGAAGGTTGTCATTGAGGAGTTTGTTGAGGCGCGTGAAGTGGAAGTGAGCGTACTTGGTAATGATGAGCCGATGGCTTCGGTGCCAGGAGAAATCGTATCCTCTGGTGAATATTATGACTATGCAGCCAAATATATTGATGGCCAATCACAGATGCTGATTCCCGCTCCGCTGGATCCTGAAGCCGCTGATCGTATCCGTGAGGCAGCCTTGCAGGCATTCCGTGCGATTGAGGGCAACGGCATTTCACGGGCTGACTTCTTCATTCGCAAATCGGATGGGGCATTGCTTATTAATGAAGTAAACACAATGCCTGGCTTTACGCCGTATAGCATGTATCCATTGCTGTGGCGCGAGACAGGCGTATCGTATGCGGAACTGCTGGATCGCATGATTGAGCTGGCTTTGGAGCGTTATAACCGCAAGCAAGCACTGAACTACGAGAACGGCGTGCAGGCTTAAATTCTAAGTTGGAATCTTCAATTACACTTTAAAGTATAAGACTTTACAAGGAGGGATATGGATGGGATTTCAGACTGAGTTCAATTCCGTATGCAAATTCAAGAGCGAGCAGGAGCTGTTTGAACTGCTGGAATACGGCCGCGGCAAAATGGTAAAACAGGGCTTCCGAGTCTTTCCGACCGGTCAGAAGGTTATTGCCTATACACCTGACAATGTGGCGGTAGCCATCGTGAAGATCGTTGCCTCCATTGCGGAGATCAACTTCCAAGGGCACGAAGTGACTGAAGTGGAGATGCTGCTTATCCGCAAGCTGGATGAGGAAGAATCCCGCGTTCAGACTAAACTTGCGGATGAGATGTTCTTTGGTGAACAGGCGCAGGGATAAACCGTATTTCATGAATGGGACCATTGAACGACAATTGCATGGCAAGCGATTACGGTCTTTCTTTTAGGGTAAAACTTGGTTATATACAGTGACGGGAAAACCTGACGGCAGCAGATGCCGGACAGGAATTCCGCCCTAACAGAGAGGAAGAACACCATGCTTGTACGTTTTGGTTATGTGGCGATGTCTGTGCTGGTAGAGAATGCGTCTCCTTCCCGCACGATGACCATGGCCAGCTTCAAGAAAATCGATGACAGGGAGGCAGCCATTCGCAAGCTGGAACGGATTGCAGCCGAGAATTTGCATAATACGTTACGTTTGCTCAGACATAACAAGGGCAGCCATATTCATGTATACCGCTTCTCCTCCAAATTGATTCCACTGGCAACCCATGAGGATCTGATGGATTGGGATCCATTCCCGGCACTCCAGTCTGATTTTGCTGCTATTGGTGATTTTGTGAAGGAGAATGGAATGCGCGTATCCTTCCATCCGGATCATTTTACCGTCCTAAGCACCCCGCGGGAGGAAGTGCTCCGGAATTCTATGCGTGACCTTCGTCATCATGTTCGGATGCTGGATGCCATGGGTCTGAATGCGACTGCCAAGAACAATATACATATTGGTGGTGCATACGGGGACAAGCCTAGTGCAGCGCTGCGCTTTGAGGAAAATTTTCTGAAGCTTGATCGGGATATCCAGGAACGAATGACCCTCGAAAATGATGATAAAACATTCAACGTACCCGAAACGCTGGCCGTATGTCAGCATTTGGGACTGCCGATGGTGCTGGATATTCATCATCAGTGGGTCAATAATGAAGGCGAACAGCCATGGGATTTGTGGCCTGACATATGGAAGACGTGGCAGTCCCCGCTGGCACAGGCAGATTCCCCTGCAGATCGGCCACTGCCGCCGAAAATTCACGTCTCGAGCCCGAAGAGCGAGAAGGATATCCGTGGGCATGCGGATGGCGTTGAGGTGGAGCCGCTGCTATCCTTTTTGCGCCATATCGCTGCAGATACGCCGGAACTTGATGTCATGATTGAGGCCAAGCGCAAGGATGAAGCACTGGTGCAGCTCATGCAGAAGCTGGCATTCTACCACGAAGAAGGCGTGGAATGGGTGGACGAGTCTACCGTCATTATCCATCCCTAGAGCCAAAAGGGGCCTGGGCAGCAAGAAACTTTACAACCTGTGAGGCGTATACTTTTAACAAGTATTTTAACTTTTCGTAGATTGATATAGAAAGTAGAGTGAACGCTTTGAATGAGAAGGAAAAAACACCTTATGTCGTGACAAGCAAAAGCTATACTGCCGTTGCCATTAATGCGGCGTCCAAGGCGGGTGAATGGATCAAGAGCCGTCTCGGTACCATAGGAGAACCCGGAACCAAATACTCTCCGCAGGATCTTGTAACTGAAGTGGATAAAGGAGCGGAGCAGATGATCCGCCGCCTGATTTTAACCCACTTTCCCGACCATGTCATTCTCGGTGAAGAGGGTGTTGAACCGGGACCGGAAGCTTCTGCGAAAGCACTGAAAGAGGCACAGGAAGAGGAATTCCTCTGGATCGTGGACCCAGTGGACGGAACAACGAATTTTGTCCACGGATTTCCATTTTATTCGGTTTCCATCGCCTTGGCTCATCATGGTCAAGTCATTGTAGGGGTCATTTACGATCCTTCCAGAGACGAACTGTTTGTAGCTGAAAAAGGCAAAGGAGCTTACGTCCACGGAAACCGGATGGCTGTGTCGGATGAACAGGGGCTGGGCCAGAGCCTGGTTGCAGTAGGCTTCCCGGCAGATACAACCTATGCCCTGCCAGTCAATATGGCGGCTGTACAGGCTCTTGCACCGCAAGTACGAAGCCTGCGTGCAGGTGGGTCGGCAGCCTTGCATTTGGCGTATGTTGCTGCGGGTCGCCTCAGTGCATACACCGAAGTCGGACTGAAACCGTGGGATATTGCGGCAGGAGCACTGCTCGTTGAGGAATCCGGCGGCAAGGTAACAGATACAATCNNTACACCTTATCAGTTGTCGGTCAGTCATGTGGTTGCCACGAACGGCAAGATTCATGATGCACTAACAGATGTGCTTAAGGAAGCCAAAGCAACCGGCATGGAGTGAGTTTATTAATTCTTAAATGATTCAACAAACGTATATTGCACATAAACGAGGGTCAGAAAAAATCTGGAGAAGCGAAGCGTTCGCCTTTATCCCCGAATTTTTTCCTTTGAAAAGAAAACACTAAAATTCGGGGATAACAGCGATCGGAAGATTGTTCTGTCCATCGAAGTATAGGTGCAATAGTATTTGATGGTGCATTTATGAACTTGATTGAAGGAGCGATGAACGATGGATGAATCCAAGGAACTGGAACGACGTTTGAGTGAAATGCTGACTGAAGGGGAGATGGAAGAGTCCGGCGACGCGAACAAGCGTGAACGCCAGCTGATTCCTCCCAAATATGAGGTGCGCATTCAGACGGAACGGGACCCGATTGTCGAAGAGACGTTGATGTACCGAAATATGGCCCGTGAAGTGGACGATCGTTATGATCGTTATCTGGAGCGTTCTGCGGAGAAGAAAAACGCAGCAGAACCTGAAAGAAAAGACCACTAAACTACATGGTTGTAACAAGCATACAAAGGGCTAGGAGTATAGGTTAACAGACTTCCCATAGAAGGGAAGTCTGTTATTTTGTGAGCAAGCCGGAGCCCTGCGACATGGCTACTTTTTAATGATAGAATAGAAATAGATGAACGTCTGCTACGCGGAGACGAACCTGTGTAATAAAGTTCAAGTTATCATTTTATAGGTGTGAGAAAAAGGAGTGTTACCACGAATGAAGCGTACACGTACATGGAACAACACGTCGGCTGCATTGACAGCATGCATGTTGGCGGGAATGATGCTGTTTGCATCAACGGCACAGCCAGCACAAGCCGCCGATAGCAGCACGAGCACATTACCTGCTGGTACAACCTCGGCAGCTGCCTCTGCAAAAAAGGATGCTGCAGCCGTAACGAAGGAATTCCGGATTGTCACCTTGGGAGACTCCATCACGGTAGGGTACGAGCCCAATGCAAAGGGCTTGCCTTATGGTTATGTAGAGCGCTTGCAGGAGCAAGGTTTGCTCCACGGCCGCACTCAGGTGGATAACTACGGTATCGCCGGATTGAAGAGTATTGGCTTGAAGAATTTTACCTCTGCAATAAATGAGGGCAAAACTCTGACTTCTGACGCGATCCAGCCAAGTCTGCCAGATCCAAGAGCAGGACAGATGGGGGCCAATATTGCTGCAATCCGTGAAAGCGTAGCGGGTGCTGATCTCATCGCGATTACCATTGGGGGCAATGATGTATCGGAATTACTTG
>Ga0058696_1000373_pt1 | contig 19223 bp, 18 predicted proteins | sample AgamicMgSfrz_FD_55077 | JGI IMG/M metagenome (GOLD analysis project Ga0058696, IMG submission 55077) | Agave microbial communities from Guanajuato, Mexico - Mg.Sf.rz | ecosystem: Host-associated > Plants > Phyllosphere > Phylloplane/Leaf | place: Guanajuato, Mexico | collected 2012-05-30 | reverse complement strand
TCGTTCTTGTGAATAACAGCGACAGCTGCTCCAACACCCTTCCAGGTTAGTAGCTGTCCGGCTACAAATTCATCCAATCCGTCCAGTAATGAGCGATGTTTGGTTGTAGTCATTATTATCCCTCCAATGTAAATATAAAAGTGAGATCAAACCAAGAAAACCAAACTCGTATGTAGTTGTCATGCATGCGGTGGTTCATTATCAACTATGCCTTTTTTGGATAAAGTTAACATCCGACCCGAGACTGATTTACCTGTCATCGCTTGTCCTAACAAGGGAACAGAAAGCTTGTCAAACCAGTCCGCATAAATCGAACAAGTCCCTCATAGACATGTACTAATCAAGTAGGGGTTCTGCAGTACGCACAATCCTGAAGTGAAAACATGTGCTAAAGGGGATGATGTCATGCGCCGAATATCATGGATGCTTGCCATGGTATTGGTCTTATCGGCCTTACTTGCCGCCTGCGGGAAGAAGGATGCGGCAGCCGTGGTCAAAGATCTGAACGAAGTCGTAGGAGAGATGGAGAGTTACCAGGGAGCAGGCGTCATGACGCTGCATACCGGAGAAACGCCGCAGCAGTATAAGGTCGAGGTATGGCATCAGAAGCCTTCATATTACCGAATCGCGCTTACCAATGCCAAAAAGGATGTCACCCAGATTGTACTCCGGAACGATGAGGGCGTATTCGTCCTGACGCCAAGCCAAAATAAAAGCTTCCGGTTCCAAAGCAACTGGCCGGATAATCAGGGTCAAGTTTATCTCTATGAGACATTGATCCGCAGCATTACGGGCGATACGACACGTCAGTTCGCAGATGAGAAGGAAAGCTACGTATTCGATGTAGCTGCCAATTATAATACGCATGCACTGGTCAGACAGAAAATCTGGCTGAACAAAAGTGATTATGCTCCCAAACAGGTGGAGGTATCAGACTCCAATGCAAACGTGGTCGTTGACGTGAAATTTGACAGCTTCAAATTCGGTGCAGAATTCGGCAAGGATGCATTCGATATGCAGCGTAACATGACAGCAGGCACAGACGGGAACAGCGGAACGGATACAGGTACGAATCCGGCCGAACAGGCAGGAGAGAGTGGCTCCAAGGAGCCGGCAAGCTCCGAGACTGCCCCTGGTCAAGAACCGACAACAGGCTCTGCTGAAGGAGTCAGTGATGGACAAACCGGTGTGAGTGAGAATCCGGAACAGCAAGAAGCTCAGGATCCGGCGAGTGTTGAACCAGGCACAGAGGAGCCTACCATGACCGAACCGGAAGGAGCCGGCAGTTTTGGAGTGATCGAACCGACTTACGCTCCGGAAGGCGTCAAGCTGAAGGATGATCAAATTGTGGAGGAATCCGGCGATTACTCGGTCATGCTCCGCTACGAAGGAACATATAACTATACGATTTTCGAAGCCAGACCGCAGGACAGAGCCGTATCACTCGCGCCATCTCGCGTTGTGGATCTCGGATTCACATTGGGCATGATTAGTGGAGACGCTTTACAAACGTTAACATGGATGACAGACGGAATTGAATACAGAATCACGAGTGCAGATCTGCCGGAGAGTGAAATGGTCCAAATTGCAACATCCATGCAGGAGCAGTCAGGTAAATGATGTAAAAGGTATAGTCGCTAGGGCATTAGGAATGCTAAGGAGCATCGGGGACTTGTTCTCCGGTGCTTTTTGATGTACACAGTTAGGTTGGCGAAGCATATTATGGAGAGTAAAAGCATGTCGTGTCGCAATGGGTATTGCTTGAGAAGTGAACAGTGAAATGGGCAGGTTGAACCAATAAATACAAAACACGCTTATATGCGGGATGAACCGGGTAAGTAATCGGTATAGGCAGATAGAGATGGCGTGAAGCTGCATGTTGTGACTCATGCCAGTATCGCTTATCAGCCTGTTTCTTCATCCGCTTCCGGCTTCGAAATCATGCTGGGCACGCTTTTGGAGTCACTGTTCTTCTGCTCATTTGACAGTCACATGCTTGAGCATTACGATGGAGTCTGATATGTGAGCCGGATTAAGATGACTAGAGAAGGTGACAGAACGTGCAAGGACAATATCGGCCGACCCAAGTGGAAATCAACTTGGATCATTTGAGTAGCAACGTAGACGCTTTCCGCTCAGCCCTGCCGCAAGGCATGAAGTTTCTAGCTTGTGTCAAGGCGAACGCTTATGGACATGGAGCTGTGGAGACGGCCAGAGAATTGGAACGAATCGGAGTGGATTATCTGAGTGTCGCTTTTCTGGACGAAGCGCTTGAACTGCGACAAAACGGAATCAAGGCTCCGATTTTGGTATTGGGTTATACACCGCCTGAAGGCATTGCTGTGGCCAGAGAACATGATGTGACCATAACCCTTTTCAGCAGGGAAGTGCTTAAAGCCATTCGTGATCTGGATACAGGATTGTCCCGGAAACAACTGAAGGTTCATATCAAAATTGACAGTGGTATGGGTCGCCTGGGGCTGCTGCCCGGTGATGAAGCTCTTGCTTTCATACAGGAAGCAGCATCAATGGATCAGATCCTGCTCGAGGGTATGTTTACCCATTATGCCAAGGCGGATGAAGAAGATAAGACCTATACACTGGAGCAGTATCGACGGTTTCGAAGCGTGGTTGAAGCGCTGCGGGATCAGGGATGTGTCATCCCGATTATACATACGGCGAACAGTGCCGCTGCCATTGATACACCGGAATTATCCTATAACATGGTTCGAGTGGGTATCAGTCTGTATGGGCTGTACCCTTCAGCCGAGGTGAATCATCAGGTAGTGAAACTGGTCCCGGTATTGACACTGAAGACGAAGGCGGTTCTGGTCAAAACGCTGCCGCCTCATTGGGGCGTCAGCTACGGAACCCGTTATGTGACACAAGGGAACGAACGAATTGCGACCCTGCCTATCGGCTATGCAGACGGATATTCAAGAATGCTGACAGGTAAAGCTCAAGTGCTTGTACGTGGCCGCCGCGTTCCCGTCGTCGGTACGATCTGCATGGATCAGTGTATGGTGTCGCTGCAATCTTTCGCTGAAGAGGCGGAAGAAATTCAAGCCGGCGAAGAGGTTGTCCTCATCGGTCATCAATCTGATGGTGTCATTACCGCAGATGAAGTGGCCTCTCAGCTTGGTACGATTGCCTATGAGGTGATCTGCATGATGGCTCACCGGATTCCGCGAATCTATTTCCGGAACGGTATGGAAGTCGCCAAGATCAATCCTCTTTTGACATCCTGACAAGTCAACTGGACGCTATTACCAATAAACTTTTTTTCGGAACAGAAGGAAAACTGTCGGAGCATCTCGAATGTTGTTACATTGACGAGGATGAAAAATCCTGAAAAGAGATGTTTGGTCTGTACGAATATTGCCCCCCATGTTTATAATGGAGTACAGCATACTTGATATACTCGGGGCATATATATTCCTTTGTATAAAAGTTCTGGAAAAACGTAATACTGGTTCACAATGGCGAAAGGTTTGTGGGGGTGGAAGATAGGTGGCCAACTTGCAGAACACCAAGCGGATTATGATCAGTTTGCCTGATCATCTCCTGCAGGAAGTGGATGGCATCGTAGCGCTGGAGAATTCCAACCGCAGCGAATTGATTAGGCAGGCCATGAAGCTGTATTTGACCGAACGGAAGAAGCGTTACATCCGTGAGTCCATGCAGCGCGGGTACATGGAGATGGCAAAAATTAATCTGACCATGGCATCCGAGGCCTTTCACGCGGAGGAAGATGCGGACAGCACTCTGGACCGCTTAGTTAGCGGGGTGTAGACATTGATCGTAAAACGCGGTGACGTTTTTTTTGCGGATCTTTCTCCCGTTGTCGGTTCCGAACAAGGCGGAGTCAGGCCGGTGCTGGTCATCCAGAATGACATCGGCAACCGGTTCAGTCCAACGTGTATCGTGGCGGCTATTACCGCCCAGATTCAGAAGGCAAAGCTGCCGACGCATGTCGAGATTGATGCTGCGGCTCATGGCTTTGACCGGGACTCTGTCATTTTGCTCGAACAAATACGGACGATTGACAAACAAAGACTGACTGACAAGATTACCCATCTGGACGAGGAGACCATGAAATTGGTCAATGAGGCGTTACAGATCAGTCTGGGTTTGATCGATTTTTAAGTTGCAAGGCAGTCTGTTTGGGCTGCCAGCAATCCGTCCGCTGCGGGATGTTCCTTGCGGGGAACACACAATTACAGACAACAGATCAGAGGAGCGTATCGCGGCCCAAGGGCAGCGGTACGCTCTTTTGATTAAACTAAAATGAAAGCGTAGAACATTGGCGTGCTTTTCGCTATAATGAAACCTGAGAAACCGTTTACGCCAAAGACGTATATAGAGGTGGAGGAGACGTATGAGCATTTATATNAATCAGGAGAAACTACAATTTCATTTACAAACCCGCAAGGCAAGTTATGTATTCCAGGTGCTTCCTTCGGGATATTTGGTACATCTGTATTATGGCAAAAAATTGCGCGACACGGATCTGAGCTGGCTGCATGTTCGGACCGAGCGTGCTTCCTTCAGCCCGAATCCAGTACCGGAGGATCGGACGATTTCATTCGATACACTTCCGCTGGAACTGCCAGTCTATGGAACAAGTGATTTCCGTAACCCGGCAGTCCAGCTTCAACTTGAGAATGGTTCAAGCGTCTCGGAATTCACGTATATCGGCCATCGGTTGGAGAAAGGGAAACCTGCTCTTCAGGGATTGCCGGCGACCTATGTGGAATCTGCAGATGAAGCTGATACACTTGTAATCGAGATGGAAGATCGCGTGGCAGGAGTTCGCATCGAGCTCTCCTATACAGCTTATTCTTCCTTCAACGCTATTACGCGGTCCATGCGTATCATAAATGAGAGCGCTACCTCGGTGAATGTGGCTCGTGCCCTAAGCACATCCGTAGATTTCCCGCATGCCGATTATGAGCTGCTGCAGCTGTCGGGTGCATGGACGCGGGAACGCGATATTGTTCGTCGCCCTCTAGCTTCAGGTCTGCAAGGCGTCGAGAGTCGCCGTGGTTCAAGCAGCCATCAACAAAACCCGTTTATCGCATTGATGACGCCAGGTACGGATGAAGATCAGGGAGAAGTGTACGGCTTCAGTCTCGTATACAGCGGAAGTTTTACAGCGCAAGCGGAAGTGGATCAGTTCCACACAACGCGTGTATCACTCGGCATTAACCCGTTTGAGTTCAGCTGGAAGCTGGAATCCGGGGAAGCTTTCCAAACGCCTGAAACGGTCATGGTATATTCTGATGCAGGACTTGANGGCATGTCCCAGTCTTATCACGAACTTTATCGCGAACGNCTTGCACGCGGCAAGTTCCGCAATACAGAGCGCCCGGTATTGGTGAACAACTGGGAAGCAACGTATTTTGGTTTTAATGCGGACAAGATTGAACAGATTGCGCGTGCAGGACAGAAGCTCGGCATTGAGCTGTTTGTACTCGATGACGGCTGGTTCGGACATCGCGACAGCGACAACTCCTCGCTGGGAGACTGGATTGTGGACAAGAACAAGCTGCCTCAAGGTCTGGAGGATCTGGCGAGCCGGGTAACCGGATTGGACATGCAGTTTGGACTGTGGTTCGAGCCTGAGATGATCTCGCCGGACAGTGAATTGTATCGCAAGCACCCGGACTGGTGCCTGCATGTGCCTGATCGTCGCCGGACAGAGGGCAGACAGCAATTGGTGCTGGATTTCTCCCGTCAGGACGTCCGGGATGAAATCGTACGCATGCTGAGCGATGTGCTGGGATCTGCACCGATTTCTTATGTGAAGTGGGATATGAACCGGAATATGACGGAGGTGGGCTCTGCGCTGCTGCCTGCGGATAGACAGCGTGAGACAGCTCACCGCTATATGCTTGGTTTGTATGAAGTGATGGAACGGATTACGTCCTCCTTCCCTAATATTTTGTTTGAGAGCTGTTCAGGTGGCGGCGGCCGCTTCGATCCGGGAATGCTGTATTACATGCCGCAAACGTGGACAAGCGACAATACGGATGCTGTCTCCCGTTTGCGCATCCAATACGGGACAAGTCTGGTGTATCCAGTAAGTTCCATGGGATCGCATATCTCTGCCGTACCGAATCATCAGGTTAACCGGATCACATCGCTCGAGACCCGCGGACATGTTGCCATGTCGGGCAACTTTGGTTATGAGCTTGATCTGACTCGGTTCACCGAGGAAGAGAATGCCATTGTCAAGGCTCAGGTGGAGCTGTACAAAGAAATTCGGGGTACCATTCAGTATGGAACTTTCCGTCGTCTGCTCAGTCCGTTTGAGGGCAATGAAACGGCATGGATGTTTATTGCACCGGATGGAAGCGAAGCGGTTGTTTTCTATTTCCGCGTGTTGTCTGAGCCCAATGCGCCGCTCCAACGTCTGAAGCTGAAAGGATTGGATCCGGATGCCGATTACCGCCTGAAGGGCAGTACGGAGACGTATACGGGGGATGCATTGATGTATGGCGGAATTTCTGTAGGCCGTGCATCGGGTGATTACCTGAGCGAGATGTTCCGATTCGAACGGGTATAGTTAATCCTGCGTTTAATGCAGTGCTTTTCGGGGAAGACCGGAATACGTCGGGGTGACGTTTTTCGGTCTTTTCTTATGGGTTACGCGAAGCGATGAACCATGGACTCTACTGTAAGAACTTGTAACTGGTATGAATGCTGGAAAACTGAACGGGATTTTGTGATAATATAGGGAAGAGCAATCTGCATGAATGCAGATTTGATAATGTGATTACAGCAGCATAGCTGCCCTGAACAATGCTTATTCTGAAACGATTCAGGAAGGAAAGAGGGATTTATTTGTCTGAACAGGGAACGGTTCTGGAACCCAATGAAGAAACAATAAAGGCGGAACGCCAGGAAAGAATCATCAAACAGGTAGCCAAGGAACTGTCACTGGCCTTGAAGCAGGTGCGCACGACGTCAGAGCTTCTGGAAGAAGGCAATACGATTCCGTTTATCGCCCGCTACCGTAAAGAAATGACTGGAGAGCTGGATGAGAACCAGCTGCGACTGATTGAGGAACGTCTCGTATATCTGCGTAACCTTGAGGATCGCAAAGTGGAAGTCATCCGTATTATAGAAGAACAAGGTAAACTGACGGGAGAACTGAAAAAGTCCATTACCCAGGCAGTGAAGCTGCAGGAAGTAGAAGATCTGTATCGTCCTTATCGCCAGAAGCGCAAAACGCGTGCCAGCGTAGCCAAGGAAAAAGGTCTTGAACCGTTAGCTGTATGGATCTGGAGTCAGCCGAAACAGGGGAATGTACTCGAAGAAGCTGCGCGTTACATCAATGCTGAGCTTGGAGTGGACGATGCAGAAGCAGCCCTTCAGGGAGCCAAAGACATTCTCGCCGAGAACATCGCTGATGATGCGGCCATTCGTGCGTGGATTCGTCGCTATACGCTGGATCATGGCATGCTGACTTCGGAAGCGAAGGATGCCGAGCAGGAATCCGTATATGAGAACTACTATGATTATCGTGAGTTGGCTAAAAAGATGCCTCCGCACCGGATTCTCGCCATTAACCGCGGTGAGCGTGAGAACATTCTGAAAGTAGGTCTGGAAGTGCCATCTGATCCGGCCCATCGTCATATGGAAGGTCAGATCATCAAAGGGGCATCTGCTGTGCAGGACGTGTTGCGCGCTGTCATTGAAGATGCCTACAAACGCCTGATTGCACCTTCAATTGAGCGTGAGGTCCGGGCAGAATTGACAGAAAAGGGTGAAAGCCAGGCGATCTCCGTATTTTCCGCCAATCTGCGTAACCTGCTGCTTCAGCCCCCGATCCATGGCAAACGTGTGCTTGGTGTCGACCCTGCTTATCGTACTGGCTGTAAACTGGCTGTAGTGGATGATACGGGCAAACTGCTGGAAGTGGCTGTTACGTACCCAACGCCGCCGCACAACAAAAAGCGCGAAGCAGCCGAGGTATTTCACCGGATGATCAAGCAGTATGATATCGGATTGATCGTTATCGGTAATGGTACAGCTTCCCGTGAAACGGAGCAGTTTGTGGCCGAGATCATTCAGGAAAATGGCGATGAGAGCCTCGTGTACCTCATTGTTAATGAAGCAGGAGCAAGTGTGTATTCCGCTTCCAAGCTGGCACAGGAGGAATTCCCGGATCTGGATGTGGCCGAACGCAGTGCAGCTTCCATTGCCCGCCGTGTACAGGACCCCCTGGCTGAACTGGTGAAAATTGATCCAAAAGCCATTGGTGTAGGGCAATACCAGCATGACGTCTCTCAGAAGATTCTGGAGGAAAGTCTGAAAGCAGTCGTGGAGTCAGCGGTTAACCATGTAGGCGTGGATGTGAATACGGCCTCGCCATCACTGTTGTCCTATGTTGCCGGCGTGAATGCGACCATTGCCAAAAACATTGTAAAGTACCGTGAGGAGAACGGACGGTTTACGAACCGTCGTCAGTTGCAGAAGGTACCGCGTCTGGGTGCCAAAACCTATGAACAATGCGTAGGTTTCATGCGTATTGGTGAAGGTGAGAATCCGCTGGATCGTACACCGATTCACCCGGAATCCTACAAGGTCGTCGATCAGTTGTTCAAAGAACTTCAGGTGGAACTGGACAAGCTTGGCAGCAAGGAGTTGTCTGTGCTTCTATCCGAGCAGCAGCCTGAGCAACTGGCGGTGAAACTGGACGTGGGTGTGCCTACACTGCGTGACATTCTCGACAGCTTACAGCGCCCGGGACGTGACCCGCGTGAAGAAATGCCACTGCCTATTTTCCGTACGGATGTCCTTAAAATTGAGGATCTGGTCGAAGGCATGGAACTTCAAGGTACTGTTCGCAACGTTATTGATTTTGGTGCCTTTGTCGATATCGGGATCAAAAGTGATGGACTTGTCCATATTTCACAGCTGAGCAACGGTTACGTGAAGCATCCAATGGATGTTGTTTCTGTCGGTGACAATGTAACGGTATGGGTTATGAATGTGGATACCAAAAAGGGCCGGGTCGGCCTGACCATGAAAAAGCCTGCTTCGAAGCAGACTTCCTAATCCCAAGATCCGAGAACAGCCTTCCCAGTTACGGGAAGGCTGTTTGTTGATCGGCTCGAATGGTGTTGTCGTCCGTTCCATATTCTTCGAATGAGTTCATGAAGGAAGAGTGAATTGGTTGGGGACATGAAGAGTGAGGTCAGATTCTAGAGTTCACGATCCGCGCTGCGCGGTGTGCCATTTGCAGGTTTGTTCCGGTAAAAGAACCAGCATTCGTTCAGCAGCTTGATCTGTCTGCTGTCCTTTTTGTGAAATGCACGCATCAGTTGATTGCAAAGCCATTGAGGCAAAGGGATCTCCTCCTCTTGCATAATTCATCTGTACGTTAGCATATGTGGCAACAGCCTGGACTGTGCGGATTAACCCGCTTGGAGCGAGTAAAAACAATGTCCGGCTCGTCAACCGTCACTGGTTGACTCTAATAAGATAAAAAGCGCAAATCCGGTTTACGGAAATGCGCTTACAGGTTAGGGTGTGCAGTTTTAGAAAACGATAAATCAATCAGAGTGATTCCATTTCTTCTTCGTACCATTGTTCCAGCTGGGCTTGAAGTGCCCGAATTTCAGTAAGTAAGGAAATCAAGGGATAATGCGTCTCACGCAGTTGGGCGAAACTATGCTCAAGCGCATTGATGTACTCCAGCCCTCCGATGATGCTAAGCTGCTCGTTCAGAAGATCAAGGTTGTCACATTCAGCGATGGCCCAGGGCAGTACAGGTACATCCGCCGCGGTAAGTTTATCAATCTCTTTGTGCAGACGCAGGTTGAGTGCACTGAGCTGATAGGCGTAATCGGCAGGCATTTCAACAAACTGCAATTGCTGCTCCTGCTGCAGGATGACATAGCGCATTGTAGGCATAACGAGTAATAATCTCCCCTCATACATTCTACTTGACAGTGTAGCCTACGAAACGGTTAAAATTCAAGTGTTATACCGGAAAATCAAGCGTTCCGAGGGGTGAGAAAGGAGGGGAAGCCGGGTGGATAATGCTGAGTTGCAGCAGTGGATTGAGCAGGTATCTCTCGATCATTTCGGGGTTCCGTTCACCCACGAGGCCTTGTTTAATCGTCGTCTGACGACAACTGGCGGGCGATATATGCTGAAGAGTCACCGAATTGAGATTAATCCACATCAGCTTGAAGCGTACGGCCGGGATGAAGTCGAGAAGATCATCAAGCATGAATTGTGTCACTACCATTTGCATATACGCGGACGCGGCTATCGCCACAGGGACCCGGAGTTCAAGGCACTTTTGCAAAAGGTAGGCGGTTCAAGGTTCTGTCAATCCCTACCGGATGGCAAGGGCAGGAAGCCGCTGCCTTATCGGTACAAGCTGGTATGCAAGAGTTGTGGTACGGAATATCTGCGTAAACGAAAAATGGATCCCAAACGTTACAGGTGCGGCCGATGCGCCGGTAAGCTGGGACTCCAAACCATCTCAAACGTATAGTATCAATTACAATAGGCATAACCTGTTGAAAGGGTATAAAATGTACCATTATAATTGGCGTTTTCCCCCTTTTTTACAACTAGCCAGAAAGTGTAGATAAGGTTATTGACTTGGCTTATTAATCATGATAAATTATGTTTATTCGAGATTATTCCCTGATAGCTCAGTTGGTAGAGCACTCGACTGTTAATCGAGTTGTCACAGGTTCGAGTCCTGTTCGGGGAGCCATTTCTTGGAGAGATACCCAAGTGGCTATAAGGGGACCCTCTGCTAAGGGGTTAGACTGCGTAAGCGGTGCGAGGGTTCGAATCCCTCTCTCTCCGTTCTGAATATACTTCTCTGCAAAGGGATGAGAACCCTAAAGGTTCGTCGGAGCATAGTCTTCGATAGCGACACATCGCAGTCTCGAGCGAAGTGAGAGTATCCCTCTCTCTCCGTATTGATTATACGAATAGAATCCCCTTCACATGAACCGTTTTATGGTTTGTTGTGAAGGGGATTTTTGGTTTTTATCTTCCTTTGATAACAGCTACAATTTAACCTGCCTACAGTGAGATTCCCAAAACCTCGTATAAACCCTTCTTGCCTGCCTCCGTGACTTCAACAGAGCGGCTGCCTGGTTTCTTCCGTGTCCAGTTCAGCTGTGACAGTCTGCGTTCCATTTGTTCTCCGAGCAGTCCGGAAATGTGATGACGCCGTTCACTCCAGTCCAGACATTTGCGGGCAATGGCACGTCTTGATCCCGGTTTCACCTGAAGATCAAGCCCGAAGGAAGTGAACCATTGAACTCCTTTCTCTGTAATGTGATAATCCTTGGCCTGATCTTCTTCCGGCTCCAGAAGATATTCCTCCCGTAATAATGCATCGCACAAAGAAATCCCAAGCTTACCAGCGAGGTGTCCGTAACAGGTACGAGCAAAACTCAGGTGCTGGAGCTGGTTGGACTGTTTGAGTGACCTCACCTGAACAGGAGGAGCGATACTGCCCATCGTCTCAATCAGAAAGGCAATCTCCTGGCCTGCCAAACGGTAATAGCGATGTCTGCCTTGCCGTTCAACGACCAGCAGCCCGCCGTCCACAAGTTTGGCGAGGTGGTTGCTCGCGGTTTGGGGTGTGACACCAGCCATATAGGCCAGCTCGCCTGCAGGCAGGGCCCGTCCATCAAGCAGTGCTTCGAGGAAGACTGCGCGACTCGGATCCGCAATTAATGAGGCGATAACAGATATATTTGGATATGCATTCATACTTCGATGATACTTGAACTATTGGCATATTACAATCGGGATAGGCCACCGCAAAGGTCGAACTTGCATCGAGGGGCCAAGTACGTGAGAGACAGGAGATGGAGCAAACCAATGAATTCGGAAAACGCCAGAAAACGATTTGCTGAGGAGGCCGTAATGGATCAGCATGAAACGATTCACCCAAGCATTTTATACTATGGAACGCCAGTACTCCTCTTGAGCACCTTGAACGAGGACGGGACAACGAACCTGTCGCCATTGTCCTCTTCTTGGGCATTGGGTGATTGTCTTGTTCTTGGTTTGGGTATACAGGGAAAAGCATATGAGAACTTAAAAAGACATCCTGAATGTGTCATTAATTTGCCGGATGCGTCCATGTGGAGAGCAGTCGAATCTCTGGGGCGTTATACGGGTACATATCCGGTTCCTGAGGAGAAAAGACAGATGGGCTATGAATTTTGTTCCGAGAAATTTGAAGCAGCCGGGTTAACAGCTCAGGAATCGCTTCGGGTTAAACCTCTGAAAATAGCCGAGTGCCCGCTTCAGATTGAGGCATCTGTGCAGCATATCCGCACGCCGGAGCATACGCCTTTTATGGCCGTAGTCGAAGTGAAATCGCTGGAGGTACATGCACATAAGAAGCTTATCTCTGGACTGAATAAAATTGATCCGGCGAAGTGGAGCCCGTTAATTTATAATTTCCGCCATTACTATGGATTAGGAGAGAGACAAGGGGAGAACTTCCGCGCTGAATAGGGATCGATACAAACAGAAAGGATAGGAACAGACCATCCTTGTAATACGGGGAATTAAAGTGGAGGCCGTACAGGTCTTCTTTTTTTATATGTCCGTTGAAATAGAAGGAAGTTGCTGTGTGGATTATTGATTGAACAGGGAATGGGTAAATAGTAAAGAAGGATACATGTAAGCATATACATAAGCATATTGCATAAATCCGGTAAGCAATGATCAATCTGCAGCATGCTGACATAAGAGAGGTGATGAGCATGGAAATGGAATATCTGATGCGAGTTCTCATAGCGGGGATCTGCGGGGTCCTCATCGGGTATGAACGCAAAAACCGGATGAAAGAAGCGGGAATACGCACTCATTTTGTGGTCGCTGTTGGTGCAGCGTTAATGATGATTGTATCGAAGTATGGGTTTCAGGATCAGGCAGGCTGGGCTAATCTTTCGCTCGATCCTTCCCGAATTGCCGCACAGGTGGTTAGTGGTGTGGGTTTCATTGGGGCGGGAATGATTTTCACGCAGCGTCATACCGTCAGGGGGTTGACGACAGCCGCAGGCATCTGGGCAACGGCAGGCATGGGACTGGCTGTGGGTGCTGGACTCTATTGGACAGGAGCAGGCGTAACCCTGCTGATTGTGCTCGCCCAGATGCTGCTGCATCGACCGACACGCTGGCTTGTTTCGGCGAGAACAGAAACGTTGACCATTCGTCTGGGACAGGAAGAAGACAGCCTGAAAGCCATATTGGGGCTGCTGGGACAGGAGAAGATTTCGGTCATCGGATTCAGGACGGAACATCAAACAAGCACAGACTCGGCTCAGGAGACTGTGCTTGAATTCACCGTTCAGATGCCCGGATCCTTCCGGGGAGAGCAGTTAATTGTTATGCTTCAGGATGTGCCACATGTGAGATCCGTTGAGTTGAAGTGAGGAATCGTGTGATTTCCTGACAGGACCGTGTTTATTGACCGCCTTCAGCAACGGTTTCGGGCCGGGAGATCGGTTTGCCGTCCAGTACAGAGTGGATAGCATGGGCGACACCATGTTCCACATTGGTCAGTGTTATCGCCTTGGCAAGAGCCTGAATCTCCGGTTCGCCATTGCCCATGGCGATGCCAAGTCCTGCCATTTTCAACATGGAAACATCATTGAAATTGTCGCCGATGGCTGCCGTATCTTCCATGGAGATGTTGAGATGAGCGGCCAGTTTGGACAGGGCATTACCCTTGGACACATCAGGATGCTGCATCTCGAAGTTATGTTCAGAGGATACCACCATCGCGACATCGGATCTGGAGGCAAAATAGGCTCTTCCTTTCTGCAATTGATCCGGGTCGAGCGAGAAAGCCATAATATTGTAAATGTAAGCTTCCGCAGGAATCTCCTGATGGGAATGAACACGATGGTAGTCTTTCTTGTCATAATGCTTCTTAACGGCGCGAATCAGGCGCTCCACGTCCTCACCAGGACTTGTACCCAGGATCCGGTCCATCTCGGCAAGCATCGTATCATGGCTGCTGATTGGGGCGTATATTCCTTGCTGGGTGGAAGCTTCGTAATAGCACTCATGTTCTTCCAGCCACTGCATAACGGATGCTGCTGTCTCACGATCAAGCGGAAGATGATACAGACGGTTACCGTCGGCGTCATGAATGGTTGCTCCGTTTGACCCGATGACAGGTGTGTTAATCCCGCCTTCTTGGCAAATGCCCACAACGTCGGAATAAACGCGTCCTGTTGCAATCGTAACCTGCAGTCCTTCTTGCTGGGCCCGGTGAATGGCAGCTGCATTTTCTGGGCTAATCTGGCTGTCTCTGTTAAGCAGTGTTCCGTCCAAATCCGTAGCAAATAATTTCATATATTTACAACTCCTTATCTTCTGTTGGTTCAGGAATGAGAATCTCAACCTGTTGTTCATTTAAAAAGTTACGCCATTCGTCCGAGGGCCATTGGTCGGTAATTAGTACATCAATCAGTGACCAGTCGGCAAAACGGTATCCGTAACGTTTATCAAACTTGGAATGATCAGCGAGCACGATGACCTCTTTGGCAGCCTGCATCATTTTTTGCTTAATCTTGCCTTCTTCTTCGGAAGCACTGAATCCATCCATCGTAATCCCGCCAATGCCGATAAAGGCTTTATCCACATAATAATGGGAGAGTGTTTCAATCACCGAGGCGCCGTAGACATAACGTTGTTCCTTGTCGACTTTACCGCCAAGCAAACGAATATGGACAGCCGAGTGATTGGAGAGAAGATCTGCGGAATGAATGGAATTCGTGATAACCGTGCAGGATTTTCCATTCAGATGCTCAGCACAGGCCTGAACGGTGGTCGAAGAATCCAAAATGATATTTTCTCCCTGGCGGACCATGGCCGCAGCAAGTTTCCCTATTGCTCTTTTTTCTTCCGAAACATGAAGCAGACGATCCTTGTATGAGATATATTCACGTGGAGGAGAGGGGAGGATGGCGCCACCGCGTGTTCGGATAATGGCGTCCTGTTCTTCCAGCTTAATCAGATCCCTGCGAGCTGTGTCCCGCGAGACATCAAAAAGGGAAACGATCTCGTCTGCCGAGATCCGGTTGTGTTTGCGAAGATGTTCGATAATCAGCTGCATTCGTTCTTCTTGAAACAAACATGCCGCCTCCTTGCTAATGAGTGACCGTAATACTGATAACCTAATTATAAGTATTTGCAATTTAATTTGCAATATTATAAGTGAACATAAGTTTTTATAAGTATTTTGATATTGTTTTAACATGATGCAAGGATTCTGATGACAATGATATGAAAGTCGATATTGCAGATGGTAAAGGCCAGTTAACCGAGCCTATTTTCTTGAAAAAGCCTTTAAGAGAAGCTCTAAAGAAAAATAAAAAAAGTGTTGCACTATTTTAATATGGTATGATATACTCATTCTTGTCGCCAAGAAAGACAACTTGTTAATAAGGCCCGTTGGTCAAGGGGTTAAGACACCTCCCTTTCACGGAGGTAACAGGGGTTCGAATCCCCTACGGGTCATATCTTCACCACCTTTTTAATAAGGAAACCTCTTAAGTCATTGTTCTTAAAACAAGAGATGATATGGCACATCGGTGAAGTTACAGCAAGAGCCATTAGCTCAGTTGGTAGAGCACCTGACTTTTAATCAGGGTGTCGAAGGTTCGAGCCCTTCATGGCTCACCATTTTTACATTTGAATATGCGGTCGTGGTGGAATGGCAGACACGCTATCTTGAGGGGGTAGTGGGCGTACGCCCGTGGAGGTTCGAGTCCTCTCGACCGCATTACATGCACAACATCAGGAAATAGACTCTCATGGTTATCCATGAGAGTCTATTTTTGTATTGTTTATATATCCGAATGAACGTATCCCAGGGATTAAGAAGGGCTGAGGATTGATAACTGTTGTGGTATAATTATCTATATCGTGTTGCCCGAGGATAAGGTTATATTGCAAGGATGAATTTTAGATATTATGGTTGGAAGGCGGTTCTGTATGCAGTCGATATATGAGCGAATTGAACACCTGATTGCCGAACGAGGGATGACGAAAAAAGCGTTCTGTCAACAACTGAAGATCAGCACCGGGAATTTGGGTGACTGGAAACGTGGGAAGTCTATTCCAAGCACGAATAAACTGATTGAGATCGCTTCATTTTTTGATGTGAGTCTGGATTGGCTCATGATCGGACGTCCATCCAAGGAAGCGATGGTACGGGAAAAACGGGAGGATTATTTTTTTGGCGTGTTGCGGCAATTGGATTGCCAGGAGAGTGAATTATCGACTGAGGAGCAGTCTTTTATCAGCGAATACATTGAATTTACCCGTTATCGCAAGTCCAAGGAAAGTAGAAATGCTGCTGACTTTCGATACAAGGAAGATGATACACCCGAAACGGATGAATCAGTCTAATGCAAAACCTCTGAACAAACCCGGATGGTTACCGGAAATGCTCAGAGGTTTTTTTGTACGCGTGTGAGATTGACCGCAATCGTCTCCGTGTTTGTCTCCATGAGAATATGTGCAGTTCATTTGCGGAACGTAAGATTCTCGTTGCCTAGTAGCTTCGGTCGAATGGTGTTCCAAATCTGCAGGCACTGTTCCTGAAGTTCCCAGGCAGCCATGCCGAGCAGACGAACCCCGATTCCTCCACTTGCGAGCAGGCTTGCGCCAGCAAGCATTCGTCCGTCCGGAGGCAGTGCTGACCTGATGCTTTCTAGTTCGGCTGTACCCAGCCCGGGGGCGATTATCCAAAGGGCGGCCGTATGGGTGAAATTCAGCAATGCAGCTGATTTTTGGGGATCATCGCGTCCGGGTTCCATTCCGAATCGGTCCCATACAGCCAGCTGATCGCCTTGCCATATTTCNGTCAAATTCCGATACTGGCTAAACTGAAAAGCCTCACCTCGGTGAATTCGTCCGGCTGACCATACATCTGCATAAGCGAGAACAGCCTGTTCTTCCAGATGGAAGGTGGCAGTAAGTGAAGAAGAACTACCTTTGAATGGAATAACGCATTCCGGGAAGTATTCAAGCACAGCGCCTTTTCTGATCTGGAAGTGATGATTAACCGATGAGGGGAGCGAAGGCGTAGGATGAAGGCGTGTCGCTGATGTACTGCTCAACATCACATGGGTGCCTTCGTCCAAATGCCACTCGGAATGATAATGATCTCCGTTAAGAACACCGGGAGAGACGTCGGATGTGTAGATACATAAACCACTCCCGCCGCCCGGAGGGCGAAAGGACCGACTAAACCGGAGAGGGGCACTGTAATAACGATCCGTCATCACCGTGCGTCCCCCTTGAAGAGCGAATGTGGCTCGAAGCTCGCTGCGTCGCATCACGGCTCCTTCAGCATGAATGCCCGACTTCGTTTTGGTTCCTTCCGACACGGGAAATGAATTAATGGCTGTGGGCTGAACCGTGTTCATGGCTGTGTGAATGCAGATGCGCAGCGGCAGCATCGTCATCCATGTATTGGTGCTCAAGCCAGTGAACGATCTCGGATACTCCCTCACCGCTCATGAGATTCGACATCACATATGGGCGTCCTTCGCGTACCCGCTCGGTATCATCCTTCATGACCTGCAAACTTGCGCCAACATATGGTGCGAGGTCCGTTTTGTTGATTAGAAGCAGGTCTGAGCGTGTAATACCCGGACCGCCTTTGCGAGGCAGCTTTTCCCCTTGGGCAACGTCAATGATATAGATGAAAACATCTGCGAGTTCTGGACTGAATGCAGCAGAGAGGTTATCGCCGCCGCTCTCGATGAAGATTAATTGCAGATCAGGAAAACGCTCGATCAATTCGTCTACGGCTTCAAAATTCATGGAAGCATCTTCACGAATAGCTGTGTGCGGACATCCGCCTGTCTCCACGCCAATAATGCGTTCAGGTGCAAGGGCGTTCTGGCGCAGCAGGATTTCGGCATCTTCCTTGGTATAAATGTCGTTCGTAATGACTGCCAGGCTATAGCGAGTACGCAGTGCCTTCGACAGCTTCTCCACAAGGGCAGTTTTGCCAGAGCCTACCGGGCCTCCAATACCAATTCGCATCGGTCTGCTGCGATCGAATGCCTTGCGTTCCCACTCCGGATGATGCGTATGATTAGCTCCTCCACACATAACAAATTCCTCCTTGGNTTATCTGCATATTATTAAGAAAGTCGTAGCTTATAAATAGGGTTATCAGGACATAAACAGTCGAGCGGGTAAGCTTTCATGCCGCATAGCGTAGATTTCCTGGGCAATACCGAAGCTGTGCATGTCTTCCGGGTCGTCATCCCGTATCCGAATCCATTCGGAGTCGATGTCATCGAGCAGTTTCTGAATGAGCATCTGTGCCTCGGTTTGCCCAATCGGCAGGAGGCGCAGTGCGCTGTTTACATAAGCATTCACTGAGGTATACAAATGACCGGTAACCGCTTCGTCCAGTCCGATTTCCAACTGATAATTGATGTAACCGTGAATGGTAGTGATCCCGCAAAAGGCTCCGTGTTCCTGCACGGCCTTATCCATAAGCGAGAAGTCCATCCATGGATAGAGCGAGCGAGCAAGTTTCAGCAGTCGTTTACCCATCTTATGTCCGCTTTCCCTGATCTCCCGGGGGGTTCGCTGGGCGTGTACCCGCTTATCATAGAGGGCAAGTAATGCGGCGTTCTGTTTCTCCAATGCTTGGTAGACGCCTTTGATAGCAAGTCCATCGAGCCGAACAAGGCTAGAGTGCAGCTGGCTGCGGATGAATTGTTCAAGCTCGGCGGTTGTTTGAATGGTGCCATCATGAGTGTATGCTTCCAGACCGAAAGAGTGGGAGAACCCGCCGATGGGCAGGGCCGAGTCGAGCAGTTGAACATATCGAAGCAGCTTNGTACCACNTTGCATCATGCAGANAGTCCTCCCTTCTCAAAACATGAAATANCGCTGTGCCATCGGCAGCTCATCCGCAGGCTCGCAGGTAAGCAGGACCCCATCGGCTCGCACCTCGTACGTCTCAGGATCCACTTCAATGTGAGGTGTCACATCGTTGTGAATCATATCCTTTTTGCTCACCGAGCGGCAGCCTTTGACAGCTTCCACGCGCTTGTTTAATCCAAGCGTTTCCTTAATGCCTGCATTAGCGGCAGCCTGAGAGACAAAAGTGATGGANCCTTTGGCGATAGCCCCGCCATATGACCCGAACATCGGTCTGCCAAACACGGGCTGAG
>Ga0058696_1000372_pt1 | contig 19261 bp, 20 predicted proteins | sample AgamicMgSfrz_FD_55077 | JGI IMG/M metagenome (GOLD analysis project Ga0058696, IMG submission 55077) | Agave microbial communities from Guanajuato, Mexico - Mg.Sf.rz | ecosystem: Host-associated > Plants > Phyllosphere > Phylloplane/Leaf | place: Guanajuato, Mexico | collected 2012-05-30 | reverse complement strand
GTCCAGACGGCCGTTGTCGGTGATCACGCGCTCGATGGCGGCGTCGACCGATGCGTCGTCGCCGACGTCGAGTTCGAGGCTGCGCAGGTCGACGCCGTGTTCNTGCGCATAGGCCGCGACGGCGGCGGCGCGCGGCGCGTTGCGCCCGGCGCGCTCGCGCATCGATGCATAGNCCGTGTGACCGGCGCGCGCGAGCGCCTGGGCCGTCAGCNAGCCGAAGCCGCTGGACGCGCCGGTGACGAGGACGACTTCCTTCATGAGCGATCTNCTGGCAGAAAGATGAGGTGGCGGCGAGGGGGCGTCAGCACATGCCGCCGTTGGCGCGCAGGATCTGGCCGTTGATCCACGCGCCGTCCGGGCCGGCGAGGAACGCGACGACGCGCGCGATGTCGTCGGGCTGGCCGAGCCGCTCGAGTGGGTTCAGCTTCGCGAGCCGCTCGACGAGTTCCGGGCTCTTGCCCTGCAGGAACAGCTCGGTCGCGACCGGCCCGGGCGCGACGGCATTCACGCGGACGCCGCGCCCGCGCATTTCCTGCGCAAGCACCTGCGTGAGGCTTTCGACCGCCGCTTTGCTGGCGACGTACACGCCGTAAGTCGGCATGCGCATGCCGATCACGCTGGTCGACAGGTTGATGATGCGTCCGCCGTCGCGCACCCGCCTGGCCGCTTCGCGGCAGACGTTGAAGGTGCCTTTCACGTTGATGGCGAGTGTTTCGTCGAACAGCGCATCGTCGCAGTCGGCGATGGTCGCGAGCTTCATCACGCCCGCGGAATTGACCACCACATCCAGGCCGCCGAATGCGTGTTGCGCGGCGTCGAACAGCGCGGACACGGCCGCCGGGTCGGCGACGTTCGCCTGCACCGCGATCGCATGGCCGCCGTCGGCGACGATCGCGTCGACCACTTCGCGGGCCGGGCCGGCGCTCCCGGCATAGTTGACGACGACCCGGAAGCCGTCCCGGGCGAGTTGGCGGGCGATTTCCGCGCCGATGCCGCGCGACGAACCCGTGACGAGGGCGACCTGTTCCGATGTGCTCATGTCCTGCTCCTGATGACTGGATGAATGCCGTTCGATCCGGCGACAGGACAACTGTAGGCTTCCGCGATAAATAAAAATAATGAATAATGATCAGTCGATGAATGACTGAAAGTATGTCTCATGGGATTCGACAGCAGACTGCTCAGCGGTATCGGTGTGCTCTCCGCGGTGATCGAGGCCGGCACCTTCGCGCGGGCGGGCGAGGCGATGGGGCTGACTCAACCGGCGGTGAGCCGCGCCGTCGCCCGGCTGGAAGAGCGGGTCGGCATCCGGATCTTCAACCGGACGGCCCGCGCGATCACGTTGACCGACGAAGGGCGACGCTTTTACGAGGTGGTCGCGCCGCTCTTGGCCGGCATCGAGGAGGCGGCGCTCGACGCCGGCCAGTCGAAGGCGCGCGTGAGGGGGCGGCTGCGGGTCAACGTGGACGGCACGTTCGGCCACTACGTGCTGGCGCCGCGGATGGCGGAATTTCTCGACCGCTTTCCCGATCTGTCGGTCGAGATCAGCGTGCGGGACCGGATGGGCGACCTCGTCGCCGACGGCTTCGACGTGGCCGTGCGCTTCGGTATCCCGGAGCCGTCGTCATATCGGGCGCGACTGCTGCTCGAGACGCGTGTGCTGACCTGCGCATCGGCGGCCTACGTCGCGCGTCATGGCGAACCGCGTCATCCGCGCGATCTCGCGGACGGGCATCGTTGCGTGCTGATCCGCGATCCGGTGACGGGGCGACCGTACGAATGGGAGTTTCATCGCGGCAAGGAAGTGGTGCCGGTCGACGTCGCCGGCAGGTTGACCGTCAACGATACGGGCGGGCTGCTCGGCGCTTGCCTGGGCGGTGTCGGCATCGCGCAACTGCTGGAACTCTATGCGCGGGAGATCCTGGCCGACGGGCGGTTGGTTCAGTTGTTGCCCGAGTGGGCCGACGAGACTTTTCCGCTTTACGCGTATCACCACGCGTCGAATCTCGTTTCGGCCAAGGTTAGGGTGTTTCTCGACTTCGTCCGCGAGTTGATGGCCTGAGTCTGCCGAGCGAACGGCGGCCGTCGGGTCATTCGGTGCGATGCGGAATGTTGTCCGGGAACGGATAGGGCGCATGCGGGCCAGGCCAGTCAGGAACCGGCGGCGCGCTCAGCACGTCACACCCGCCGAGCACGAGCGCCAGCACGGCGGCGAGCACGCCGCGGCAGGTCCGGCATGCAATCGCGCGCATGGACATGGGCGCCTCCATGGTCGGCATTCCCTGATGCTTGGACTACCGGAGCGGGCCACCTGTTGCGGCGAACGCGGCGCAACAACAAAAAACCCGCGAAGCGGCGAGCTTGCGCGGGTTTGGACAGTTGCAGCGCATGACGCTGCGAAATTCTGGTGCCCAGGGCCGGAATCGAACCGGCACGCCTTGCGGCGGGGGATTTTGAGTCCCCTGCGTCTACCAATTTCACCACCTGGGCTTGATCCTGGCCGCGCGCCCGATGCAGATTGTGCGCGGCGAAACGCGGATTATGGCGGAAAACCGGGCACCGGGCAAGCAGCCCGGCGACCGGGCGCGTGGACTACTGGCTCAGGTACACGAACCGGCCCTGCTTCACGATCCCCATCACGCTCGCGCGCTGGTCGAGTCCCACGTGATCCTTGTCGCTGGTATTGACGACGCCGTTCGGCACGACGAGCTCGTGCGCGCGTTCGAGCTCGCGGCGCAGCGCCGCGCGGAACGCGGGCGTGCCGGGTTGCGCCGCTTTCAGCGCGCGGCCGACCGCATCGGCGAGGCGCGGGTACACGCCCGCTGCATCGCCCGCGAACTGCGTGACCGTGCCTGCGCCGTATTTCGCCTCGTACGCGTCGACGAACGCGAGCGCGGCCTGGCGGGCCGGGTGGTCGGCCGGCAGCGTGCGCGCGACGACCACCGGCTGGGTCGGGAACAGCGTCCCGTCCACATCCTTGCCGCCGAGCTTGATGAATTCCGGCGTCGCGATCCCGTGCGTCTGGTAGATCGGGCCCTTGTAGCCGCGCTCGATCAGCGTGCGCTGTGGCAGCACGGTCGGCGTGCCGGCGCCGGCGATCAGGATCGCGTCCGGCTTCGCCGCGATCAGCTTCAGCGCCTGGCCGGTGACGCTCGCGTCGGTGCGGTTGAAGCGCTCGGTCGCGATCACGCGGATCTTGCGCAGGTCCGCGAAGCGCGTGAATTCGTTGAGCCAGCTGTCGCCGTAGCTGTCCGCGAATCCGATGAAGCCGACCGTCTTCACGCCGTGGTTGGCCATGTAGCGGGTCATCACGTCGGCCATCGCGCGGTCGCTCTGCGCCATCTTGAACGCCCAGGTTCGCGCGCCTTCCTGCGGCTCGACGATCGAGCCGGAGCCGACCAGCGTGATCATCGGCGTCTGCGCGGCCGCCACTGCGTCGAGCGCCGCGAGCGCGGCCGGCGTGATGTTCGGGCCGACCACGACGTCGACATGATCCTCGTCGACCAGCTTGCGGATGTTGCGTACCGCGGCGCCCGGGTCGGACGCGTCGTCGAGCACCGTGACCTGCACGGGTTGCCCGGCGATCGTCTTCGGCCACATCAGGATCGCGTTCTTGCTCGTGATGCCGATCGCGGCGGCCGGGCCGGTCGACGACAGGTCGACGCCGACCTTCAGGTCGGCATGCGCGGCCGNGCAGGCCAGCACGAGGGCGGCGCCGGCGGCGCGGCGCAACAGGGTGGGACGTCGNAACAGGGCGGGAAGCGTCATGCGGGAATCTCCATCTCCGTCGGGCAACGAAAAAGGGGCGCAATGTGCGCCCCTGCGTTCATACCTGTCCGTCAAAGCTCGTACGATTCGGCTTCGCCCTTGAGCGCCTGCTCGATCAGCTTGCGGTTCAGCGTCGGCGACAGCAGTTCGACCAGCGTATACACATAGCTGCGCAGGTAGGCGCCCTGCTTGAGCGCGACGCGCGTCACGTTGCTGCCGAACAGGTGGCCGACCGGGATCAGCCGCAGGCCGCGGTCCCGCTCGGGATTGAACGCGATGTCGGCCATGATGCCGACGCCGAGGCCGAGTTCGACATAGGTCTTGATCACGTCGGCGTCGATCGCCTCGAGNACGATGTCCGGCGACAGCCCGCGCAGCGCGAACGCATGGTTGATCTTCTTGCGGCCNGCGAACGCGTCGTCGTANGTGATCAGCGGNTATTGNGCGAGATCGTCGAGCGTGACCGGCTTGCGTTCGAGCAGCGGATGGTCGGCCGGCACGACGGCCGCGTGATGCCACTGGAAGCAGGGCAGCGACACGAGCTCCTTGTAGTCGGAGATCGCCTCGGTGGCGATCGCGAGATCGGCCTGGTCGTGGATCACCATCTCGGCCACCTGCGTCGGGCTGCCTTGCAGGATCGACAGGTGCACCTTCGGGAAGCGCTTCTTGAACTCGGCGATCGCCGCCGGCAGCGAGTAGCGGGCCTGCGTGTGGGTCGCCGCGATGGTCAGGTTGCCCTGGTCCTGCGCTGCATAATCCTTCCCGACCCTTTTCAGGCTTTCCACTTCCTGGAGAATCCGCTCGACCGACGCGAGGATGATCCGGCCCGGCTCGGTGAGCGAGCGCACGCGCTTGCCGTGCCGCGTGAAGATCTCGACGCCCAGCTCGTCCTCGAGCTCGATGATCGCCTTCGATACCCCCGGTTGCGACGTGTAGAGCGCCTTGGCGGCCTCGGTGAGGTTGAAATTCTGCCGGACGGCCTCGCGCACGAAGCGAAATTGGTGCAGGTTCATTTATAACCCTTCCGCATATCAACAGAATTTTTTAGTCGTTTGAAATATAAGGCGAGTTTATTACGATTCACCGGAGTTTTTCAAATATGGATATCTGTTTTCGTCATTAGCAATCCAGCCGGCAGCGGTTGGCGGCGGTGACGACGGAACGGAGATTCGGGCGCGACGTGGCTAGGACGTCGCGCAGTCACCACGAAAACCCTGGGGTCCCCGAATGTATCAGTACGACCAATACGACCAGACGATCGTCGACGAGCGAGTCGCGCAGTACCGCGATCAGGTGCGCCGCCGGCTGTCGGGCGAGTTGAGCGAAGACGAATTCCGTCCGCTGCGTCTGCAGAACGGCCTGTACATGCAGCGCCACGCGTACATGCACCGCATTGCGATTCCGTACGGCAACCTGCGCAGCGACCAGCTCCGGATGCTGGCGCGCATCGCCCGCGAACACGACCGCGGCTACGGCCATTTCTCGACCCGCTCGAACATCCAGTTCAACTGGATCGAGCTGGAAGACACGCCCGAAATCCTCGCGAAGCTCGCGTCGGTGCAGATGCATGGCATCCAGACCTCGGGCAACTGCATCCGCAACATCACGGCCGACCAGTTCGCCGGCGTCGCGCAGGACGAGGAGATCGATCCGCGTCCGTGGGCCGAGATCCTGCGCCAGTGGTCGACGTTCCACCCCGAATTCGCATGGCTGCCGCGCAAGTTCAAGATCGCGGTGTCGGGCTCGAAGCGCGACCGCGCGGCCGTGCAGATCCACGACCTCGGCGTGTACCTGAAGAAGAACGCGCAGGGCGAGGTGGTCGCGAGCATCCTCGCGGGCGGCGGCCTCGGCCGCACGCCGATCGTCGGCGCGGTGATCAAGGAAGACCTGCCGTGGCAGCACCTGCTCACGTACTGCGAAGCCGTGCTGCGCGTGTACAACCGTTACGGCCGCCGCGACAACCTGTACAAGGCGCGCATCAAGATCCTCGTGAAGGCGCTGTCGCCGGCGAAGTTCGCACAGCAGGTCGAGGAAGAATGGCAGCACCTGAAGGACGGCCCGTCGACGCTCACGCAGGCCGAAATCGACCGCGTGTCGCAGTACTTCCAGCCGCCCGTCTACGAGAAGCTGGCCGACACCGACGCGTCGTTCGAACAGCACCTGCTCGAGAACAAGGCGTTCGCGCGCTGGGTCGAGCGTAACGTCGCGCCGCACAAGGTGCCGGGCTATGCGGCCGTCACGCTGTCGCTGAAGGACCACCGCGTGGCCCCGGGCGACGCGACCGACGCGCAGATGGATCTGGTCGCCGACTGGGCCGACGCATATTCGTTGGGCGAGCTGCGCGTGTCGCACGAGCAGAACCTGATTCTCGCGAACGTGAAGAAGCGCGACCTGTTCGCGCTGTGGGAAAAGGCGAAGGCGGCCGGTTTCGCGACGCCGAACGTCGGCCTGCTGACCGACATCATCGCGTGCCCGGGCGGCGACTTCTGCTCGCTCGCGAACGCGAAGTCGATCCCGATCGCGCTGGCGATCCAGCAGCGTTTCGACGATCTCGACTACGTGTACGACCTCGGCGACCTGTCGCTGAACATTTCCGGTTGCATGAACTCGTGCGGTCACCACCACGTCGGCAACATCGGCATCCTGGGCGTCGACAAGGACGGCGCCGAGTGGTACCAGGTNTCGCTCGGCGGCGAGCAGGGCACGGGCCGCAACGGCGCGCGTCTCGGNCGCGTGATCGGGCCGTCGTTCTCGGCGGAAGAAGTGCCCGACGTGATCGCGAAGCTGATCGATACGTTCGTCGAGGCGCGCATCGACGGCGAGCGCTTCATCGACACGTACGATCGCATCGGCATCGCACCGTTCAAGGAGCGCGTGTATGCGGCGCGCCAGGCAGTGAACGCGTAACCAACCGGGTAGAGGGAATTTGCAGATGGCTTCGATTATCAAGAACCGCGCAGTGATCGACGACGCATGGCAGGTCGTACGCGCGGCGGAAGACGGTACGCTGCCCGCGGTCGACGCATTGCCGGCCGGCAAGGTGCTGGTGCCGTTCGCGTTGTGGCAGGCCGAGCGCGCGGCGCTCGTCGCCGCGAAGACGAAGGACGAACTCGGCGTGTGGCTCGCGCCGGACAGCGAGCCGGCCGATCTCGTGGCCGACTTCGGCGCGATCTCGCTGATCGCCGTCGACTTCCCGCGCTTCGCGGACGGCCGCGGCTACAGCATCGCGCGCCTGCTGCGCGAGCGTCATGGCTGGACCGGCGAGCTGCGCGCGATCGGCGACGTGCTGCGCGACCAGTTGCTGTACATGTCGCGTTGCGGCTTCGACGCGTTCGCGGTGCGTGCCGACAAGGACATCCATGACGCGCTGAAAGCGTTCACCGAATTCACGCAGCGTTACCAGGGCGCGTTCGACGAGCCGGCGCCGCTGTTCCGCCGCCGCGAGGCGGCTGCCGCCAAGGTGAGCGCATGAGCACCGCGACCGCCCCCGCGCTGACGCCGGAACTCGCCGCCAAGGTCGAGCGCCTCGACGCGCTGCTCGCGCGGATCGGCGAGCGTCACGACAAGGTGAAGTTCGCGAGCAGCCTCGCCGCGGAAGACATGCTGCTCACGCACGCGATCCTGTCGAAGGGCGTGTCGATCGGCATCTTCTCGCTGAACACGGGCCGCCTGCACGCGGANACGCTCGGCATGATCGACCGCGTGCGCGAGCGCTACGGCTACGAGATCGAGCAGTTCCATCCGCNGCANGACGCGGTCGACCAGTANGTNGCCGAGCACGGCCTGAACGCGTTCTACGAGAGCGTCGAGNTGCGCAAGTCGTGCTGCCACATCCGCAAGGTCGAGCCGCTGAANCGCGCGCTGGCCGACGTCGGCGCGTGGGTGACGGGCCAGCGCCGCGAGCAGTCGGTCACGCGCGCGGAGCTGCACGAGGAAGAACAGGACGAAGCGCGCGGGATCGCGAAGTACAACCCGCTCGCCGACTGGACGGAAGCCGACGTGTGGGCGTACCTTAAGGCGTTTGACGTGCCGGTCAATCCGCTGCATGCGCGCGGCTATCCGAGCATCGGCTGCGAGCCGTGCACGCGCGCGATCCGTCCCGGCGAGGACAGCCGCGCGGGCCGCTGGTGGTGGGAATCGCGCGACACGAAGGAATGCGGGCTGCACATCACGACGATCACGCCGATTCCCGCGGATGCCGAAGCCGGCGCCGCGCACTGAAAGCCGACAAGAAACTGAATATTGCGCCGCCTGCAACAGCGGGCGGCACGAACCCAGAAGAGAAGGACTGAAATCATGAGCACGACGCTCGAGCAATCCGCCTTTGCCCCGCCCACCGGCGCCGACAGCCGCATGGGCCACCTCGACTGGCTCGAAGCCGAGTCGATCCACATCCTGCGCGAACTGGTTGCCGAATGCAGCAAGCCGGCGCTGTTGTTCTCGGGCGGCAAGGATTCGGTCGTCGTGCTGCATCTGGCGCTGAAGGCGTTCGGCCTCGGCGCGAACCGCAAGACGACGCTGCCGTTCCCGCTCGTGCACATCGACACGGGCCACAACTACGAGGAAGTGATCGACTTCCGCGACCGCCGTGCGCAAGAGCTCGGCGCCGAGCTGGTGGTCGGCCACGTCGAGGATTCGATCAAGCGCGGCACGGTCGTGCTGCGCCGCGAGACCGATTCGCGCAACGCCGCGCAGGCCGTCACGCTGCTCGAGACGATCGAACAGCACGGCTACACGGCGCTGATCGGCGGCGCGCGCCGCGACGAAGAGAAGGCGCGTGCGAAGGAGCGGATCTTCTCGTTCCGCGACGAATTCGGCCAGTGGGACCCGAAGGCGCAGCGCCCGGAACTGTGGAGCCTGTACAACGCCCGCCTGCACAAGGGCGAGCATCTGCGCGTGTTCCCGATCTCGAACTGGACCGAGCTCGACGTGTGGCAGTACATCGCGCGCGAGAACCTCGAACTGCCGTCGATCTATTACGCGCACCAGCGCGAGATCGTGCGCCGCAACGGGCTGCTCGTGCCGGTCACGCCGCTCACGCCGATGCGTGACGGCGAGACGAGCGAGCTGGCGCAGGTGCGCTTCCGCACGGTCGGCGACATCAGCTGCACGTGCCCGGTCGAGAGCGACGCGGACGACGTCGAGAAGATCATCGCCGAGACGGCGGTGACCGAGATCACCGAGCGCGGCGCGACCCGGATGGACGACCAGGCCTCCGAAGCCGCGATGGAACAGCGCAAGAAGCAAGGTTATTTCTGAAGCACACGAGGACATTCACATCATGAGCATCATCGAGAACACCGAAGACCTCGGCGTGTTGCGTTTCATCACCGCGGGCAGCGTCGACGACGGCAAGAGCACGCTGATCGGCCGCCTGCTGTACGACAGCAAGGCCGTGCTGTCCGACCAGCTGTCCGCGCTGTCGCGCGCGAAGAACAAGCGCACGGTCGGCGACGAGCTGGATCTCGCGCTGCTGACCGACGGCCTCGAAGCCGAGCGCGAGCAGGGCATCACGATCGACGTCGCGTACCGCTACTTCGCGACCGCGAAGCGCAAGTTCATCATCGCCGACACGCCGGGCCACGAGCAGTACACGCGCAACATGGTGACGGGCGCGTCGACCGCGCACGCGGCGATCGTGCTGATCGACGCGACGCGCATCACGGTCGAGAACGGCGTCGTGCAACTGCTGCCGCAGACCAAGCGCCACAGCGCGATNGTCAAGCTGCTCGGGCTGCAGCACGTGATCGTCGCGATCAACAAGATGGANCTCGTCGACTACAGCGAGGCGCGTTTCAACGAGATCCGCGACGCGTACGTCGCGCTCGCGAAGCAGCTCGGCCTGACCGACGTGCGCTTCGTGCCGGTGTCGGCGCTGAAGGGCGACAACATCGTCGGCGCGAGCGAGCGGATGCCGTGGTACGCGGGCGAGCCGCTCCTCGACGTGCTCGAGTCGCTGCCGGTCGAGACGCAGGCGCATGACGCGCTGCGCTTCCCGGTGCAGTGGGTCGCCCGCCAGGACGGCAGNTCGGCCGACGATTTCCGCGGCTACATGGGCCGGATCGAGTCGGGCGAAGTGAAGGTCGGCGACGCGATCGTCGTGCTGCCGTCGAACCGCACCGCGACGGTTGCCGAGATCGTCGCGCCGGTGCCGGGCGGCACCGCGGCAGTTCCGCACGCGTTCGCGGGCCAGACGGTGACGATCCGTCTCGAAGAGGACGTCGACGTGTCGCGCGGCGACATGTTCGTCACGACCGCCGAGCCGGTCGAGCCGGCCAAGAAGCTCGAGGCCGACCTGTGCTGGTTCGACGAGGCGCCGCTGTCGCCGCAGCGCAAGTACCTGCTGAAGCAGACCACCAGCACGGTGTTCGCGAAGATCGGCGCGGTCAAGCAGGTGCTCGACGTGCATACGCTGTCGCACGCGACCGACCGTCAGGAACTGAAGATGAACGACATCGGCCGCGTGGCGCTGACGCTGCAAAAGCCGATCGTCTGCGACACGTACGATGCGCACCCCGGTACGGGCGCGTTCGTGCTGATCGACGAGGCGACGCATCACACGGTCGCCGCGGGCATGATCCGCGCGTTCTCGGCGTAATCGTCAATCTGCGCGGCGGCGAACCGGCCGCCGCGACAGGACCCTAGCGAAGCGACACACATGGGCAAGGTATATCTGATCGGAGCAGGACCGGGCGCGGCGGACCTCATCACGGTGCGCGGCATGCGGCTGCTCGAGCAGGCCGACGTTGTGCTGCACGACGCGCTCGTCGAGCCCGCGATGCTCGACTATGCGCCGAACGCGCGCAGGATCGCGGTCGGCAAGCGCTGCGGGCAGCGCTCGACCGCGCAGCATTTCATCAACAAGCAGATCGTCGATGCGGCGCGCGAGCATGCGTGCGTCGTGCGGCTGAAGGGCGGCGATCCGATGCTGTTCGGCCGCGCGGAAGAGGAAATGCGCGCGCTGGAGGCGGCCGGCATCGACTACGAGGTCGTGCCGGGCATCACCGCGGCGCTGGCCGGTGCGGCGACGCTCAAGCGTTCGCTGACGTTGCGCGGCGTATCGCGCAGTGTCGCGTTCGCGACGCACAGCCGTGCGCCGGGCAGCGACGAGATCCGCGAAGCGGCGCGCGCCGATTCGATCGTCTATTACATGGGCCGTGACAGCGCGCCCGGCATCGCGCAGGAACTGATCGACGCCGGCCGTGCGCCGGCGACGCCGGTGGCGATCGTCGAGGCTTGCAGCACCGCACGCGAACGTACGCTGACGCTGACGCTCGCGCAGATGGCGGCCGGCGATGCGCAGGCGTGGCTCGATCCCGCGGAACCGAGCCTGCTGATGATCGGCGATGCGTTCGCCGAACGCGCACGGCAGGCGCAGGCGGGTGCGCCGGTGCGCCATGCCGCCTGAGCACGGCTCGAACGCGGTCCGAAACGAAAAAAGCGCCGGCAGATGCCGGCGCTTTTTCTTTGGGTGCGGCGAAGGCGCGGGCTGCTACGCGTCGCCGCCGAGCTGGTCGATGCAATAGCGCGCGACCGCGTCGAGCACGCCGTCGTCTTCGCCGACGGCCGTCGCGCAGCGNATTTCGACGCCCGGATGCGCGGCGCGGCATGCATCGACGAGCTGCGGCAGGTCGCGACGCACGTGGCCNCCCTGGCCGAAGAACACGGGNACCACGGTGATGCGCGCGCAGCCGGCCGCNACTTGCGCGGCCACNGCCTCACCGAGCGACGGCGTCATCAGTTCGAGGAACGCGAGCGACACGTGCGTGGCAGGGGAGCCGGCGCCGCGCAGCCGCGCGGCGAGCCGCTCGAACGGCTCGGCCCAGCGCGGGTCGCGGGCGCCGTGGCCGAACAGGACGATACCGTGCGAACNCATGTGGAAGCCTCCGTCGTGACGGCGCTCAGTGCCGGTCGACCCACTTGAGCGCGAACAGGCCGAGCGCGAGATAGATGAGGCCCGGCGTCGCGGCGGTGAGCGGCGCGGGCCACGTGTTCAGCGTGCCGATGTGCGAGAACAGCGTGTTGAGCAGCTGGAAGCTCATGCCGAGCATGATGCCGCCGAACACCTTCACGCCGACCACGCCCGCCCGCGTGTGCAGGTACGCGAACGGCAGCGACAACACGAGCATCACGAACACCGCGAACGGATACAGCAGCTTGCGCCACAGCGCGATGTCGTAGCGCTGCGTGTCCTGCTGGTTCTCGCGCAAGTGCTGGATGTAGCGGAACAGGTTGATGATCGACATGCGCTCCGGCGANACGAGCAGCACCGACAGGATCTGCGGCGTCAGGTCGGAGCGCAGCCGGTATTCGGGCAGCGACACCTGCTGCGACCGGTACACGGGGTTCAGCGCATCGGCCGGCTGGCCGGTGATCGGCTTGATCGGCGTCAGCTCCGTCTCGGTGACGCCCTTCAGCAGCCAGTGGCCGGGCGGCTCGTAGCGGCCCGTCTGCGCGATTCGCACGTTCTGCAGCTGGAATTTCGAGTCGAATTCGTAGATGCGCACGTTGCTGATCGTCGAGTCGGGCGACAGGCTGCCGACGTTGACGAAGCGCGTGACCTGCTCGCCGTTCTCGCGGGCGGCGAGCGTGTCCTTGACCCACACGCCGGACTGGAAGTTCGACGACACCGAGGCGCCGAGCGCCTGCAGCCGCACGCGTTCGGACAACTGGTCGGCGTACGGGCCGACGAATTCGCCGATCAGGTAGGTGACGATCACGAGCGGCACGCCGATCTTCAGCAGCGAGCGCAGCGCCTGGTTGGTCGCGAGGCCCGACACGCGGAAGATCGTGAATTCCGAGTTCGCGGCCATCTGCGCGAACACGTAGATCGCGCTGATCAGCGCGGCGACCGGGATGATCTCGTAGAAGCGCGACGGCGTCTGCAGCGCGACGCGCAGCACCGCGTAACCNAACTTGTAGTTGCCGTGCCCGACCGAGTTCAGCTCGCTGATCAGGTCGAAGAAGAAGAACAGACCCGAGAACGCGAACAGGATGAAGACGAACGTGATGTAGATCTGCCGCGCGAAGTATTTTTCATAGAGCCGCATCGATCATGCTCCCGAGCGGCCGAACAGCGCGCGTGTCAACAACGGACGATTGCGCACGCGCAACCAGAAAATGAACGCGACGATCGCCGCGACGACCACATGCAGGCCGACGAGACCGACGCCGAACGACATCTTGCCCTGCTCGATCTGCGCCTGCACGACGTTCAGCAGGTTCGAGTACGTGAGGTAGATCAGCACGGCCATCACGAGGTTGATCGTGCGGCTGCGGCGCGGGTTCTGGTACGACAGCGGGATGCCGAGCACCATCAGGTTGATCGCGATCAGCGGCAGCCCCGCGCGCCACGCGAATTCCGCGAGATTGTCGCGCGTCGGGTTGCGCAGCAGGTCGGGCGTGGGCGTGCTGTTGGTGGTCTGCACGTTGGTGACCGGCTTGCTCGTGATCTTCACGCCGTAGCGCTCGAACTCCATGATCTTGAAGTTCGGCTGGCCGGGCGTGCCGTCGTAGCGGCGGCCGTCCTCGAGGACGACGAAGCGATCGCCGTCCTTCGAGGTTTCCGTATGGCCCGTCTGCGACACGACCACGTTGACCTTGCCGTTTTCCGTCGACGTGACGAAGACGTTCTGGACCTTGCTCTGGTCCGGCGACATCTTCTCGATGAAGAACACGCGATGGTTCGCGGCCGATTCGCGGAACTGGCCCGGCGCGAGCAGCGAGATTTCGTCGCGCTGCTGGAAGCGCGCGCGGATCATCTTGCTCTGCTGGTTCGACCACGGCCAGCCGACGAACGCGAAGAAGGTGATCAGCAGGATGATCGGCGTGGCGAACACGCCGATCGGCTTGATGAGGCGCGTGAGGCTCACGCCCGACGCGAGCCACACCACCATTTCGGAGTCCCGGTACCACCGGGTCAGCACGAACAGGATCGACACGAACAGCGTGACGACGAGCATCACGGCGAGGTAGCCGATCACGGTCAGGCCGATCAGCACGAGCACGTCCCGCGGATCGATTTCGCCGGACGCGGCGTAGCCGACGATGCGAATCATCATCGTCGTGAGCATGATCGTGAGCAGCACCATGAACACGGCGCCAGCCGTATACGCAAGCTCGCGCTGGAGGGAGCGTTCGAAGATCATTCTTGATGAGAAGAGGGCGGGAGGCTGCGCACGCGTGGTGGAGCGCTCGCGCCGCCACGGGAAAAATAGCGGATAATTGCGGCTTTCATCCTTAGCCCAGATTTTATCCGAGGACAAGCGCGATGGACTTTAGCATAAAAGGCTGTGATTGGAGCAAAGGCGAGGCCAAGGGGTTCCTGACCGGGAAGTCCGACTGCATCGTGCTCGGCATCTTCGAGGCGCAGACCCTGTCGGGCGCGGCGCTCGACATCGACACGGCCACCAAGGGACTGATCTCGCGCGTGGTGAAGGCCGGCGACATGGACGGCAAGCGCGGCAAGACGCTGTTCCTGCACGAAGTGTCGGGCATCGGCGCGTCGCGCGTGCTGCTCGTCGGGCTCGGCAAGCAGGATGCTTTCAATCAGAAAGCCTATAACGATGCGGNGACNGCNGCCTGGCGCGCGCTGCTGGCGACCAAGGTCGTCCAGGTCACGTTCTCGCTCGCGCAACTGCCGGTCGACGAGCGCAGCTCCGACTGGGGCGTGCGCGCCGCGATCCTCGCGCTGCGCAACGAGACCTACCGCTTCACGCAGATGAAGAGCAAGCCGGAACCGGCGTCGCACACGCTCAAGCGCGTCGTGTTCAGCGTCGACCCGGCGGACGAAAAGGCCGCGAAGGTCGCGGTCAAGCAGGCCGTCGCGCTCGCGAACGGGATGGATCTCACCCGCGACCTCGGCAACCTGCCCGGCAACGTCTGCACNCCGACCTATCTCGGCAACACCGCGAAGAAGATCGCGAAGGATTGGGGCCTGAAGGCCGAAGTCCTCGGGCTCAAGCAGATCCAGGCGCTGAAGATGGGGTCGTTCCTGTCGGTCGCGCGCGCATCGGTCGAGCCGCCGCAGTTCATCGTGCTGCACTACCAGGGCGCCGCCGCGAAGGCCGCGCCGGTCGTGCTGGTCGGCAAGGGCATCACGTTCGACACGGGCGGCATCTCGCTGAAGCCGGGCGAGGGCATGGACGAGATGAAGTACGACATGTGCGGCGCCGGCTCGGTGCTCGGCACGATGCGTGCGGTCGCCGAGATGGGCCTGAAGATCAACGTCGTCGCGATCGTGCCGACCTGCGAGAACATGCCGGGCGGCAATGCGACGAAGCCGGGCGACATCGTCACCAGCATGAAGGGGCTGACGATCGAGGTGCTGAACACCGACGCCGAAGGCCGCCTGATCCTGTGCGACGCACTCACGTACGCCGAGCGCTTCAAGCCGGCCGCCGTGATCGACGTCGCGACGCTGACGGGCGCCTGCGTGATCGCGCTGGGCGGCCACAACAGCGGGCTGTTCTCGACGAACGACGCGCTCGCGGGCGAACTGCTCGACGCGTCGCGCGAGGCGAACGACCCGGCGTGGCGCATGCCGCTCGACGACGAGTACCAGGATCAGCTGAAGTCGAATTTCGCGGATCTCGCGAACATCGGCGGGCGCCCGGCCGGCGCCGTGACGGCCGCGTGCTTCCTGTCGCGCTTCACCGAGAGCTATCCGTGGGCCCACCTCGACATCGCGGGCACCGCATGGAAGGGCGGTGCCGCGAAGGGTGCGACGGGCCGTCCGGTGCCGTTGCTCGCGCAGTTCCTGATCGACCGCGCCGGCCAGTGATGGCGGGGCTGACGACGCTGCGGGTGCGCGGGCAATGACGCGGATCGATTTCCACTCGAACGTCGGCGACTCGCTCGCGTACGCGTGCCGGCTGCTGCGCAAGGCCTATCAGGCCGGGCAGCCGGTCGTCGTGCTCGCCGAGCCCGCGCGCCTGCGCGCGCTCGACGAGCGGCTCTGGACGTTCTCGCCGCTCGATTTCATCCCGCATTGCGGCGTCGACAGCGAGCACGCAGCCGGCACGCCGATCGTGCTGGCNGCCGATCTCGACCGTGCACCGCATCATCACGTNNTGCTGAACCTCGGCGCGACCGTGCCCGCNCAGTTCGCCCGCTTCGAGCGCCTGCTCGANGTGGTCGGCAACGCGCCGGAAGAGCTGGCCGCGGGCCGCGACCGCTACCGGTTCTACCGCGACCGCGGCTACGCGCTGAACAACTACAAGCAGGGCGGCTAGCCGCAACCGTCGACGGAGTGTTCCCGTGACAGAAGCCGATTCATCCTCGATCCCGACGCTGACCGACGTGCTGGTGCCGGGCAAGCCGGTGCCGGCGCGCTCGTTCGCGTCCGCCGCGCCCCAACCGCACGACAGCGCGGCGATTCCGGTGCTCACCGACGTGATCGCCCCGGGCGGCGCCGGTGCGGCGCCGGCTGATTTCCGTCAAACCGAAGCCGACCCCGAATCCGTCGTGGTCGAGCCCATCCCGACGCCGCACGTGCCGGCCGTCGAGTTGCCCGGCGACGCGGCGACGGCCGCCGCCGCGGGCGAGACCGATGCACCGGCCGAACCCGGCGCCGCGGAGCACGTGGTCGCAGAAGACGCGGCAGCGATGACGGCGCCGCTGCGCTCGTCGCTGGTCGATGACGACCTGCCGCCGCACACGTTCGCCGCGATTGCGCCCGAAGCGGTTGCGCACGCGCCCGACACGGCGATGCCGCAGGCGGACCTGTCGAGTGCAGCGCCCCAGCCGGATAAGCAGGTCGCAACCGGGCTGACGCCGGAAGATGCGCAGCACATTGCCGAACGGCTGCGCAATCGGCTGACGAATTATCTGACCGGGACGGGGCGCGACGCCATCGAAGCGCGCTGTCGCGATGCGCTGCACGAGCATTCGGCTTGGCTGGTCGGCCAGATCACGCGCGAAGTCGCCCTCGCACTGGAAACCGAGGTGATGGACTGGGTGCGCGATGCGGTCGATGAAGAGATCGCCCGCCGTCGCGTCGGCCATTCCGGCTGAACGGCCGATCGTTTGCGCTGGCGAAAAAGAGGGGGCAGGTCCGGTAAGGGCCTGCGAAGGCGCCGCAGAGGTGTGGGCCGGCCAGTACCGGGCCGCTTTCTTGCTGCGCCCTGCACACGGCGCGGGTACGCCGCGCGAGTATCCGATTCAGCGGACCGACAGCACCCACTGGGCGAGCGTGTGGGCTTCGATGCTCGTCAGCTGCGTATTGGCGGGCATCGGCACGCTGCCCCATACGCCGACGCTGCCTTTCACGATCGATTGCGCCAGATAATCGGCGGCGTCGCCGCGCGCCGCGTACTTGCCGGCGATGTCGTGGAACGACGGGCCCATCAGCGGCTTGCCGATTGCATGGCACGCCATGCAGTTCTTGCGCTGCGCCAGCGCGAGCCCGTCGGCCTGGTCGGCACGCGCCGCCGCNGCGCTGCCGGTCAGCAGCGTGGCGAGCAGCACGCGCAATATCGTCTGTTTCATGCGGTTCTCCGCCGGCGGGGACGGCCGGCTTCATGGTCCGCGCATTATAGAAGCAAAGGGGAAGCACGTTTTGCGCGTTCCCGGCGGTCCCGTTTATCGGGGTCGCATGCCTTGGGGCCCTGCTTCAACCCGTGACCGCCCCCTGGTTCGCCGGTCGTGCGAGCGCCGCGAATTTCGCGAGCACCCCGCGCGTATAGCGCGGCGCCGGCTGCCGCCACGCGGCGCGGCGCCGGGCGAGTTCCGCCTCGTCGACGTTCAGTTGCAGCAGCAGCCGGTGTGCGTCGATCGTGATCGAATCGCCTTCCTGCACCAGGGCGATCGTGCCGCCGACGAACGCTTCCGGCGCGACGTGGCCGACCACCATGCCCCAAGTGCCGCCCGAGAAGCGGCCGTCCGTGATGAAGCCGACCGATTCGCCGAGCCCCTTGCCGATGATCGCGGAAGTCGGCGCGAGCATTTCCGGCATGCCGGGGCCGCCCTGCGGGCCGAGGTAGCGCAGCACGAGGATGTCGCCCGCGCGAATCCGGTCGCCGAGGATCGCGTCCATCGCGCTCTGCTCGTCGTCGAACACGCGCGCCGGGCCCGTGATCACCGGGTTCTTCAGGCCGGTGATCTTCGCGACCGCGCCGTCTTCCGCGAGATTGCCCTTCAGGATCGCGAGGTGGCCTTCCTTGTACAGTGCGCGCTCGATCGGGAAGATCACGTGCTGGTCCGCGCGCGGCACGGCCGGCACGTCCTTCAGCTCGTCGGCGATCGTGCGGCCGGTGATCGTCAGGCAGTCGCCGTGCAGCAGCCCCGCATCGAGCAGGATCTTCAGCACCTGCGGAATCCCGCCGGCCCGGTGCAGGTCGGTCGCGACGTACTGTCCGGACGGCTTCAGGTCGCAGATCACCGGCACGCGTTTGCGAATGCGTTCGAAGTCGTCGATCGTCCAGTCGACTTCGGCTGCGTGCGCGATCGCGAGATAGTGCAGCACCGCATTGGTCGAGCCGCCGGTGGCCATGATCACCGACACCGCGTTCTCGATCGATTTCTTCGTGATGATGTCGCGCGGCTTCAGGTCGCGCTTCACCGCCTCGACCAGCACACGTGCCGATTCGGCGGCCGAATCGACTTTCTCCTGGTCGGGGTTCGCCATCGTCGACGAATACAGCAGCGACATCCCGAGCGCCTCGAACGACGAACTCATCGTGTTCGCGGTGTACATGCCGCCGCACGAACCCGACGTCGGACACGCGTTCTTCTCGACGCCTTCGAAGTCTTCCTGCGACATCCGGCCCGCGGTGAATTCGCCGACGGCCTCGAACGACGACACGATCGTCAGGTCGCGGCCCTTCCAGTTGCCCGGGCGGATCGTGCCGCCGTACACGTAGATGCCCGGCACGTTCAGGCGCGCGAGCGCGATCATGCCGCCGGGCATGTTCTTGTCGCAGCCGCCGACCACCACCACGCCGTCCATCCACTGGCCCTGCACGCAGGTCTCGATGCAGTCGGCGATCACTTCGCGCGACACGAGCGAGTACTTCATCCCTTCGGTGCCCATCGACATGCCGTCGGAAATCGTCGGCGTGCCGAAGATCTGCGGATTCGCGCCGGCCGCCTTCACGGCATCCACGGCCGCGTCCGACAGGCGCTGCAGGCCGGAATTGCACGGCGTGATCGTCGAGTGGCCGTTCGCGATGCCGACCATCGGCTTGTCGAAATCGTCCTTCTGGTAGCCGAGGGCGTAATACATCGACCGGTTCGGCGAACGGGCCACGCCTTGCGTGATGTTCTTAGAGCGGCGGTTGTACGACATGGGGAGCTCCATCGTTGTTTTGGCGACGCCGGCGCGACTGGTGCGCCGGGTGGATCAACCAAGCATGGAGTTTCCGTTATCGGATGTCCAATATATTATTTGTCGCTTATTAAGTCGTTTTACGAATGAGTCGAGCATGGCCGATCCTACCCCCGACCTGCGCCAGTGGCGCTATTTCGTCACCGTCGCCGACGAGCGCCATTTCGG
>Ga0058696_1000368_pt1 | contig 19374 bp, 15 predicted proteins | sample AgamicMgSfrz_FD_55077 | JGI IMG/M metagenome (GOLD analysis project Ga0058696, IMG submission 55077) | Agave microbial communities from Guanajuato, Mexico - Mg.Sf.rz | ecosystem: Host-associated > Plants > Phyllosphere > Phylloplane/Leaf | place: Guanajuato, Mexico | collected 2012-05-30 | reverse complement strand
ACCGTCATCTTGTTTTGGGTAAGCGTCCCTGTTTTGTCTGTACAGATAATGCTGGCTGAACCGAGTGCTTCCACAGCAGGAAGACGGCGAATGATCGCGTGCTGCTTGGCCATCTTATTCGTTCCCAGCGACAATACAATCGTCACGATGGAAGAGAGAGCTTCGGGAATGGCGGCGACGGCGACAGCAACGGCAAACATCAGCGCATTGATGATCGAAGGACCCAGATTGTCCGTGCCTTCTGTTAACCAGACACGTCCTGCCTCGATGGCGAAAATAAGAATGGACAGCCCCAGGATGAAAAAGCCGAGTTTTTTGCTGAAGGCTTCCAATTTGCGCTGCAACGGAGTTTCTTTGGCTTCGGCGTTTTCAATCAATTCGGCAATCTTGCCGATCTCGGTTTTTAACGCGGTGCCGGTAATCACCAGATTGCCCCGTCCATAGACGACCAGCGAGCCGCTGAAGGCCATGTTGCGCCGATCACCGATGGGAGCTTCTTCCGGAATGGCATCAGCATGTTTTTCGGCTGCTTCCGATTCTCCGGTCAGCATACCCTCATTGATTCTCAGGCTTCCGGATTCCAGGATGCGACCGTCTGCCGGGACATAATCTCCCGCATCCAATAAAACGATATCGCCAGGAACGAGTTCCCTGGCCGGGATGGTCTTTTTCTCGCCGTCACGAATCACTTTGGCTTCCGGAGCAGACATTTGTTTTAAAGCATCGAGTGAGCTTTCCGCTTTTTTGGTCTGCACGACACTGATTACTGCATTCAACAGGATGACCAAAAAGATAATCAGCGATTCAATGAGATGTCCAAGTACAACCTGTACACCTGCTGCAATGAGCAGCACGATGACCATNGGGTCTTTAAAATTTTCAAGAAACAGTTTCCANACNGGTGTTGCATTTTTGCCTTTTAACTCGTTATATCCCTCTGTCTCAAGTCTTTTTGCAGCTTCGGAGGCCGTAAGCCCCTTCGGGGAACTATCCAACTCCCGAAGGGTTTCCTCTGCACTGTGTCTGTAATGTTGCAATTGACCAGCTCCTTGATTAAATGGATTTCTTCTGTGTATTACCCTTACGGGCAAAATATAGAATCGTTTCATTCTCATATTTTTTATGTACACAGTATTTTTCATAAGGAGCTCAGATATGCCTCTTGTCCAATTTATTTTCAGTGATGCACGGTTTGTACGTGCACCACTGTATTTGGTATTAATACGCAAGCCAATATGACAGGTCAGATTAAGCGGTAACCGGGAGGTAATTCTCCAGTTCTTCTGATTTCACGGATCTGTGCCAGGGTTAATCGCTGATTGGAAGCGATAAGAGACTCCACATCACCTCTCCGCAAAAAGTCATCCAGTTCACGAATGCTGCGATTCCCCCGCAGTACAACGAAATTGTCACGAAAACGTGAACGATTAAACAACACGAGTGTGGCATTTGGGTTGGTAGAGAAAAATCGTAAACTCTCAATTCCTGTCAGAATGGCATCGACATCGGAAATGCCGAGATTACCACGATATATTCTTCGGCGGCCTGTGAAGTTCTCTTCACTGAACACCGTCAAGCGAGGATACGTTTGAGAAATGGAAACGGGTTTAGCCATTTGGACTCCTCCTTTTATATAGACCTACTGCCTGGGGCAGCATGTACTACGCAATAAAATATGCAAAGGAGCTTGTGAAAGATTGGATGATAGTCTTGAAGAGAAAATAACAGGTTTATTTACTTCTAATTTTGACTATAAGGTGTCGATTCATAAACTGTGTCNGCCATCACACTTGGTCCCTCAAGGGTTTGTTACGCTGTTACCAGCGAATGAATTACGAATCAGGTTTTGGGAGGGAACAAGCATGTTTTGTTATCAATGTGAGCAGACACCGAGTGGTGGATGTACGGTAGTTGGGGTCTGTGGTAAAAATGAAACGATAGCTAGTCTGCAGGATACCATGATTTTTGCGTTAAAAGGCATAGCCGCTTATGCGACACATGCACGGCAGCTGGGGTATCACGATCCCGAAGTGGATCGAATAACACATGAGGCCCTGTATATGACTTTGACCAATTCCAATTTTAACGTGCAGGAACATCTCGATATGGCCATGCAAGTAGGAAACGCGGCGATCCGAATCATGGATGTGCTGGATCGTGCGCATACGGAGAGATTCGGCATACCGCAGCCCATCACCGTTTCGCAGAATCAGATTGAGGGACAATGTATNGTAGTGACCGGACATAACTTGTATGCGCTGGAAGAGCTCCTTCGCCAGACAGAAGGGAAAGGCATCAACATCTATACTCATTCCGAGATGCTGCCTGCTCACGGGTACCCGGCACTTAAGAAATATGCTCATCTGAAAGGCAATATCGGCAAAGCCTGGTATGATCAGCGCAGATTATTTGAACAGTTCCCGGGTGCCATACTCGCGACCACGAACTGTGTCATGCCCATCAAAGGTACATATGCCGACCGATTCTTTTCGTATGAAGTCGCGGGACTGGAGGGCGTAGCTAAGATTATCAATGATGATTTCACCCCTCTGATTGAACGNGCACTTNCCCTGCCGGCGGCAGACGTTAAGTCTGAGCAGGTGTTAACGACAGGGTACCATCATGAAACGGTGATCGGGCTTGCCCCGGAGATTATTCAGGCAGTCAAAGACGGACATATCCGTCGTTTCTTCGTCATTGCGGGCTGCGATGCACCAGGGAAAGGCGGAAACTATTATCGCGAGCTCGCGACTTCCCTGCCTAATGATACCGTGATTTTAACCACATCCTGCGGCAAATTCCGCTTCAATGATGTGGATTACGGTACAGTCGGGGATACAGGGATTCCCCGTTATATCGATTTGGGGCAGTGCAACAACTCCGGTTCTACCGTGAAAATTGCACTGGCTCTCGCGGACGCCTTTGGCTGTTCGGTGAACGAGCTGCCTGTCAGCATTGTCCTGTCCTGGTTTGAGCAAAAAGCGGTGGCGATCCTGCTTGGGCTGTTCAGTCTCGGTATTCAGGACATCCGTATTGGACCGAAACCGCCAGAATTTATCTCGGCTGGGGTATTGGATGTGCTTGTTGACATGTTTGGCTTGAAGCTGATCACAACGGCAGAGGAAGATATGAATGCCATGCTGGCGTTGTCATAAGGGTCCGGAAAATGAAACCATCATAGAATAATGAAAGAGCCTGCGGAAGCAGGCTTTTTGCTATTGTAAGGTGAGTTTAGGTCCATGTACCCTGCTTGATTATTCATGAAATGAAAGGAAAATTAGTTTTAATATCCTATTGAAGTTTGATCATGGAAATGGGTATATAGATAAGGGCACATCATAAAACTCGGGTTTACCGCAGCATAAGGAGAAGGTACATATGAATGACAGGCAATTCGAAGAGATATTGAAACTTGCAGGTGGAAAGGAAAACATAAGACAGGTCAAGCGGGAAGAGCAGGCAACGGTACTTATTCTGGAAGATAACAGCAAAATAGATATGTCAGTCCCTGTTGCTACCGATCTTGAAGTAACAATTCGGATAACAGGTGCAGAATGTCGCTTGGCGATTCGTGATGAATTCTCCTATTATCACCTTCTGTTAGGGGACATAGGTGCGAGAGAGAGCATGCACGATCATCCTAAACGGGAAGAGAAGCATTCAAACCGAAAGTCATTTTCGATATTACCGTTTATATCCGATGTGTTTAGACCCATAATGCCTGCCATTCTGGGAGCAGCAGTCTTCAAGATTGTGCTTGCGATCATAACACTGATTAGTACATACGGTTTTTCGGAACCCTCATCCTTCCTACAAAGTCAGACATTTATGATATTGAAATCGATTGGGGAAAGCGCCTTTTATTTGCTGCCGGTACTGGCAGCTATCAGTACTGCTCGGCAGTTAAAGAGTAATATCTACGTTGCAGCAGCTATCAGTGGATTGATGTTTTACCCACAAATGAGTTATTTACTGTCAGGTCAAGAAGAAGTTCATTTTATGGGTGTGCCGATGGTGTCGCAGGCAGCCTTTTTCTCAGCGACTCTCTGGATGATTATAACGATCTCTGCGGCGTCTTATGTAGAAAGGGCAGTTGAACGATTCAGTCCTAAGATGCTGCAAGGAATTCTGGCTCCGGCATTAACACTTGGAATTCTGGTCCCACTGGTCCTGCTGGTGCTGGGCCCACTAGGTTCGTGGATTGACAAGCGGATGCCCGCTGCCGTCGATTCCTTGCTCACGGATGCACCTGTCCTGGCTGTGATGCTGCTGGGAACGACATTTGTATTAATGCTGTTTGCTGGATTGCATTATTGGCTCGTTCCCCTAATGCTTAATGAGCTGATGACCAACGGATTCTCCGTGATTATTCCTGCGATGTTTGTCGCGTTTACTGCTCAAGCGGGGGCTGCACTGGCTGCGGGACTGCGCAGCAGACAGCCTGAGTTCAGAAAGCTCGCATTCTGGGCAACAGGAACTGCTCTACTGGGCGTTCCCGAGCCTGCGATCTATTCCGTCAATATGAGAAGGAGAGCTTCTTTTTATGCAGCGCTTATCGGTGGCGCTATAGGCGGACTCTATTTCGGCATCGTGTCCGTAAAATCTTTCGCTTTAAGCGAATCAGCAGGCCTGCTTCAAATCCCTGCATTCATGGAAGATGGTACGCTGAATGTGATCCATGCGTGTGTCGGCCTGGTTATAGCCTTTGTTGTCTCAGGTGCACTCACATACTGGCTGACGGGTAGGTCAACGAATAACAAACATGTATAAAGCGTAAAGCTTCTCAATATGTGGTTTAAATTTTATTCTTCGTAGTTATGTGTCCGGTTATTTAAATGCTCTTCCATACTTTCAATATGTAATTGAAGGCTTTCTACAAAATGTATCCACATCCCATAAACCTGAATATTGCATTCATAATATAGACAACTTTACTCATAATGGGCCCTGTAATTTTATGAATTATAGTTAATTGTCTACGCCCCTTGTTATTACTGCACATAGTATGTGGAGAAATATCACGGAGGTGAGTTAGTTGATAAATCGTCATGGGAAACGGATTTGTAGGCGTAAATTCAAAAAACATGTTCATTGCGGTGTGAAGGTTAAGGTTGTGAAGGTTAAACCTAAAGTTATTGTTAATGCACCGCAAGGCGTACCAGGGATTCCTGGTCCACTAGGACCGATAGGTCCCAAAGGGGCGACTGGTGCTCAAGGGATACCGGGGCCAGTCGGACTGCAAGGAATTCCTGGTATACAAGGACCAGTGGGTCCGGCTGGTGCGGTCGGAGCAGTGGGCCCAGCAGGCCCGATTGGCCCGGTTGGCCCTGCTGGTCCTTCTGGCCTCGTGGGTCCAGCTGGTCCTGTCGGCCCTGCAGGTGCAACTGGAGCAACAGGTCCTGCCGGTCCAACGGGGGCTGGAATTTCCGATTTTCTGAGTGTTTTCCGAGCTGATCCCGGTACAGGTACGGACACCGTTCCAGGAAACTCGCCAATTACGTTGACTGGTGTTTTGGCTAATGTGGGTGGTGCCTTTACCTTCGTGCCGCCATCTTCAACGATTACCATCAATGAAACAGGAAGTTACTTTATCTCTTTCTCCATTCATAATCAGGGCGATGCCGATTTCAATCTCACAGTGAACGGAACACCCATAACTCCCGTGCCCTTCACGGGTAATGGAGGAGGCCCCGTATCTGCTGAAGTTATCGTTACGGTCACAACGGTTCCAACAACGATTCAACTGGTAAATGCGAATGCAACTCCTGCACAGTTGCATAACAATCTGAATACCACGGTGACTATTCTGAAACTGACTCCTTAATGTCGATTCACAATATAGTCTATGTCAGCATAAAAATTAAAGTTTATGCCATTTATCCAGTCAATAAGTCTATTTATTGAGATGATAGTTATGGATGGCTAGGGATTAGGGAGCGGCGGGATGCTGTGTTAAAAAGACATGACCGCCGCTCTTTTCCTTTCCGTAGCCGAGACCCTAATTAAGGGGAGTGGACTCTGAATTGGGGGAATAGTTTATCGAAGGAATTTCGTAATGAACCTGAACCTCAGATCCTGTAATTGGATTGTAATGCCCAACTTATTGAAGAGCAGTTGGGCACTCCGATACTGATTTGTGCAGATGAGAAAGATATCATAGTATATGGTGCAAAGTGTGGAATGTTACGGTAGATATGGCTGGAGAGCTGATGCCTCATTGATTTTTATAGTCAGCGGGAATGGATAAACAAACGGTATACTAAACCTCTAACGCCCGCAACTTGCGCTGTTGGTAATCCAAAATGGCTTCATAGAGCAATGGCTCGCTAAAGTCAGGCCACATGACATCCGTAAACCACAGCTCAGCGTAGGCAACCTGCCATAATAAGAAATTGCTCAGCCGTTTCTCCCCACTAGTCCGAATCAATAGATCAGGTGCCGGATTTTGCCCGGTATATAGAAACTTCTCAAGGTCCTGCTCGGAGATGTCCGGCACGTATTTGTTTTCTTCAATACATAATTTAACGGCTTGAACAATATCGCTTTTCCCGCCATAGTTCATGGCGAAGTATACGGCCATTCCGCTATTGGCCTGGGTTAGTTCAACTACTTTGCGCATGGCCTGCTGTGTTTCAGGAGGGAATTTGGATATATCACCAATGAAATTGACCTTAATACCATGTTGATTCAATTCCTGAACGGTAGTATCTTGTACAAATTCGACGACCAGACTAATGATATAGTCTACTTCCTCTTTCGGTCTTTTCCAATTTTCCGTAGAAAACGCATAGAGGGTGAGAGAGGCGATCCCGTTTCGGTGGCACATGCTTATCGTTTCGCGCATCGTCTGCATGCCCGCATAATGTCCCGCACTTCTAGGGAGTCCTCTTCTCGTGGCCCAGCGTCCATTTCCATCCATCATAATCGCAATATGTTTAGGGAGTTGACCATTCCAGTCTATGGTTTTCCTTATATCATGGTCTTTCTTATGTACACGGAGCCACTTCAATGTATATTCCTCCTACATGATCCGCTTGGCGAACAGCTTCGGTCTGGCTGGTAGGTAATCATTCTGATGTTCACCACGGTTTCCAGAATTTATAATGATTATATCGAAATGGAATGGAAGTTTAAACGAAAACCGACAGAAAGGAATATGCCCGTATGCCTACTTGGACTGATCTTTTTGAAGCAAGAACACATTCGCTTGTCATGTATCCGCGCGCTTCAGACCATTCATCCCTGAGTTGGATCGGGGGAAATGCACCTGCCTTTTTTGATCATAACGCCACATTCGCTTATCTGCATGAGCAGAACTATTTGTTTTATCTTAGTATGACTCTTCCCGTCAAAGACTCGATGGAGCCTGTTCCAGGTCAGGAGATGATTTCTGTATTTGTACCAGCCGATTATGAGAAATACCTCGAGCACAATATTTATCCAACATGCGATATTCAAGTGATCCAGCATCCCGCCTCCACTGAAAGTGCGCTGGAGATCTACACGAATTCTGCATTGGTTAAGCACAGTCTAACCGAGTGGACATGGGTTGAAGATGGGGCTGTAACAGATGAGCCATGTTTGGTCAGAATTGGAGGCACTCCGAGATTCATTCAGCAAGAGGACCGTTACTTAACAGCCCTGCATCAGGACGGATACGACTTTTTCATTCAGATTGATGAAGATGGTTATGTGGATGGAATGGTTAAGGAGTACATCTTTGGCTACGGGGCACTATATTTGTTTGCCAGATTCAGTGAAGGGAAATGGACCGATCCTCTCGCAGGATGCTGGCAATATTCGTAGGTTGGTTTGGAAGAAAAAGCAACAGATCTCGTCTATATTGTGGATTATCATCCAGGAAGTAAACAGATCCATATTTATCTATTGGTTATCCCACAAAAGCCTGCCCATTTGCTGATTGAAAGAGCTTTCATTTCGTCCGTATACTAGAGTTGTCAACGAGTTGGATGCTTTAATTAGGCGTTCATCTTCCAATAGGAAAGGATGATATGAAATGGGCAGATTAACTGGAAAAGTTGCAATTATAACAGGTGCCGCGAGCGGCATGGGATTGGCAGGGGCTCAATTGTTTGCCAGAGAAGGGGCTAAGGTTGTCGCTACCGATGTGGCTGTTGAAGCTTTGGAAGAGCAGGTGCAGCAGATCGTGGCGGCTGGCGGAGATGCGATTGCGCTTAAGCTGGATGTATCGAGTCCGGAATCGTGGAACGCTGTTGTAAAAGAAACGGTAGCGAAATACGGTAAAATAGATATTTTGGTCAACAATGCCGGAATTCACATAGCCAAGGGCATTTTGGAGGCCGAGCTGGAAGATTGGGAGAAGGTCATGTCCATTAATGGCACAGGGGTATGGCTGGGTATGAAGGCAGTTATCCCTTACATGCAGCAGAATGGACAAGGCTCTATTGTTAATACATCGTCCATCGCTGCAATCATTGGCGGAATTGCAGACGCGCAGGGGGCAGCCTATAGTGCTTCCAAAGGCTCTGTACGTTCACTGACCAAGCATGGTGCGCAGTGGTTTGCGAAAGACAACATACGGGTTAACTCTGTACATCCAGGTGCTGTATTTACCGGCATGGTGGAAAAAGCAGGCATCAAGTCACAAGTGGAGATGGGTGAGCATTACAAAAATCTCGCGCCTCTGCCTCCGCATGCCGGAGAATCCATGGATATCGCTTATGCCTATCTGTTCCTGGCTTCAGATGAATCGAAATTTATTACAGGCGTTGAGCTTCCTGTTGATGGCGGCTGGATTAGTAACTAGACAATAGGATAATACGGCAGCTATACGGAGGTACCACTTTCATGTTGAATGAGAGTTGGTACCTCTTTTATATAGGCAAGCCTGGTTTATGAATATGGCCCAGGGCCAGATTCGAGCGATAAGCTTCATTTGAGCGATTCATACGAGTAAATTCCAATAGCTGCTCTGCCATGTAAGTGGAACTGTATTTGAAGTTGCTCTGTACCCAGCCCGTAATAAGACCCAGAACGGCATTAGCCTGATAGCAGGCAAGGAGTTCCTTGTCGATCCTGGGATCCGGAGATATATCCGTTACGTCCTGCAGGTACAGGGTAATGAGGGTTTCATAGAGAGTATCCCGAAATCCCATAGGCATATGGGAATGAACAAGCAGGGTATAAAAGCTGGAATTGACAAGAACATGGTCGAAGATTTTGATGGCTGAAGCACTCAAATTCTTGATCTCAAAATCATGGTAATGCTCATAAGGAGCTCGGTAAGCGGCTATCAGGTCATGGATCACATCGGTCAAAATTTCACGCAGCAAGTCTTCTTTGTATACATAATGTTTGTAAAATGTACTGCGATTCAAATCGGCCGATTTGACAATATCGGTGATGGTAATGCTCTCCAGCGGTTTGCGTGACATCCATTCCAGCAGGGAAGCCTTCAGCGCCTGTTTGGATTTGTAAATTCTTCGATCTGTGTCTGATTCGGATGCAGATTTAAGCATATACACACCCTCCTTTGCTTATCAATAATACTTTTAATATGATGTGATTTTTTTGGCCAATAAGACAAATATGTGAATATCTGGTGACTTTGATGGTGTATTTAGCCCACGGCGTAGCATTCTCCATTATAATAAACCAAAACGGACGAGGAGATGAACTCCAGTTGAGAAAAGGAATACTCATTGCTGCCTTATTCATTATAGTGGTGGGCTTAGGAATATATCTGATTGCTGACAATGTGCTAACCAAAGAAGCAGGCCCTTCTGAATCTACCAATGTCAAGGAACTGGTATACGATATCAGTACGGGCAAAGTCGAAACCANATCGGCCTCCATTAATGCCAACCAGTTGGTCGTTACCGATAAGGATGATCAAACGACAACCTATGATCTGCCTGAAGAAGAGTTCTTTCTTTCGATTGCACCCTATGTGGAGCAGACTCATCCTTGTGCCATTCATAGTCTGACTGGGTGTCAGGGGGAGCTGAAGAACAAGGAGCTCCTGGTGACAATTCATGACTCCGAAGGGAATACATTTATGAAAGAAGAGCCGATGAAAACCGGAAAGAACGGATTTGTTGACCTGTGGGTACCGAGAAACCGAACATACTTGATTCGTATTGTATACGATGGGAAGGTCGCAGAGTCCCAGCTGTCCACGTATGATCAGGATGATACGTGCATTACCACGATGGAACTGAAATAGCATTCAGGTGGAATAGCCTTCGGATCGCCGTTGGAATCGTGGTGCTATTTTACAGGATGGAAGGCAACGCACGTTGATGAATAATACTGCAAAGCTGGCATGTCGTGATGCTGGTTGAGAAGAGTCCATGGATAACCAGGGACTCTTTTTTGTTTATCCCCATAAATGGGCACGATAGCAGAATCTGTGGTCAGCGTATTGTCGCTTTTTCATTGACAAAATGTGATTTCTGTCGCATAATCCAAAATGTGATAATGATAATTATTATCAGATTAATACATACAAACAGGGGAGATTACAGTACATGAAAAAAAGCTTGAACGGACTACTATTATTGTTGGTTTTTGCTCTTACATTAGCAGGATGCGGTTCTGCAAGCACTAGCTCGAACGGATCAGCTGCGGATGCAGGTGAAGGTAATACTTCTGACAACACGCAGACGGAAGCGGCTTCCGGCCCTGTAACCGTTAAGCATAAACGCGGAGAGCTTACGCTGGACAAGCCGGCAGAGCGCGTGGTTACACTGGAATGGACATATACGGAAGATGTGGTTGCACTGGGTGTTCAACCGGTAGGTAATGCAGACAATGCCAACTACAAAGTCTATGTCACTTCCGAAGCAGCCCTGGACGACAGTGTAACGGATATCGGTACACGTAGTGAGCCGAATCTGGAAGCTATTGCTGCTTTGAAGCCAGACCTCATCATTGCCAATGCAGATAATAATACAGCAGTCTACGATCAGCTTAATGCGATCGCACCAACGATGGAATTCGACCCTTACGATGGTGATGGCTATAACTATGACAAAATGACAGATATCTTCAATAACATCGCAATTGCTCTTGGCAAAGAGGACAAAGCGAAACAAGTACTGGATGACCTGGATCAACATTATGTAGAAGCTAAAGAAAAACTGGCTGCTGCGGGTAAAGAGAATTTCAATTTTGCGCTGACACAGGCATTTACGTATCAAAATGCAGCAAGTCTGCGTATGTTCACCGACAACTCTGTCGTTATTGGGACATTGAACAAGATCGGTTTGGTTAACGATTGGCAGCCGGAAAAGCTAGAAGGGTACGGCTTCTCCACAGTGGGAATTGAATCCTTGTCTGATGTACAGGACACTAACTTCATCTATATTACACAGCCGGACGATGACGTTTTTGGCACAGCCATGAAGGATAATTCGGTTTGGAAAGAACTGAATTTCGTGAAGGAAAACCGCTTATATCAACTGGACAGCACAACATGGACATTTGGTGGACCCATCTCCTCCAAAGTGTTGGTTGACGGGGTTGTTGAGGCGATTACCAAATGAGTTCAGTTCAGGGAACTAGGCCAGCGATGAACTGGCGCACCATAAGCATATATGGGGGCGGTCTAACCGCTCTCATCGTGCTTTTTTTTGTAAGTCTTTGTTATGGAGAGGCTTCCATTCCATTGCACACCGTATGGGATGCTCTTACAGGCAGACAGAATACGTTGGAACACAATATGATTTGGGATTTGCGTATGCCGCGTACGGTTATCGGTATTATCGCAGGAGGTGCGCTAGCTGTTGCCGGAGCGCTGCTGCAGACGATCACTCGTAATCCCTTGGCTGCGTCAGACACGCTGGGCATTAATGCAGGTGCCTATTTTATCGTCGTGCTGGGAGCTATTCTCTTCCCGGGGGTACTCAATCAATCGCCTTTTTTGTTCGCCGCTCTTGGCGGTCTGATTGCGGCATTTGCTGCTTATTTTATGGGTGGCGGACGGAAATCTAGTCCGGTTCGACTTGCGTTATCCGGTATGATCGTGTCGATGGTGCTTGGTTCATTTACAAGTGCACTGCATATATTCTTCTCCATGGAAACGCAGGGACTATTCCTATGGGGTTCCGGAACACTCGTCCAGAATGACTGGAGCGGTGTCACTTATGCTTGGCCGTGGGTCGTTGGCATAACCATTCTGGCGCTAATATTGTCCAGACAATGGGATATGCTGGAGCTGGATGAATCAACGGCGTCCTCGCTCGGTCAAAAGGTTGGACTGGCTCGTGCCGGAGGATTGATTATTGCGGTTTTGCTGGCTGCGGTAATCGTCAGCGTAATTGGGCCGATCGGCTTTGTGGGTCTGGTAGCACCCCATCTGGTTCGATTGAGTGGGGTGCGCTCCAACCGATTACTGTTACCCGGTGTTTTTATATGGGGAGCGGCTCTCCTCGTTGGAGCAGACGTGCTCGCCAAGATGGTACATAACTCCAGCATGGAGCTGCCGACAGGGGCTGTCATGGCGATTATTGGTGCGCCATGGCTGATCTGGCTGGTTCTTACACGCATGAAGGCAGCGAACGGTTCAGGAATGTCATCTTCAATGAGCACAGGTGCGCCTTCACGCCGCTTTGCGTTCGGTCCAATGGCCGTATTGTTCTCGGTCATAACTATAGCTCTTATATTGCTTAGTACAATGTTTGGCGGTCTGCGAATTCCGCTGGCCGATCTCTTGCCGAGTTTATTCCGATCGGATGGACTGTTCTCCGCGGTAATTCAGCTTCGGATTCCGCGTACGCTTGTTGCTGCAGGTGCAGGAGCTGCACTGGCGATCAGCGGAGTGCTCATTCAGATGGCGGTGCGTAACCCGCTGGCGGATGCTTCCATCGTCGGTGTGTCCTCTGGAGCAGGGCTTGGAGCGATGATGGTCATCATTTTATGGCCGGGTCTGCCGATGTATCTGCTGCCAATCGCAGCAATTATCGGTGCGGCTATTGCGGCAGTAGTTGTATTCTCCCTCTCCTGGAAGAAGGGGCTGAATCCTTCTGCGGTTGTGCTGCTGGGGATTGCCATGTCGGCCATTGCTGGAGCAGGGATTCAGATTTTGATTGTTCGTGGCGCAGTATACGGCAGCAGCGGATATATCTGGTTGACAGGTAGTACCTATGCCCGTACATGGGATCAGGTGAAGGTTATCGGTTTATTTTTGGTTGTTCTGGTTCCGCTGGCCTGGTGGCTGGCACGCCGATTCGAACTGTTGGTATTCGACGATAACAGTGCGTCAGGACTTGGACTGGGTGTACGCCGTACACGATTGTTGGCCATGACGACGGGGGTGCTCTTGGCAGCGGGGGCTGTCGCTTGTGTAGGAACCGTCGGGTTTATCGGTTTGATTGCTCCACATATGGTGCGGTTGCTGACGGGACATAAGTTAAGACGGTCCATGTTTTTATCCGCACTCGCGGGTGCAGTGATGCTTGTGCTCGCTGATACAATTGGCAGAACAGTCATGGCGCCGACAGAGATTCCTTCAGGAATCCTTATTGCTTTGATTGGAACACCGTACTTCCTTTATTTGATGTACCGTTCCAACTGGCACAGACCAATGAAGTAAAAGCACATATCCCAAATGCGAAATAGGATTGGGAACGTTAAAAAGCCCGCTGCATGAGCGGGCTTTTTGTTGTTTATTAATTGTTTTAGCGATAATGATTACACCAAGGTTCTGGATTCTACCTGAAACTGGCTTAATTCTTCCTGAAGCTTTTTGGACAAATGACTCAATTGTTGGGATAATTCAGCAACCTGTTCGATGCTTTCCAGTTGTTCCTGTGTGCTCGCACTGACCTCTTCGGTAGAGGCTGAATTTTCTTCGGTCGTGGAAGATATAATTTCAAGTGCCTGGACAATTTCATCCTTGTGCTTATGGACATTGGAGGTGTTGTTGCTGATCTGCAGCATGCGTACTTTTAGCTCCTCCAAGTCATTATTAATGCTGTAGAACACCTGCTTGGTACCTTCGACGGACTTGGCATTTTCTTCTGCAATTTTGAGGCCGTGCGCAGTATGCTCTACGGATATCTTCGTTTTATCTTCGATTTGACGAACCTTTTTGCCGATTTCCTCTGTTGCCAGCGCTGTCTGTTCAGCCAGTTTGCGAACTTCTCCTGCGACCACGGCAAAGCCTCGTCCCTGTTCACCTGCACGTGCAGCTTCGATGGAAGCGTTGAGTGCAAGCAGGTTGGTTTGGGTCGCAATCTGATGGACGGTGTCCACGATACCGGAGATTTCATGACGGCTTAGATCAATATCATGGATAATCGATGACATGGCCTGGGTCGAATGATGGTTCTCCTCTGCCCACTTCGATAATTGGTTCAATACTTTCAAACCTCGAGCGCTTTGATCTGCGGATGTTTGGACTTTGGTCTCCATCGTCTCGACGTCACTTGAAATATTGTCGATTTGACCTGATAATGATCCGGTTTTTTGCAAAATGTTCTCCGATTCAATGGACTGATAATTCGTTGCATTGGCTATTTCATTGATCGCCGTTGCCGTATCGTTCATCGTTACGGCTGTTCTGCCGGAAATGGATTGCAAATCCTTGGAGGACTGGCTCAAAACTTGGGCAGTAGCCCCTACCATCTGAATCATGCTCTGAATTTTTTGCACCATGTTAAGCATGCCTTGTGAAATTTGGCCAATTTCGTTGCGGGATGTTATATCAAACTGAACGGTCAGATCTCCCTGTTCCACGAGTTTGATTTTTTGCAGCAGTTTCGGGATGGATCTCAGCAGATATCGCAGTGTGATATAACTGATGAGCACAAGTACGATAGCGGCTACAGCAAAACCTATAATTGTGATCCACGTAAAAGCTTTTAATTCATCGAGCACCTCTTGCTCGGAAATGGTCAAACCTACAGACCACCCGGTATCTTTGCTGGTGGCATACCCGATATAACGGCCTTCTCCGTTATCGTCAATCCGTTGTATTCCAGATTCGCCGGCCATCATTTTCTTGCCGATTTCACCTAAGTCACCCGGGCTTTCGTTAATCTTTTCCTTGAGCACCTTGGCTTGGTCAGGGTGATACAATATGTCGCCGGTCTTGGAGGCCAGGATGGAATAGCCGGTATTTCCAAGTGAGTAGCTCTCCATGATGGATGGAATATCCTTGAACGCGATATCTGCAGCCGCCAAACCGATCAATTCGTCGTTGTTATCCTTAATCGGATAGAATATGCCCATTAGAATATTACCTGAAGCAATATCGGCATAGGGTTCGGAGAAATACAAGCCGTTTGCTTCAACAGCTGGTTTATAATACGGACGATCCTGAATAACAAATTCAGAGTCGGACGCGGCACCATCGTGCTGGAGCCAGAAACCTTTTCCATCAATGCCTGCAATCCATGCATCCACAAAAGAAGGCTCTTCCTTCACAATAGCTGCAAGCGTAGCCTGGGTTTCGGCAGCATAGGGTGAAGTCGTGGCGGTAGAAGCGGATTCGGTGGTTTCAATGTATTCCCTGAATAAGTTATTGGTGGACATTTGCTTAACAAGCGATCCTTTTTCTTTAAATAAAGCATCGAACTGGGCTACAATAGCCTGCGTTTTCGTTTGAAGCATCGATTCCTGTTGCTTAACAAGGATGCTTCGGGTGCTGGTAAACATAAATGTTCCCAGGACGAAAAAGACGACAACGATGATCGCCAACAACACGATGGACAGTGTATTAGCGATGCTTGATGCTCGGTTATCCCTTTTTCTAAATAATTGTGCCATGCCGCCATCTCCCCAAGATCGGATATTGAGCTGAACTGCCCTTATCTATATTTCGGTATTTCGATTCCGTTTCGATAGAGGAAGGAGAAGGCCATAGTCTGACTAATATATAGTTTTGGATATGGCGGACGGTAAATACTAGAGCACTCATTTGATGCTCAGAGGTTGGCTGAACGGCCCTAGGTAGAAGGGGAGCATGTATTACGATGAACAGGTCATTGACATTCATGCAGACGAGGACCCGACACAGGCTGATGGAGGATTTCGTACCTGTGTGGAGCTGTTCCGTTAATTGGAAGATGATGATCGGGTTTTCGGATGAAAACATAAAAAGCACCAGTTCCCGAATAAGGAATTGGTGCTCTTTGCTGCGAATTAATTCGATACCAACAAGCCGCTGTTATCCACGGCTTGCAGAGCCTGTTCCAGTTGTTCCCGATCCTGGACAAGCGCGAGACGAACATATCCTTCCCCTGAAGGTCCAAATGCACTTCCAGGCGTCACGATGACGCCCGCCCGGCTGACCAGATCCATGGCGAATTGCTCCGAACTGTCATAATGAGCCGGAATCCGCGTCCAGATAAACATGGTGGCATCGGGCTTCGTTATTTCCCATCCGAGTCTGCTGAAGCCTTGGCACAGAATATCCCGCCGTTCCTCATAGATAGCCCGTACCCGGTCTACGTCACTCTGATCCCCGGTAATGGCGGCAATGGCNGCCTTCTGGATCGGGAGGAACATGCCGTAATCCATGTTGGATTTCAGCTTTTTCAACATGGATACGATTGCTGCATTGCCCATGCAAAATCCGATTCGAGCCCCAGCGAGTCCGTAGGTTTTGGACAGGGAATTGAATTCAACGCCGACGTCCATGGCACCAGGGAAGGCAAGAAAACTTCCACATGATTTCCCGTCAAACACAAGTTCGCTGTATGCATTGTCATGGAGGACAATGATATCATGTTTTTTGGCAAACGCGATCAGGTCCAGATAGAACTGCTCCGGTGCCATGGCTGTTGTTGGATTGTTGGGGTAGGAAACCAGCATGAATTTGGCTCTCTGCGCGATAGCTTCGGGGATCTCTTCCAGCTGAATGACATATTGATGTTCTTCCTTTTGCGGCATGTAGTACAGCTCTGCCCCCGCCAGGAGCGGCCCGTCCGCGAATACCGGATAACAGGGATCCGGAACGAGGACAAGATCACCTTCATCCACGATGGATAATGAGATGTGTGCCAGACCCTCTTGTGAGCCGAGCAGAGAGCAAACTTCGGTTTTGGGATCCAGATCGACCTGATACCTGCGTTGGTACCACTCACTTACAGCCTCCAGCAACTCACTCTGATCGTTAATAGCATAGGTGTAATTCTGCACATCAGCCGCTGCCTCACATAAAGCCTGGATAATATGTTGCGCTGGCGGGGTATTGGGTGCGCCTACGCTAAGATCAATGACGCCCAGCCCCTGTTCCAGACGTTGTCGCTTAATTTCAGATAATCGGGTAAATATTCCTTCATTAAAATGGTTCATTCGTTTGGCAAATTGCATGCTGTGGTTCCTCCAGTCTGTTCAAACACTTATATCTATAATAGATGGGCGGGGAGCAAATGAGAAGAGACGCGAACGAACTCTATAAATGCAGGCTATATTGCACTTCTCAAGTTAGTTTTCTTCATTTACAATTANAGGAAAACCAGATGGAGGGGATCTGAAATGAGTGAACCTTGGACTGCGTCGATGAGCGGGGTTCCCTGGAACGCAGCGAAAATGGACAATGCGGTGAAGCAGCTGCGGAATCGGGCTACCGTTTCTCTTGTAGTCGGAGCCGATGTGATGGAAGATGTAGCGGACTTGGACGAGCGGGTATTTTCCAAACGGCCTGATCTGATCCTGAAGATTACGAATGTGGAGGAGAAGGGGCGCTACACGGAAGAATTCTTGAAGATACTTGCTGGATTGAAATATGTCAAGGCTCTGGAACTGGATCTGAAACAGAAACAGGATTTGCAAGTACTTGGTGCGCTGCAGCGAATGGAATTTCTGAATATACGAGCAGCCAAAACGCAAAATCTGGAGTTCATCCGACATTACAAACAGCTGCAGTATCTCTCTCTAAGCGGTAAATTCGATGATTTAGCTCCGATTGAGGACTGTATTCGGTTGAGTACATTGGTGTTAAACTGTAACATTGAGACGCTGGACTTTGTCGTGGACCTGCCGTTTATTGAATATGTGGCCATCGAGCATGGTGTCTTAAATGGACCGCTGGATGTGCTCGCTGACTCAAACATTCGTATGCTCAGATTGTCGTCTGTACGGAATCTAACCCATATTGATGAACTGAGTGCATTGCATCATCTGGAGTTTTTGCACTTGTCACTGCCCAAAGTCGAGCGGCTGTGCGACTTTTCAGGCATGAAGAAGCTGCGGCAGCTGGAATTGGATTTTATGAAATCATTACGGGAAATAGACAACCTGTGGACAGCGGAGCCATTAGAGGTACTGGAACTGAAAGAGATACATAAGGGAATAAAGGCAGAAACTTTTGAGAGTTTGACCGAATTGCCAAGTCTGCGGCAGGTGGATTTTCGCTTCATCGATCACGGCAAAGGGCGCATTGTATCCATGCGCAAACACATGATGGATGCGGGAAAAGAACATCTTCTCTATGAGAATATCCCTGAAGAACAACGCATTCCCTCAACGGCTCTTGTACACCTGTCCAAAATTCTCATGTAATATATAAGCAAAATTAAGCAAATGCCCGCTATCTAAGCGGGTATTTGCTTAGATACAATCTTAAGATGCCTCGCTAGTCACGCCTGGCTAACCATGACTCGAGGAGATGAACGGGTCATCACCCGCATGACGCTTACGATATTCTCCCGGGGTCAGCCCGTATCGACGCTTGAACATGCGGATGAACGAATTCACGTTCTGATAACCGACCTGCATGGCGATATCCTGAATTCGCAGATCGACATTCACTAGCAGTTCCTTGGCCCGCTCAACCCGAAGATTATTGAGATACTCGCTGAAGTTGATGTTGGTCTTTTCCTTGAACACACTGGAGAGATAGCCCGGCGTGAGATTCAGCTTGTCGGCAACAAGATTCAGATTAATATCCTCCCCATAATGATGGTTCAGATAATCGAGAACAAAGCTGATGACGGGATCCTTCGTTTCCAATTGGCTGCTGATCGCGGTGAGCACAGGTTGAATCTGCGACTGAAACCATGTCTTGTACTGATGTATGGAATAAAATCCAGCGAAAGGATCACCAGATGGAGAGGAGGGAAGCCCGCCTACAATGTGCGTCAAATTCAGCTTCATTACTGTCTTACCGATCTGCTCTACTGCACCGAGAGCAAATGTCCGAAAATCCTCTGCGGCTGCGTCCTTGTGCTTCAGCTGTTCCAGCTGGCGATCCAGCCAGTCCATAACGGCCTCCTCATTACCTGATTGCAGCAGATCATGCAGTTCCTCCCCATAGGTCACCTTGACATGAAACGAACTGGATGAAGAGGCTCGTGGCTCCACAATAACCTGGGTTTCTCCGTTTAGTCTTCGCTCCTTGAGCAGAGTGGACAGATTCCCGTACGCATCGGTAAACGAAATATC
>Ga0058696_1000364_pt1 | contig 19482 bp, 27 predicted proteins | sample AgamicMgSfrz_FD_55077 | JGI IMG/M metagenome (GOLD analysis project Ga0058696, IMG submission 55077) | Agave microbial communities from Guanajuato, Mexico - Mg.Sf.rz | ecosystem: Host-associated > Plants > Phyllosphere > Phylloplane/Leaf | place: Guanajuato, Mexico | collected 2012-05-30 | reverse complement strand
GCCCGCATCTCGGCGCAGAAAACGCGCCTTGTGGCTGACCAGATCCGCGGTTTGCCGGTCGACAAGGCGCTGAACGTTCTGACGTTCTCGCCGAAGAAGGCGGCTGGCATCGTGAAGAAGGTTGTGCTGTCGGCAATCGCGAATGCGGAGCACAACGAAGGCGCTGATATCGACGAGCTCAAGATCAAGAGCATCTACGTCGACAAGGCTGCATCGCTCAAGCGTTTCACCGCGCGCGCCAAGGGCCGCGGTAACCGCATCGAGAAGCAATCCTGTCACATCACTGTGACGGTCGGGAATTAAGGAGCCATACGATGGGACAGAAAATTCATCCGACTGGCTTCCGCCTGGCTGTCAGCCGCAATTGGGCTTCGCGTTGGTACGCGAACAACAACAATTTCGCGGCGATGCTGCAGGAAGACATCGGTGTTCGTGAATACCTGAAGAAGAAGCTGAAGAACGCTTCGGTCGGTCGGGTCGTCATCGAGCGTCCGGCGAAGAACGCGCGCATCACGATTTACAGCTCGCGTCCGGGCGTGGTCATCGGCAAGAAGGGCGAGGATATCGAACAGCTGAAGACGGAACTGCAACGCCGCATGGGCGTGCCGGTTCACGTCAACATCGAAGAAATCCGCAAGCCGGAAACCGATGCTCAGCTGATCGCTGACTCGATCACGCAACAGCTCGAGCGCCGGATCATGTTCCGTCGCGCGATGAAGCGTGCGATGCAGAACGCGATGCGTCTGGGTGCCCAAGGCATCAAGATCATGAGCGCAGGCCGTCTGAACGGTATCGAAATCGCTCGTACGGAGTGGTATCGCGAAGGTCGCGTGCCGCTTCACACGCTGCGTGCTGATATCGACTACGCGACTTCGGAAGCGAAGACGACTTACGGGATCATCGGCGTCAAGGTGTGGGTCTACAAGGGCGATACGCTCGGCCGCAACGACGCACCGGTGGTGGAAGAAGTAGCCGAAGACAAGCGTCCGCGTCGCAATGCGCGTCCGGGCGACCGTCGTCCGCGCCGTGACGGCGAAGGCGGCGCTCCGGGTGCTCGTCGTGGCGCACCGCGCCGNGGCGCCGGCAAGCCCGAAGACGGCAAGACTGGAGAATAACGATGCTGCAACCGAAACGCAGAAAGTATCGTAAAGAGCAGAAGGGTCGTAACACCGGCAAGGCGACGCGCGGCAACGCAGTGTCGTTCGGTGAATTCGGCCTGAAGGCGATCGGTCGCGGTCGTTTGACCGCACGTCAGATTGAAGCGGCGCGTCGTGCAATGACGCGTCACATCAAGCGTGGCGGCCGCATCTGGATCCGGATCTTCCCGGACAAGCCGATTTCGCAGAAGCCGGCCGAAGTGCGTATGGGTAACGGTAAGGGTAACCCGGAGTACTACGTCGCCGAGATTCAGCCGGGCAAGATGCTCTATGAAATGGACGGCGTAACCGAAGAACTGGCACGCGAAGCGTTCCGTCTGGCCGCAGCCAAGCTGCCGCTCAAGACGGCATTCATCGTGCGCCAGCTCGGCGCCTAAGGAGAAAACATGAAGGCTTCCGAACTTCTCCAGAAAGACCAGGCCGCGCTCAACAAGGAGCTGGCGGACCTGCTGAAGGCGCAATTCGGCCTGCGCATGCAACTCGCGACCCAGCAGCTCACGAACACGAGCCAGCTGAAGAAGGTTCGTCGCGACATCGCACGTGTGCGGACCGTCATGACTCAGAAGGCGAACCAGAAATGAACGATAGCGTGAAAACCTCGCTGAAGCGGACGCTGGTCGGTCGGGTCGTCAGCAACAAGATGGACAAGACCGTCACCGTGCTGATCGAGCACCGCGTCAAGCACCCGATCTACGGCAAGTATGTCGTGCGTTCGAAGAAGTACCACGCGCACGATGAAGCGAACACCTACAACGAAGGCGATCTCGTCGAAATCCAGGAAACGCGTCCTGTTTCGAAGACGAAGGCCTGGACGGTGTCGCGCCTCGTCGAAGCCGCTCGCGTCATCTAAGCGGGCAGTGCAGTAGGCAGTAACAGGCACTTCTCCACGAAGTGCTTGAAATCGCAAAGTTTTTGCTTGCGGGACCAGGATTATTTGTTATAATCCTGGTCTTCCCTCTTTATGGGAGCCCCGTCGCGGGCGAAGTTGGTGGGGGAAGCGGACTGGCGCCAGCCTGTCCGAAAGATTCACCGAATTGCGATGGCGGGTTTCGTTTGCCGTCGCTGCTGTTCCAACCCAAGCAGCCGATTGGCTGACGGGACCAAGACTGACCGAATGCATCATGGTGGTGCATCCGGATTAAGTTGGGAAAGACAAACCATGATCCAGACCGAATCTCGGCTCGAAGTAGCCGACAACACGGGTGCACGTGAAGTCCTGTGCATCAAGGTGCTCGGCGGCTCGAAGCGTCGTTATGCCGGCATTGGCGACATCATCAAGGTGAGCGTCAAAGAGGCAACGCCGCGCGGGCGCGTGAAGAAAGGCGAAATTTACAACGCCGTGGTGGTTCGCACCGCCAAGGGCGTGCGCCGTCAAGACGGCTCGCTGATCAAGTTCGACGGCAACGCCGCTGTGCTTTTGAATAACAAGCTCGAGCCGATCGGCACCCGTATCTTCGGGCCGGTGACGCGTGAGCTGCGTAGCGAACGATTCATGAAGATCGTTTCGCTGGCGCCGGAAGTGCTGTAAGGAGTCGCGATGAACAAGATTCGCAAAGGTGACGAAGTCATCGTCGTCACTGGCAAGGACAAGGGCAAGCGCGGCGTCGTGCTGGCTGTCGGTGCTGAACATGTGACGGTTGAAGGTATCAACCTCGTCAAGAAGCATGTGAAGCCGAACCCGATGAAGGGTACGACGGGCGGCGTGGAAGCGAAGACGATGCCCCTGCATATTTCGAACGTCGCACTGGTCGACGCGAATGGCAAGGCGTCGCGTGTTGGCATCAAGGTCGAGGAAGGCAAGAAGGTTCGCTTCCTGAAGACGACCGGTGCCGTACTGAGCGCCTGACGCAGCGGAGTAAAAAATGGCTCGTTTTCAAGAGTTTTACAAAGAAAAGGTTGTGCCCGGCCTGATCGAGAAGTTCGGTTACAAGTCGGTCATGGAAGTGCCGCGCATCACCAAGATCACGCTGAACATGGGTCTTGGCGAAGCGATCGCTGACAAGAAGATCATCGAGAACGCCGTTGGCGACCTCACGAAGATCGCCGGCCAGAAGCCGGTCGTCACGAAGGCTCGCAAGGCAATCGCAGGCTTCAAGATCCGCCAGGGTTACCCCATCGGCGCGATGGTGACGCTGCGTGGCCAGGCGATGTACGAATTCCTCGACCGTTTCGTGACGGTTGCCCTGCCCCGCGTGCGTGACTTCCGCGGTGTGTCGGGTCGTGCTTTCGATGGCCGTGGCAACTACAACATCGGTGTGAAAGAGCAGATCATTTTCCCCGAAATCGATTACGACAAGATCGACGCACTGCGTGGGCTGAACATCAGCATCACGACGACTGCGAAGACCGACGACGAAGCAAAGGCTCTGCTCGCCAGCTTCAAGTTCCCGTTCAGAAACTGAGGTTACCGTGGCTAAACTGGCACTGATCGAACGTGAAAAGAAGCGCGCCCGCCTGGTCGCGAAGTTCGCAGCAAAGCGCGAAGCGCTGAAGGCGATCGTCGAAGACCAAAGCAAGTCGGAAGAAGAGCGCTACGAAGCACGCCTGGAGCTGCAGCAACTGCCCCGCAACGCAAACCCGACCCGCCAGCGTAACCGCTGCGCGATCACGGGCCGTCCGCGTGGCACGTTCCGTAAATTCGGCCTCGCGCGTAACAAGATTCGTGAAATCGCATTCCGTGGCGAGATTCCTGGCCTGACCAAGGCGAGCTGGTAATAGGAGAAACGTAAATGAGCATGAGTGATCCTATCGCCGATATGCTGACTCGCATCCGCAACGCGCAGATGGTCGAGAAGGTATCGGTCGCGATGCCCTCGTCGAAGGTCAAGGTTGCAATCGCGCAAGTCCTGAAGGACGAAGGCTATATCGACGATTTCGCCGTGAAGGCGGAAGGTGCGAAGTCCGAACTGAATATCGCGCTGAAGTACTACGCAGGTCGCCCGGTCATCGAACGCCTCGANCGCGTGTCGAAGCCTGGTCTGCGCGTNTACCGCGGCCGTAACGACATTCCGCAGGTCATGAACGGCCTCGGTGTGGCAATCGTGTCGACGCCGAAGGGCGTGATGACCGACCGCAAGGCGCGCGCTACCGGCGTCGGCGGCGAAGTCATCTGCTACGTCGCTTAAAGCCGAGGAGAGAGAAACATGTCTCGAGTAGGTAAGAGCCCGATCGCGCTGCAAGGCGCGGAAGTCAAGCTGGCCGACGGTGCAATCACCGTCAAGGGNCCGCTGGGCACCATCACGCAAGCGATCAATCCGCTCGTGAACGTGGCGAACAACGACGGCACGCTGAATCTGTCGCCGGTCGACGAAAGCCGNGAAGCAAATGCACTGTCGGGCACGATGCGCGCGATCATCGCGAATGCCGTGCACGGCGTGACCAAGGGTTTCGAGCGCAAGCTGACGCTGGTTGGCGTCGGTTACCGTGCGCAAGCGCAAGGCGACAAGCTGAACCTGTCGCTGGGTTTCTCGCACCCGGTGGTGCACCAGATGCCGGAAGGCGTCAAGGCCGAAACCCCGACGCAAACCGAAATCGTGATCAAGGGGATCAACAAGCAACAAGTCGGTCAAGTGGCTGCGGAAGTCCGCGGTTACCGTCCGCCGGAGCCCTACAAGGGCAAGGGCGTGCGTTATGCCGACGAGGTTGTGATCCTCAAAGAAACGAAGAAGAAGTAAGGGTGCGCAATCATGGATAAGACTCAATCTCGCCTGCGCCGCGCTCGCCAGACGCGTATCAAGATCGCTGAGCTGCAGGTCGCGCGTCTCGCCGTGCATCGCACGAACACGCACATCTACGCTCAAGTGTTCTCGCCCTGCGGCACCAAGGTGCTCGCCAGCGCGTCGACGCTCGAGGCAGAAGTGCGCGCAGAACTGGCCGACAAGTCGGGCAAGGGCGGCAACGTCAATGCCGCGACGCTGATCGGCAAGCGTATTGCCGAAAAGGCAAAGGCTGCCGGCATCGAATCCGTCGCCTTCGACCGCTCGGGCTTCCGCTACCACGGCCGCGTCAAGGCGCTGGCTGAGGCAGCTCGCGAAGCTGGGCTCAAGTTCTAAGGAAGGAATTCGTCATGGCAAAGATGCAAGCGAAAGTTCAGGCTGACGAGCGCGACGACGGCCTTCGCGAAAAGATGATTTCGGTCAATCGCGTGACCAAGGTCGTGAAGGGTGGCCGTATTCTCGGCTTCGCCGCACTGACCGTGGTTGGCGATGGTGATGGCCGCATCGGTATGGGCAAGGGCAAGGCGAAGGAAGTGCCGGTCGCTGTCCAGAAGGCAATGGAACAAGCTCGCCGCAACATGTTCAAGGTGCCGCTCAAGAACGGCACGCTGCAGCACGAAGTGCACGGCAAGCATGGCGCATCCGCTGTCCTCCTCGCTCCGGCGAAGGCAGGTACGGGCGTGATCGCCGGCGGCCCGATGCGCGCAGTGTTCGACGTGATGGGCGTTCAGAACGTCGTGGCGAAGAGCCACGGTTCGACGAACCCGTACAACCTCGTTCGCGCCACGCTGGACGGTCTGCGCAAGCAGTCGACCCCGGCAGACATCGCGGCGAAGCGCGGCAAGTCCGTCGAAGATATTTTGGGCTAAGCCCGGGTGGTCACCATGTCTGAAAAAACTGTCAAGGTTCAGCTCGTCAAGAGCCTGATCGGGACCCGCGAATCGCACCGCGCGACCGTGCGTGGCCTGGGCCTGCGCCGACTCAATTCGGTTAGCGAGCTGCAGGACACGCCGGCGGTCCGCGGCATGATCAACAAGGTCTCGTACCTCGTTAAGGTCATCGCGTAAGCGGCCCTACGGATCAAGGAGTTGATATGGAATTGAATAACCTGAAGCCGGCCGCTGGTGCAAAGCACGCCAAGCGTCGCGTCGGTCGTGGCATCGGTTCGGGCCTCGGCAAGACGGCTGGCCGTGGTCACAAGGGTCAGAAATCGCGTTCGGGCGGCTTCCACAAAGTCGGTTTCGAAGGCGGTCAGATGCCGCTGCAACGTCGTCTGCCGAAGCGCGGCTTCACGTCGCTGACGAAGGAATTCGTCGGTGAAGTGCGCCTGAGCGACCTCGAGAAGCTGCCGGTCGACGAGATCGATCTGCTCGCACTGAAGCAAGCCGGCCTGGTCGGCGAGCTGACGAAGAGCGCAAAGATCATCGCGACGGGCGAACTGAAGCGCAAGATCGTCGTGAAGGGTCTCGGTGCCACCAAGGGTGCGCGCGCTGCGATCGAAGCGGCTGGCGGTTCGTTCGCCGAGTGACACGCGTAGCGCGTCGTCACTTGCATTCATCGGAGAAGGTACTTGGCTAACAGCCCGAGTCTTGCAAAACCCGGTCGAAGCACGGCGAAATTCGGCGATCTGCGCCGGCGAGCGATGTTCCTGCTCCTGGCGCTGATCGTCTATCGCATCGGCGCGCACATTCCCGTGCCGGGCATCGATCCGGATCAACTGGCTAAGCTGTTCCAGAGCCAGGCGGGCGGCATCCTGGGCATGTTCAACATGTTCTCGGGTGGCGCACTGTCCCGCTTCACGATCTTTGCGCTGGGGATCATGCCGTACATCTCGGCGTCGATCATCATGCAGTTGCTGGCGATCGTTTCGCCGCAGCTCGAGGCGCTGAAGAAGGAAGGGCAGGCAGGGCAACGGAAGATCACGCAGTACACGCGGTATTTCACCGTGGTGCTCGCGACCTTCCAGGCATTCGGTATCGCGGCCGCGCTGGAAAACCAGCCGGGCCTCGTCACCGATCCCGGCATGCTGTTCCGTCTGACGACGGTCGTGACGCTGGTGACGGGCACGATGTTCNTGATGTGGCTCGGCGAGCAGATTACCGAGCGTGGTCTGGGCAACGGTATCTCGATCATCATCTTCGGCGGGATCGCAGCAGGGTTCCCGAATGCCGTGGGTGGGTTGTTCGAGCTGGTGCGTACGGGTTCGATGAGCATCATTTCGGCGATCATCATCGTGGTTCTGATCGCCGCGGTGACTTACCTGGTCGTGTTCATCGAACGCGGTCAGCGCAAGATCCTCGTGAACTACGCGAAGCGTCAGGTCGGCAACAAGATCTACGGTGGGCAGTCGTCGCATCTGCCGCTGAAGCTGAACATGTCGGGCGTGATTCCGCCGATCTTTGCATCGTCGATCATTCTGTTCCCGGCAACGATTCTCGGCTGGTTCAGTACCGGTCAGCCGACGGGAAGCTGGATTTCCAATACGTTGCATAACGTTGCGGAAGCGCTGAAGCCGGGNCAGCCGGTCTANGTGCTGCTGTACACGCTGGCAATCGTGTTTTTCTGCTTCTTCTACACCGCACTGGTGTTCAACAGCAGGGAGACCGCGGACAACCTGAAGAAGAGCGGCGCGTTTGTTCCGGGCATTCGTCCGGGCGATCAGACCGCACGATATATCGACCGCATCCTCACGCGTCTGACGCTGGCCGGTGCGATCTACATCGTCTTCGTGTGTCTGCTGCCGGAATTCCTGGTGCTGCGCTGGAACGTGCCGTTTTATTTTGGTGGAACGTCGCTGCTGATCATTGTCGTCGTCACGATGGACTTTATGGCGCAGGTGCAGTCGTACGTTATGTCGCAACAGTATGAGTCACTGCTCAAGAAGGCTAACTTCAAGGGCGGCAACATCCCGATGCGTTGAAAGGACTATGGCCAAAGACGATGTAATCCAGATGCAGGGTGAGGTGATTGAAAACCTCCCGAATGCGACCTTCCGTGTGAAGCTGGAAAACGGCCATGTCGTGTTGGGGCATATTTCCGGAAAGATGCGGATGCACTACATCCGCATTCTGCCCGGCGACAAGGTGACGGTTGAGTTGACGCCTTACGATCTGTCTCGTGCGCGGATCGTGTTCCGGGCGAAGTGATTTGAAAAAAGGGTATTATCATGAAAGTGATGGCATCGGTTAAGCGCATTTGCCGCAATTGCAAGATCATCAAGCGCAAAGGCGTCGTTCGCGTGATCTGCAGCTCGGATCCGCGCCACAAGCAGCGCCAAGGCTGACCGCGCGTTTGTTTGCGCTTTTTGTTTGAGGAAAAACAATGGCTCGTATCGCAGGGGTTAACATCCCGAATCACCAGCACACCGAGATCGGCCTGACGGCTATCTTTGGTGTCGGCCGCACCCGTTCGCGCAGCATCTGCGTGGCAGCTGGCGTCGATTTTTCGAAGAAGGTCAAGGATCTGACCGACGCAGACCTGGAAAAGCTGCGTGAAGAAGTGGGCAAGTTTGTCGTCGAAGGCGATCTGCGCCGTGAAGTGACGATGAACATCAAGCGCCTGATGGACCTCGGTTGCTACCGCGGCGTCCGTCATCGCAAGGGCCTGCCGATGCGCGGTCAGCGTACGCGTACGAACGCACGTACCCGCAAGGGTCCGCGTCGTGCAGCGCAAGCGCTGAAGAAGTAAGCGGAACTGACAGTTACAGGAAAACGTAATGGCTAAGGCTTCGAACACCGCGGCGCAACGCGTTCGCAAGAAGGTTAAGAAGAACGTCGCTGAAGGCGTGGTTCACGTTCACGCGTCGTTCAACAACACGATCATCACGATCACCGATCGCCAAGGCAACGCTCTGGCATGGGCGACGTCGGGCGGTCAGGGCTTCAAGGGCTCGCGCAAATCGACGCCGTTCGCTGCTCAGGTCGCAGCCGAGTCGGCTGGCCGCGTCGCGATGGAATACGGCGTGAAGAATCTGGAAGTGCGGATCAAGGGCCCGGGCCCGGGTCGCGAGTCGGCAGTGCGCGCACTGCACGGCCTCGGCATCAAGATCACCGCGATTTCGGACGTCACCCCGATTCCGCACAACGGCTGCCGCCCGCCGAAGCGTCGTCGTATCTAAGGATGTGCTGGCACGTTCGTGCTAGCGCATTGCCTGTCGCCGCTCAGCGTCGACGGGCGTTGCTTTTTTGATTGACTAAGCCCACCGTTCGCCCCAAAGGGAGCGGACTAGCGCGGATTTCGATCCGCGTGACTGATTGATAAAGGAATGCAAAGTGGCACGTTATATCGGCCCCAAAGCCAAGCTGTCCCGCCGTGAAGGCACCGACCTGTTCCTGAAGAGCGCACGCCGTTCGCTCGCCGACAAGTGCAAGCTCGACAGCAAGCCGGGTCAGCACGGCCGTACCTCGGGCGCACGTACGTCCGACTACGGTACGCAGCTGCGCGAAAAGCAGAAGGTCAAGCGTATCTACGGCGTGCTGGANCGTCAGTTCCGTCGCTACTTCGCTGAAGCCGATCGTCGNAAGGGCAACACGGGTGAAAACCTGCTGCAACTGCTCGAGTCGCGCCTCGACAACGTCGTGTATCGCATGGGCTTCGGCTCGACCCGCGCTGAAGCGCGTCAGCTGGTGAGCCACAAGTCGATCACCGTGAACGGCGTCGTCGCAAACGTCCCGTCGCAGCAAGTGAAGGCGGGTGACGTCGTCGCGATCCGCGAAAAGGCGAAGAAGCAGGCGCGTATCGTCGAAGCGCTGTCGCTGGCCGAGCAAGGCGGCATGCCGAGCTGGGTTGCAGTCGATGCGAAGAAGTTCGAAGGCACGTTCAAGCAAATGCCGGAACGCGCTGAAATCGCAGGCGACATCAACGAAAGCCTGATCGTCGAATTGTATTCGCGTTAATCCGATTGACGGCCGAGGTACCCCGATTGCGTTGCGCAAGGAGGGGCCTCGGCTGTTTATTTTCTGGTTGTTACCGGTCAGCCTTATCGGTGTAACGAGCCGAGGGTATTGAAAAGGAAAGCCCATGCAAACCAGTTTGCTGAAACCCAAGATCATCGCCGTGGAATCGCTGGGCGAGAACCACGCGAGGGTGGTCATGGAACCGTTCGAACGCGGTTACGGCCACACCTTGGGCAATGCGCTTCGCCGCGTGCTGCTGTCGTCGATGGTGGGCTACGCGCCGACCGAAGTCACGATCGCAGGCGTGGTGCACGAGTACTCGACGCTGGATGGCGTGCAGGAAGACGTCGTCAACCTGCTGCTGAACCTGAAGGGCGTGGTGTTCAAGCTGCATAACCGTGACGAAGTGACGGTTACGCTGCGCAAGGAAGGNGAAGGNGTCGTGACNGCCGGCGATATCGAGCTGGCTCACGATTGCGAAGTCATCAANCCGAATCACGTGATTGCGCANCTGTCGAAGGGCGGCAAGCTCGACGTTCAGATCAAGATCGAAAAGGGTCGCGGCTATGTGCCCGGCAACGTCCGTCGCTATGGCGAAGACACGGCCAAGATNATCGGCCGCATCGTCCTCGACGCATCGTTCTCGCCGGTTCGCCGCGTGAGCTATGCNGTTGAAAGCGCACGNGTCGAGCAGCGTACCGACCTCGACAAGCTCGTGATGAACATCGAGACGAGCGGCGTGATCACGCCGGAAGAAGCGATCCGCCAGTCGGCCCGCATCCTGGTCGACCAGCTGTCCGTGTTCGCGGCGCTGGAAGGCACGGAAACGGCAGCCGAAGCGCCGTCGCGTGCACCGCAGATCGATCCGATCCTGCTGCGTCCGGTGGACGATCTCGAGCTGACGGTTCGTTCGGCGAACTGCCTGAAGGCCGAGAACATCTACTACATCGGCGATCTGATCCAGCGCACGGAAAACGAGCTGCTGAAGACGCCGAACCTCGGTCGCAAGTCGCTCAACGAGATCAAGGAAGTGCTCGCTTCGCGCGGTCTCACGCTGGGCATGAAGCTCGAGAACTGGCCGCCGGCTGGTCTCGACAAGTAAGCCCGGTTGTAGCCTGGCTATAGCTGTAGTTGGCAAAGATGCGGATTTTCCTTTAAAATCCGCATCTTGCTTTTTTTCGTTACCGGCCCGTGCACCCTTCGAGGTGCGATAGAAGAGCTGGACCAAAACTTTGAATCAAGGAAACTGAAATGCGCCATCGTCATGGTCTGCGGAAACTGAACCGCACGAGCAGCCACCGTCTGGCTATGCTCCGTAACATGTCCAACTCGCTGATCGAGCACGAAGTCATCAAGACGACGCTGCCGAAGGCGAAGGAACTCCGTAAGGTCGTCGAGCCGCTGATCACGCTCGGCAAGAAGCCGTCGCTGGCAAACCGTCGCCTGGCGTTCAACCGCCTGCGCGATCGTGACTCGGTGGCGAAGCTGTTCGACGTGCTCGGTCCGCGTTTCGCGAACCGTCCGGGCGGCTACCTGCGCGTGCTGAAGTTCGGCTTCCGCGTGGGCGACAACGCACCGATGGCACTGGTCGAACTGCTCGATCGTCCGGAAGTCGACGAAACGGAAAACGTGCAAGAAGCTGAGTAAGCTTCCGGTACGCAGCAGGATCTGAAAGGGGCCGAGCAATTGCTTGGCCCTTTTTGTTTTTGAGATGCCGGCTGCGATCGATTGTCGCAGGCCGGTGCCGGCAGCGTCGCGCGGGCTGCGCTACGATACGGGGCAACCGGTGCGGTCCCTGAACGCGTAACCGGCGCCGACAGAAGCCGGCAGACNCGTTAGGAGGGCGCGGATGATAGTGGTGCTGATGCTGACGACGGTNCCCGATGCGGCGACGGCCGCGGCGCTCGCGGACGGCGCGCTCGACGNGCGGCTGGCCGCGTGCGTGTCNGAGCTCGGCACGATCAAGTCGCGCTATCACTGGCNGGGCAAGGTCGAAACGGCCGACGAGATCCAGTTGCTGTTCAAGACGAGCCCGATCCGGGCNCTCGAACTGGAGCGGTTCATTCTCGCGCATCATCCTTACGAGACGCCCGAAATCGTCTCGTGGCAGACGACGGCATCGGCCGCGTATGGCCAGTGGGTGACCAGCGAAACTCAACGTCTATTTCATGTTTAACGGTATGGCGCTTTCGGTGCGCGTGCGCGCGCTGCGGTTTCTTGCGGTCCTGTTGTCGTTCGTGCTCGTGCTGGGCGGATTGTCCGCCGCGCGCGCGGCCGACGATTTCCTCGATCCGTCGGTTGCATTCAAGTTCAGCGCGAGCGAATCGCCGGGACAGGTGGACGTCCGCTTCAAGATCGCCAACGGCTATTACATGTATCGCGAGCGGTTCGCGTTCGCGGTGAAGAGCGGTCAGGCCACGCTCGGCGAGCCGCAATTCCCGGCCGGTCACGTGAAGTTCGACCAGACGTTCCAGAAGAACGTCGAGACCTATCGCGATGAAGTCGTCGTTCACGTGCCGGTAAAGCAGGCGGCCGGGCCATTCGAGCTCGCGGTGACGTCGCAAGGGTGTGCGGACGAAGGGATCTGCTATCCGCCGGCCGAGCACGTGATGAAGGTCGATGGCGCAGCGCTCGGCGCCGCCTCCTCGTCCGGTGACACGGCTGCCGCGGGTAGCTGGTTCGACAAGGTCACGAGCGCCGATTTCGCGCAGTCGCTGCTCGAAGGCCACGGCTTCTTCACGATCGTCGCGCTCTATTTCGTCGCGGGTGTCGTGCTGAGCCTGCTGCCGTGTTCGTACCCGATGATTCCGATCGTGTCCGCGATCATNATCGGCCAGGGCACGCGNGCGACGCATGCACGCGGCTTCGCGCTGTCGCTGACCTACGTGGTCGGCATGGCGCTGGTCTACACGGTACTCGGGATCGCCGCCGCGCTGGTCGGCCAGAGCCTCGGCGCGTGGTTGCAGAATCCGTGGGTGCTCGGCGCGTTCGGCGTGCTGCTGACCGCGTTCGCGATATCGCTGATTTCGGGCAAGGACATCGCCCTGCCGGAGCGCTGGCAGAACGGCGCGGCCGAGGCATCGAGCGCGCGCCAGGGCGGCCACTTCGTCGCGGTTGCGGCGATGGGCGCGTTGTCGGCGCTGGTCGTCGGCGCGTGCATGACGGCGCCGCTGTTCGCCGTGCTCGCTTTCATCGCGCACACCGGCAATGCGTTGCTCGGCGGCGCGGCGCTGTTCGCGATGGGGCTCGGGCTCGGCGTGCCGCTGCTGGTCGTCGGCGTCGGGGCCGGGACGGTGCTGCCGCGCGCAGGTGCGTGGATGGACGGCGTCAAGGTGTTCTTCGGCATCGTGCTGCTCGCGGCCGCGTTGTGGATCGTGTGGCCGGTGCTGGCGGGCGCGCTGAAGATGGTGCTCGCGGCGTTTTGGCTGCTGATCGCGGCCGCGGCGCTCGGGCTGTTCACGCCGAATGCCGGTGCCGCGTCGATCTGGCGCCGCCTGGGCCGCGGCGTGGGCGCCGCGCTCGCGATCTGGGCCGCGACGCTGCTCGTCGGTCTGGCTGCGGGCTCGACCGATCCCGTCAAGCCGCTGGCCGTGCTGGCGGCGCGTACGGTAGCGTCCGGCGGCGCGGCGACGGCCGGCGCGGCTGGTGCGCAGGACGGTCCCGCGTTCGCATCGGTGCGCTCGAGCGGCGAACTCGACGCGCTGCTGAAGACGTCGGGCCAGCCCGTGATGCTCGACTTCTACGCCGATTGGTGCGTGAGCTGCAAGGAGATGGAGCATCTGACGTTCACCGACGCGCGCGTGCAGGCGCGGCTCGCGAAGCTTCACCTGGTGCGCGCGGACGTCACCGCGAACAACCCGGACGATCAGGCGCTGCTCAAACGCTTCAACCTGTTCGGGCCGCCGGGCATCATCTTCTTCGATCGCAACGGCAACGAGATCGGCCGGGTGGTCGGCTATCAGGCGGCCGACACGTTCCTGCGCAGCCTCGATCGGGCGGCCGTGCCGACGGTATGACGGTAGCCGCCGGGAGCGAACCGGCGAACGGAAGATTCGGGCCGGCTGACAGTCTCGATCGACGGTAAACAAAAAACGGCGGAACACCGAGGTGTCCCGCCGTTTTTGCAGGTGCGTGCCGATGCGCGATCAGCGCTGCGCTTTCAGCAGACGCGCGGCATCGAGCGCGAAGTACGTGAGCACACCGTCGGCGCCTGCCCGCTTGAACGCGAGCAGCGATTCGAGCACGACCTTGTCGTGGTCGAGCCAGCCGTTCATCGCGGCCGCCTTCAGCATCGCGTATTCGCCGCTCACCTGGTACACGTAGGTCGGGAAGCGGAACTCGTCCTTCACGCGGCGCACGATGTCGAGATACGGCATGCCGGGCTTGACCATCACCATGTCGGCGCCTTCGTCGATGTCGAGGCGCACTTCACGCAGCGCTTCGTCGCTGTTCGCCGGATCCATCTGGTAGGTCATCTTGTTGCCCTTGCCCAGGTTGGATGCCGAACCGACCGCATCGCGGAACGGGCCGTAGAACGCCGACGCGAACTTCGCCGAATAGGCCATGATCCGCGTATGGATATGACCGTCGCTTTCCAGCATCTCGCGGATCGCGCCGATGCGCCCGTCCATCATGTCCGACGGCGCGACGATGTCGACGCCGGCTTCGGCCTGCGCACGCGCCTGTTCGATCAGGATTTCGATCGTATCGTCGTTGATCACGTAGCCGTTCTCGTCGAGCACGCCGTCCTGGCCGTGGCTCGTGTACGGATCGAGCGCGACGTCGGTCAGCACGCCGAGCTCGGGGAAGCGCTTTTTCAGCTCACGCACGGCGCGCGGAATCAGGCCTTCCGGATTGGCCGCCTCGCGGCCGTCGGGCGTTTTCACCGACGGATCGATGGCCGGGAACAGCGACAGCACGGGCACGCCGAGTTCGACGCACTGCTCGGCGACCTGCATCAGCAGGTCGACCGACACGCGCTCGACGCCGGGCATCGACGGGATGGGCTGGCGTTGCTGGGTGCCTTCGACGACGAACACCGGGTAGATCAGGTCGTCGGTGGTCAGGCGGTTTTCGCGCATCAGGCGGCGGGAGAAGTCGTCGCGGCGCATCCGGCGCGGACGATGAAGCGGATGGAAGCTCATGGCGATTTGGCAGAAATCAGGGCAAGAAGACCTTACGGAACCCTTAGGTCATTTTCGAGATCGTTGGTATATGATAGCGATCGAGCGGCACGCGTTGCGTGCAGCTCCCCGCTTCTCCTCCCTGAGCGGGTGCCTGTCGTTTTTCGATTAGGCTGTTTGACCCGCCGTTCAACGGCGGGTTTTTTTATGAGCCGGCCGAATCCGCAGGTGCCGTCAGGTGCGCACAGCCGATCCCAGCCGCGCGTTGCCCGCTCATTGTGCTACAGGCTCGCTTTTTTCGTCGGCGACGGACGGCCGCAGCCAGCTCTCGATCAGTTCATGGGCCTCGTCGAGCCCCGTACGCTTCAGCGCCGAGAACAGCTGGACCGTCAGCTTGCCCTTCACGCCCTGGTCGCGATACGCGTCGAGCCCCTTCTGCGTGTTGCGCAGCGCATTGATGCTTTCCTGGCGCGTCAATTTGTCGCACTTCGTCAGCAGCGTGTGGATCGGCTTGCCGGTCGGTGCGAACCACTCGATCATCCGTCGATCGAGATCGGTCAGCGGACGGCGTGAATCCATCATCAGGATCAGGCCGCAGAGCTGCGAGCGCGTCGCGAGATAGGACGACAGCAGCATTTCCCAGTGCGCCTTGGCGGCACCGGGCACTTCCGCGTAGCCGTAGCCGGGCAGGTCGACGAGGTTCGCGACGGGCTCGGCGGCCGGGCCGACGGAGAAGTAGTTGATATGCTGCGTGCGGCCGGGCGTCTTCGACGCGAAGGCCAGCCGCTTCTGGTTGCACAGCACGTTGATCGCCGTCGACTTGCCGGCATTCGAGCGGCCCGCNAACGCGATTTCCGGCTGAACCGTCGGCGGCAGGTCGCGCAGATGGTTGACGGTCGTGTAGAAGCGGGCTTGATGGAGCAGAAAGGCCATGGGAACCGGAAGGACGGGCGGCGCGAGCCGCTTGGTGGAGGCGGGGTAGCCCCGATAGGCGCGGGGGCTTTCAGCACGATATTGTACAATACGGCGGTTTTACCGAAGGCCACCGGGCGCCTGCCTCGCGCTTTTATGTGGCTTCTGCGGTAGACTGAACGCCGTCGTTTTTTGCAGAACCTCAAATTCCCACAAGACGAAACAGGGTGTGCGAATGAATCGACTGTGCAAGTCTCTGATGGTGCTTCAGGTTGCAGCAGGGTTCGTAGGTTTCGTAGCGGNGGCAAATGCGGCAGATGCGGCCAAGCCGGATCTNGACCGCGGCAAGGCGATTGCCGGGCAGGTCTGCGCGTCGTGTCACGGCGCCGACGGCAACAGCGCGTCGGGCAGTTTCCCGAAGCTCGCCGGCCAGCATCCCGAATATCTGGTCAAGCAGTTGAACGACTTCAAGACGCAGCCGGGCGCGAAGGGGCCGGTGCGTAATAACGCGGTGATGGTCGGATTCGCGAGCGCGTTGAGCGCGGACGACATGCGCAACGTCGCCGCGTACTACGGGTCGCAGACGACGAAGCTCGGTACCGCACGCAATGCGGCGACGGTGCCGGTCGGCCAGAAGATCTATCGCGGCGGCATCGCGGAAAAGGGCGTACCGGCCTGCGCGAGCTGCCACGGGCCGACGGGGCAGGGGATCCCGGTCCAGTACCCGCGTCTGTCGGGGCAATGGGCCGATTACACGGTCGCGCAGTTGACCGCGTTCCAGCAGGGTGCCGGCGCGCGCAACAACAACGAGGCGATGCATCAGATCGCGTCGCGGCTGTCGGATACCGAGATCAAGGCCGTCGCGGATTACATCGCGGGCCTGCGTTGAGCGGTCAGCCGCGAATGGAATGACCGGGCGCCCGAAGGGCGGCCGGAGTCAGAACAAGAAAAGGGTGGGGCGCCGCGTCGTCGCGGTTGCCTCGCCCTTCTTTTTTGTCGGCACGCGCCGGGCCGAGCCGGGATGGCGCGGCTTGCGGGCGATTGGGGGGCTGCGCCTCCCGAGCCGAACATAGTGAGCGTGGGGGNTGTTTCCCCTTAGTCGGAGTTTGAATGAGCGTTACCACGTCGGGGTTGCAGTCGAAGTCGNGTCAGGGTGCGTCGAAACGTGCGGTCGAGCTGCTGAGCTCGATGCGTTTCGCGATCGCGTTGCTGGTGGTGTTGTCGATCGCGAGCATCATCGGCACGGTCCTGACCCAGGACGATCCGTATCCGAACTACGTGAACCAGTTCGGGCCGTTCTGGGCGGACATCTTCCGCTCGCTCAGCCTGTACACCGTGTACAGCGCGTGGTGGTTCATGCTGATCCTGATCTTCCTCGTCGTGTCGATCTCGCTGTGCGTGATCCGCAACGCGCCGAAGATGCTCGCCGATGCGAAGAGCTGGAAGGACAAGGTCCGCGAAGGCAGCCTGCGCGCATTCCACCACAAGGCCGAGTACACGGCATCCGGCACGCGCGCGAGCGTCGCGGCGACGCTCGCCAGTTTCGTCACGAAGGCCGGCTACAAGCACGTCGTGCGTGAAACCGACGGCGCGACGCTGATTTCCGCGAAGCGCGGCGCGATGACCAAGTGGGGCTACATCTCGGCACACCTCGCGATCGTCGTGATCTGTATCGGCGGCCTGCTCGACAGCAACCTGCCGATCAAATTCCAGATGTGGATATTCGGCAAGAGCCCGGTCAACACGAGCGCGACGATCAGCGAGATTTCGCCCGACCATCGCCTGTCCGCGTCGAACCCGACGTTCCGCGGCTATGCGTGGGTGCCGGAGGGCCAGTTCGTGTCGACCGCGATCCTGAACCAGCCGAGCGGCTCGCTGATCCAAGATCTGCCGTTCTCGATCCAGCTCGACAAGTTCATCGTCGATTACTACACGACGGGCATGCCGAAGCTGTTCGCCAGCGACATCGTCGTGATCGATCGCGAGACCGGCCGGAAGATCCCGGCACGGGTCGAGGTCAACAAGCCGTTCACGTACAAGGGCGTGTCGATCTACCAGTCGAGCTTCCAGGACGGCGGCTCGCAGATGCAGATGACGGCCTATCCGATGACCGGCAGCCAGGCGGCGACCGTCCCGGTGAAGGGCACGATCGGCANCTCGGCACCGCTGCAGGTTCCGGGCGCCGACGGCGACACGATCGAGTTCTCCGANTTCCGTGCGATCAACGTCGAGAACATGGCCGACGCGAAAGGCAAGCCGGACGTACGCGGCGTCGCGACGACCAGCTCGCTGAAGGAAGTGTTCGACGAGCGGCTCGGCTCGGGCGCGAAGACGTCGAAGCCGACGCAGCTCCACAACATCGGCCCGTCGGTGCAGTACAAGATTCGCGGCAAGGACGGCCAGGCGCGCGAATTCAACAACTACATGCTGCCCGTCGACATGAACGGCGAGCGCGTGTTCCTCGCCGGTGTGCGCGCGAGCCCCAACGATCCGTTCCGCTACATGCGGATTCCGGCCGACAGCCAGGATTCGATCGGCGAATGGATGCGCCTGCGCGCCGCGCTCGAGGACCCGGCCGTGCGTACCGAAGCCGCCGCGCGCTTCGCGCAGCGCTCGCTGCCGGGCGACGCGTCGCTGCGCGGCCGTCTGCAGGACAGCGCCTCGAAGGTGCTGACCCTCTTTGCGGCGAGCGACGACAGCATCGGCCGCGGGGCGGACGGCCAGCCGGTCGGTGGTTTCCAGGCGGTGGCGACCTTCATCGACCGCTCGGTGCCGAAGGGCGAGCAGGAGAAGGCCGCGAGCCTGCTGCTGCGAATGCTCGAGGGCTCGATGTGGGAGGTCTGGCAGATCGCGCGCGAGCGGGCCGGCGAGCCGGCCGCGCAGCAGGGGACCGACACGATCCGCTTCGTGCAGAACGCGATCAACGCGCTATCCGACAGCTTCTTGTATGGATCGCCGGTCTATTTGCAGCTTGACTCGTTCAAGCAGGTGCAAGCTTCGGTATTTCAGTTGACGCGCGCACCCGGCAAGAATCTGGTGTATCTTGGCAGCCTGCTGCTGGTCGCCGGCATCTTCTCGATGTTCTACGTGCGCGAGCGGCGACTCTGGTTCTGGCTGAAGGACGCCGGTTCGGGCGTCGATGTGGTGATGGCAATGTCCACGGCCCGCAAGACCTTCGATTTCGAGAAAGAATTCGTGCAGACGCGCGACGCGGCCGGCGCCGCCTTGCGCGCCGCACCTCGCGACGCCGCGCCCACCGGTGCGGCTTCGACGGCCCGCTCGCCTGCCGGCGGCGGTTCCGATTCCGAGAATTCCACCCGGTAACATCATGGATCTCACGCAAGTTTCCTCTTCCCGTACGGCGTCGGCTCCGGCGCCGTCATCGTCGCCGTTGTTCGACGAGCGTCCTTTTCTCGCGCGCCTGTCGCTGTTCGACTGGCTGTTTGCCCTGGCGCTGGTGGCGGGCGCGGGCTATGCGCTCGTGCACTACAACGCGCACATGGATTATTACGACAAGGCGGTGATGATCGGCACCGTGCCGGCGCTCGTCGCGCTCGGCTGGCGCTGGAAGCCGGCGCGGCTGATGATGGCGTCGATCGCCGTGCTGTCGCTGCTGTCGATCCAGATCTACCAGGGCGATCTCGCCCGCGCCGATTCGGCGTTCTTCCTCAAGTACTTC